>WBZU01001023.1_pt1 | contig 22129 bp, 10 predicted proteins | sample 5204311 | NCBI WGS metagenome assembly WBZU01 (sample SAMN12344359, study PRJNA552823) | activated sludge metagenome | biome: Activated sludge suspended growth; feature: Nitrification reactor; material: Wastewater; isolation source: activated sludge from nitrification reactor of wastewater... | reverse complement strand
CGCTCTTCCCCCCTGGAAGGCGACCCCGCTGCCGCGCCCGGCAGCCCGGAGTTCAAGGGGGCCATCCTCTGCTACGCAGAGGCGAAGAAGGTCACCGGCGCCGCAAAACAAGAGGGCAAGCGCGGCAGCAAGTTTCATGGACATGCGGTGGGAAGGGAACGAAACGCGGAGCTTAAAACTTCGGACGACTGCCGGCGGGATCCGTGAAGCCGCCACTGGGCAGCGAAAGGACCTTGCGTCCGCCCCCAGCACCTGAAGCGACAATGCCCGCGCCGCCTTTGCCAAGGATGCTCGCGCCGCCTTTGCCAAGGACGTTGGCACTGCCTTTGCCGAGGACGCTTGCGCCGCCGTTGCCGAGGACGCTTGCGCCGCCTTTGCCGAGGACGCTTGCGCCGCCTTTGCCGAGGACGCTTGCGCCGCCTTTGCCGAGGACGCTTGCGCCGCCTTTGCCGAGGACACCACCACCCGCACCGGATGCGACAATGCCCGCGCCGCCTTTGCCCAGAATGCCGCCTGCACCCGAGGAGATGATGTTGGCGGCGGTCGGTGTGAAGACTTGCGGGCGTGCGGGTGGGACGGGGGGGCTGGCGGGCTGGCCGGTGAAGGCGCTGCCGATGGTGTTGGCGAGTTTGCTGGCTTCACGCGCCACGGTTTGCGCACCCGAGGCCACGGCGTTGCTCGCGGTGTTCCATGCTTGCTGCGCGGCTTCCACAGCTCCGTCCCAGGGCCAGAGGCCGGTCGGATCGCGGTAGTTCACGGGATCATTCATCACGAAGGCATACGGATTGCCGCTCTGCGTGTTGAGCGCGAGCCGCGCGCTGTCCGTGGTGAGGAAACGTCCGAGCACAGGACTGTAAAACCGGGCGCGCAGATGCAGCATGGCGCTGTCGGCGGACCACGGTTCGGCGCTGAGACCCGCTTTGCCTTGGGCGGTTAAAGGTTCGCCAAAGGGTCCGTAATGCCGTGTAGTGAGAACAGTGCCGGTGGCGCTGGTGATGAGGCGCGGGGTGCCGAGGGCGTCGTTGTGATTGAAGGTCGCCACGCCTGCGATGTCTGTCTGCGAGATGCCGGGCATGAAGCGCTCGGTCGCGCCGTTCACGGTTTCCGCGATGCGCATGGGCAGCGCGTCCGTCATGTCGTTGAGGAAGGTGCGCGTGATGCCGGCAGCGGTTTCGCTGATCAGGTTGTCATCGCCGTCGTAGCCAAACTTGAGCTGGTGATTGAAGGTGCCCGATCCTGACACTGCGATGCTGAGCAGCCTGCCGAGCGCATCATAAGCCAGCGTGCTGGTGCCATCGCCAGTGATGCGTCCAGCGTTGTCATGGGTGAAGGGCTGGCCGTTCACGGACACGAGGCGGCTGGCGTTGTCATAGATCATCGTGTCGGTCACGGCATCCTCGGTGATGCTCGTGCGATTGCCTGCCGCATCATAGGTGTAGCTGTAGTTCTTCGGCGTGCCGTTCACGGTCAGCGTGGCCGAGGTGAGGCGGTCCAGGGCATCAAAGACATACGCGGCGGTAAAGTCGCCGGAGGTCTCGCCCACGCGCCGTCCTGCGGGATCGAGCGCGAAGGTGCTCGCGCGCAAGGTGGCGCCGAGCTTGGTCTTCGTGGTGATGCCGGTAAGAATGAGATCGGCGTCATACATGCGTGTAGTGATGAGCGTATTGCCAAAGGTCTCCTTCTCCAAGGCACCCGCGAGGTTGTAAGCATAGCTGACGACCGGCTTGCCGCCGCGTGTGATGGCAGTGACACGGCCCAGTTTGTCATAGGCCCACGCGGTGGTCTGGCCGGGTTGCACCAAAGCGGTGCGCTGACCCTCCTTGTCGAACACGGCGCTCACGATGCCGCGCGGGCTGGTGGTTTTGATCAAACGTCCGGCCTTGTCATAAGCGAAGGTGGTGATGCCGCTCGCATCCGTCATCTGCGTGCGCTGACCGGCGGCATCGTAGAGGAAGGCGATGCTCAGCGCGGGGTTCGTCGCATTCAACGCGGTGAGCTGATCCGCGTTGTCGTAGGTGAGTGCGATGCTTTGTCCCGTGGGCAATGCAATGCCTGTGAGCCTGCCCGCCGCATCGTAGCTGGAGGTGGTGGTGTGCCCGAGTGGATTCACCGAGGTGAGCACACGACCGGCGGCATCAAACGTCGTGAGGCTGGCTTGTCCGAGCGCGTCGATGCTCTGTGTCTGACGGCCTGCGGCATCATAAACGTAGTCCACATGGCCGCCGAGATGATCCGTGATGCGCGTGATGCGTCCGAGCGCATCGTGCGTGTAGCTGAGCGTGTGTGCGTTCGCATCCGTGATGGAAGCGAGTTGTCCCAGGGCATCGTAGGCATACGTCATCGTGCGGTTCGCAGCCGAGGTGATGGCGGTCACGCGACCCGCATCATCATACGTGCGCATGGTGGTCGTGCCGCCGGGTCGCGTGGCGGAGGTCATGCGGCCCATCGCATCATAGTTGAGGTTGAACACACGGTTGAGCGGATCAGTCACTTTGATCAGATCATTTGCCGTGTTGTAGGTGAACAACGAAGCGCGGCCCAATGCATCCGCGTTGCGAGTGAGATTGCCCGCCTTGTCGAAAGTGTTCATGCTCACGCCGCCATCCGGTGCGGTGACAGACACCACGCGTCCCAGCTTGTCATAGACGAGGCTGGTCTTTCGAGTGAGCGGATCGGTGATCGAAAGAAGCTGACCCACCTTGTCATACACGAGCTTGGTGATCTTCCCCAGCGCATCGGTGCTCGTCGTGGGATGGCCGAGCGTGTCGTAGGCGAAGGTCGTGACATGATTCAGCGGGTCCGTGATGGCGGTGATCAATCCGCGCGCGTTCACCGTGAACTGCGTCTGCCGCGAGGTCGCATCGGTGACGCTGGTGATGTCGCCAGCCGCATTGCGCATGTAACTGGTGACGTGGTTGAGCGCATCTGTTTCCGTGAGCACGTCGTCGCTCGCGTTGTAAGTGAAGCGTGTCTCCTGTCCGAGCGCGTTGGTGCTCTTCGTCGTGTTGCCGCGCGCATCGTATTCAAACGCTGTGACACCGCCGTTCGCATCCACCAGCGCGGCCACCAGCCCTTCGTTGTTGTAGAGCGTCTCGGTGGTGTGACCGAGTTGGTCCGTGGCAACGGTGGGGCGGAACTGCGCGTCAAAATCGAGCATCGTGGTCTTGCCCAGCGGATTGGTGAGAATGGTGCGCCCGGTTTGATACGTGACCGTCCAGGTGCCCGTCGCGTCCTGCTGCTGTGATACACGGCCATTGCCATCATAGGTGTTGGTGGTCTGCACGCGATTGAGCGGATCGGTGACAGTGAGCAGACGATGCTGCGCGTCGTAGCTGTATTTGGTGATCGCACCCGAGGCATCAGTGACGGACATCAAATCACCCGCCGTGCTGTAGGCATACTTCACCGTGCGGCTGAGCGGATCGAGCACCGCGCTGATGCGGCCATTGGTTCCGTATTGGATGATCCATTTGCGCCCGACGGGATCGGTGATGCCGGTCCACTTCGTGCCCGTGTAGGTGAAGGTCGTGGTGTTCGCGTGTCGATCCGCGATGGTGGTGACACGGCCGTCCGCAGCGAAGGTGATCAATGCTTTGTCCGCATCGAGCAAGGTGTGGCCCGTGCCTGCAATGCTGAGCACTTCCGTGGAGATGCCTGCGGGTTTGAACGTGCTCGTGGCACCCACGCGCGTGAAGCGAACCACGCTGCCGTCCGCACGGCGCACATCGCGATTGTCCGCATCCACGACTGCCACGCGCATGTCGAGACTGGTCGTCCAGCCAAAGCCCAGCAGCCCATCGGTGAGCACCGCGCTGTTGTAAGTGCGTATCCACGGAGGTGAAGCCAGCGCCCCGAGCACTTGCAGATCCGTGTGCGTGAGCACGAAGTTGCCGAAGATGAGATTGATCGGATCGCCTTGCAGTGAGTAGCGGCGGATCGCCGGAGGATTCGAGGTGCCTGCATTCGTGGAAGAGCCAACGCTGTCCTTCACCACCACCTCAGACGATGGCGGTGTCACCGGTGCCGCTGTGGTGAACGAGGCGCGCACGGCAAAGCCGCCCACATTGTCTTTGTAGTAGCCCGGAGGCCCCACGGAGCCGGGCGCATCCGCGATGCCGAGATACAAGCGTGTCGCGCCTGAAGGGATCACAAGGTCCTGCAAGCTGTTGTCCGCGCGCTTGCCGTTGCCGATGAAAAACACCTGCCCGATGGCTGGAGAGAGAGTCGCGAAGTCACCCGATGATGCCGTGGTGAAAAGCGCGGCTGGCGCGGGATCGACAGGCTCGGCATCGGTGAGAAACACACCCGTGAGCACGCCGAAGTTCGGGAAGCCAAAAGCCGAGATGCCGCCGGTGGCGCTCGTGCTCACCGAGAAGGTGGCCGCATCGCCATCGGGTGCGGTGAACGTGTTGCCATCGACAGCGACAAAGCCACCCACCGATGTGAAGCGGAGCTTTTGCGCACCAGTGGGAACGCTGATCTTCGGCGGCAGCAGTCCACCGCCATCACCGCCGGGCGCTGGCGCGGTCGCGTGACCAGCGCCGTAGATGTTCGCGCTGCCGGGGACGATGAAGGCATTCGCCACACGCCCATACTGCACATGATCCAAGCCCCAGTCGATGCTCTGCGGCATGGTGAGCTGGATCTTTGAAATGCCAGCCGGATGCGCGGCACCGAAGAAGCGATCCTCCGCGGTCTGTCCCGCATTCATGCCATCGCCCAGCAACACACCAGGCGTGGCACCGAGCGAGTTCCCATCGGCATCGAAAGCCTCGAAGATCACGGTGCCAAAGCCAAGCCCTTCACCGCTGACGCCCACATCCGTCCACACCACGCCTGCATACGTCGGCAGGCCGCCGAGCGTGGTCGCGTTGAACGTGAAGGAAACGGTGCTTTGACCATTGGACGACATCTCTTTGCCTGACAAGCCGCTGCCATCCACACTGCCATCGTCTTCATCCACGGAGTCGGAAGAACCGGGAGGCGTCATTTGCACGGGCACGCTGGCCGTGACGCCGGGTGTGTTCAGGGCACCATCCTCGAAGTCCTCCAGGTAGAAGTATTCCGATGAACCCTTCACCCCCGCGAACGGCGTGTCCGCGATGCGGCGGTAGGGGATGCCCGCTGCATAGCCCGTCACCGGCGGATTAATAGACGGCGGCACGGTCGCATACATCGCCTGCCGCACTTCCGCCTCGGTCAATGCACGCTCGTAAATCGCCACGTTGTCAATCTTGCCATGGAACAGTCGGTAACCGCCGTATGAATGGCCGATATAAACAGGCGAGCCGTTGGATGTGCGAGTCCGGCCCAGCGTGCTTGCGGTCGCAACCAGAACACCATCCACAAAGAGATTGGCGTTGCCCGCCGGTGTGTAAGTTGCACCGATGTGATGCCACTCGCCATTGCTCAAAGGCGCAGGTGCAGTGGCGCGTGTGCTGCCATCCATGACATACCAGTTCAGTTCATTGCCTCCGTGGATTTGCAAATCGAGGTCAATGCCTGCGGCGGGTTGCGCGAGGATTTGCCCAATGCTGTTACCGCCCGGCTCCAGATTCACCCACACCGAATAAGTCGCTCCGCCTGCGAACCCGCCTGTGATGTTTGTCGTGATCGTGTCGTCCACGCCGTCGAACACTGCGGCCTTTCCGTTTGCCTGCCCAGGGAGCACGATGCCACTGCCCGCCGAACCAAGCGATGCGCCGCCTCCGGTGCTCGCTGTGTAGCCGTTGACCACGGAGTTTGTGTCCGTTTCAAATGGGAAATACGCGCGCAACGAACCGGTCGGGAGCTGCTGTGCTGTGGTCGAATCCACGATGCGGGCATCGAAGGCGGTGCTGTCATAGTCGAAGCCACCGATACCATTCAGCACGAAGTCCACGGTATCGCCAGGCGCGAGCGTTGCCACGCGCGTTGCCGAGGTGCCACCGGCATTGGACCATGAGCCACTGAAGCTGCTTGCCCCATTCACCACGATGTTGCCGCTCGCACCGTCACCACCGCCCGCATCCAGATCTTTCCAGGTGGCCGAGACAAAAAACGTCCCTGCGGCTGGCGCAGTCCATCGCACGACCACCTTCGCGCCGCTGCTGCCGGGATGCAGCATCATCGAGTTCGCCGGAAGGGTGTAACCAAGCGGGAACAGAACCGGCGTGTTGTTCGTATTCACGACCGCGACTCCATTCAATGCCGAGGGCGTCTCGAAACCATCAATGCCAGAGAGCCCTGAGCCATCGTTGATGTGCTCGCCAGTGGCATAAGCCGTGAACGCCTTCCCCGCGACCGTCGCGCGATACCCATAGCTCCACTCTGGCACGGCGGCGTTGACGCTGTTCACCTCCTGGGGCGGATCACCGAGTTCGTTCGCTTTCATGTCACGCCCGGCGACCCAGTCGGCCAGCGACAGCGAGGGCAGGAACAGACAAGCGCAGAAGACGAGGCAAAGAGGAGTATTCATGGCGGAGAAGGGGCTGTTTTTTTGCTGTCCCCGTGCCGCGCGAAATGTTTCACGCCTTGCCGAAAAAACTTTTGCGCCCACGTTCACACAGATGCCCGACAGCCCGGACAAGCCCCGCTCGCCCTTTCCCACCACGCACTGGAGCCTGGTGAAGCGCGTGCAGCGCGGCACGCCTGAGGATGCTCGCCGCGCGCTGGAGGACATTTGCAAAGGCTACTGGTATCCCATCTACTCGTATCTGCGCCGCAGCGGTCATGCGCCGGATGATGCGGAGGACCTGACGCAGGACTTCTTCCAGCGCGTCATCGAAGAGAAGTCCATTCTCGACGCGGACGAGGCACGCGGTCGGCTGCGCTCCTTCCTGCTCGGCGTTCTCAAGCGGCTGCTCAGCGATCACTTCCGCGCACTCGGACGCGAGAAGCGCGGTGGCGGGAAGCAGATCATCTCCTTTGATGACACCGAAGCCGAGGATCGCTACCAGCGCGAACCCGCTGACGTGAAAAGCCCCGACGCGCTCTACGACCGTGCCTGGGCCGAAGGTGTGCTCGCCGCTGCGCTCAACCGGTTGCGCGCTGAGTTTGTGAAAGCGGATGACCTGCCGTTGTTCGAGCAATTGCAGGAGTTTCTACCCCTCGGCGACAACGCAACGCCCTACAAGCAAGTGGCCGCGCGCGTGCGCCTGACCGAGACCGCGGTGCGTCTGCAAGTGCATCGCATGAGAAAACGCTATGCCAAAATGATCGAGGAAGTCATCGCGCTCACCGTCGATGACGAAGCCGATGTTGCCGCCGAGCGTGAGCATCTCATCAATGTGATGAGCGTGGCCTAGCGTCTTATTGGAACTCGCGCCAGGCGATGTCCTTGAACTGCACGGACGCCTTCACCGCCGGGATCACCCCCATCGTGCCCCTGATGACGCCGGGCAGTTCCCGATGCACATGTCCCACCTGGGCACCGTTCACGCTCACGGTGAAATCATCGCCGCGCGCGCTCAACTCCATCGTGAACTCCTCGCCCTCCATGAGCGGTTTGGGCAGCTTGAACTGATGGCGTTGCGACTCCTTGCTCTGGTAGTCCGGCCAGAAATTCAAGACGATCACCGATCCCTCGCCGGAAATGAACGCGGAGACGGGCAGATGGCCGTTCACGTTCGCGCGCACGGCGATGGAGCCAACGCCCGATTTGAGATACCGAGTCGTCGCACGCACCGCGCCATCGCGCACATCGCGCCCAATGGTGAGCGGTCGATCCGCCAACACCGCCCAACCGTCCTTGAGCGCCGCGCGTTTGCCCACAAAGTCTTCCGGCTTGTCGAAAATCGGCTGCCAAGGCGCTTCGGTCACCGACTGGTCCTCGGGCTTTGATGCAGCACCCTTTTCATCCGAACGCATCAGCGTGACAGCTAGCACCATGAGCACCACGACCGCCGCAGCCATGATGCGCCAAGGCACTTTCGGACGCTTGCGTGGCACCGTGTTCAACGTATCGAGCGCTGCAAGCATGTCCTCCGCGCTCTGATACCGGTCGGCTGGATCGTGTTCCATCGCTTTGCAGATGATCGCATCGAAGCGTTCGTCCAAACCCGGCACCAAGCGTGAAGGCAGTTTGAACATTCCACGCGGCAACTCACCCGTGAGCATCTGATAAAGCATCACACCAAGTGAGAAGATGTCCGCACGGTGATCCACCGCCGCCGCTGCCTTCATGGCTTCTGGCGCGACGAAGTCCGGTGATCCCATCACCACATTTGTGCGCGTCAGAGCCGAGCCCTGCATCGGCCCCACAATCTTCGCCAAACCAAAGTCCGCCACCTTCACTTCGCCGTTGGTTCTGATCAAAACATTCGCGGGCTTGATGTCGCGATGCACCACGCCCTGCGAGTGCGCATACGCCAGCGCCTCCGCGACCGCACGAAAGACTCTCAGCGCTTCCTCCGTCGGCAGCGCACCGCGTTGCTCGATGAGCTTCGCCAGGTCCTGCCCGTCGATGAACTCCATCGCGAAGAACAACTGCCCATCCCCGGTCTCACCAAAGTCATGCACCGCGGCGATGCCCGGATGCATCAGCTTCGCCAATGTCTGCGCTTCCTGCTTGAAGCGCTGTTTGAAATCAATCTCATCGTGAATGATCTCGCGGGGCAGCAGCTTGACGGCGACGATGCGATCCAACGACATCTGCCTCGCTTTGTAAACCACGCCCATCCCGCCGCGCCCGATCAGATCGAGCACTTCGTAGTTCGGCAGGATGTCGTTCAAAGCATCGCCACCCATGTCATCGTGAGGTGCTGATGATGGAGCGACGGAGGACATTGGCGTTCAATGTAAACAATGCCCTCGTCAACTCAACTGCGCAGCACTCGTGCCAGCCAGGCGAGTTCCTCCTCGATCTCCTCCGGCGTCTCCACGGTGAGTGCGACTTCCTCGCGCAACAGCCTGCTGAAGCGCTGTCTCATGCGGAAGACTTGCAGGCGCAACGCGGCTTCGCTGGTGTTGAGCCTCGCAGCCAGCTCGCGATACGGGGCGATCTCGTCATCGAGTTCCACCGCTGCTCGCATGGACTCATATAACTCCAGCCGCTTCGTCTTCGCGTAGTGCTCGCGCAGCTTGGCGCGCACGCGGTCGATGAGGTCTCGCGCCCAACTGCTAAGGAAGAGACTCTCAGGATCGCGATGATCGATGGGTTCGTTGCTGAACTTGTCCTCGGCAGTCTGGCATTCCAGCGGCAGCACGATGGCGCGCCCGCCACGTTTCTGCGCGTTCTGATGGCGGAGATGATCGGCGAGGTGGCGGGTGAGCGAACCAAGGAGGAACGAACGAAGTTTCCCCCGCGCGGGGTCGGCGTGTTGCAGCAAGTCGCCACTGATTGCGCTCAAGAAGAAGCTCTGCGTGATGTCCTGGGCGTCTGATCGTTCGAAGCCCCGGCAGCGCAGATAGGCATAGATGGGATACCAGTAGCGGCGGCACAATTCGTCCAGCGCCAAAAGTGACTCGGCATCAACTTTCTGTGCCTTGAAGACCATCGTCCATTGCGTCGGCGGAAAGGCGGCACCGAGCATCGAGTCACGATGCTTTACGGCATGATCAGTGTTTGCCTGCGCCTCGTCAGTCACGGATGGAAGCTGGCCTGTTTCTGTGCGGATGACAAGCCGTGTATAGGCTCTACCGGGGTTTCCCAGTATCGGTCGGGATGCTGGATGCGGCGGCCTTGCCAAGGGCACGATATTCGACCTTCTCGATCAAGGCCCCTTTGCTAACGACAGAGAATTGCCCGCTGGAGAATGTCGAATCCGTGATGGTGCCAAGCAACTTTTCATCTACAAGGCAGCTTAGTTGTTGGCCCTCGGATCGGAATTCGAGAGCGTGAGGCATGGTGGGGTCAAATCCATTCGGTGGCTCAAAGGAGGCGAGCTCGGTGGAGCTGGCGTTCATGCGCCGGATCAGACTTGTCGTGCCTGACTCTGAGAAGGTGGCCGCATAGAAGTTGCCGGGCTGCGCTTGCTCACGCAGATGGATGTCGAGCGTGTTCGCACCAGCGTGACGAAACTTCACACGCACTGCAACATCGCCAAGGGAGCGTGCCGGGAGGCTGCTGCCGAGCATGAGCGTGCATCCGCTGGCAGCCATTCTCAGGCCGCCTGACTCGGGAGTGAGCAGGCCTCTCTCCTCGTGGCCGGGAGCCGCCAGCCATTCAGCGAGACCGTCAGTCCACGGTGAAGCACTCTCTGACTTGATCGCTGAGACGGCCCCCTTTTGCGCCGCATCCGCATGCCGGGCACCCTTGTTTAAGGCGCTGATCGCTGCGATGGCGAGCACGATGAGGATGCCCAGGATGCGCGCGAGGCCTGCTTTGTGCTTGGGCCGAGGAGCTGTGCCAGTGGTCGATCGCGGCTTGCTTCGAATGAGTTCAAGACCCTGACGGAGATCTGCCGCAGTCTGATAGCGTGCGTTGCGGTTCGATTGCATCGCCTTTGTGATGATAGCATCGAAGCGAGGATCGATCTCTCCGCCAGTCATCTGGCCGGGCATTTGAAACAAGCCGCGCGGAACCTCGCCGACGAGCATCTGGTAAAGCATGACGCCCACCGCATACAAATCCGAGCGCCCATCGACCGCCCGGCTGTCGAGCAAAGCTTCAGGAGCAAGGAAATCCGGCGTGCCCATCGCAACGTCGGTCCGCGTCAGCACAGCGCTGTTGGGATCATGAATCCTGGCCAGGCCGAAGTCAGCGACCTTTACCTGGCCGTCCTCGGTGATGAGCACGTTGGCGGGTTTGATGTCGCGATGAATCACGCCGTGCCCATGCGCATACGTGAGTGCATCACACACCTGCGCGGTGATCGCGATGACGAGCGAAGGCTCCAGCCTGCACTTGGACACAATCATCTGCGCCACATCGGTGCCGGGCACGAACTCCATCACGAAGTAGAGCAGACCGTCCGTCGTCTCGCCGAAATCGAACACACTCACGATCGCCGGATGAGAGAGCTTCGCCATCGTGCGCGCTTCATTCTGAAACCGCTGGGCAAAGTTGATGTCGGTGCGCCGCAGCAAATCACCCGGCAACACCTTGATCGCCACAAGCCGGTCAAGCGACACATGCAGCGCCTTGAATACCGCCCCCATGCCACCGCGCCCGATCAGGGCGAGGAAACGATACTGAGGAAGCCTGGCCTGCAAACCTTCCAGTTCCGGCGGAGTCCACGGACCGGAGGCTGGGTTCGATGGGAAATCGGAAGTCATGAACGCACGGCCAGACTACCAACGAGCGAGGCCGGTTGGCAAGGGTTGTTGGGTCGAAGCCCCATCGGTATGCTCCTCTGCTGTTGCTTCGTTCATCGGCCTGGCCCCGTGTCATCCGCCCCAAGGCATCACAAGCTCGCTGAGAGCCTCAACCATCACGCTTGACCTTTGGATTTAAAGTAAGCAAGCTGCACACCAAGTTGTTCTCCCGCAGCCTTCACTGCGTTACTGGGGTGTATCTCCAATGGCGTTCTCTCACCATCGCTCCGTGTTAACCATCATGAAAAAGCGATTCCACTCTCTTTTGATCGGTCCTGTGCTGATGGTTGCCATTCCCAGGCTGGCTCATGCCGAGGATGCTGAGATCAGATACGGATACTGGAATGGAACCACCAACGTGCTCAGCGCACCACAGACACCCCTCCAGGCCAAGATTGTCTTTGGCGGGCCCTACACTCAGGGGAACAGTCAGGTCACTCTCTACATCAGGAATCCCAACACCTACGCCATCACGCCCCCGCTACTGTATTTCGGGTCGCCTGAAATACTCCTCACGGAGAACTACTTGATAGGTGCCTACGACAGCTCACTCCCATGGCCTCTGGCACAACACTCCTCGTCAACGTGTTCCTCAATGCTGGTGTGAACGGGTCACACTTTAACTTTCTTTATCTCGATAATACCCGCCTTCCGCTCTGCATCAGATTCTCAACCGCGTTGGTGGCGACGGAGATTCCCGTGGAACAACCGGCGGGCAAGGTGGTGTTGAAATCGAATCCGTAACACGACACCTCAGACTCTCGTTCAGTCGCCACCTCAAGATCCTGCCGTCATGAATCCTGGGGCTGACCCGGGGATTCCAGTTCAAACTAAGCCTTCCACACCCCATGCATGTTTCTCCGCAACTGTCATCAGCGCCGCTGGCTCTGCGGCAGATGATGCGCCACTGGGTGGCGCTTCTGGCGGCCCTCGCGTTCTGCCTGTCTTTGTCGGCCTCCCTGCACGCACAGAATTATTATCAGGTAGTGCAGGTTTCGCAGACGGGCTCATTCCAGGGAGTTGTTCATGCCATCAGCGACAACGGCAAGGCGCTCCTGTCCACACTCGAAAGCGGTGTGCGCAAGAATCGCGTCTATGATGCCGCCACCGCCGGCCTGACCACCTACTTCAGCGGCAATGGCCAGGGCATTCAGCCCCAGAGCAACGACGTCAACAATGCCGGTTACGTGACGCTGCTGCCTTACGGGACACCATCCCGCCCTCACTACTGGCATGATGGAACGGACAGCGAGATTCCGGCACCCGCTGGCTTCACGTTCTATTGGGTCTATGCCATCAACAACCAGGGATGGATGCTGCTCAAGGGCAGGCATCAGGATGCCTCGGTGGATGAACTCATGATCTGGAAGTCCCCCACCGTGGTCGAGCGCACCGGAGTCTGGAACTTCTCGTTCGTCCCACACGGTGCCTTCAATGACAGCGGGCACTTCGTTTACAATATCGCGAGCGGAGTCGCGAAGATCTATCAAGCCGGTCAGATCACCGACCTCGGCTCCCTGGGTGGCACCACCGTGGTGCCCATCGCCATCAACAATCAGGATCAAGTGGTTGGCATGTCGAACACCGTAGGCAACACATCGGCGGGACGGCGTGCCTTCATCTGGCAGGGCGGCTCGATGACCGAGGTGGGACCGGCACCAGCCGCCATCGCTCCCTATGGAACCAGCGCCTTCGCCATCAATAACCACGGCGACATTCTCTTTGGCCAAGCCGATGTCTATCAAGGGGACTACCTCTTTCGGGGCGGTCAGGTTGTGCCCATCCACACTCTGGCCGCGCCTGGGAGTTTAGGCCCGGCTGGCGCAGAGCTGACCTCCGCCGATTTCACCTGCATTGATGATAATGGGCGCATCGGTGGGAAGGTAAATTTCGCTTTCCCGGTGAACCAGCAGGCCGTCATCCTGAATCCCCCGCCTCCGAGCTTTCTGGTAACGCCTTCCTCGCTGACCTTTACCACGACGACATCCCAGGATCTCATGGTGAATAGCACGGACTCCCGCAGCCTTACGTTCCAGATCGACGTCGCGACCACCACGGGTGGGAACTGGTTGTCGGCGTCCACTTCGGGTTTCACGCTCCCTGCGGGTGGGCAGGGCGTGGTCGCGGTCACTCCCGATTTCAGTGGTCTTACCCTCGGGCAGACCTATCAAGGAACCATCACCATCACGAGCGGGAGTTCGACACAAACCATCGGCGTCACCGCCGCGCCACCCGCTCCGCTGGACACTGTTACCGTTTTGAGTGAAGGGCTGGCTCCTGCGGATGGCTCGTCGGTGCTGGTGGGAAGGAACACGCCATTCATCTTCATGCCTGTGAGCTACAAGCTCGGTTCGCGGGCAAGCGCTACGCTTGCAGTGATCGCACGCGATCAGGGTGGGAACGTGCTTGGCAGCACGGACGAAGTCGTCATCAAGCAGGGCACCGGCTTGCAGAACTTTGTTTTGCGCGGCTTCAAGGACATTCCTGAGCTTGTATCTGCCTTGGAACTGCGGGCGGTCATCGTCGGTGATTCCTCCTTGCTGGCAGCAAGCCCGGCCATCCACTACCTCGTGCCAAGCCCGACGGAGCTTCCCGTCACCTGGGGCCAGTATGACAGGGACGACACCATCTTCCCATTGATGGAAAACAGCGAGGATAAGTTCATACCCACCGACCCCGCTTCCTTGTTCATCGCCGTTAACTGGAAACTGCCCAAGCTGGAATTCTACACACCCGCTGCCTCGGTGACTCTCGCTGCCGCGCCGCTGGACAGGCAGCTTTTCATGCACCTCGCTTACTCGCTCAACGGAGAGGACACGGAGATTTCCACAGTCGATACCATTGACATCCCCGCAGGTCACTCCGGCACCCACATTCTGCGGGCTAACCTGCCGGAGAGCTGCGTCATTCCCCCTTGCGACACGGCACAGCTCTTTGTCCGACTGGTGGACGCGCAGAGCAGAACGGTCCTGGCGCAGGCTACCCGCACGATAGCGGTGGAAAGCATCAGCATCGAACGCTCACTGCCGCCGCCCGGCGGGCGGATCATAGCGCCGCCAACGGTGGACTTGCGTTGCCGGATTCCTGCCGGGCAAAGCCGCAGCCTGTCATCCGGTCACATCGATTCAGGAGGTGAGCTGGTCTTCGATCGCGAAATCGTCGCTTCAGTGGGTGGCGGATCCACTCTGCTCTCCGGGTTGGTTCTCCAGGAGGGGGATCTGCACCCAACGGGCAACGGTTTGACGAAGCGATTCATTGCCGTCTTGAAGAACAATGCCGTCAGCAGTTCGGCGGTCTCCATGAACTACGAGGACCGGCGCGACGCAGTAGTGCTAATCGTCGGGTCCGGCAACAGTGCCATCGATGGCGGGCTCACCTTGTTTTTTAATCCAAGCCTGGCGCAAACGCGTCAGGTAACGGCCGAAAGTCGTCGCCAAACCGTGGCGCTGAAGGCCGATGGCCAGGGCAGTGGCGATGTCATGGTGCCGCCCCCAGCAGAGAGCTTTGCCACCGTCAGCAGCGCGTCCGACTCCGGCTTCCTGAGCATAAACCGGACCTGGAACTTCGATCCTCCGATCCCGGATGATGGGACATTCGCCGCGACGCTGACCATCGACTACGATCCGGCCGACTTTCCCTCCGAACCCGGTTTTGCCGAGGAAGCCCTCAAAATCGTCGCGATTGATCCGGCCACCGGGCAATACACCGTGCTGCCGACCACCATCGATCTGGTAAACCGCAAGGCCACTGCGCACATCACAAGTCTAGCTGCGCTCTATACCCTGGGAGTGTTCGGCCCCTTCGCCAGCCACACCGTGGATCTGCCCCTTTGGGTCAGCGGGCAGCAGATGGAGGGCAGTGTCGTGCTGGCCAATCGCTCCGGCAGCTCGACGAATGTCAGTTTGGCAGCATGGGATTCCGCCGGATTCCCACTGCTCCTGGCTGGCACGACTCCGGTTTCGCTTCCCTTGGGCGCACGGCAGTCTCAGAGCCAGACAGTGCAGGGCCTTTTCGGCTTCGATCCCTTCGAGGCCAGCGGTTGGATTCAACCTACCCTCCAGGCCAACGCCTTCGCTCTGCTAAGGCTGGAGAGCGCGGGGAAGCTGGAGTTCGCCGCACCGCCAGTGCGTGCCGTGACGCAGACGATTGCGAACGTCAGCCACAGTTCCACAGGCTTCAGCACCGAACTGCATCTGGTCAATCCGGGCATCTTCGAGAATGAAACGAACCTGGAGGCGCGGCATGCGGATGGATCACTCGTCGCTGTTGGCACCTTCATCCTGCCACCCCATGCGCGCGTGGCCGGACTTGCTGAGGCCCTCATTCCAGCCCTGCCTTCGGGTTTCGTGGGGTCAGTGCGGATCTCCTCGAGCCAGTTGCTCTCCGCCCTTGCCGTGCGGTCGGGGGGGCGGGCCGCCAGTGTTATTCCTTCGGTGCCTAACAATGGCAGCAGAAATATCGCCACCACTCTGTGCGCACCTTGGTTTGCCTCCGGCGGCGGCACCCACCGTGCCATCCTGAATCTTGTCAACCACACGCCGACCAGCGCCACGGTTTCCATCTCTGCATTGGACGATGATGGCAATCCGATGACGCCCGCCGTCAACCGCACGCTGGCTGCCGGTGCCCAACTGAGCACGACCCTCAAGGACTTGCTGACGCTCAACGATGCCACCCGCCTCACGGGCTCAGTCCTCGTCACCTGTGATCGCACGGGTATCGGTGGCCATGTTTTGGTGGAGGAGAATGCAGCCAATCCCACCTTTGCCTCCGTCTTCCCGCTGAGCGATCAAGCCAGGTCCAACATCGTCTTCGCGGCGCTGGACAACAGCCCTGATCGCTCAACGCAGTTCTCCGTGTTCAATCCATCTTCCTCGACGGCGCAGGTGCTGGTAAGCGTCTTCAATGCGTCAGGCACGTCCGTCGGCACCACACGATTTGCGCTGCCGGCTGGCACGCGAATCACTCAGAACCTGGCGACGCTATTGCCTGCGACGGCAGGCCTCGCATCGGGCTTCTTCACCATCGGCTCCAGCGCGCCCATGTTCGCCTCGGCTTCCGTGCAGGACGCCACGGGCAACTTCTTCACCTCCGTTCCTGGTCAGACTTCGCAGCCGGTGCCGCCTCTCAGCGTTGCCGCACCGACCAGCGTGGTGGCGCGCGTGGGCACGAATGTCGAATTCAATGCACTACCCGCAGGTGGCACCCCATCGTTCCAGTTCAGGTGGCGGCTTAATGGCAGTGATCTCACGGATGGCGGGCGTTACGCTGGCACCACAACTTCCAACCTTACCTTGTCGTCCGTGGTGTTGGCGGATTCGGGCGGCGTCTATGACGTGGTCGTGACCGATAGCGCAGGCAGCATCGTGCTCAGTTCTTCTGCCACGCTCACGGTGGGCGACACCTCACCTCTCGGTGTTACCCAGCCGCCGTCATTTGTGTCTGCCGCACGAGTGATCCTCGCAGGGCAGGTCAATCCTTTTGGCATTGCTGCAAACGTCGTCTTCGAATGGGGCACGAGCGCGACGGCTCTGACAAAAGTGGCCGCTGCTGCGCCCTCGACCGTCAGCGGCACAGGACTCGTTTCCGTCAGCGCGGAACTCACCGGTCTGACCGGCAACACCACTTACTACTATCGCGTGCGAGGCACCAATGGTGTCGGCACTGGTGCGGGAGCGGTGTTGAGTTTCAAGACAGCCGTGGCCGTGCCTCCGCTCGTGACCACGCTCGCCGCCAGCGCCATCACCCACAATGGCGCGACGCTGAACGGCACTCTCAACCCGCGCAACGCAGCCACAGCCGCCAGCTTTCAGCACGGCCTCACCACCGCTTACGGCGCGACGGCACCGGCTACACCCGGCATGATCACTGGCAACGTCGCGGTTCCAGTGAATGCCACGCTCACCGGCCTGACCCCGCATACGAAATACAACTTTCGACTCAATGGCAGCAGTGACAACGGTGCTGCCAACGGAACGAACCTGACGTTCACCACGGCGAATCGTTCACCCGTCGCCACTGCCGATCCTGTTATCGCACTGCCCTCCGCTAAAGTGGTGATCCATGTGCTCGCCAACGACAGTGATCCAGATGGCGACCCGCTGAGCATCTACTCCTTCACCCAGCCAGGAGCCGCAGTCGGCACTGTGGCCAAGGTGGGCGCTGATCTGGTGTTCACTCCCTCGGCCACGTTTTCAGGCGGCAGCTTCACCTACATCGCCAGTGATGCTTTCGCCGGCAAAAGCCCTGCTGCGACGGTGACGCTGAGCCTTGCTTCCTGCACCGTGAACGCGACAGCAACCATACCCGCCGACAGCCCGCCTTATGATCTTACGGTGACAGCCACCGCACCGTGGACAGTGATCGAATCCATCCCCTGGCTAAGCTTCGTGCCACCCGGTCCGGGCGACACCAAGGTGCGATTCATCCCCTCACCGAACCCTGGGATCGCCTCACGCACCGGCACGCTGAAAATCGGTGGCCAGACACATCAGGTCACGCAAGAGGGCCTGCCTGGGGCGCCCTTGCTCACCACGCCCTCGCCCATTCCGAATGCTGCGATCAGTGCAAGCTACGACCTGGCCATTCCCACGCAAAATGGCCCCGTGACTTACACTGCCACCGGTCTGCCCAAAGGCATGACGCTCTCCAACATCACCGGCCACATCACCGGCATGCCCACCGAGGCAAAGACCAGCAACATCACCGTGACCGCGAAGAACGCGCTGGGCGTGTCGAACCTGATCTCGTTCTCCATCACCGTGTTGCCATTCCCGCCTTCCTTGGTCGGCAACTACTCGGCCACGATCGCTGACAGCCAGCCCGTGACCGACCAGCTCGGCGGCCTCATGACGATGAGCGTGACCAATGTCGGCGTTGTCACAGGAGCACTCAAGCTTGGCACCGGCAGCCACTCCTTTAACGGCAGGCTCAACACCGCCGTCGATCCGCTGGCTCCCGATCCCGACCATGCGGTATTGGAAGTCAACGTCGCACGCAGCGGCAAGACCGCCGTGGCGCTGACCGTCCACATGAACTCAGGAAGCGCCAACCTCATCACTGGCGACGTCACTCTGATCGGTTCGCCGCCCGCAAGTCTCACCGGCAGCAAGCATGTGTGGAATGCCGTGTCGAACGCTGCGAGTTCCTTTCAAGGCAGCTACACCGTCGCATTGCAGCCCACCAGTGCCAGCGCGCTCATCCCGCAAGGCGACGGCTTTCTGACGTTCACTGTCAGCCCTGCGGGTGGCGTGACGTGGTCAGGTCAGCTCGCCGATGGCACCGTCATCGCGCCCCGGAGCGCCAGTCTCTGGGCCGAGGGCAGTGTGCCATTGTTCGTGCTGCTTTACTCAAGCAAGGGTTCCTTGAATCAACGCCTCAGCATTGCTCCAACCACCCGCATCGTGTCGGGAACACCACGCTGGTTCAAGAAGCCGCAAGCCGCCAGTGTGCGAGCCTACGCCGCAGGTTTCGGCCCCACCGACTTGCAGGCTGACGGTGGTGTGTATGTGGCTCCGCTCGCCGGAGCAACCCTGCTCAACATCCCCGCGCCCGGCACCGCGAGCATCGCCTTCAGTCTGGCAGGCATCAACAGCGTGGGTCAGTTCAATGATCTGGACCAGGTGTTCGGCGTCAGTGCCGCGCACGTCACCACGTTCAGCACCAGCACCACTGTGAATCCCGCGCAGGTAAAGATCATCAAGCTCGACATCACCAAAGGCACCTTCAGCGGCACCTTTACTTTGAAGGACACCAATCCCTTCAATGCCACGCTGCCACAAATCTCTCGCCCCGTGAGTTTCAGCGGCATCCTGCTGCCCGCCGCCAGCACGGGCACGGGCTACTTCCTGCTGCCAGGCATCCTCGGCCCGCCCGCGAACGTTACGACCTCGCCGCTGGCAAGCGGCCTGGTGCATATCGTGCCCTAGAGGGGGGCTTGCAGGGCATGCATCGCGCACTCGTCGTGAAGAGCTGATTACCAGGGACTTCACGCGCTTGCCGCACGCAACAGCCCGGCAGCCTTGTGCAGTGTCTCTTCGTATTCGAGCCCAGGCTCCGAGTCAGCGACGATGCCTGCTCCTGTGTGAATAGAGGCCGCGTGGGTGGGCTTCGAGTTCAGCGATGATCTCAAGCGCGCGTTTCTTCGGCGCTCCGCTGATGGAGCCGCCGGGAAAGCAGGCGCGGAAGGCGCTGGCGTGGTCGATGCCGGCGCGCAGTATGCCGCGCACCGTGGAGACGAGGTGGAAGACTTGGGCAAAGCTTTCCGCCCCGGCGAGCACTGGCACATGCACGCTGCCAAAGTCGCAGACCTGGCCGATTTTGTTGCGCTCAAGGTCGATCATAATGAGCAGTTCCGCATGCTCCTTCGACGAGGCGACGAGTTCGCTCACCGACACGGCGTCACAAGCGTCGTTGTCCGGATAGCGTGGGCGCGTGCTCGGAAGGCAGCTTACCGCTGCTTTGGATCATCTTCTGCACATCGGTGCCATCAATGAACTCCATGACGAAGAACAACTGCCCGTCCTCCGTCTCGCCGAAGTCATGCACCGCCACGATGCCTGGATGCGACAGCTTCGCCATCGTGCGAGCCTCGTTCTTGAAGCGCTCGACGAACTGGATCACGCCGTCACTGATCCCGGGCGGCATGAGCTTGATGGCGACAAGGCGGTCCAGGGAGCGTTGCTTTGCCTCATAAACAGCCCCATGCCACCGCGTCCGAGAAGGCCGAGGATCTCATACTGCGGCAGCAGTCTTTGTGCTTCCTGCAGGCTTGGTGGTGTCCAGCTCTGACCGGTCGAGCAGGGATGCGACGATGACGGGACGGTAGTGTTCATGCCCTGGCGCGCGACCGTGCGCGCTGGCTGAGCCACTATGAGATTCACTGGATACCTTGCAAGCGGTGCCTCGCGAGGGGTCAAACTTGGAGCCGCGCCGAAAATACTTTCCATCCCCCTGAAACGGCTTGGACGGATTCTCGAGAATAAAGGTGTCATGAATCATCCACGCACTTCTTCACTTGTCACCGCCCTGCCTTGCGGGATGTCCCGCCGCTGTGCTGTGACCTCGCCTGAAACCTCCTGTCTCCGAGGGCTCTTGCGAAGACCAAGCCTGGGAATTCTCGCGTTCCTGCTGTGTCTGTCGCCTTGTCTGGCTCAGCCGTTCGAGGGCGGGCTTTACACGAGTCGCACGAAGGAGGGCACGATCAGCTGGCAGTTGTTTTTTTCGCAGCGGCCGGGGCATTCGTTCTATGACGTGAGCGGACAGTCGGGCGATGGGGCTCTCGCCATCGGCGTGAGTGGCCGTTACTATCCCAAGACGGACCAGATGAATTGCTCCATGTTGCGCGCCGATGCTCTCTCTGGAGCGATCTCCAGCGCTGTGGGAGTGGACCTGCCGACGGAGGCACTGCTGGAAGTTCGCGGTCACTGGGCGCCTAGTGATCCCCCGGGTTTTATGGTTCAGATCGAGGGCGTGAACAAGGCACCGGAGAAATTGACGCTCGATCCGCGCAGTCCTGATCCGGGCCGCCCCCTGATCGAGATGAGTCTGGATTTGCCCTCACCGCAGGTCATGGGCACGCCGCTTCAGGGCACGGCGAGATTTAGGGTTCGAGGGGTGACAGAGCCGTTCGAGGCCCTGCTCTATCTGACCGGCAAGGACCAGAGAGGGGCAACTGCTGTGCTGCGCATCGATGAGGACGATGACCATGAGGTCGCCATCCAAGATCTCATTCCGATGACGGTTCCATTTGATATCCAGAGTGATGGCAACACGGAAGTGCTACTGAAGCTGATCAACGGAACTAATTTTGCCTATGAGAGGTGGGATACTGCGGCGTCTCTCCGAGTGCTGCGCCCCAAAGGGTCGGTTTGGGCGGTGTCCAACGACTCATCGACCGTGAGACCAGCAGAGCCCGTGATGGGCAATCCAGCAACGCTGCAACTGAGATACAAGCTTCGCCATGCCCGCGTTGTGGACGTGCGAGTGGAACAGGACGTGGTCATCGAGAGCCTGGAAACTGGCAAGGTGGTCTTCAACCTTCCGAAGCGTGACTTCTTCTCCGCAGCCACGCCCGACGGAAAAGAGATCCTGGGGAGTGAAGGTCGATACGTGTTTGATGCGCCCTCACCTGGGCGCTACCGGGCGCGTTATACTATCACGGGTGACGACGTGATGCCCTACACGGGCGCGGTGATTTTTGATGTCCAGCCTGCCGACCGTAAGCCTGGCGGTCAAACGGATGACGAGAAGTCTCAACCAAAACCCAAGATCAATCTCACGGGCGGAGTGACGGTGAGTCCGGGCAAGATCAAGGCGGGAGAAAAACTGCAAACCACCGTCACCATGACCAATCCCGACACAGGGGAGGATGTGCAGGTGGACTGCACCTTGTGCATCTCGAAAGCAACGGACTGGGGCACACAGATGATCTCGCAAAAGACGAAAAAATACACGATCACCAAAGGCGAAACGAAGAAGGGCGAGCCGAGCGTGAAGCTGACGGTGCCGGGCGAATACATACTGGAGTTGCTCGGCGTGGGAGACCGCGTCGAGAAATTCCGCAGTGAAGCCACGATCATCGTGGAGCCCAACGACGCACCAGCGACGACCGATTCAACATCACCGCCACCAGTGAACGCCACGCCGGCAGGGGGGATGAAGGGCAAGTTTGGTTTGATCAAAAAGCAGCTCGGCAAGATTCCACCTGCGACCGAGGGACCGGATGGCACGTCCTCGGGCAGCATCGGTGAGTCGTCGTTCAATGCGACTTACATTGTCAAAGCTCCCGGCGAGGGGACTTTCACCTGTCAGTCAGCATGGGAACCGCCGAAGCAGGTCTATCAGGCAGGCGAGATCATTGAACTGAAGTGCCGTGGCTCGGCAACGGCGAATG
>WBZU01001022.1_pt1 | contig 22147 bp, 21 predicted proteins | sample 5204311 | NCBI WGS metagenome assembly WBZU01 (sample SAMN12344359, study PRJNA552823) | activated sludge metagenome | biome: Activated sludge suspended growth; feature: Nitrification reactor; material: Wastewater; isolation source: activated sludge from nitrification reactor of wastewater... | reverse complement strand
CCGCCGGAAGCCTGCCCCCAATCGAAGTACTCATTCGGCGCATGGTATCCGTGCTCGGGGAGGCTGAGGCCCATAAAGAGGATCGGCACCTTCCAGGCCTTTTGCATCGTGACCACCGCGCCGATCGACCCGCCTTCGCGGATAAACGCCGGCTGCCTCCCGAATCCGGCCTGCACCGCACGCTTGACGGCTTCGACATAGGAGCCATCGAACACGCCACGGAACGGATGCAACATACCTTCCCGCTCCACCTTCACCGCGGAATTCAACTTGGCGACGTATTTCTTCAGCAACGCGAAGACCTTTTCCGGCGTTTGACCGGGAACCAGCCGCATGCTGATTTTGAGTTCGCCATGGCCGGGCACAATCGTCTTGACGCCGGGACCATGATAACCGCCGGTAAGACCATGCACCTCAAACGTCGGAGCGGCCCAAATCCGCCGCATCACCTCAGCCGGATCGTCGGTGCGCAATGTCTTCAATCCGTACGCGTCCTTGAATTTCCTGACCTGAAACCCCGACTTCAGAAAACTCGCGATTTCGGCCTTCGTCGGCGGCACGACCTCCTCGTAGAAGCCAGGGATCTTCACCTTGCCGGTCTTGGCATCGACGCAGGCATGGGCAATCTCCATCAGCTCGACAAGCGGGTTCCTGGCCGCCCCGCCGGTCACGCCGGAATGGGCGTCCTTGGTGCCGGTCCGCAGCACCAACCGCGCACCGAGTAGTCCCCGCAAACCATACGGCATCGCCGGTTGATTTTTTGAGAGCCAGATGGTGTCAGAAATCACGACGGAATCCGGGCGCGGAATCGCCGCCCGGTTCTTGATTGCGGCGGCAAAACTGGGACTGCCGTTTTCCTCTTCCAGTTCCCAGAGAAAACGGATATTGATCGGTACGCCCTGGTCGATCGCGTAGCGCGCGCCAAACAGGGCCGCAAGGGCGGGACCCTTGTCATCCGTCGCCCCGCGTCCTCGATAGATGCCGTGGTCATTCTGAAACGCAAAGGGAGACTGTTTCCATTCAGGTTCCTGCGCGGGCTGCACATCCATGTGATTGTAGACCGTGACAGTGGGATAACTGGGATCGACGGTCCAGCCGCCTGACACCACCGGATATCCCGGAGTCTCGACAATGTGCGCCTCCGCGCCGGCGGCTCGCAGGTATTGGGCGGCGAGTTCGGCCATACGGCGCACGTCCGGCGCGTGCCGGGGATCCATGCTGATGGAAGGAATTTCTACCGCTTGTCCGAGCATGTCCTCATACTGCGGACGAATGTCGTTGATGTACGTCTCCACCTGCCGTTGCACGTCGCTCATCGATGCACCTCCCTCATGGTCGTGGCGATTATATCGACTCGCCAAGCGAAAGCCTATGAGGGGATCCTCGAAACAAACAATGGTAGAATGCCCGGCATGCCAGCCAAGACACTCGCCACTGCGCCACGTCTGAACACTTCCCGGCTCGCAGGCGCAATTCTTTTTCTTCTACTCCCTCTCGGCCAAACTCAGGCAGAAGAAGCTCCCACGCTACAGGAAGTGCTGGCGGACCCCGCGCTGTTCCATTTGCGACAAGTCGCGCTCAAAGGCACGGTTCGCCAGGTCCAACCACTCGACCCCTACGAGATCCCGGCCGGCTCAACCTGTTACGGCGGGTACCTCTTCAATCTAGAAGACGACACGGCCACATTATCTGTCGCCGTGCCCGGAGTGTGCGGGGTGCCGATGGTGAAAGACCCTGATGTGGAAGACGGCGCGCGTGTCGTGGTCGAAGCCACGATCCAAGCCCCGAGCCACGGTGGGTATGCCTTAAGCTTCAAAGGCTCAAAGATCGCCATCGATCAAGAGGGCGTCGTGCAGGCGATCGCCAATCGGATCACCCCCCTGGTAGAGTAGCCCATGTCCCGGCCTCTTCCTTCTCAACCTCCAGCCCAGGCGGCTCCTGCCACGACCCGTATCGGATGGATCGGTACCGGTGTCATGGGTGTGCCCATGTGCCGACACCTGCAGACCGCCGGGTACCGTCTCACCGTCTTCACCCGCGACCGCACCAAGGCCCTCCCGATCCTCGCGAATGGCGCTACCTGGGCAGACTCACCCCGGGCGGTAGTCGAGCAGAGTGAGGTGCTGTTCACCATGGTTGGATTTCCCAAGGACGTGCGGGAAGTCTATTTCGGGGATCACGGCCTGCTCGCCGGACTACGCCCCGGCATGATCGTGATCGATATGACAACTACGGAACCGTCGCTCGCTTGTGACATCGCGGCAGCCGCGCAGACTCGCGGCGCGGACGCGCTCGATGCACCGGTCTCCGGCGGCGACGTCGGCGCGCGCAACGCCACCCTCTCCATCATGGTCGGCGGCAAGAGTGAGGCGGTGCAGGCCGTCATGCCGCTCTTGGCCTGTCTGGGCAAAAACATTGTCCACCAGGGTGGCCCCGGCGCAGGACAACATACGAAACTGTGCAACCAGATCGTGATCGCCGGCACGATGGTCGGCGTCTGCGAAAGCCTGCTCTACGGATATCGCGCCGGACTCGACGTGCCGCGCATGGTGGAGTCGATCCGCGGGGGTGCCGCCGCCTGCTGGACGCTGGATCACCTCGCTCCGCGCATCGTGGCCCGTAACTTCGATCCCGGGTTCTTCGTGGACCACTTCGTCAAAGACATGGGCATCGCGCTGGAAGAAGCGCGGCGACGCAATCTGACATTGCCCGGTCTGACATTGGCGCATCAGCTCTATCAGAACGTCCAAGCGCTCGGCCATGGCCGCTCCGGCACCCATGCTCTTATGCTGGCGCTGGAGAGTCTGTCAGGCAACAAGACGTCCGACCATTCCGCGTCACGCTAACCGCAGGAGACACATGAACAGATCGTGGCACCTTCTCATCCTGCTGCTGTTTGGATTGATCAGCCTGCCTGCCTGTAGCGGCAGTCGCGGGCTCAATCGCCACATTCTCCAGGAGTCCTTTCACGACCGTCCGGACGTCGTCACCGACCGGGATATTGCCGCCACAATGGCGCTCCAAGCGACCCTGCAGTCCCCCTATCGCCTCGCCCTCTACTTCACTCAGAAGAATTTTCCGAACCAGCCGGCCTTGCAGCGCGTCAACTGGGTCAGTGTCGATGCCGACGGAGTCCAACGGGCACTCGCACCGGTGCAGGAAGAAGGCGTGCTCACACACGCGTTTCTGCTCGCCAACTCAACCGTGCAAGGCCACACCCTGCGCGATATACGCATGGCCGCCGCTCGCTACAACGCCGACGCGATCCTGATCATTGATGGCGCCTCTGCCGTCGAGCGGTACAACAACAGCCATGCCGCCTGGTATGCGACCGGAATCGGCACCTACTTTGCGCACGGCACCGAAAGCCATGCGCTGTTTATGGTGGAGGGTACGTTGTGGGATGTCCGGACCGGCGCCCTCTACGGCACGCAGACCGCGGAGGGGGAAACGACGCTCATCGGCCCCGCGCCTTCAATCGACGACAAGACCGCCGTGGCCGAAGCCAAGGATGTGGCGATGGCGCGATTCGGCAGGGAGCTCGCCGATACGCTGCGGCTGTTGCGGGAGAAACAGAAGGTGAGATAAGCAAAATAGTAACAACCACCAGGCAAGCCCGGGGTGGAACAACGGGAAATCGACCTTGGTGGTGGCTCTGGTGTGTCTTGTCCATCCGAAAAATGCAAAATTTATAGACCAACTTCTTCCTCCGCCAATAAGATAGCGCATGGCGGCTTCCCCTCGGTCACAGGAGTTTTTTGGTGCCTTGGAATCTTTGCGGGGAATTGCCGCGCTTGGCGTCGTCCTCTCGCATATTGCCTGGACTTTCCCATTGCATGGCATAGGTCTGATCCGTAACGGATACGTGATGGTGGACTTTTTCTTTGTCTTGTCAGGCTTCGTCATCTGCCATAGCTACGGCACGAAACTCGACACAGGACGCGATGTCGCAAAATTTATCTGGATACGCCTTGGCCGACTCTACCCCCTCCACCTGACCCTTCTTGTTGTGTTCCTCGGAATTGAGATTGCGAAGTACATTGCGGAAGTGGAATACGGTCTGGCCTCGAACAAGGGCGCGTTTACCGCCAATAACACCTTCTCTTTTATGAGTAACCTGTTGCTTGTACAAGCACTGGGGTTTCATGACACCGCGACGTACAATTTGCCTGCATGGAGCATTAGCACGGAGTTTTACACGTACATCCTTTTCGCAACTATGTTGGTTCTTCTTAAAACACGAGTGGCAATGGTTGCCATCTCCACTCTGCTCATCTTTACAAGCATTGCTCTGGGCTCTGCTCAGTACATGCACAACATGTTTCGATGCATCGAGGGGTTCTTTGCGGGCGTGCTTTCCTTTCATATCTATGTGGCATTGTCGAAACATCCATCTTCCAACTCCAAGCGCACGTGGTACACCCATCTACCGGGACTTCTGTCATTCGTAGGGCTGATCCTCTATCTATCGATGAAAGATGCGATTGGCCCTGATGTTCTCTTGCTCCCGCTGTTTGCCATGTTAATCGTGTCGATTGCGGCAACCCCTCAAGGGCTCATGAGCATAATTCTTGAGGTTGCCCCATTGGCATGGATAGGGAAGGTCAGCTACTCGATCTACATGGTTCATGTGGCTGTGATCTGGTCATTCTCTCAAATCCTCAGGGTGGCCATGAAGACGCCACAAATTATCGATGGGAATGGAGAGCCGCTCTTAATCCCACATCCATTGGCCGGTGCTGTATTTCTGGCTGCAACCATCGCCTGCATTCTCCTGCTCTCCCACGTCACATACACCTATATAGAAGACCCCTACCGCAAGAAATCAAAGGCACTAGCAGAGAAGTGGTTTTCCCCCTCGACGGCCAGTTACTCAGAGTACGCTGAACAACAACGGGCTTAGATCTCTTCACTTTGTTCCGCACTGTCACCTGAAGACGAACCCGCCGTGGCCGAAGCCAAGGATGTCGCGATGGCGCGATTCGGCAGGGAACTCGCCGATACGCTGCGGCTCTTGCGGGAAAAGCATAGGGCAATACCGTGAACGCGCTCCTCATTTTCTCCGTCCGGTTGTGGCTGAGATGCTGCCTGCGTATCGTCGCGAGGCAGTTGAGACCGAAGCCCGCCGCGGTTGATCGCCAGGGAGGACGACGCAGGCGTATCCGCGATACGTCGAGGAGGCCGAGCGAGAACGACCGCGCCGGGCGAGAGCACCGACTGCCGCAGTAGATACGGCGGGCAGCGTCTCAGTCACGGACTATCGACGGTCCATAGAATCCCGAGCAACACGAGGTGCTGATTCGGGGTGAGACTGAGCACACCCGGCTGAACCTCTCCACGCCGGAAGAATCCGCCGCCTGCTCCCGTCGATTCATCCCATCGATGTTCGAGCCGCAGGGTGGTATTCGTCCATTTGTAGGGAATCTTGTATTCCACGGTCGACGTGACCGCTTTCACGAATTGCTCCGATCCCGTCCAGCGCCCGTTTCGATCCCAATAGAACTCCGGCCTCGCCACCAGCGTCCAAGGGCCGGCTACGTGCCATTTCGCCACGAGATTTCCGCCGGTCACAAAGGCCTGCGGATGGCCCGGACGGTCTGCAATGTTCTCGGTCCCGATGTCGTAGGATAACGCCAGCGTGAGGTCGTCGCCTTTCCATTCCACGATATGATTGGCATAGAAACGCCAAAACTGCAGGGCCGTGTTGTTTTGATCCGGCCCCCCGTAGAGCGTCTGCGTGAGCGTCACGCGAGGCGTGGCCTTATAGGCCCACTGGCCGCCATAGCTGGGTTGATCGTTAGGATGTGAAAGATGGTAATAGCCGTTGATGACAAACGCGGTGATGGTCAACTCATCGCTGACAGGATATTTGGCATTGATGCCGAACATCATGTAGGGCGTATTGTCCGCAATCCACGACCGCGTGTAGTTTGCATTGTCTTTTGCATAGAGCGACTCATAGCCGATGAGACTGTTGAATAACCCGGCGGTGATGGTCAGCCCCTTCCCGACCGGTGCAAGATAGGACACATTCGCACGATGCACATGCCGGAGCGTATCGGCCCCACTCACCTCCGGCTCACCATGCAGGAATGCGAACCGCTCGGAGTCGTAGCCTCCCTGCATCCCCAATTCCATTCCCCAACGCGATGTCTCCGTCGCGTCTTTGCGAACATAGGCCAGGGCCATGTTCGGCGCGAATTCATTGTGCCGCGCCGCCGTCGCGCGATTTCTCCACAGATGGTTTTCCGGAAAATTAAAATTGAGTACGTAGCCCACGTCGAGGTAGGCGCCGTAGTGCCAATCAGTGGAAAGATTGTCTGGAGACGAGATAGCAGCAGGCGCAGGGGCCGCGCTCGTTTCAGCCTGCGCACCTGCAGCGCAGTGGAGTGAGAACCCCACCGCGAGAATGGCACAGCGGAAGACCGAGGGACGGATCCACCTGATCACCGCGCGCTGCCGGCCCACACGCACCACGCTCGCCTGGTACCGGATTTCTGGTCGGTCACCGCCTGGCCGGAAAAGAAACTCTGCTGCCAAGCGACCATGTCGTCTTTGGGGTGGGGCGTGGCAGTCCAGTAGATGCCGGACTTGATATTCCGAAAGGGATGGCCGGCCGGGAGCGAAGGATCCTGCTGATCGAGATCGACCAAGGTCTTGATTTCGTCGATGCTCGGCGCGCGCCAGCCCTGTGTGCCGGCGACGGTCTTGGTCGCGCAGCGCGCAACGGAGCGGTCCCACACATCAAAAATGTAATCCGGCTCCCGCTCCCAGATCAGGCCGGTCTTCTGATCCCGTACCGCTTCGCCATCGAACTGCAGCACAAACCGCAAGCTTCCCTCGTCAGCCAGTACCGCACCGGGCAAAGACAGGGCCAGGGAGAGAATGATGACAAGCATCGTGTGGCAGTAGACAGGCATAGCGACGCCAGTGTGCCCGATGTCCTGAACCTTTGCAACGGGCTCGGGATCGGCAATGGAAGGAGTTACCGGACCTAGCTACCAATCAAGTCGCTGGTACTGTCGGCGGAGAAGCCACGCCCCCCAGAGCCACGACGCTACCATCAACAGCGTACCGAGGCCGTACGCAAGATGCGCCAGACGATGATCATAGTCCAACCACCCCAACATGGTCAGAAGGTTGTTCCAGTCATGGGCATCGACCTCTTTCCCCGTAAACCCTCCCAGCAGGATGAGATCCATCGCGCGGGCATCGTTGATATAGGGCGCAACATCCATGAAGTTTTCTGCCGTCCACCAGAGCGCCACCGACCCGCCGAAGGGATCGCGCGTTTTGATGAGAAATGTGCCCAGGCAGATGAGCGGCATCAGAATCTGGCCGAGACTGCCGCCGAGAATCATCATGAACCGCCCGAACGGCATGAAGATCAGATGCCCGGCCTCATGAAACGGCAGATTGATCAGGTGCAGAAAGGATTCGCCGGTGTAATTGGTCTCAAGCGGTGTGGTGATGAGTCGCCAGCCCCACCAAGTCAGCAAGAGGAAGACCAGCAGGCGCCCGACAAAGTAGAACGGATTGACCGAGTCTTCCGTGATAAGGAGCCACTCCTCCGCAACGCGTGCGAAAGTCGAGTCGTGAACGAGGGGACGCGGAACTGCAGCCGGAGGCGGGCTCCGGTGCATTTTGGCGAAGATGATGCCGCAGCGGGCGCAGTCCGCCCGCCCCTCATCCTGTTCCCATCCGCATTTCGCGCAATGCATGAATTAGCGCAGAATAAACGGCTCCCAGGAAAACGTCACCACAAAGATGAGCAGCGCGATCCATCCGATCAAGAGACGCACCCCGCCGAGTTCCCGGCCCGGATTTCTCAGGGGAGGATGCGCTAGCCCCATCAAACCCGCAAGTCCCACCCACAAGAACCACCCCTTCCATCCCAGCCAGCCGAACAGCATCAAGATCGGCACGAGGGCGACGGCGACACTCCGCTGCCGCTCACCCAACAGCGCATAGGCGACATGTCCGCCATCCAGTTGTCCGATGGGCAATAGATTCAGCGAGGTGATGAAGAGGCCAAACCAGGCGGCAAACCCGACCGGGTGGAGAATCACATCCGCGGTCGGCGACAACGGCCCGATCACGACCCAGGACGCGAACTGCAGCAACAAGGGTTCTCCGAGGTGCATGCCGTAATTGCCTTGGATCGGCACCACCGTCGAGAGTCGAAGCCCGATGACGAGGGCGATCACCGCGACGACAAACCCGGCAATCGGGCCCGCCACCCCGATATCGAAGAGCGCTCGCCGATCCGTCAGCGGGGCGCGCATACGAATAATCGCGCCAAATGTCCCCACGAAATGCGGCAACCCCGGCACGAACAGCGGCAGTGATGTCGGCACGCCATGCAGGCGCGAAAACACGTAGTGACCTAGTTCGTGCGTGACGAGAATACCGAGCAGCGTCGCAGCAAAGGGAATCCCCTTCCATAACGAACCGGGGTCGTCCACAAGAAAATTCCACGGCCCGACCAGCGGATTCGTGTTCGTTTGGTAGGCTCCGGCCCAGAGGACGGTAAACACGGTGAGCAGAAACAGAAGTCCCGGGAGCGCCAGGGCGGAGAATCCCGGACGCTCCTCTTCGATCCATTCGTCCTCCTCGCTGTCCTCGGACGAGGAAGCGATCAGTTCACCCGAAGACCGGTTTTGATCCAGCTCCTCGCGGTCCATCACAGGCCTCTGGCGTTATGTCGCGAACGGATTGTGGAGGAGTTCTTCACGCACCGTCGTGGCCGGTCCATGTCCGGGCAACAGGCGCGTGTCCGGAGAAAGGGCCAGCACGTGCTGACGAACGGAGGTGAGATGCGTGTGATACAAATCAGCGGGATTCGAACGGCCGATCGAGCCGGCAAACAACGTATCACCCACAAAACACATAGGTTGCTCAGCCTGTTCGAGGCGATAACAGACTCCGCCCGGCGTATGACCTGGCGTCGGCATGAACCGCAGCTTCAACCCGCCGACCGGTAGCGTCTCGCCTCCCTTGGGCACATGCAGCACGTCTTGCGAAGGGCGCCAGCTCAGGAGATCGACATCGTCAGGACCGAGATAGACAGGCACCGGATGCGCCTTCAGAATGGCATCGATTCCATCGGCATGATCGGAATGCCCATGCGTCAGGCAGATCGCACGAAGGCGCAACTTCCGCTTGGCGAGCATCTCCAACATCGCGTTGGCGTTGTACGCGGTATCCACGATCACCGCTTCACCGCGATCATGGACGATATAACCTTTGACCTCGTAGCCGCCGATGGAACCCAGAATAGTTTCAACGTGCGCGCCGGACGAGGCGAGCGCCTCGGGGGTCCAGCCCTCGGCCACCTGCGCGAGCTGTTCTGGTCTTAGCCCCAATGCACGGGCCACTGCCTGCACCTGCTCTCGATTCCGCGGAGGCTGGCCGCGTTCCAACTCGCTCACTTCGCCTTCAGACAAGCCACTCGCACGCGCGACATCAGCGACGGATCGCTGCTGCCCATTGCGAGCTTTCTTCAGAATATCGCTGAGTTCATCTTCAAGAGGCATGAGTCTCTCCAGAAACACGGCTGCGGCTTCTCTTACTCACCATCAGACCTTTTTCACCCAAGGGAGTCACTGGATCGTCCTTACTGCGCGTATAGAACGAAGTCCTTTTGCCACGTCAACGCCGGGAGGCGGGTCGAAGTGGCGCTCACTGCGCGCGTCCAACGAGGGCCTTCCGGGGCCGCGCGTTGCGCGAGCAAAGCGCCACTCGACCCGCCGACCCTCCCCTTCTCAACTCTCCGGCGCCAGCGTAATTTCCTTCACCTCACCGAATGTGGCCAGCACTTTCGACAGGGCCTCGCCGGACCCGACCGCCAGAATCCGCAGCCGCTCCGGATTAAAGTGCGCCTTGGCTGCTCGTTGAATATCATCCTTGGTCAACTTCACCACCTTGTCGCGGATTTGCTGCAGCCAATCTTTCGGCAGCCCGTCGTATTCCAAATCCATCAGCCGCGCCACAATACTGGAGGCGCTGGTGAACGAAAAGACGAACGAGTTGACGTAGGCTTCCTTCGCTTCTTCCAATTCACTGTCCGTCACCGGCTCATTGCGCATGCGTTCCATATTCGCCACGAAGCGGTTGACGACTTCCTGCGTGGAGGCCAGCTTGGTCTCCGCGCGCATCAACCACACACCTTCATCATACACACTGGCGCGAATACCACTCCCCACCGAGTAGGCCAGCCCGCGTTTGGTACGCACGTCATTGAAGAGTCGGCTGCGAAACGAACTCCCGCCCAGGATATCATTGGCGATGGCCACCGCCACGTAGTCGGGATCCATTTCCTTGACCGTCAGATGCCCCACACGCAAATGGGTTTGCGACGTATCCTTACTGATGAACCGCACCACCCCGTGATTGCGATCCGACTCCGCCACAGGAGGAATCTTGACGTCCGGCACGCTCCCCTTGGCCCAATCACCGAACGCGTCACGCAACAAGGCCAGCATCTCGCCCTTTTCGAAATCGCCGGTCACGCCCACGATGATGCCGTTGGGATGAACCGTCTGCCGATGGAAGGCGATGAGGTCTTCACGCGTCATGGATTCGATCGATCGCACGGAGGTTTCGCGCGCGCTTGGATGGGTCACGCCGTAGAGCAGCTTGGCAAATTCCCGCCCGACGATAGAACCCGGGCTGTCCTGCCTCCGGCGAATGCCCTCGAGTGCCTGCAATTTCGCCAGTTCTACCCGGCCCTGCTCGAACGCCGGCCGCCGTAACAGATCGGAGAAAATGTGCAGGCCGCGCTTCAGGTCCTTCTTCAATACGTCCAGGGAGGCCGAACCGGACTCCTTGGAGAAGCCGATCGACACCGTGGCCGCCAACTGTTCGAGTGCTTCATCCACTTCGTCGGGAGACATTCCGGCCGATCCGCCGGTGCGCATCACCGCGCCAGTCATGCCAGCCAGCCCAACTTTGTCCGCCGGATCCAGCCAACTGCCGGTCTTGAGCGTGGCATTGATCGTCACGAGCGGCAACTCATGGTCTTCGAGAAGATAGACGACCATGCCGTTGTCCAGCACCACGCGTTCCGCATCCGGCGGGTTGAACTCCACCGTCGGAAACCGCATCGTGCGCGGATTGTCCGTGGCCGGGTCTGCCGTCCATCCCACCGTCGCCTGCAGAATCAGCAACAGTACCGTTGCCAGGAACGACACCTGCCCAACCACTCTTCTCATAGCGATCCTTCTTTCGGCTTCACGCTTCACGAGATACGCTTCACGAATGACGTTCCTCATCGCGGCACCTCACCTGCGGCCGCCATCTTCTTGTCCGGCGCTTTTTTCACCAACAGACCGACGGTTCGGTTGGATTTCGTCAGATACTGCGCCGCCACACGCTGCACGTCGGCGGGAGTCACCGCCGCGATGCGATCACGCGCAGCCAGCACATACCGCCAGGTGCCGGCCACTGTGTGATAAAACGCCAGTTGCGACGCGAGCCCGCTATTCGATCGCAACGACCGCACAAGGTCCGCGTCCAAACCGTTCAACACCCGCTCGAACTCCTTGGTCGAAATCGGCTCGGTCTTCAATCGATCAAGCTCGTCATAGATCGCCGCCTCCACTTCGGCGGTTGTGTGAGGGGCCAACGGAGTCGCCGCGATCACGAATAAATTGGGCGCGCGCACACCGGGATAGTTGGTATCCGACAACACGGACGCCGCCAGCCGCTTGTCCCGCACCAGTGTGCCATACAATCGCGACGTTACCCCTTCCGTCAGCACTTCATCGATCACGTCGAACACAAAATCATCAGGGTGCCCGATCGTCGGCTTGTGGTAGCCGATTGCCAGCGCCGGCTCGGCATCGAACTCGATTTCGACTCGACGCTCCCCGCGTTGCGGCGGCTCCTCCGTCACGAGGGTCGGAATGGGCGGCGCGGCCGGAATCTTGCCGAACGTCTGCTCGATCAACGCAATGACCTCTTTCGGCTGGATATCGCCGACAATGGCCACCGTCGCATTGTTCGGTCCGTAGTAGGTCTTGAAGAAGGCCTCGGTCGCGGCCGGTGTCAGCGACAGGATATCGGAGCCCCAGCCGATCGTCGGCACGCCGTACTGATGGGCCTGGAATGCGGTGGAGGTGAAGGTTTCGTAGAGCAGCCCGTTGGGGCTGTCATCCGTCCGCAGGCGGCGCTCCTCCATGACCACGCCCCGTTCCTTGTAAAACTCGCGCAGTACGGGATGCGCCATCCGATCGGATTCCAGCGCGGCCCAGAGCGGCAACCGATTCGCGGGCAAGCTGATCACATACCGCGTGATGTCCTTGCCGGTCGAGGCATTCAAGCCGACGCCGCCGTGGCGCTGATACAACAGCGCCATCTCGTTGCCCACCACAAACTCGCTGGCCTTCTCCTGCAATTCCCTGAACCGCCGCTGCAGTTGCTGCACGTCTTGTGACGGGGCGTAGGGTTTCCCTTCCATCTCCGCCTTGGTGGATTCCACGCGCTCCCGCCGATCCAACTCGTTGCCGACCAGAGTCAGATCATCGAGCACCGCCTGCTCACGCTCATAATCCCTGGTGCCGACCGTTCGCGTCCCCTTGAAGGCCATGTGTTCATAGAGATGGGCCAGGCCGGTCAGCCCGACCTGTTCATTCACGCCGCCGACCCCGAAGGTCATGTTGATGCTGACGATCGGGGCTTGATGCCGCTCAACCATCAACACGGTCATGCCGTTGGCCAGCTTGTGCTCGATAACGCGATCGGCCAAGCTTGGAGAGTCCGCATAGCCCGGTACAGCCGCCGCCAGCAGACTGCTGAAGATCAGGACACCGATAGTGCGCGCACGGTCGAGGCTGATCATATGAAGAGCTCCATCATTTCTTCCGGTCGTTCAATAAACCAATCCGGCTGGCAGGCCGCCATCTTTTGGCGGTTCCCCATGCCATACCCCACTGCACAGACTCGAATGCCCGCATTGTGGCCGCCGTTGATATCGTTGGTGCTGTCGCCGATCAGCACCGTACGATCCTTTTCGACGCCAAGTTGTTCCATCACGTGCACCAACATGCCCGGCTCGGGTTTCAGGCCGAATCCGTTGTCGCCGCCGACCACGTAGGCGAAATGTTTCGGGCCAAGGCCATTCAAGATGACGTTGGTATATTCGATCGACTTGTTGGTCGCCACGGCTTTCGGCTTCGCCGAAAAATGCGCCAGGACCGTATCGATCCCCGGGTAAAAGACCGTGCGGTCGAGACAATGGGTGAGATAATGTGCGCGAAAAACCCGGAGCGCCTCGTCGAACAATTCCTTGTTGCTCTCGCCCACCGCCAAGCGCAGGAGCTTCTTCACGCCGTCGCCGACGAATCCGAAGATTTCTTCCTGCGGGCGCTCGGGCACACCCAAATCGCGCAGCGTCAAGTTGACGCTGTCGGCGATATCCCATTTCGATTCGATGAGCGTCCCGTCGAGATCGAAAATGAGCAAATCGACTTCAGCCTTCTGTGTCATTCTTTTGCCTTTCGCAACTCCACCTGCAACGCAGCCAAAGACGCCTGCTTCGTCCCGTCTTTTTCTTCCAGCAAGGCCTGTCGCACCACGTTCAACATGCGCTTCTGCCCGACATGGGGAGGCAAGATCGGTTCGACGATTTTCCATCGCCCGTTGATGACCTTCAGCCGGACGCGCGCCTGTTCCATGCCGGGTTCCGGCACAAATCCGGCGGTGTCCAAGTACATCACACCCAACACGTGAAACTCGACGGGCACGATGACCTCTAGCCGGTTCACGATCTCCCATTGCCGGAAATCGTCAGGGACTGTGAAGCCGTTGATGACGATCACCTTGCCCCAGGCCGGCTCTTCTTTCCACTCGACATACCCCGCCACCGACTCGAACGAAACGGCATCGAGCCGCACGCCTTTGTTGTCGAGCGCGAAGTATTTTTCGACGACCTTCGCCGGCGAATGCGAGACCGCGTTGGTTTGCGCGAAACCGGGCAGCGCCCAGGCCGCCAGCACGAGCCATCCTATCATCGCGACGATCATCCGCCCCCGCCGTCCCATGACTTATCCTACCTCATGCAGCTTCATAAGATTCGTGCCGCCGGGTTGCCCGATTCTAGTTCCCGACAAAATCACCAGCCGCTGGCCAGGGACTGCGAGGCCTTCTGCTTTCAATCGGCGCTCCGCTTCACTGACTCGCTCGTCGGTGGTCGGAATCTGCACCATCGTGTGAGGCAGCACTCCCCAGTATAAGGCCATTTGCCGCCGAACCGACGCGAGGGGTGTAAAACTAATGATCGGGGCGGCCGGACGCTGTTTCGACACCAGCCGCGCCGTTGTCCCGCGTTCGCTGAATGCCACGATCGCGCTTGCGCCGGTCGTGGCCGCGGCCGATGAGGCGGACAGGCAGATCGCTTCCTCAAAACTCAACCGCCGCTCTTCTCTCGCGGCTCGTCTCACAAACGCCGGCCCGGTTTCGACTTCCGCCGCCCGGACAATCCGGTCCATCACCTGCACGACCTCGATCGGATACTGCCCGACTGCGGTTTCCGCCGAGAGCATCACGGCATCGGTTCCATCGAACACGGCATTGGCGACATCCGACGCCTCCGCCCTCGTCGGCCGTGTATGTTGGGTCATCGACTCCAACATTTGCGTGGCCGTGATGACCAAGCGCCGATGGCGATTGGCGCTCGCGATGATCCGCTTCTGCAACACCGGCACCGCCTCAGGCCCCAGCTCGACACCCAGATCGCCGCGCGCCACCATGACGCCGTCCGCATGCGCGAGAATCTCCTCCAAATCCGTCACCGCTTCCTGCCGCTCGATTTTCGCGATCACCGGCACATCGCCGCCGCACTCGGCAATCAAACGCTTCGCGGCGATGACATCCTCCGCCCCGCGCACGAATGAAAGCGCGATATAGTCCACGCCCTGCGCCACGCCGAATCGCAGGTCGTCCCGGTCTTTGTCTGTCAAGGTCGGAGCGCTGACCACCGTACCCGGGAGATTCATGCCCTTGTGGGATGTGACGCGACCACCCACGACCACGGTGCATTCCACCATACCATCCACGACGCGGTCGGCCGTCAATTCCACCAGCCCGTCATCGATCAGTATTTTGGCCCCGGGCCGAATATCTCGGGTGAGCGCCTGGTACGTGACGGGGATTTCCTGCGCGGCACCGGAAGACCCCACCGCCCGGGCGCCGATCTGTCCGCCGGACCGCATGTGCATGGTCCGTAATCGTACGCGCCCACCGGCCACCAACTCCAAGGCGCCGTCGATGTCTCCGACGCGAATGCGCGGACCCTGCAGATCTTGCACAATGGCGACGGCCACACCCTGGCGATCAGCCGCTTCACGGATGACCTTGATCGCTTGCCCATGGGACGCATGGGTGCCATGGGAAAAGTTGAGTCGAGCCGCGTTCATGCCGCTCTGAATGAGTTGATCGAGCACAGCGGCGCCATCGCTCGCCGGACCGATGGTGCACACGATTTTGGCCTTACGCATGGTGCTCTGTCTTGACAAGAGTGGCCCGACACCCCATCTTGTACGTACAGGGTGAGACGTGCCGTACCTGTGGCCCGGCCGGGTCATTCTAACAAACCCGTTTCCATGCCGCAAAAGAACTCTCCCCGAAGCCTCGAGCGGGAGCCGGCCGGACAGCATGAGGAGATCTCGCCAACTCGAACCTCACGAGGTGGGACATGAGCGGATCGGAGAAACAGTCTCTCGACCAGTTGGAGTTCGTCACGCTGGACGGTTTGTTGGCGTACGGTGACACGCTCGCCCAACGCGTCTCAAGCGGGCGGGCGCTGTTGCCGCCGCCGCCACCGCGGTCGACCGACAGACTGGCACGTGCGCAGGCCGCACTCGGCAGCATCCACACCTTCGTCCAGCGGGCGCAATCCGGCTTGCCGAGTGCCGAAGCCTATCGTGCCGCGCGGCAGGACTTGCTGACGACCGCATGCGGCGGCGACCCGGTGGTGTTCTTTGCCGCCTGGAACTTGTTGCTTGCGCGCGGCGACCTCGCACCGTTGTATCGCGCGCCGATCGGCGCGACCCAAAAGCCCACCCATCGACGGCCGGTGGCGATCGTGCCGCGTACCCAACTGACGCCGCAGCTTGCCGAAGGGCGTATCGTGCTGGATCTGGGCGATGATCGTTTCTGGTTGCTGCCCCGCGATCTGGGCGATCGCACCCTGTTTCTCACGATGCGGCACGGTGTGTCAGAAGTGGAAAGCAAAACCCATCGCGTGGGGCGGCGACTGGCCAATGTGCTGGATGCCGAACGCGGCGTGCCTAGGGCAGATGCCGTTGGAGCGGCTCTCGCCCGCATGGTGGGCGTGGTCGGCCAACAACTGGGCTATCTGCAGCTCCGCAATTACCTGGATCCTCGCACCTTCCTCCATCTCATCAGCCACAGCCCGAATACCGAGCAACTCTGCCGGCGTATCACCCAGGCGCTGCTACCTGACCGGGCCGATGCCGTGCATCCCCACGTCGAGCCGACCTTGGAGTCGCAGGATTTCGGGTGGGTCACGGGTATGGAGAAACAGGCGGAGCTAGAGGCGGCGGCCAAGGCGTTCGGCGTAGATGCAAAAACCGCCAAGCGACTGATCAAGCACCCCTTCTATAGTTACCCCGGCGGGCATTCGTTTTTTGATCTCTACGTGGATGTGATCGACGGCCTTCACCGGCTGGGCCATGCGCACCCCGGAGAAGTGCTGTGCTTGTATACCCATAGCTCGACCTTGCGCGCGCTGCGCATCTATCTTGATCCGCGGCCCTTCCGCGAGGCCTTTTCCGAATTCGGCGAATACAAGGAAGGGCAGGACAATGTCGTGCTGCTCACCTTGGAGAACGGCAAACTCTCCGGCTATTCGACCGCCGTGGGACTGATCGAAAGCGACCGAGTCGCCCGTGAGGCCTGGGTCACGGTCGAACGGGAGCGCAGCCAGCGCGTGACACTCAAACCAGGGCGCATCAAACGATTGATCGCCTTGGTGTCGGGTGGAGATTTCGGCGGCGGCGGGGCGGCCCTGAAGGAATTGCGCGTCACCGGGAATCGGTTCGGGCTGGACGTGTTGTTCGTCCGGCATGGATTCCTTGGATTGGCCAATAATTGGATCGATGCCGTCACTGAGGAAGATACGCGGGGCATGAGCAGCCATGCCAGCAGCCCCATCGGCAGCAGCCGCTTCGAGGACTTCAAGGACGAAGAGGTCCAGCGCGCCGCCATGCGCTCGCTGACGCCCTATGTGGAAGATTCCGCGCTGGTGGTCCTGGGAGGCGACGGAAGTTTGCGCGGCGCGAGGGCCATCCATGAAACCTACGGTGTGCAGGTCGTAGGCATTCCCGGCACCATCGACAATAATATCGCCGGCACAACCTCGCTGGGCTTTCACTCCGCGGTCGCACTCGCGAATCAATCCATCGAATCACTCAAAGCCACCAGCGCCGCGATGGGCAGCATCTTTTTTGTTGAGGTTATGGGCGCCGGGTCAGGCCACCTGGCATTGGCCTGCGCCTATCAGGCACGGGCGGAAGGCATCCTGGTCAACGAACATCCCGATCCCGATGCCTACATCGAGGAGGTCGTGATCGGCACGTTGACACACACGTTAGGCGTTCCTAACAAGAGCCACATCTTTATTGTGGCGGAACGGACGCCCCACCGTCATCACAAGGAAGGCGGTGTCCATGGGCTGGTCGATTATGTGGCCCAGACCATTGCCGCCTGGCCTCCCCGGAGAGAAACTTCCGGTCTGTATTCGCTCGCCTCGGCCACCAAGGCCACGATTCTCGGGCACACCTTGCGCGGTGCGCCTCCGACGCCGGAAGACAAGATGATTGCGCAACACTTGGCGTACGAAACGGTTCGCCGCCTCGTTGAGCAACCGGAGAGTATCGTCGGCTGCATGGTGGCCTATCACGATCCCCACCGAATAGAAGCCATTCCGCTCCATGCGGTCTCGCCGAAACCATTCGACTGGGAATTGTTCACTCGCATGCATGGAGCCGAACTGTCGAATGAAACGGTGTAAGGAGATCGCACGACTCCGGAAGCCTGGCCCGCGACGTTGACCCCTCCCATGTGACATGTTAGGGTTTACCTCTGTCGAAGCCACCGGTTGCTGATGACGATGTCTAGTCGAGGTCTTACAGGTCTTCTCCTCTGGCTCTGCGCGACCCTCCTGTTGCACTTGGGATTCTCCGTCGCCGGTGAACCACGCAGCATCCTGCAGGAGGCCCCGACAACCTCCAGCACGTCCCTATCCGAACAGACCCCGAGCGCCCAGGATGAGTCCGTTCGCGCCGCTCCCCAGACCACGCCGCGAAAGATCCGTGGCACCATTCCTCCCACGGCCCGGGACACGCTCAAGGCCATTGAGGAACGGCAGGGGGAGCCTCTTCCAGGATATGTGGGTGGACGCACCTTTCAAAATCGCGAGCGCGTCCTGCCGCGCGGGCATTACCGTGAATACGACGTCCATCCGAAAGTGGCCGGGAAAAATCGCGGGGCCGAACGGATCGTCATCGACCAACGCAGCGGTAAAGCCTACTACACAGCCGATCACTATCGTTCTTTTATTCCGATGAACTGAGGCGTCATGTCGATTACCGCACTGCAATCGATCAAAAAGCCCTGGGCGCATCTGTTGGTGCATGCCGAGGGAGAAGCGCTGGATACGTTGCTCTCTGTCCCCTCCCATTTCGTCACGAAGACCATCTCCGGGAAAAAATGCAAAACCAAAGCGGGCCTGCTGGATGAATTCAGCCGAGTCTTCTCCTTCCCGGATTATTTCGGCCACAACTGGGATGCCCTCGAAGAGTGCCTGGCCGATTTGGATTGGTTACCGGCCAAGGGATATCTGGTCCTGGTGACGGACGCAGATCAGGTGCTGACGAAGCCGGATGAGGAGGACGATTTCGAAACCTTCGTCGAAATCTTGAGCGAGGCGGGGGAAGCCTGGAGCCTGAAAGAGTCCGATGATGCCACGGGAAACGGCCTGCCTTTTCATGCGGTGCTGGCTGTGTCCGAACGGCACAAGCGCAGTCGTCACAATTGGTTCGCCCCGCCCCTAGCCATGGAACGGAAGCCGGCCAAATCGGGAGCAGCGAAGAAATCACCACCACACGGTCGCTAGACCGTTCAACTGTGTTTTCAAAGGAGGGGACAATGGGATTGCTCGATCAACTCGGCCAGGCAGCAGCAGGCATGATGGGACAGGCCAAGGATCAGAATCCGTTGATGCAAGCCGTGGTCGGCCTGCTGGGACAACAGAGTGCCGTCGGCGGACTGAACGGGCTCATCGCGGCCTTTCAGAAGAACGGCCTGGGCGACATCGTCAATTCCTGGGTCGGCACGGGCAACAACCTGCCGATTTCTCCACAACAGATCCAGCAAGGCTTAGGCGGGGACGTGCTGAAGCAACTCGCCGCTCAAGCAGGGCTCAGTTCGGACGCGGCCGGCAACCAGTTGGCAAACCTGCTTCCTGGCCTCATCGACAAACTGACCCCGGAAGGCAAACTGCCGGATTCGAACTTGATCGAACAGGGGTTGAATCTTTTGCGAGGGAAATTGGGCTAGCAGAGAAGGCTCGAGGCCCGGCCGAATCGTAGGCGTAAGGCGCGATCAGCAGAGCGAGAAGAACTGTCCTCTGGCTCGCTGTACCCAACGAACCAGTCCCCAGGAGAGGTCGTGTATCCGCGAGAGGAGCCACACCTTCGGTGTCACCACCTGATTCACGCTTGCGCTCAATGACGTAAAATGGTCGCTACAGAGTCCATGCGTTTCGCTGGGATCCTCGAATGGCCATTTCTCGCGGAGGAACGCGGGTTTGCCGTCTCGCACGCACCAGGCACAGAGTACTCTCACTGGTTCAACTCCATTCGTTTCCGTGCCATGGACAATCGCTCCTGTAGGCGCAAGACCCGCACCAGTCCCCCACGCTCTCTCGGACTACAGCATTTTCATGAGGTTAGATGGATCCGGCAGGAGAAGCCTGGCCTTGCGAGGGGAAAATACCGTGACATTCCGGCAACAGCAGACAATTTTTGTCGCTGGTCGACGCCACAATCAACAGAGGCGGCAATCATTGCAACGCAGCGGAAGACCCATATCGGCGGCTACGGAGAACAGGTTCGCAACGGGGCAACAGTCCCTCTTCATAACAAGGGACCAGCGGGTCTTTCTCCACCCCCAACTGCTGAAGGTGATCGGGGCAAATTCCGTGGGTTTCCCGGTCGTCACCCAGCGGGGCCTTCTCACGGACCAATGCAGGTCGTCCCTCATTCTCGCACCATGAACAGATTACTCTCATCATCTTCTCCTACGCAGTGACACCCGGTCCCCAGCAAGACTTGAGCCATTTCGCCGCATCCCACAAGTGGTGATGGTCTCAAGCAAAATAGGCTGCTGCTTCGCCGAGGGTTCGTGCGATGTATCTCTTCGGATACCAGGCCGTATCCATTTGTTGCGGCCGGGACATCAATTCGGCAAGGTGATTTCCCCGGAATTGACCGTCTTGAATTTCTCATGGTAGGTTGCGCCCCTACTCCACCCCCGATGAAAGAGGCCCATGAAAACACTACGCTCGGAGCAGCTCTTTGCAGAGGCACAACAGATCATTCCCGGTGGCGTGAACAGTCCCGTTCGGGCCTTCCGCTCGGTGGGGGGGCAACCTCGATTCATTGAGCGGGCCAAAGGCGCACGCCTCTACGATGTCGACGGCAACAGTTATGTCGATTATGTCCTCTCGTGGGGACCGATGATCCTCGGCCATGCGCCGACCACCGTGACGAAAGCCATTCAGCTCGCCGCCACCAAGGGCACCAGTTACGGCGCGCCGACCGAATTGGAAAGCCAGCTCGCCACGATGATTCGCGAAGCCCTCCCCTCAATGGAACAGGTGCGGCTCGTAAGTTCGGGAACCGAGGCGGTCATGAGCGCGATTCGGGTCGCTCGTGCCTACACCAAACGCGACGGCATCTTGAAGTTTGAAGGCTGCTACCACGGCCATAGTGACTATCTTCTCGCGAAGGCCGGATCGGGGCTGACCACCCTCGGAATTCCCGACTGTCCCGGCGTGCCGGAAGATTTCACCAAGCACACGTTGACCGCCCCGTATAACGACCTGGCCACCACGGAAAAACTGATCAAGAAACACTACCGGCAACTGGCCTGCGTGATTGTGGAACCAATCGCAGGAAACATGGGCGTCATCCCGCCCTCACCCGAGTTCTTGCAAGGTCTCCGCAAACTCACCGATGCGCACGGCATGCTGCTGATTTTCGACGAAGTGATCTCGGGTTTCCGCGTGCAATACGGAGGCGCGCAGACGCTCTACGGCATCAAGGCCGATCTGACGATTCTCGGAAAGATCATTGGCGGAGGACTACCCGTAGGAGCGTATGGCGGTGCGAAAGACATCATGAAGATGATTGCCCCATCGGGACCGGTCTATCAGGCAGGAACCTTGTCGGGAAATCCCTTGGCGGTCACGGCAGGCATCGAAACGCTGAAGCGGTTGAAGAAACCAGGCACCTACGAACAACTCGAAGCACGGTCGGTCGCGCTGTCCGAGGGTATCGGACAAGCCGCCCGCAAAGCGGGCGTGGCACTCGCGCAAACCCGCGTCGCCTCCATGATGTGCGCGTTCTTCACGCAGGGACCGGTAACGGACTGGGCATCGGCGAAGAAGTCGGACACGAAAGCCTATGCCAAGTTCTTTCACCAGATGCTGGAGGCGGGAATCTATCTGGCTCCGTCGCAGTTTGAAGCCGCGTTTATGTCAGTGGCCCATACGCCCAAAGACATCGATCGCACGATCAGCGTCGCGCAATCTGCGTTCAAGAACCTCTAGCACCGGCGTTCGTCTCTCGTGAGGCGTCGTTCGCGGATCCGTCGTATCGAAACCGATACGAAATGCATCCATTCGGATACAGATCGCGGTTCACCTCTATCGACCTCACCACGCAACTTCAGGATGCTCAAAACGGTTTCCCCGCAAGGCCGCAGCGAACGAGGCCCAGCGGGGTCAGATTCTTACCCACCCACCCCGAGCCTGCCGAGACAGTGCTCTTTGTCCCATGGGCGGTACGTTGAGGGTCCGAGCGATGCGAGAACGATGCTGGGGACCGTTTTCAGCAGCCTG
>WBZU01001021.1_pt1 | contig 22210 bp, 23 predicted proteins | sample 5204311 | NCBI WGS metagenome assembly WBZU01 (sample SAMN12344359, study PRJNA552823) | activated sludge metagenome | biome: Activated sludge suspended growth; feature: Nitrification reactor; material: Wastewater; isolation source: activated sludge from nitrification reactor of wastewater... | reverse complement strand
AACTGGCTGCGAAGTTCGACATCGTCGGCGAGAACTTCAAGGCCGGCACCATGGACCGCCTCGGCCTCGGCTACGACGCGCTGTCGGCGATCTACCCCGGTCTCATCTTCGTGTCGGTGTCCGGATTCGGGAACCTCGGCGAGTCGCCCTACGCCGCCTGGCCCGCCTACGCGATGGTCCCCGAGGCCATGTCGGGCATCTACGACTACGCCCGCCGGGGCGACGAGCCGCCACGGGTCGTGCCCGTCGGCGCACTCGGCGACATCAGCACCGGGCTCTTCGCCGTGATCGGCATCCTCGCGGCGCTCCGCCACCGCGAGCGCACGGGCCTCGGGCAGTACGTCGACATCGCGATGCTCGATGCCATGGTCTCGATGACCGACGTCGTGACCAACCTGTGGTCGCTCGGCGAGCGCCCGCAGGAGGGACCGAACGGCATCATGAACAGCTTCAAGGCCTCCGACGGGTACTTCGCCATGCAGGTGGTGCGCGAAAAGCAGTTCGAGACGTTGGCCGAGTTGATCGGCGCACCGGAGTGGATCACCGACGAGCGCTTCTCGACCCGCGTGGGTTGGGGCCGCCACACCGATTCGGTGATCCGCCCGCAGCTGGAGGCGTGGGCGGCCCAGTACACGCGGCTCGAGGTGTGCGACCTCCTCGGCCGGGCGAACATCCCGTCAGGCCCGGTGCACACCGCGACCGAGGTGATCGCCGATCCCCACGTCTCGGCCCGGCACATGCTCGTCGAGATGGAGCGCACCGACGACGGCCCCGACCCAGTGCTGATTCCTGGCAACCCGGTGAAGCTGTCGAAGATGACCGAAGGCCCCGAGACCCGTGTGCCCTGGGTGGGCGAGCACACCGACGACGTGCTGCGCGCCGAGCTCGGCCTCGACGAGGACGCGCTCGCCGACCTGCGATCCGACGGCGTGATCAACTAGGGCCATGCCGAAGCAGGTGGATCCGGTCGCCCTGGTCACAGAGCTGTGCTTGGCCCTGCCTGAGGTCGACAACAAGCCGTTCGGCGGCCACGAGGCGCCGGCGTTCCGCGTCCGCGACAAGATCTTCGTGAAGATCAACGAGGACCTCGGCGGCTTCACGTGCAAGGCCCCACCCGGGGTGCAGGAGACGCTGGTCGAGGCCGAACCCGAGCGCTTCTACGTGCCGGCCTACGTCGGCCGCAATGGGTGGATCGGCGTGAACTTTGTGGACGTCGACCGTGACGAGCTCGCTGCGATCGTCGAGGACAGCTACCGCCTCACCGCCCCCAAGAAGCTGATCGCCCTGCTCGACTGAGCGGCGCAGCGGACCGCCGTGTCGGTGGTCTGGGCCGTCCGGATCAGTCCCGAACCTTGTTCGGTAGGCAATCCTGCCCAATGTTTCAATCGCTCCCGCCACGGCGACGATGAGGACGCATCGCGTTTGAAGGGAATGGTTGTGGGTGCAGTGATCAGTCGACGTCGGTTCGTGCTCTTCGGGCTCGGCGTCGGTTCGACGGTGGGGGCGTTCGCTGTCCCTGCTGGGGCGGCGGCCACACCGTCCCCCACGACGGCGACGCTCTGGCGGCTCTCCGCCGACTGGGGGTACCCCGCTGGGCCGAAGGGCAGAACCCGTTGCAAGGGCCGTGCGTGCCACCTTCACGCCGCCAACAAGATCTATGCGACCGAGGCGGATGCGTTGGCGGGGCGCCTGCACATCTGCTGCATGGCCCAGCCGGTCGCCTTCGAGGTCCCGATCGAGGTGCACCACGAGCTGACGAGCCTCCCGCCGTCACCGGGCCCCGCGCTCGGCGACCGGCGTCACGACGAGGTCGTCCAGGCCCTCGAACGGGCCGCGCTCGCAGCCCACGAATCGTCCCATCACGCGGCGCCGCCGAGCCGACCGCCGGCGACGCTCGCGAGCACCGGATCCAGCGTTGCGATGCTGACAGCAGGTGGGGTCGCGCTGGGGACTCTCGGAGCAACGGCACTGGCGATCTCGCGGCGCAACGAGGCGACCGACGACCAGCTCAGGTGCCCCGGACCCGCTCGATCGACCGGATCGCCCAGCTGATTCCGAACAGGGCAGCGGCCAACCCACCGGTGACCGCCCAGATCAGGTACGACGCGAGGGGCACGATGTCGACGCCGGACGTGTCGAGCGATTCCAGCCCCGGGTAGGTGTCGAGCGACGGCGGCCAGACCTCGAGACCCGCCACGATGCCGACGACCACGAGGATCGCGGCAACAACCAGGAGCGCTCCCGAGACAATCCGGCTCCAGTGGGCCGCGCGTTCGGATGGAGATGTCGGCTCCGGCACACCTCGGCGCTGCACCCGGACCGCAGCGATGCCGAGACCCACCACGACGAGCAACAGGGCAACGATCAGGACAACAGGCACATCACAAACGTATCGCGCCTTTGGAAGCGCCTCCGGCTCGGCGCCTACGCGGCGGACTCGTCCAGGACCGCGGCGGCGATGAGGTCTTCGCAGGTGCGGGTGTCGTTCCAGGTGATCTGCTGCTGCTTGGCACGACGGAAGTAGAGCTGGATCTCGTACTCGAGCGTGAAGCCCACGCCACCGAAGATCTGCTGGGCCATCGCCGTGGTGTCGCGGTAGCTGTTGCACGCGAACAGCTTCGACATGGCCGCCAACTTGGTGACGGGCCGGCCGAGGGAGTGGGCCCAGGCCGCCTCGTAGTTGAGCACCTTCGACCCGTCGAGGGCCGTCTTGGCGTCGGCCATGTCGTGCGACAGCGCCTGAAAGGCGCCAAGCGGCTTGTCGAACTGCTCGCGGTCCTTGGAGTACTGCACGGTGATGTCGAGGGCGTGCTCGTTGCCACCGTTGGCGTAGGCCGCCTGGAGGATCATGGCGTCGTTCATCACGGTCTGCCACGTGGCCCAGCCGGACCCGGCCGGACCGATGCGGTCGGCCGCCGAGACCTTCACGCCGGCGAAGTCGACGCGGTACTGGGTGTCGGAGCTGATCGACATCTTCTGGGTGAGCGTGACCCCATCGGCGGCGGGATCAACGAGGAAGAGATCGATCGCCGTCGGTTCCGCACCGGTGCGGGCGAGCACGATCAGTCGCTGTGCCGACGAGGCGAAGTAGACGTGCTGCTTGGTGCCGGTGATCGTGAACCCGTCGCCGTCGGCGACCGCCTCGACCTGCACACCCTTGGGTCCGAAGCCGTTGTCGGGCTCGGTCCAGGCCGGAGTGAAGATGGCCTCGCCGGACGCAAGCTTCGGCACCCACTCGGCGATCTGCTCGGCGCTCCCGCCGGTGAGGATCGCCCCCGCCGAGACGACCGCGCTGACGAGGTGCGGAAGCGGTGCGAGCGCACGTCCGAGCTCCTCGTAGACGACCACGCCTTCCTGCATCGTCATGCCGGAGCCGCCGTGCTCCTCGGGGATGGTCATGCCGAGGATGCCCAGCTCTGCGAGCTGGGCCCACAGGTCGACGGGATAGCCGACGGCGTCGTCCTCCATGGCCCGGACCACGTCGAGGTTGGCGTACTGCTCGCATACGCCGCGCACCATCTCGCGGAGCATGTCCTGCTCTTCGGTGAAGTCGAGGTTCAGCATCGGGTTCTCGCTCTCTCAGGCTTGGTGGTTCAGGTCGGGATGGTCAGGGCTTCCACTGGTCGCCGCGACGGGACCAGGGGTTGTCGTCGGCCGACGTGGGAACGGCGACGCGCACGGAACACGTGCTGCACACCCGCGGCTCGGGACGTTCGGCACTCGTCGCCGACAGCGTGACCTCGAGGCCGGCCCAGCCGCAGCCGGTCTCGTCGGTCGTCACGTCGGTGACGCTCGCCGTGAAGGTCATCGTGTCGCCGGGGAAGATGGAATCGCGCATGCGGAACTTCATACGGCCGAGTCGGCCGGTCGGACCGGTCCAGTCGGTCACGAAACGTTCGAACCAGGCCGCCTGGTTCGGCGTGTTCAGGAAGATGTCCTGCACTCCGTTGCGTTCGGTGGCGAACTTGTAGTCGTGATGCATGGGCCGCCAGTCGCGGCTGGCGATTGCACCGAGGACGACCGTCGTGGGAGTGACCGGAACGGCGAGCGCCGGCACGGCATCGCCGACGGTGACCTGGTCGAGGGTGAGCTTCGTGGTCATGCCGCACCCCGCACGTAGCCGAACCCGGTGTAGGTCTCGATGCCGACGAGCTCGTCGCGCTGGTTGTGGAACTCGACGTCGATCACCCAGAACCGGCCGGTGCCGAGCTTGGTGGTCTTGGGGCCCGAGACCGACGCGAGAACCTGGCGGTTGCTGATGCGGTCACCGGGGCGGACCGGGTCGTAGAACGTGATCGTGTTGTCGGTCATCACGGCTTCGGGCAGTCCGAAGATGCGCTTGAGGTCAAAGTGCACCTGCAGGGCAACCTGCTCGCCCTCGGCGCCGGGCTGCCAGAAGTGCGGGCGCATCCACAGCGAGATGGTCGTGGGAGGAGCGATCGGCCCGCCGGTGATCTCGGCGGCGACGCTGTCGTCCCAGTAGATCGGGTTGGCGTTCTCCGTCGCGGCGCACGTGTTGAAGGTGTAGCCCCGCTCGACGTCGAAGTCGGCGCTCTGGTGATAGAGCGGCACCCCGATCATGTCGGTGACCTCCGACGGGAGGTCGGACACCGCGGTCTCGTCTGCCATGGGCTCGCTCTCCCCCTCCACCGTCCAAATCTGACGAACCGTCAGATTCTACGAGCACGACCCCAAGCGCCCAAATCGGCGCGAGGCTGTCCCGATGAGCGACGACCAACGGGCAGCGGTGCAGCAGGTGTTCGACGGCGCGGCCGAAACGTACGACGCGGTGGGCGTGTCGATGTTCCAACCGATCGCCGAGCAGTTGGTCGCGGATCTGTCGCCGCGGTCGGGCGAACGAGCCCTCGACGTCGGGTGTGGTCGCGGCGCAGTGCTGTTCCGTCTCGCCGAAGCCGTCGGCCCGACCGGGCGCGCCGTCGGCATCGACCTCTCGCCTCGCATGGTCGAGGCGACCACGGCCGACGCGGGAGCGGCCGGGCTGGCAGTGGAGGTGAGCGTCGGCGATGCCCAGGCGCCCGACGTCCCCGACGCGGCGTTCGAGCTCGTGGCCTCGTCACTGGTGCTGTTCTTCCTGCCCGACCCGGCCGCCGCGCTCGCGGCCTGGCACGGCAAGCTCGTCGAAGGCGGGCGCCTCGGGGTGTCGACGTTCGGGCCGCTGAGCGACTCGTGGTACGACGTCGACGCCACCTTCGCCCCGTATCTCCCGCCGGGAATGGCCGATCCCCGCACTCGCCAGGCCGACACCCCCTTCGGCTCCGACGAGGGAATGGAGCGGTTGGTCGCCGACGCCGGGTTCAACGATGTGCGGACGGTCCTCACCACGGTGCCGGTCCGGTTCGACGACGAAGAGCAGTGGTACCGGTGGACGTGGTCGACCGGCCAGCGCCGCATGTGGGCTGCCGTTCCCGAAGCGGATCGTCTGGCGGTTCGGGCCGCCGCCGAGGAACGCCTTCAGGCCACCCGCGGCAGCGACGGGCGCATCGGCTTCGACCAGGTCGCACGGTTCACGTACGGCCGCCGCTGACCGACGATCGAGCCCGACGACGCGTCAGGCGACGACGCCCGACGCCACCAGCTCGGCGATCGCGTCCGGCGCGTAGCCGGCCGCCTCCAACAGGGCCTCGGTGTCGGTGGCGGACCCGTCACGGATCTCGTAGGGGCCGTCGGGCGTCACGGTGCCCGCCCACACCGGGGCCGACTGCCGGAACGGCCCCTCGGTGACGTGCACGGCGTCGGCGACGTTGCCACGGGCCACGTACTGCTCGTCCGTGACCGCCTCGGCGACCGTGTTCACCGGAGCCACGCAGGTGTCGGCAGGACCGAGGAGCGCGACCCACTCGTCACGCGTCTTCGTACGGAACACCGTGGTCATCGCCGCGGCGATCTCGGGCTGGGCGTCGTCGTCGAGTTGCTTGGTCGCGTACTCGTCGAGGCCGAGCAGTCCGCACAGATTGCGCCAGAACTGCGGCTCGATCGCCCCGACCGAGATGAACTTGCCGTCGCCGCACTCGTAGACCTCGTAGCAGGCGTAGCGACCGGTGAGGATGTAGTGGCCCGGCCCGGGCTCGACGCCGGTGGCGAGGTACTCGTCGACGTAGAGCGACATCAGGGCGAAGGCACCGTCGGCGATCGACACGTCGAGGTACTCGCCCACGCCCGTCCGCTCCCGTTGCAGCAGACCGGCCATGATCGCCATCGTCGCCTGCATCCCGCCCGCGGCGATGTCCGCGATCGTCGCGCCCGGAAGGGCCGGGCGACCGTCGGCGCGACGCCCGGTGCAGTCGAGGAAGCCGCCGGTGGCCAGGTAGTTCACGTCGTGGCCGGCCCACGAACTGCGGGGGCCGGTCTGGCCGAACCCGCTGGTCGAGCAGTACACGATCCGCGGGTTCCGCTCTGCCACCGCTGCGAACCCGATGCCGAGGCGATCGACGACCCCGGGACGGAACGACTCGATGATCACGTCCGCGCCCTCGGCCAACTTCAGGAACGCTTCGCGTCCGGCATCGGCCTTGAGATCGAGGAGCGCCCGTTGCATGCCCCGGTTGCCGGAGTAGGCGTAGAACGGCGGCACGATCTGCACGGCGCCGGCCCGGGGAACGGCGCCGAGCTTGATCACTTCGGCGCCGTAGTCGGCGAGGGCACGGGAGGCGCGCGCCGCGGGCCCGACCGAGGCGAGGTCGAGCACGCGAACACCGGCGAGGGCTGGAATCTGCGTCATGCCGCCACCCTGACACAGCTTCGGCGGGTCAGTCAGCTTGACCCTCCGGCACTGGGCCGTCCGACTCATTCTGCCCCCGAATCCGAACGAAACTGCGCTTCCGACGAACTAGAGATCTCCGTCGATCGACGGCGTCCTCGCCGCGTACGTGATCGCGTTGATCGACGGGACCACGTACCGGGTCCTCGACGGTCGGATGAACACGGACTTCAGCGCGTACTCACCCGGCCGCATCCTCGAATCGGCGGTTCTGGAACGGGCGCTCGAGGACGGTGAGACCGAACTCTTCGACTGGATGACCGGCGTCGCCCCCGAGACGATCCTCGCGGCCAACGTGTGGCAGCCGCGATGGTCGCTCGTCGCCGGCGCCGAACCGGACTCGTCCGCCGAAGCGGACGACCAGCGTCCGGTCGCCGCGTCGGTCTGACAACGTCGGGCGGAGCGCCCCGACACAGCGACGCCGGGGTCAGAAGTTCTTGGGGAGCCCCAGCCCGCGGCGGGCGATGATGTTCTTCTGGATCTCCGATGCACCGCCACCGATGGTGTCGATCACGGTGTAGCGGTAGGTCGACTCCGAGCGGCCGGCCATCGGAGCGTCCTCGGTCTTCACCCGGAGCTGGCTGCCGGGGCCACCGATGTCCATCGACGCACTCGCGAGGCGCTTGGAGAGCTCGGTCGCGAACAGCTTGTACTCCGATGCCACGACGGTCGGCGGCTGGTACGGCTTGCCCTCGCGGACGAGGTGCTCGACCTTCACCGCTTCGGCGACGAACTTGAGACCCATCACACGAGCGACCTCGGCCTCGGTGTGGAGGTTGGCCATCTTCGAACGGACGATCGGGTCGTCCTTCAGCGGTTCACCGTCGCGGGTCGTTTCCTGGACGTACTCGGTCAGCACATCGAGACGCTGCTTGATCGGCGAGTAGGTGAACATGGTGAAGCGCTCGAGGTCGAGCGCCTGGGAGATGTACTTGAACCCGTGGTTGACCTCGCCGACGACGTACTCGTCGGGGACGAACACGTTGTCGAGCCACACCTCGTTGGTGCGCTCGTCGCCCATGGTCCAGATGCCGTTGATCGTGATGCCCGGGTGGTCCATCGGGATGAGCATGAGGGTGATGCCCATGTGCTTGTTGTCGGGATCGGTGCGGACGCCGCACCAGTACCACTCGGCGAAGTGGGCCGACGTCGTCCACGTCTTCTGGCCGTTGAGCAGCCAGCCCTCCTGGCCGTCCTCGGTCGTGTGCTTGACACCCTTGAGGCGCATCGAGGCGGCATCGGAACCGGCGTTGGGCTCGGAGTAGCCGACGGCGAACTCGACGTCGTTCTCGAGGATCATCGGCAGGAACTTCTCCTTGAGGAAGTCCGAGCCGTGGGCGATGACGGTCTTGCCGATGATGCCGACGCCCTTGCCGATCTGGGGACCGCCGCGACCGGCGAGCTCCTCGTTGAGGATGTACTCGTAGACGCCCTCACCCTCGCTGCCGCCGTACTCCTTGGGCCAGGTCATGCCGAGCCAGCCCTTGTGGCCGATCTCCTTCATGAACGCCCGCCGCTTGGGCGTGTCGACGATCTGCGCCATGTTCTCGCGGGTCACGTCGAAGATGTCGATGTCGTCGTGCTCGTCGCAGAAGGCGATGACCTCGGCCTTGTAAGCCTGCTGCTCCTCGGAGAACTCGAAATCCATGGCGTCGCTCCCACCCTCGTCCGGCCGCCGGTTTCTGACGGTCCGTCAGATTCTACGACCCCGCTCTCGCGACCTGCAATCGGGCTCAGCCCAACCGCCCCGACGGCAACACACTCGCAGCGAGGCTCGCCGCCTCGAACGCGGCGCCCGCCAGTGCGCTTCCGGTCGACAGCCGGCGGACGCCGACAGCAGCGGCCGCCTCCGGGGTGAAGGCATCGCCCCACAACAGCACGTTGACCGGTACGCCGACGGCATCGACCAATGCACCGATGTCGGCGAGCTCGGACAACCCGGGCGCGTAGACGACATCGGCGCCGGCGTCCCGGTACCTCTGCAGGCGAGCGATCGAGTCGGCGAGGTCGCCGGCGCCGTAGAGCGCGTTCTCGGCGCGGGCAGTGAGGAGCATGCCGTGACGGTGCGCGGCCTCGGCGGCGGCCTGCACCCGCGGCAGGAAGACCTCGATCGGCTCGATCGCTCCGGCGACAGGTGAGTAGTCCTCGATCGACAGACCGGAGGCACCCACCGAGGCCAACCGCTCGACGGTCGCCGCCACCCCCTCCGGTGTGTCCGCGAAGCACTGCTCGGAGTCGACGTGGACCGGGATCGCCACGGCCGAGACCAACGCGTCGACGTGGCGCGTCAGCTCGTCGAGCGTGACCTCCTGGTCGCGCTTGCCGAGCGACTGCGCCAGCCCTGCGCTCGTGGTCGCAAGGGCCTGGAACCCCAGCCCCTCGAGGAGACGGGCCGACCCGACGTCCCACGGGTTGGGGATGACGAAGCACCCGCTGCGGTGCAGTTCGGCGAAGCGCGCTCTCGATTGCCCCGGCCACCTCCGCTCAGGCTCGGTCGCTTCGCTCCCTGCTTCCGCTTCGGTACCTCGGCTCATGCGCCCATCCTCGCGCCCGCCCGTGACAGCGAGTCGCAGGAATCGGTCGGGGCGGTCCCGTCAGGTCCCGCGTTCGAGGCGGGCGAAGGCGACGTCGACCGCTCGGTGGGCGTCGCCGACGTCGAGCCGGGACGCCCTGACGGCGCGGGCGAGGGCGCGCGCCGCCGCGGCGACGTCGTCGTCGAACCGCTTGGGACGGCCGGGGGCGACCGACGTCCCCCGTCGCCCCTGTGTCACGACCCACCCGTCGCGCTCGAGTTCGGCGTAGGCGCGGGCGACGGTGCCGGGCGCGACTCCGAGGTCTCCGGCGAGCGCCCGGATCGTCGGGAGCGGCGCGCCCGGACCGACCTCGCCGGCGTCGATGCCGGCGGCGATCTGGGTCGCGATCTGCGTCGCCGGCGATGCCGCAGACGCGAGGTCGAGCCGGACGATCATGCCGACGCCGTCCCGACGCCCCCGGGCGCGAGCGCCCGGTCGCGCAGCGCGTCGATGCGGCGGCTCCGGAACACGAACTTCGTCCCGGCCGCGTACCAGGTCGCCAGCGGGCCGAGCACGAAGATCACCGCGGACGGGACCGTGACCCATGGCGTGAGCCATTCGGCGACGGACTGGGACCCGAGCAGCTCCCCGACGACCTGGCCGAGCATCCCGATGGCCACCCCGAGGAGTGCGTTGACCGTGCCGGAGCGCGTCAGCTCCTCGTACGCGACTGCGACGTCGTCCGCCGCGCGCTCGGATCGACGGCACACCGCAGCGGCGACCACCACAGCGAGCACGGCGGTCAGGAGTGCCCCGACCACCACCCCTTCGTGCAAGCGGTTCCGGACCGGGACGGCGGGATCGGGTGCCGCCAACCAGATCGACGCCGCGATGGGCACGGCGACGAACATCGGGGCAACCCACCGGATCACCGTCGCGTCGGCGAAGTCGCGCAGCCGCCGTGGTGCGAGCACGGCCACACCCGGGCCACGACCCGTCAGTTCCCGCGGCTTGGTCAGCTCGACCCAGACGGTCGCAACCACGTACCCCGCGCCGGACTGCCACAGGCCCCGGAGCTCGGGGTTCCAAACGTCCATGAACCACCGGAACGAGCCGTCGGACGCGTTGTACCGCGACATCAGCATCATGTCGACGGCCATCGGCACGGTCACCCCGAACGTCCGCGCAACCCGCGTCCGGACGAGGTGGCGGTGAACCTGCGGCACCAGAGCCGACTCGAAGTCCACGCCCCGGTCCCGAGCCCATCGCCACGCCACGAGCTCCGTCGTGGTGACGAAGGCCACGACCGCAGGAAGAAGCGCCGCAGCGAGCGCAGCGAGGGCTGTCGGCCACTCGAAGGACCATCGGGTCACGGCCAGGCACCATGCAACCGACACGACCGCCGCCGGGAAGGCGATGACACCGACTCCCGTTCGATGCGGCTTTGTATCGCTCATGCCGATACAACGTACACAGACGTCAGGTGCGCGACAACACCGATGGAACCAGGAACTCGCGGACCAGCCGACGTTCCTCGGCCGCATCGGTACCCGGCACCGTCAGGAACGACACGACCACACGCACCACCCATCGGGCGGCGTCGCGAGTCCGACGATCCCCGGCATCGCCGAGGAACGACGCTGCCAGGGTGTCGATCACCCCCGAGGTCGACGCGACGCCGCCGGCCAGGCCGGCGGACTCCTCCGCGAACCAGGCGGCCAGCAACGGGTCGGATCGCACGGCGGACAGGGCCGACAGCACCGCCACCTCCAGCCGCCTGGCAGGGTCGTCGATGCGCCGGACCTTCGCCGCCACCGCCACTCCCAGCCGCCGCGCCTCTCGCTGCACGAAGGCGAGTCGCAACATGTGGCGGTTCTCGTAGGTCCGATAGACGGTCGCCCGCGAGCAACCGGCAGCCTCGGCGATCTCGGCCATGCCGACGGCGGCCACCCCGCGTTCGGCGAAGAGCCGACCGGCGGCGTCGAGGATCCGATCGCTCACGCGCCGGTGTCCGCCACGAACGGCAGCGACTCGTAGCGGCGCACGAAATGTCCCGGGGCGAAACGACCTGCTTCGTGGTCGACAGCGAACCGAGGGCACCGGGCCAGGAGCTCCTCGAGCACGACCCGGGACTGGAGCCGGGCCGCGGCCGCGCCGAGGCAGTGGTGAGCGCCGTACCCGAAACTCATGATCGTGCCGACCTCACGGTCGATGTCGAACTCGTCGGCCGTTGACCCGAATCGACGCGGGTCGCGGTTGGCCGAGCCGTACAGGAGCATCACCTTGCGACCCGCGGGGATCTCGCGATCTCCCACCACCACGTCCCGGGTCGTGGTGCGAGCGAGCCCTTGCACGGGTGCGGCCAGCCGCAGCATCTCCTCGACGGCGTTGTCGAGAAGCCGTGGTTCGGCGAGCAGCTGCGCCCGCTCGCCCGGGTTGAGCGTCAGCAGTTCGGCGCCGGTGCCGAGCAGGCCGGTCGTGGTGTCGTTGCCCCCGGTCACCATCGTGAAGGCGAACCCCAGCACCTGCAGGACGGACACCTCGGCCTCGCCCGTCGCGACGAGCGCAGAGATCGTGTCGTCGCCGGGGTGGGCACGCTTCCGCTCGATCAGGTCGCTGAAGTACACGAACAGCTCCGCGACCACATCGCCGGCCGACATCGCATCACCCTGGGCGTTGGCGGCCACGATGCCCTCGGTCCACCCGTCGAATCGCGATCGATCGGCGGGCGGCACTCCCAGGTAGTGGGCGACCACGAAGCTGGGGAGCGGCTTGAACAACTCGGCCACGACGTCGCCGCCACCGGCCGAACGGAGACGCTCGATCCGTTCCACCGCGAAGGCCCGCACCGCCGGCTCGAGCTCCTGTACGTGCCGCGGTGTGAACCCCTTGCCCACCAGGCGACGGAACGCAGTGTGTTCCGGCGGATCCATCATGACCATCGGCGCGGCCTCGGCAAGACCGGCCTTGTTCCGCTCGTCGTACTCGAACGTCAGTCCCTGCGCGGACGAGAAGGTGGCGGTGTCGCGTGCCGCAGCGAAGACGTCGTCGAAGCGCGACAGCACCCAGTAGTCACGCCCGGGATCAGCGTGGGTGACGCGGTGAACGGGGTCGTGGTCACGGAGGTCGGCGTACATGGACCACGGCGCCCGCCACGTGTCGCGGGTGCAGGGCACGAATCTCACCGATGAGACATCTTGGTCCATATGTCTCAACGTAGCCGCGAAACTCGATCGACGCCGGGCGAACGATCGGGCACCGTGGTCGCCCCATGGCCACGATCTCCACACCGTCCGGGCGTCACACCGACGTCGACCGGGCCCCCACGACGGGGGTTGGTCGCAACGCGCCCACGCACGGTCGAGCCGCGGACGTGTTGCCGCTGGCCGGGGAGGTCGGGGGCATGTGGGACGTCCTCGAGATGATCTCGACGTCGCGGTTCTGCGGCGACGAGCCGTTCGCCGCGACGACGCACCTCAAGGGAGTACCAGCGCTCGCCACCATCGCTCCAGCCGCCGAGCCGACACGCTCGGTCTCCAACGAGTCCGTCGACAAGTGGATCGTGATCGGCGACGGTTGGACCTTCTTCGCAACCCTCGATCGCGACGGCGATGCCTACGTGGCGATCAGCGCACGCGATCGCGCCCGCTGCGACCAGCTGATGGCGGAGGTTCGTTCGAAGGTGGCTCCGGTCGTTCCCGACGAGGACACGATCCCCGTCGCGTTCTGGTTCTGCGAACCGCACCCCCGGCTCGCTCATCGCCGCGTCGCCGCGCCCACGTGGGCGTCGATCGACCAGAACTACCCCGAGGCCATCCGTGCACGCGTCGCGCTCACGATGCAGCTCCACCGACCCGTCGGACGGGGCCGGCTCCTGCTCTGGCACGGCCCGCCGGGGACCGGTAAGACGACGGCGACCCGGGCGCTGGCGCGCGCTTGGTCGTCATGGTGTCGCACCACGGTTGTCACCGAACCCGAACGGCTCTTCTCGTCGACCGGCATGATCTTCAACCTCGTCGCCCCCGAGTCCGACGAGGTCGACGAGACCGACGACGACGACCGACGGCCCCGGTGGAACCTCCTGGTCGTCGAGGACGCCGACGAACTCCTCCGCGCCGACGCCCGCTCCGCGTCGGGCCAGGCCTTGTCGCGCCTGCTCAACCTTGCCGACGGCTTCATCGGGCAGGGCCTCGACGTCCTCATCCTCCTCAGCACGAACGAACGGCTCGGCGGACTGCACCCCGCCGTGAGCCGCCCCGGTCGCTGCCTGTCGGAGATCCAGTTTCCCCGATTCTCGCGACACGAGGCGGCGAACTGGTTGGGCCGTGAGCTGCCGACCGACGTGGCCGATGCCTCCCTCGCCGAACTCGTGCGCGCCCGCGACCACGCCGACGACGACCCGGTCACTCCGTTTGCTGCCCCGGCCAACGGCGTCGGTCAGTACCTGTAGGCCCGCCCCGGCTGGCCCGACGTCACTGCAGTGTGCTCAGGAGGCACCTGGTGGTCGCGGATCACGCGCCTCCAGATGCCAGACCGGCGACCACCTCGGCGAAATGTCCGGGATCGGGGGCCCGATTGTTCACGAGGCTCACCCGGTCGGTGATGCCGGCGAGCCGGGCCCGGATCTTCGGAGCGATCTCGTGCGGCTCGCCGATCACCGCGATCTCCTCGAGGAACTCGTCATCGATGAGTTCCGCCATCGCGACCCACTCCCCCGCCGCCCCACGGCGTTTCAGCTCGGGGTGGAGCTCCCCCCGATCGTGCACGTCGAAGACGGGGCGATAGGCGGGCGTCGTGCCGTAGAAGGCCAACTGCTGGCGGACGGCCTCGCGGGACCGATCGAGTTCCTCGGCGGTGCGGCCGGTCACGACGATCGTGACGGCCGTCAGGTCGAACGTGCTCGCGGGATCAGTGAGCGCCGGGCGACCGGCGGCGGCCAGGCCCCGTTCGATCGCCGGAACGGTCAACTCGAGGAGCGACCGCCGGGAGTTGAGCGGGTGCACCAGGAAGCCGTCGGCAACCTCGCCCGACACCGCCGTCATCGCCGGACCGAACCCGGCGGTGAGGATGGGCGGCCGGCCGAACTCGTTCGGACCCGGGTCGAAGGCGGGGATCATCCGGGTGTGGGTGTAGAAGTCGCCGTCGAACGAGAGCCTCGTGCCGTCGGTCCAGGCGTCCCAGATCGCACGGATGCCGAGGACCAGCTCGCGCATCCGACCGACGGGGTCGGACCACGGCATCGAGAACCGCTGGGTGATGTGCGGGGCGATCTGCGATCCCAATCCCAGGGTGAATCGACCGCCGGTGAGCGTTTGGAGGTCCCACCCGATGTTGGCCAGTGTCATCGGTGTCCGGGCGAACGCGATGGCGATGGCGGTGCCGAGCTGGATGTGATCGGTGTGCTCGGCTGCCGTTGCGAGCGGAAGGAACGGATCGTGTTTCGCCTCGAACGAGAAGGCCCGGTCGTAGCCGACGTCCTCGATCTCGCGGTACAGGGTCCGGACCGACGACAGGTCGTCGGTCGGGACGGTCATCGAGACGTGCACGGGCTCAGCGCGGAGGTTTCGTGCCGCACACGCTGGTGAACACGATCCGGGCCATCGAACGACGGAGGTCGTCGGCGCCGATGTCGTAGCCCTCGAAACCGGCACGGTGCGACGCGACGTGCGCCAGCATCGAGACGAGCACGCCGGCCACGGCCATCGGGTCGAGATCGTCGGGGTGCTTGCCGGCAGCGCGTTGTGCCTCGACCACACCGGCGAGCGCAATGGTGAACTCGTTGAGCAACCGCACCCGGATCGACCGGAACCGCTCGTCGCCCTCGAGGCTCGTCAGATCGAGCACACGCATGAGGGCGGCGTTGTCGTCCCAGAACTGGATGTACGCGTCGGCGATGGCTTCGGCCGCGTCGTAGCCCCGCTTGCCCTTCCAGTCGCTCTCGCGGACGATGCGGGTCAGGCGGTCGTTGCCGGCCTCGGCCATGTCCTCGGCAAGGGCGAGGATCGCCGACTCGACGTCGGGGAAGTACTGGTAGAAGGTCGCCGGCGACGTGCCGGCCTCCCGGGCGATGTCGACCACCTTCAAGTCGCGGTAGTTGGTGTCGCGCAACATGTTGAGCGTGCACGTGGTCAACCGGTCACGGGTGGCCCGACCGCGACGCCCCGGCACCCGACCGTCGGCCGCTCGCAGCTCGTCGTCCGGTACCGCTGTGGTGCTGCTCGTGTCGTCCGCCACGTCGCTCATCCTCGCATGGCCCCGGCCCGGCGATCGTCATCGGACCCGGGCATCACGGCGTTCCCGCCGACGACGACGCCACCGCCCGGTCGCGGAGCTCGAACTTCATGACCTTGCCGCCGGCGTTCACCGGCAACTCGTCGATGATCTCGACGGTCGCCGGCGCCTTGTAGTTGGCCATGTGCCCGCGGGCCCAGGCCTTGATGTCGGCGGCCGTCGCCGTCGCGCCGTGCTTCAACACGACGAACGCGTACCCCACCTCGCCCATCCGTTCGTCGGGCACACCGACGACCGAGACCTGCGCGATGTCGGGGTGCTCGGCCATGAGCGACTCGATCTCCGCGGGGTAGGCGTTGAAGCCACCGACGATGAACATGTCCTTGGTGCGGTCGGTGATCTTGAGGTAGCCGTCCTCGTTCATGATCCCGACATCGCCGGTGTGCAGCCACCCGTCGGCGTCGATGGTGTCGGCGGTCTGCTCGGGCGCCTCGAAGTAGCCGATCATCACCTGGTACCCACGGATGAGTACCTCGCCCTGCTCGCCGCGAGGGACCTCGTTGCCCTCGTCGTCGGCGATGCGAACCTCGACGTCGGGGATCGCCCGGCCGGAGTAGTTCGCGATGATCTCCGGAGGATCGTCGTGGCGGGAGACCGTCGCAATGCCGCACGCCTCGGTGAGGCCGTACGCCGACAGCACGGTGTCGAACTCGAGGACGTCGCGCATGTCCTTGATGAGCTGGACGGGGATGCTCGCTGCTCCGGTCACGGCCAGGCGCAGGCTCGACAGCTTCGCGATGTCGAAGTCGGGGTGGTTGATGATCGTCTGGAAGATGGTGGGCGGACCGGGCAGCGTCGTGATCTGCTCCGACTCGATCAGCGACATCGCCGCTCCCACGTCGAACGTGGCTTGCGGGACGATGACGTTGCCCTTCACGAGCGACGCGATGATGCCGGCCTTGTACCCGAACGAGTGGAAGAACGGGTTGATCACGAGATAGCGGTCGTCGGCGCGGAGGCCCACGATCGTGCCCCACGCGTCGAAGGCGAGCACTGTCTGACGGTGGGCGCACATCACGCCCTTGGGGGCGCCGGTCGTGCCCGAGGTGAACAGGATGTCCGCGAGGTCGTCGGGCGAGATCCCGGCGATGCGGGCATCGAGCTCGTCGTCGGAGATGACGGCTCCGGCAGCGATGAAGTCGCCGCACCCGGTTGCCCCGCCGGGAGTGTCGCCCCGGAGTACGACCGTGTGCTCGAGCGTCGGCGTGTCGAGGCCGTCGAGCATCGAGACGTAGTCGTTGCCGAGGAACCCCTGGACGGTGAACAGCACCTTCGCGCCGCTGCGGTTGAGGATGTACGCGGCTTCGCTGCCCTTGTACCGGGTGTTGAGCGGAACGACCGCGGCGCCGGCGAGGTGGATGCCGAACAGCGTGACCGGCCACTCCCACACGTTCGGGGCCCAGATCGCGACCCGGTCGCCGGCGCCCACCCCGGCCGCCATCAACGCCTTCGCCGTGGCACGGGCCTCGTCGGCAACCTGGGCGAACGTGAGCCGGACCGGCGGTTCGACGCTCAGGTCGACGATCGCCTCGTGGTCGCCGAAGCGCTCGACCGCCCGGGCCAGGAGGCCGGGCACGGTGAGGTTCTCCGAGTCCAACCCTTCGATCGCAGTCGCACTCACCAGCACTCCCTCCACACCTGACGGCCCTCAAATCTGACGGACCGTCAGAACTGTAACAGCGGTGGGCGCCGAGCTCTCAGGCCGCGCCCCACCGGGCAACGAGGCGACGGTGGCGGTGCTCGAACACCAGTGGCACGAGCCTCCGCACCACGTGGCGGGCCCCAGCGAGGCGGGGCACGACCGTCAGCCGATCGGTCACCCGACACGTCGTGGCGGACAACGGCGTGACCGTCCGTTCGTGCCGCCAGCGTCGCTGCATCCATGACGTCGACTCCTCCACGAATCCGAAGGAGTACCCGTCGGGGTCGTCGGAGATCGACTCGAACGCGAGCGCGTGGCGATCGAACGGCACCACTCCACCGGCCAACAACCAGCAGTGGCACACGGTGCGGCCCATGGTGATGTCCTCCGACGTCAGCCCGGCGACACTTGCCGGGAACGTCATCCGCACCAGCGGCATCAGCTCGTCGCCGACCCCCGCCGGGGTGGCCGCCACCGCCCACACCTCAGCTGCCGGCGCAGCGAGGAGCACCGAGCGCTGGGTGATCACAGGGTCAGCCATGACGGGCGAGTGTAGGGACCTACGATCTCCGGACCGAGACGGCGTCGCGTCGGGCCGAGCATGGAGATGTAGATGATCACGGGTGAGTTGAAGTCGCAGATCGACCGCATCTGGGACTCGTTCTGGTCGGGCGGAATCGCCAACCCGCTCGAGGTGATCGAGCAGATCACCTTCCTCCTCTTCATCAAGCGTCTCGACGAGCTCGAGGCGCTCCGAGAGAACGAACTTCGGACGCTCGGCGAGTCGGACAAGCGCCAGATCTTCCCGGACGGACTCGACGCTCCCGAGGAGCAAGGCGGCCGCGCCTACGCCGACTACCGCTGGTCACGCTTCAAGCACTTCTCGGCGCAGGACATGTACGACGTCGTCAGCAAGCACGTGTTCCCGTTCCTCGCCACCGTCGGCGGCGAGGGAACCACATACGAGTCGCACATGGCCGAGGCCCGCTTCACCATCCCCACACCCGGCCTCCTCCGCAAGGCCGTCGACGGCCTCGACGGCGTGCCGATGGTTTCTCGCGACACCAAGGGTGACGTCTACGAGTACATGCTCAGCAAGATCGCCACGGCCGGCACGAACGGTCAGTTCCGGACACCGCGCCACATCATCGAGCTGATGGTCGAGATGACCGACCCAGCCCCCGGCGACATCATCTGCGACCCGGCCTGCGGCACCTGCGGGTTCCTCGTGGCCGCCGGCGAACACGTTCGGCGCTCGTACCCCGAGGCGCTGCGCGACAAGAAGCTGAGCCGCCAGTTCCACGACGACATGTTCAACGGCTTCGACTTCGACCGCACCATGCTCCGTATCGGTTCGATGAACATGCTGCTGCACGGCGTCGAGCAACCCGACGTCCGCTACAAGGACTCGCTGTCGGAGGAGCACTCCGGCGAGGAGGAGGCGTACTCCCTGATCCTCGCCAACCCGCCGTTCGCCGGCAGCATCGATGCCGAGGCCATTGCCAAGGACCTCAAGCAGGTCGTCTCGACGAAGAAGACCGAGCTGCTCTTTCTCGCGCTGTTCCTCCGGCTCCTCAAACCGGGCGGCCGGGCGGCCGTCATCGTTCCCGACGGTGTGCTGTTCGGCTCGACGAAGGCCCACAAGGCGCTGCGTCGCATGCTCGTCGACGACCAGAAGCTCGACGGCATCGTCTCGCTCCCGTCCGGCGTGTTCAAGCCCTACGCCGGAGTGTCGACGGCCATCCTGCTCTTCACCCGGACCGACTCGGGCGGAACCGACCACGTCTGGTTCTACGACATGACCGCCGACGGTCTCAGCCTGGACGACAAGCGCACTCCCCTCCTCGACGAGTCACTCCTCGGCGCCGTGGCTACGGGCCTCACCGATGAGCAGCACACCAAGAACAACCTGCCCGACGCGCTCGCTCGCTGGGCCCAGCGCAACGGAGCAGAACTGAAGCGCGCTCGTACCGACCAGAGCTTCTGCGTGCCGAAGGCCGACATCGAGGCCAACGACTACGACCTGTCGATCAACCGCTACAAGGAGATCGTCTACGAGGAGGTCGAGCACCGCGACCCACGCGACATCATCGCCGACATCCGGGCACTGGAGGCCGAGATCGCCCAAGGCCTCACCGACCTAGAAGCGATGCTGTGAAGAAGGGGTGGACCGAGGTCGCCTTCTCTGAGGCGTTCAGCGACGTCACGACCGGGCAGCCCAAGACCAAGACCGGCGAGTTCCTGACTAGTGGCGTGATCCCTATCGTCGACCAAGGGCGACAGCTGGTCGGCGGCTTCACGAACGACGCCACCGCACGATGCACATTGCCTCTGCCGTTGATCGCGTTCGGCGATCACACGAAAGCGATCAAGTACATCGACTTCGACTTCGGCGTCGGCGCAGACGGCGTGAAGCTCCTGCAAGCGCAAGAGGGCATCGACCCGCGCTACGGCTACCACTTCCTGAGGTCGGCCAGGCTGACGGATGGCGGATATGACCGACACTTCAAGTATCTCAAGCGGCTCTCCGTCCCTCGACCCTCCCTCGACGAGCAGCGACGGATCGCTGCGATCCTGGATCAGGCCGATGAACTCCGAGCCAAGCGCCGTGCTGCTATCGCCCACCTCGACTCGCTCACCGAGGCGATCTTCCTCGACATGTTTGGCGACCCCGTCTCGAACCCGATGAGCTGGCCGGTGACGTCGATTCGCGACCTGGCCGAGTCACTGACCTACGGATCGTCGGAGAAGGCGCTCGCATCGGGCCGGATTCCGGTACTCCGAATGGGAAACCTGACGAGCACCGGCCGCATCATCACCGGCGATCTCAAGTACGTCGACGAGGCCAAGGACAAGCATCTACTCGAACCGGGAGATCTCGTCTTCAACCGCACCAACAGCGCGGAGCTGGTCGGTAAGACAGCGGTTTTCAACGAGAGTGGCACCTGGGCGTACGCCGGGTACCTCGTGCGCCTCCGCCTCACCGGGTCGGCTGAGCCCACCTACGTGGGCGCATTCATGAATCTCCCGAGCACCAAACTGAAGCTGCGGTCGATGTGCAAGTCCATCGTGGGGATGGCAAACATCAACGCGAAGGAGCTTGGGACGATTCGCCTTCCGGTGCCGCCAACTGCTGCTCAAAGGGCGTTCGCTCAAGCAGCCGACGCGATGGAGAACGAGCGACTCCGTGCCGTTTCAGCGCTCACCCACCTCGACACCCTCTTCGCTTCGCTCCAGGCCCGGGCATTCGCCGGGGAACTCTGATCTCCCACGCTCAGTGAGATTCACGCGACGCGGTCGTGTGAATCTCACGCTGTGCGGTGGCCCGGCGCTCTCGTTCACTGTCAGGGGTCGTTCCTAGACTCAGTCGAGCGGAGCTCGACCAGCACCGTGAACCTCCCTCCTCCCACAAGCACAAGCCCCGGCACACCGCCCGGGAAACGGAGTGAGCGACATGGCACGCGTCAACGAGGCCACCACGATCCCGACCACAACCCGCCCGAGCATCCGCGGCGAGTTCACCCGATACGGCCGGCGATGGTCGTCGTCGATCACACAACTCATCGCGCTGAGCGTCGAACTCGACGACTCCGGCGAATGGGCGCTCGATGGTTCGCCGACGTGTGCCCACTGGATCGGCGCCATGCTCGACATCGAGATCGGCACAGCCCGCGAGTGGCTCCGTATCGGCCGAGCGCTCGCCGAGCTGCCCACGACGAGCCTGGCGTTCGCGAACGGCGACCTGTCGTTCACCAAGGTCCGTTCGCTCACCCGCGTCGCCACCGCCGCGAACGAGGCCGAGCTCCTCGAGATCGCCGAACGCACGCCGGCCGGCGACCTCGGACGAGCGCTGGCAGCGTGGTCGGCCCGCAACGAGGACGAACACGAACGAGATCGCCGTCATCGCCACGACCGTGGGCTCCGCTGGCGCACCGAACCCGACGGTATGGTCACCGCGTCCCTCCGCATGACTCCGGAGCAGGCCGCGATCCTCACCGCCGCGGTCGACGAGCACGTCATGCGCAGCGACGGCCGAGAGCCGGTCGATGTCACTGACGGTGGCAACGACGCAACCGCGTCGCGTGAATCCCACCCACGGTGGGCGTCGCTGGCCCAGCAGCGGGTCGACGCACTCGTCGACATCGTCAGCGCCGGCGGAAGCAACGTGGTCACCGAGGTCGTCCTCCACGTCCGAGCCGACGGCTGCACCCTCGACGACGGCACCCCCATCGGCGGCTCGATCGTCGAGCGAATCGCCGACACCTCGACACTCCGGGCCATGATCCACGACGCCGAGAGCCACCCCATCAACGTCTCCGGACGGCACCGCCACCACACCAAACGACAGAAACTCGTGGTCAAAGAACGCGACCAACGCTGCGTCGACTGCGGCAGCACCGACTTCCTCGAACACGACCACGTTCCCGACTTCAACCACTCCAAACGCACGCTCGTCGAGGAAACCGAACTCCGCTGCTCCCGCTGCCACACCGCCCGCCACCGCCGCGACGGCACCCGCTGACAACCCCGCCACAACGTCCTCAACATCAGAGCGCCAGAGCGCGGCTGCTAACTTCGATGATCCGGTGATCGTCGCTCCAACGGGGGCTCGCTCGCCCAGCGCTACGCCATGAATCGACCCGACGCCACTTCCACCCAACCGGCCGCCGCCGCCACTTCCGAGGACCGCCCGCCGATCGTGATCGATTCGTCACCCGACCCCGAGCCCACACTTCCGACCGCGCCGGCCCGGCGCCGTGGCGACGCCGATCGTCGCGCCGGCGGCCCCCTCGTTGCCGTCGTCATCCCCTGTTACAACGAGGCCGCAGCGATCGCCGACGTGATCGAAGGGTTCGCCGCATCGCTCCCCGACGCCGAGATCCACGTCTTCGACAACAACTCGACCGACGACACGTCGGGCATCGCCCGGGCCCACGGCGCGACCGTCCACTTCGTGACACCCCGGGGCAAGGGCAACGTGGTGCG
>WBZU01001019.1_pt1 | contig 22240 bp, 37 predicted proteins | sample 5204311 | NCBI WGS metagenome assembly WBZU01 (sample SAMN12344359, study PRJNA552823) | activated sludge metagenome | biome: Activated sludge suspended growth; feature: Nitrification reactor; material: Wastewater; isolation source: activated sludge from nitrification reactor of wastewater... | reverse complement strand
GGAGAATTTTCTTTCCTGTCCAAATTCGCCATCGAGCAAGCTGAGTAATCAACAACGCAACCGTAACCATCACCATGAAACTGTTCACTGCCGAAATTGAATCGAAGCTGCAAAAGCAGTTTGCACTTGGCTCCGACTTGTCAAAGCAGCAGGTCGTCTGTAAAATCTTCAACCCGTATGGACGGTTCACTTGGTATATCGTGAATCAGGACCCGGAGGACCCGGACTATCTCTGGGCGATTGTGGACGGATTCGAGGTTGAAATCGGTTCAGTCAGTAAGAGCGAATTGGAGTCCATCAAAGTTCCCCCGTTCGGGCTTCCTCTGGAGCGCGACCGTGGCTTCAACCCGAAGAATGCCGCCGAAGTGTTCCGTGGACTTCTTGAAGGCAAACACTATCGTTCCGGCGGAAAGGCTCCGAACGCGGCCACTATTGAAAGCCTTCCGGGTAAGACGATGTTTCTGTATCAGTTGGGGGCGGACGAGCCATCGCTTCTGACGATTAAGAGCGCCCGGATGAGCGACCCGAAGTACACGGTTCGTTCGTTGTTTGTTGAGTCAACTGAAGGCGGCGAAACGCGGCTGGACGATGGCAAGGTTGACGAGTTTCTTTCGGGCAAAACCGTTGCGCTTCGGGATTCTCAGGGCGAGCCGTATGCGGTGAAGCTGGACACAAGTATGGTTAAGAAGGCGGATGGCGGGCCCATAAAAACTGGCACTGGTGTTTTCGGAGATAAAGAGTTCTGGCGCGTGACAGACGGCGACAGGGTTGCCACTTACCCGAAGGACAAGTTCACGGAACAGGAAGCTATTGACGCATTTGCGTTTGCTATGGAGTCAAAGAAGGAGCAGAGCGGGACATTTGACCCCATCAAGCGTATCGAAGAAGAAGGCAAGCTGGTTCGGTATGTTGACACGAGAGGAAACGGCAAAAAGTATTTCGACACAATCATCCCGAACAAAAAAGAACCCGGCTACTACAAGCGATACGAAAGCACACAAAAGGGAGTGCTGGGCGTTCTTCAAAATGAGTTTCTTGATGCAGATGATGTGAGGATGTGGGTTGAAAAGACTCGGCCCAAGAGCAGAATGGGAGAAGGCGGTCCCGCAACCTTCGACGACAAGGTAAAGGCTATCAGCAGCAGTCTCGAAGGAACGAAAGTCAAGCCGAAGTATCAGAATCAGTACGGAAAGCGATACGACAAGGCGGAAGCAACGGAAGCGGCCACCAAGATTGCCGGGGCCATGACTGCGAAAGAGCGCCGGAAGTCGATTCTGTCCAAGTACAAAAAGTAGTATATTTGGCAAAAGCACAAAGCCATGTGGAAAGACACACTCGACAGGAAGGGCATTGCTATTGACGCTCTGCCCGACAAGGTGAAACGAATGGTCGGTGAATACAACGACATTCAATCCGGCATCGACGACATCACCGCCGCGTTGGCCAACAACAACGACCCTGCGGCAAAACGGGAAATGGAAGCCGACCTGAAAGAACTTCGTGCGGGTCTGAAAAAGCTGGACGGAGAACTTGAAAAGGCCATCTCAGTCATCCGGGTTTCCGAGGATGGTTCAGTAGGCTCGATGGGTGCAAACGATATGCTGGCCGCGTGGAACAAGCGCCGTGAGCAGGCCAAATCCGGTTCCGGAAAAACGAACTCAATCTTCTAACATCATACGACCATGGCAAAAGCAAAATCAACTGCGAAGAACAAGGCTGCGCGGGCCAAAGACCGCAAGTACACCAGTGAGGAGCCGCATGAGAAACGGTACTCCAAGAAGCGCAAAAGCGCCGTTGTCAAGTACAAGAAAAAGAAGAAGGGATGAGCCTCTACTCTGAACTCAGGGGTGTATCGGACAGCCAATACGCCACCGGAGCCCTCTACGCTGGCCTGCTGGGACTTGCCCTATCAGACCTCGTTCCTACGCCCGCTGACGCTCTGTATTTCGACCGGGAGCGCCGCCTACGGGACAAGTGGAAAAGCGGTGAGATAGCACCGGAGGACTATTGGGAGAAGTCCGCCAGCAACTACTATCTGTTCAATGCCGCGTGGTGGCTGCTGGTGGGGTTGGCGGTCGTTTACACCAAGGGTTCAGCCGAGGACAAAATTGTGGTCATGGGCGGGCTCATCGGGGCCGGGGCGGTCATCTCCGTCATCGCCACGAACATCCAGAAAGACCGCATGGAGCTACTGAAAGAAGAACAATCCAAAAACGAGCAAAAATGACGACTACTGCTGCTGACCTGAAAGAGCAACTGAAAGACCTTCCGCACATGCAAGCCATGGCGGACAACAACCTGACCGAAGCCGACCTGCCGGGGCCTATTAAGATGAAAATGGGCCCACTGAAGATGCAGTTGGTCCGGTTTGAGAAAAACCAGAATCCGACCAAGGCCCAACTCGATGGCCTCATCGCCCTGAGCGTGAAGGTGGCTGACGCTATCCAGACGTGGGCGGAGGAGCGTTCGGGGGCAAAGCCAGCCGCTGCCGCAACAGAACCGCCCGCTGCCGCAAGTCAAACTCCTCCGGAACCGCCCACCAATCCGGATGATGGCAAGAACGCGCCTCCAAACCTTCCGGGAGTGGTTGGAGCCCCGGCCAGCTACCCTCTGCGGGAGGCGGTCATGGCACACATCGACAAGGGCGGGCGCATCTACCACGACGACCTCAAAAAAATCCTGAAAAAGCGGTCGCTGGCCGACCGGGAGGAAGTCGAAGGTGTCGTGCTCGTCCGCCGGGTCGCCTTCTACTACCCATCCTGACATGAACGCAAGAGACATCCCCAATAAGACCCTGAGCCGGAACGAAATGGTTCAATGGGCCATCATCATCGGAAGCGTGGCGCTGGCTGCGGTTACTTTCGTCGCCTTCTACAACCAAATCAAGCTCAGTCGCAAGCAAATCGAAGCGCTGGAGAAGCAGGAGGAGGCCGACCACATTCTCAAAAGCCGTGGAAGGGGATGATTGCGTTCACGCCGTAGCCCTATCGCGGGATAACGTCCTGTTGTACGTCAAATACAGCCGTCCGGTATCCCACGTCGAGGTGTTTTCCGAGCTACGGGATGCGGGCGTTACCATCAAAGACTGTATCATCGAGCGCGGCAATGGGAAGGCAATCACCGACCACATCCTACCCTACATAGACCGCTGGTGCATAGAGGAGCACGATGAGCCAGCGAACCCAACCAGTATCACCGTTCGTAGTCTGCGAAATGGCGGACTGAATTACGTTTCGCAAATAGTCGGCTGCACCAAGTCCGGCAAGGAGTTCTCCGTTCGACCCAGCGAGATGTTCGAGGACGGAAAAACGATGCTTTCTTGAAAAAAAACCTTGACGGTGAGAAACAATGCCGATATTTTTACTCGGCAAAATGAGTACTGATTCAGACTTCATAGGGCTTTTACGAAACATCTACCGGGTCGTTCGCCGACACGGGGTAAAAGTTGTCGAAGAAAAACTTCGGCAGATGGAGAGTTTCGGTATCGACGACTACGAAACCAAAGTCATCGACCGCATCATCGAGGAGTGCTGTCGGGCATTCCGGGTGGAGCGGTCGGAGCTGGTGGATGGCAAAAAGCGCGGGATTTACGCTTCAGCCCGCAAAGTGGCCTTTGTCGTGATGAAGGAAACCCTATCCCTAAGCGAAACTCAAATTTCGTTTTTTTTCAAGAGGCACAACAAGGTGGTGTACCGGGCAATTCAGGAATGGGAGATGATGGACCCAACGCATCCATCTGACAGGGAAATGCTTGGAAAGAAACAAGTTGTATCGGCTGCGGTGACAAAGTTCATCGAGGAGTGTCGAAAAAAATAACGGCATTGGCCGCGAAAAAGCGTTATTTTTGAGCTATGTATTACAAGACGGACGACCTCAATTACGATGAGAAGAAGTTCTCGAACAAAATCAACGAAATTCTGCGCTGGGCGAAGGATTCCGGTCGCAATGACATCGTGGAAAAGGCTCAGTCCTTCGGAACCATCAACAAGCTGACCAACCTCAAAAAAGCATATTACGAACTCAACTCGATGAAGGGAAAGAAAAACACCTCTTTTTCGAGCTTCGATTCCGCATCAACAACCCCTTCCATGGAAAACAATGAGCCGACGGCGGGAGCCGCAAACGCCGCTGAACCTGAAACGAAAGCACCGGTAAGTCAGACCGCGCCCAACCCGGAAGCGTTCGACCCGTTGCTTCAGGCCGCGCCCAAGCAGCGCGACTACACATCTGGCTTGAATAGTGCCGCCCCGGCCAGCGCGGGTCCGATTCCGGAGCCGAACTACGCTGCGGGGGCCGGTTCTTTCGGACCCAAACCCGGGGAGCCTGACAATCGGTTTGGCAACACTCAGGACATGCCGCCGAACTTGAAAGGCAAGTCCTCCCGCGACCTCGCCAAGATTCTCGTTGACACCTACGCCGACAAGGTTCCCGCGCTGTTCGCATGGATTACCAAGGTGCCGGAGGAGAAGTTGCGGGAAATGGCCCTGTCTGGCCGTATCGACTTCGAGCTCATGCTGGAGCTCCCCGGGCAGAAGCTCACGGTTCAGGACTATTTCGGCAACATCAACACAAGCGCCGATGCCGCGTTCGTGGTTACGGAAGAGTGGAAGGAGGAAATTCTTCCGCACGTCATCAAGGTACTGGAAACCCGGAATTGGGGTGTTACCAGTGAGCAAATCATCATCTACATGGTACTCATGGACTTGGCTCAAAAGACCATGATTGCCCTGTCTATGAAGCGGGACATCAACCGGCTCATCAACCAGCTTGAGGTTACGACCACCCAGCTTCGGCAAACCGGGCACTTGCCCGAGGAGCCCCGGTCGTCCGGCCCGGAACAGGCCGGTCCGCCGCCATCACCAACCCCGCCTCCGCCGCCCGCCCCTCCGGTTCCGCCGGTGGGCCCGAATGAACCCATCCTTGTTGAAGCCGAAGAGGTTCCATACGAACCGGCTATGACGGTCGCCAGCCGCGCTGACATGGACGACATCGAGCAGTTCCCAGCGCATCGGCAGGCCGGTGGCAGGCCGTCAAACTTCCCTCCCCCAGAGGAGGCCGAAGTGATTCCGGTCGTGAACCAAACCCTGAACGAGCAGTAACATGGCAGAGCTCAGGGAGCCTCTTTTGGGTTGCGCTATCGGGAAGAAGGGTATCGGTAAGACGTTCACCACGCTTCAGACCATCTACCGGTACGTTCAGGGCACTCCGACTGTTCCCGGCAGGAAGTTCTTGATTTTCGACGTGAACGATGAGTTCAGCGAGTTCAAGAGCATCAGCGTCAAGGACGTGCCTCGGTATGCTTCCCAGCGAACTCCGGAAATTCGCCGGGTGAGGATTTGGAAGGAGAACGGGAAGGGTAAGATGACGCTGGATGAGATGGCCGATGCCTTGTACTACATCCTCGACAACTACCGGGGCGGAGGCATGCTCATCGAGGACATCTCCAAGTACACCGGGGACAGTTATAGCCGGGACATCATTGGCGCTATCTGTACTCAGCGGCACATGGACTGCGACATCATCATGCACTTTCAGACGGTCGGTAAAATCGCCCATCCGAAGATTTGGGGGAACCTGAACTACGTCAGGATGCACAAATGCACCGATACCGTCCGGCGGCACGAAACCAAGTTTGCCGGGGAGGTGGAGCACCTCAAGATATGCGAGGCTCTGGTGGACAAGCGCTACCGGGAGGGCGACATCCGGTTCTCGTGCTATCTGGACCTCGACCGGCTGAAGATTCGCGGCCAGTTCACCCGGGAGCAGTTTCAGGAGGCTATTTTGGAGTACATCAACGATGACTACGACCGGATATTGAGGCCCATGTTGAAGCGGCGCGATGAGGAAGGCCGACTCCAGTACAATCACGCTCAGGCGGTCAAGGCCACCAGCGAGCGGTTTATGAAGGAGTACTACGGCAACGCATCCTGAGCTACTTCACCTTGAAGATTCGGATGGCAGTGTAGTCAACCTTGTGGTAAACGCCAACGAAGTCGGCAAACCGTTCGGGGTCCGCGCGAACATCATCTGCCAGTTTCCGTAGCGGTTCTTCACGGTATTCGACCTGCAACAACCTGCTGCCGAAAAACTCATCTACCGCTTTGCCGCATCCCTTCCAGTGTCCATAGTCGTCGATGACTACAACGCCTCCGGGAGAAACCCTCGGCCACAACACTTCCAGTTCGGCCCTCGTGCTGTCGTAGAAGTCGGTATCCAAGTGAAGGAATGCAATCTTCTCGGGGGCCCCACCTTCTAAATACAAGGTTTTCCTGACATCCCCCACGACATAATTCACCCGCTTGCCGTCAATGTGCTTCCCCACCCGCTCAACAACTTCGCTGAACGAGCTTTCGCATTTGATTTGGTCGAGAATGCTTGACGCGGCAACGCCGACAAGATTCACGTCAACGTCAGAGGGCTCGGTCATGCCTTGGAAGGTGTCGTACAGCCATAGTTTCATTGACTCTCGATAGTCGCGGGCCCTTGCCATCTGTTGAGCGATGGCGGCAGCAATTCCACCTTTCCAAACCCCGCACTGAACAATGTCTCCTTTCAAATCCATGCCAAATTCTTGCCTTGCATAAGCATACAAAAAACTGCAATAGATGTTTCGGATGCGAATTTCATCGAGCATCGTAGCATCTTTGGCTGTTTGAAAAAACGAGCCAAAATTTTCGGTTGCGACCTGTTTGGCGGCGAGCGCCCGCTCAAACCATTCGTGTGTAACCAAGATTTTTGCCAACCACGATAATCTCACGATGTTATCTTCCATGACATTTTTCTTGTTGCGGCCCAACTGCTATCGCTGAATAGGCTTAGTTCGAGATTGTTTTTGCTAACGAAGTCGTCAACGGCCAACTTCACGCCGGGAGTGGTAGAGTTGTAGTCGTGTCCGGCTATAACGCCGCCTTTCGACAAGTACGGATAGCTGCACAGAATATCGTTCACAACCGTATCGTACTCATGGTCGCCGTCGATGTAAATGAGGTCGTATTCCTCAGTACCATCGAGAACCATGATGAAATGTGCGAACGAGCATTTGTGTACGATGCTTCGATAAAGGCCGCTTTTGGAAAGCCGCTCATAGGCTTCCGGCAACGGGTTAATATCGACCGTGGTAAGCAGGCCATAGTTGGCAAACAATTCACTACTCACGCCGCGATGAGTGCCAAGCTCAAGGATTTTCGGAACATGCAGGCCACCTCGTTTGTACGTTAAATACTTGTCGCACAGGTCGCGCAAACCGAACAGGTAGTTGACCTCCATCCCATCAACAAGATAGGGGCCAAAGCCAGCCATCCGTTCGGTATTAAGCGGCAGGGTCAATTCCATGGATGCTCGTATCGAAGGTTCTTGAAAACCAACAGACTTCGGCGGACGTGCTCGGCTTTCGTGGACTGAGAAAGCACATGACTGGAATCCAAGTCAAACCAGAAGCCAAACTCCTGCATCCGTGAAATCCAGTATTCGGGCGGCTGGCAGTTGACGTGGTGGTATCCTTCCTGACCGGGAAAGGCGTGGGTCATCAGGACGTAACGGCATTTGGCGAAGGTTTCGAGGAAGTTTTGCTCGAACTTTTGGTCCACATGCTCCACGAACTCCGCGCACCAAGCCGCGTCATAGATTTTCGAGGGGATAAAAGGCCCCGTAGTGTAGTCGTGCTTGAACACATGGTCCCGGAGCGGATTGTTTTGGATGGCAAGTTCTCCGCCCTCGACACCTTCAACGAACACTCCTCGCTCGTGGAAGTATTGCATGGCCTGACCCTCGCCGCAGCCAACGTCCAGCAGGTTGCGGATTTTCATGGTCTTAATCATGTACTCCCATACTTCAGGGGCGTAACTGTTCGGGTCGCCGCCCAGCCAATAGCCGCCAAGGTGCGGCTCCTTTTCAACTCCGTAGCTCATGTACTTTCTGTTTTACCAAGTCCATCAACTTCTCCTTGTTGTCAAGGCCGACGGTCCAGTTGGCGTGGTGTACGAGAATGTCTTTAGGAACCTCGAAGTCGGCATTGCCCACCCAGAGGCCATATTTTGCTCCGTAAGTCCAGAAGCGCTCACTCAGAAGGCCCACGGAGGGGAGCGGAACGCCGTCCGGCAGCAGGCGGTCGGGATAGGCGTGAAGCACCCAATTCATAGCGGGCTGGTCGTCGCGGTGGTTGTCGATGACCTTCAGCGCATGCCGGAATAGGCCGAGGGTGCGTTCGTTGACTTTGGAGATGAAGAACCCGGCGCAGAACTCCCCGTTTCCATCGTGCTGAAACAGGATGTCTTTCCCGCTGGACTCGAGCTCCTCCACAATGGGGCCAGAGAAGTCGCCGAAGAATTGCACGTCACAATCGCTGTAAACGAAATACGGAACACCCCTTGCGGAAAGAATGTTGTGAAGGGCAATCACGCCTTTGAGCTTGTCGGCCATCGTTTCACGGAAACCGGGCGTATCGAAGGTTCCGGTGGGGCAATGCTGTTGTCCAAGAAAGTGCCAAACCTCGAAGCCGCGTTCCGAGAACTGCTTCATGGATGCGACCATACGGCGCTCATACATGCGCTCCCGGTGGCTTTCGGTTACAAGTGTGTAAACGTGCAGCAGACTTCGTGGCGCGTTAGTTGAGGGAGAAGATAGGTTGCTCCCTGTCATTTGATTCTCCATAGTATTTTTTTACAAGGCGAAACACATCGCGCATTCGTTCTTCCCAATTACAGAACTCGTGAGCGTAGGTGCAGCCCTGTTTTGCTATGTTCATACGCTCGTTGGCCTTGGAAGGTTGCAGCCAGTATTCAATTTTTGTGATGCAGTCCGGGATACTGTCGTAGGCGCAAAGATGGGCAAATTCCTCAAATTCAAGCTCAATTCCGGGGTATCGGTGGGTCATGCAGAATGTTCCGGAACCCAGAATGGCGAAAATGCGGTCGCTGGAATACCTACGGCGGAGGAAGTTGCTGTGATTGATGGCTATGTCGTAGCCGCTGTAAAGTTGCGTCAGAGTTGGAATTTCAGCTATTCCCTGAGAACGAACCGGGGTATTCTCCCAGCCAAGTCCGTAAACGTGGAAGTCGTCGCCGAAATGTTCGGACAACGCCTTGCAAAGCTCAAGCCGCTCGTTTGAAAGTGGGAACGTATTCGGATAGTGGCTTCCAACAAATACAACCTTCCCGAGTTTGTGGTCAACGCGATGGAATGGGTTGTGCATGCCGGTATGGAACCCAGCCTGAAGATAGTCGGACGGAAAACCTGCTTGTCGCATCTTGTCTACGTCATCCTCGTTGCAGAATAGGCAAAGCGCTCCGGCGGAAGCAAGCTCCATCTGGAAGTCTATGTTGTCCCGCACATCCCCGGTCCATATTACCACCGGAGCCAGCTTGGTAAGGTCGTGCATGCCGGGGATGGTGATGATTCCGGGGGACTGAACCTGCATGAATACAAACTCCGGCTTTGCTGATGCGACAATCTCCGTTAGGCGCTTGGTGAAGTGGTGGCTGTTGTGTCGCTCTCGACCAAACAGATAGTTGAAGTAGTCCACCTCGATAACATCGCGGTCAAGGTTTCTTAGTGCGTTGGTTATCGGGTTGTCTTTTACCGTTGTAATGTGGGCAACGTGGACGACTGTTCTGTTCATGGTATTAAGCCTTTAGACCGGTAGAATTTGAATACATCCTGAATGGTGCATGGAACCACCAGATGATATGGGGGTGGCACCGCCGGTATCTTCTGTTCAATATACGTCCGGCTCTGAACCTGATGCAGATGTATTGCTTTCATATCCAGAGAAGGATTCCAAACGTCATACCCGTTCTCTTTGAGTAGGTAGGCTATCTTGTTGTCGCAGCCGGGTATTCCGAACCGGAAGTCGGCACCGACAAAATGCTTAGGGGCTCCAAAGAAAACCCAAGCGTCCTGACTATCGGGGCGGTTGAAGTGGGTGGCCGTGTTCTGGTCAACGTAGTCCCATCTGGAGAGGGCGTAGCATATCTTAAAATTATGGCCTTCTCTTACAAAAAAAAATCGCGCAAAAAATAAAGGTGCCGACAACCAAGAGTCCGAGGCCATGATGTCAGCGTTACAGACGATATGCACGTTGCTAAACGGCCCGTCATAACTATTGCCCAACCTATCTTCAACATCCCTCATCTGTTCAAATATCCCTGCAAATGTTGGCCACTCCGATTCTACTTCGATAAAGTGCCAATGGAATAACCTCGCATACTTTCTCTCGAAATTAACATAGCTTTTATTGTTCCAATAGACCCGATTTAACTCCTTATTCCTTTCTGGAATCGGGCTATCGAATTTTATCTGATAGAAAAAAATGTTTGCGAATGGGCGCTCCTCACTCATTTGATTGTCTGTTAAAGTCGGTTGTATCCTCCCTCAATAAAGTCTTGATTGAAAACCCTGTTGAAATAGTCGAGCGACTCGCATTTGTGAAACAGAGATACGGCATCGTGTTTTTCTGTGCTGGCATTCAAAATCCTCAACTCGTCAGGGGAATTTGATTCGTAACCCAAAATCTGCCGCATGCTTCTCCATCCCCCTGCAAGGTCCTCGAACCTGTATAGGTGATTGACCAGCCTTTTATTTTTCAGAGAGGGCGGACCCGACCTCAATATGAAGTCGGACTGACGACAAAACTTACCGGAAAGCCACGGCCTACCTTTCTCGACCGCATCGCATAACCAGATGACAAAGGAACAGAAGTCCATTGAGCGCACCTCGGCATTGGAGGGGTGCCCCGGCTCTTTCCTGATAAAGTTATACTGGCTAACCGCCCACGAATACGGCTCCCGGATGAATGCGAAAACATGCTTCACATCCATCCCGCCACGATAAAGCATTTCGATTGCTTCCTCTGCCGTGCTGTGGCTCAGGTGAATTTCAATAGCTTCCCGACCGCACGATTGCAGCAGGGCGTGACGAATGGATTGCCCACCCGTCTTGTAAACGTGAACAAATAGAGCCTTCTTGGATGGTATGTAAAGAGCCAACTTACTTCTGTTTGATAAATTCAATTTGAGCCTTCACTGCTTTGAAGAACTCATTCTTGAACTCCTGCTCCAGTTCCGGGTCATCTGCGTAAAGAGGCTTGTTCTCCTCGTATCCGCGAAGGATAAGCGAAAGGCCGCTGGACTTTTTCGGGTCAGACTGGATGATGAATTTGGCCTTTTCCATCACAGTATCGAAGTCGCGGTTAGCGGCGGTGCTATCCTCCTCGAATCGGGCGCGGGCTTCCTGAACGCGGATGTCATAGGTTTCCATCATATCGCGCTGAACCTTGCACTTTGCCGTAACCTCGTCTTTTTCAACGAGCAGCTTGGCGTAGTGATACCGGTCGGCGGGCGTTACATTTTCTCCGAGCTCGACAAGCCCGGAGGATTCGAGCATATCGTTGATGGTTCCCAGCAGCATGCAAAGATGCTCATACGAATTTTTGTAGTGGTCATACCACTCTTTTGCCTTCGCCAACGGCAGCTTTGACAGATGCTTGGATGCGGCGTTTGCTTTGCTTTCAACTACTTTCATAGGTCTATTCCGTTTTTGGTGTGACAGACAACGTATCCGCAGCCGTAGATTTTCTCCACGTTCTTGCTTGCGGCAATAAGTTTTTTGATAAACATCCAGTCGTGGCCATAGCCATCGCATCCGGACCAGCTTACATTCAACTCCCTTTTGTGCGCTATTGCACTTGTACCGGCAACGCCATGTGTCAGCGTTACATTCCTGACGATGGTTTTCTTGGTGTCCACCTTAATCTCATCGCTGTAATAGCACCAGTCGAGTTCCCGCTCATTCATACGGGTGTCGATGTTGCTCAGGTGGTGGGCATGAAAGTAGTCGTCGGAGTCCAGATAGCATATAACGTCGCCGGTAGCGGCCTCAATCCCGGCCTGCCGAACGTTCCCGCTAAATAGCGGCTGTTTCTCTATCCGAACGAGCTTTATTTGGTGGTCGCCCTTGTAGTGTCGCTCGTAAAGAGTCGCGGTTTTTTCGCATCCGTCGCTAACGATGATGAGTTCTTTTGCCCAATGTGTTTGAACTCTGAAACTATCAACGGCGCGACAGAATTTTTCCTCCCGGTTCTTTGCAGCACCCTCATACGGGCCGAGATACGAAGGAAGTATTGTGCTGGTTTTATACATGCTCAGTTCAAAATCTCTGCAACGGAGTGAGTGGTGTTTCGATGCTGGCACAGTATCCCGGTATCCACATGCACTTCAATACCTTTTCGGTAAAGGTCCATGGCGAAAAAGCTATCCGGGTGGAAGTTGCGGCCCTTCTCGTAACGAAATTGGAAGTGTGGAAGTACGCTGCGGTGGATGAGCAGGCACCCGAGTCCGGCGTGAAAAACCTTCTTGATTGTTCCGTTGAAAAACTCAGGTCCCGACTCCCGAAGATAGCGAGTAGCGATGAAATTGTCATCATCAGTTGGCTCGACAAGCTGAACCATCGGCTCGCTTGCATATCCTTGTCCGATATGATACACAGCACCGACAACGCTTTTCCTTGCCGCAAGAAGTTGTTCGATGATGTTCACCGGAGGGAAAACGTCGCTTTCCAGATGAAGCAAATACTGGAACCCTTTCTCCAGCGCAAGTTTTCGGCATAGTTCGTGGCTTTCCGCCATCCGCTGCATCAGCGATTTTCCAAAGGGCTTCACCCAATCGCAGCCGATACCGAGTTGTCGGATTTTTCGGCTGAAATTGTTTTTCGAGCTATTGTCCGCCATGTAAACGGCGAAGTTCGGATAGGTGAAGCGGCTGACATTCATCAGCCAATCATCAAAGCAGTACGCTTTTACATCACTCTGAGGGCATGCGACCAGCACGGATGGGTATTTCATGCTCAAAATTTGACGCAAAATATGGTTTATTGCCGACAATCGTTGTTTTTAGGCTACATTCTATCAACAGGGTTTTGTTGGTCGTTTTTCGACAATAACGGCATTGACAACAAGGCTGGTTTCGAGGAATTTAGTGCTCATCAAACCTCAAACCTCCTAAAAAGGAAACCCATGAAAAAAAAGGAATATGTGATGATCGGTGTCGTGGTTGTGGTGGGCTCTCTGGTAGCCAACTACATCAGTTCCAACTGGCTCGCCCCGAAAGTCACGGTCAGGGGTTAATCAAAGCAACCTTCAACCAGTCAAAAGACCATGAATCGCAATCTCAAATCCGTTTCGCAGTTCCTCGCCATGTACGAGAACAGCGAGCGCTTCTCCTCCGCCGATGGTTCGGAATACTACGGCACGTTCGAGGGCGACGACCACTTCGGCACGTTCTCCCCGGAAGACCTGACCTCCGCTGACGGCGGTATGGGCGCGGGCCGCAAACCGACCTCCAAGCCGTATGTGCTTCAGTTGTACGCCACTGGCGGTACAACCGTGAACGCCATTCTGTTCGGCTTCAACGACAACTTCTCCGCTGGCCCCGGCACCGCCGGTCAGGGCGCTTATGGCAACAACATCGCCATCAACGTCGCCTCCGCCATCCCGGGTGTGTCGTATGAGCGCCTAATCACGCAGTCGCAGAACAAGCCGTTCGACATCGGCCTGTGGCGCTTCTCCTGTGGCACTCCGGGCGCACAGCTCGACGTGACCATGACCATCACCTACGTTGATGCCAACGGTCGTACCTGCACTGACCCGGTTCCTCTGTCCAACTACAAGGATGCCTACCAGCAGCAGAACACCATCATCGACGTGTGGTATCCGGTGAAAATCGACGGCAACACCTACATCACGTTGCCCATCACCGGCGCGACGACCACCAGCACGAACCCGCTGACCATCAGCCTGTTCCCGCGCTCCATCGCTGACCAAGCTAACCAGCTTGTCGGTGGCGGAAGTGGCAAGTCGTTCACCACTCCTCGCCTGTCTGGCCGGAACGTACCGGTCATCCAGATGGTGAGCCCGGGCGCAGCCCGCGGGAACACGGTGCAAGGCGTGAGCCTCGGCAAGACGATGTAAGCAACGTCACCCATGACCAATGAAGGGCGGGCGGGTCAAACCTGTCCGCCCTTCGTGGTTTAAGCCCCAACACATGAACAGGATTCCCCTTTCCCTATACGTCGCCCGGAACAACCCGGACGGCGCTCGAAAAATCTTGGAGGCGTGGGGCGTTCCCGCGAACACCTCCGACCCCCGGAAGCTGGCCAACCTACTTTCGGTGCTCCTGAAGCAAGAGGGCGATGGCGTATTGATGGACCTCGGAAACATGCACCCAGACAAGGAGCTCATCCTTGCCGTAGAGGACATCAAATCTGGCGCATCTTCGTCTGCCGACGGCGCTTCCGGCGGCTGTCCGTGCGGCTGTGGCGGCTCGTGCAAGGAGAAGAAGTCCGGCGCATGCGGCTGTCAAAGCAGCTTCGGCGGTCCGTGGAATGCTCAGGATGGTCCTAACTACGGCCCCTACAAAAACCCTATGGTCGATGAGTTTCAGGTGTACGGATTCTCCGGACCGGAAGCCACCCAACGACCGCTCATCCTCTTTGCTGGCATTGCGTTCGTCCTCGGATACATGCTGGTGAAAAACTCGTAATTATGCCAGTCAACGACCTCGCAATAGAAATCTTAAAAAACGCCAACAAAGCTCAGGCAGCAGTAGCTGGAACAAAAAGTCCTGTAAAAGTCGAAGAATTTGTTCCGCTGGCTATTGGCGGGCTGGCCGGAGGAGCGGTATTCTTCGCCGGAGGCAAAGTCGCAAAGCTGTGTGCCGGGTGTGTGGTGGCCATGACCGCTATCGGTGTCATCACGGGAGCCTACCTCGGATACGAATGGCGCAAAAAGAACTCGTAACATGGTCACGGTAAGACAAGACTTCTTCACGGAACTCCGCACCATGGAGAAATCCGGCAACTCTGAGGCCATGCGCGAACGGCTTCTGGCGGAGATGGCCGCGCTTATTGGCGACCACAAAGAATCGGTTATCGAGGCCATGCAAGCCTCGGGTGTACTCATCCCTTCGTCCTCAAGCACCCGGCGCGTTGTCGATTCGCTGGTTCAGAACCTTCCGACCAACAAACGCCTTCAGAGCGGTATGGCTTACCTCATGGCCGACCGAAACGAACTTCTCGGCGAAGAAGCGTCCGGTGGCGGCGGCGATGCTGTGGCCGGAACCGCCGCGGGAGCCGCTGGTGGGGCTGGGCTGGGGCCGGTCGATGTTGTGGCCGGAACCGCCGCGGGAGCCGCTGGTGGGGCTGGGCTGGGGCCGGTCGGTGCTATCATAGGCGGTATTACCGGAGCAATCGGGAGCATCTTCTCGGCCAAAGCCGCCAAAGAGCAGCGGGCCGCTCAGGAAGATGCGAACCGGGTTGCCCTGCTTCAAATTCTCGCCAATCGCGGCAAAACCTCCAACACCGGCCTGTATATCGCGCTGGGAGTAGTCGGGGTCTTGGCCGTGGTCGGCATCATCATCTTAGCCCGGAAAAAATGAACCTGAATAGCTGGAACGGCGCTCCCAACTGGAACGCGCTTCTGTACTCGGACATGACCGGCCCGGTTGTCGGGGAGGACCCGACCATGCGTATCCGGATTCCGGCGGAAACGGCGGTCATCTTCTCGTCCGTTGACGGGTCTATCGCGCAGCCGGGACAGTCCCCGGGTCGAAATACAGGCACTTTCGGGCGGGCGACCACAACCTCTGGAAAAACGACCACGACCACCCGGCCTGCTGGAACGGTTTCCGGAGGAACGAAAAGCTCATCCGGGCCCGCTCCAACCCGAGGCGTGTCAATTCCGGCAGGGCTGAAGCCGACAATCCCAAGGAGCGGCGTTTCGGTTATCAAAACGCCTACCAAGGTCATCATCGGAAACCCCACGCCGGTCGTACCCGGTGGGATTATGGCCCCTTCAGGTAGCGCCGGGTCGCCAGTATCCAGCGGAGGCGGTGGAGGCGGTGGCGAAGCGCAGGGAGAGCCCGCAACCGAAAGCCAGCAGCAGCCGGTGGCCGAGGCCGGGAAAAAGAATTTGTTACCCTTCATCTTAGGCGGAGCGGCGCTTGTCGCAGCCTATTACTTCTTCATCAAATAATTATGAAAGAAGCAGCAGCAACAGTTTCAAGTCGTTCATGGTCAATGTTGGAGGACTACGTTACCCGGAATGCAAAGGGTGAGCGAAAGTTCAAAAAGGGCGAAACCGTTGTCGGAAACGAAACGGTGAATTCGCCGAATGTGAGGGCTATCCCGAGCATCGTTACCAAGACGCAGAACATCGTCAAGGGCAGCGCCTTCAAGCAGGGCGCGGTCGTTGGCGTTGCGCTTGGAGCGGGGTACGGCTTCTTCTACAACAAGAACATCTTCTTCTCCGCACTCATAGGGATGGCGCTGGGCGGAGCCGTTGGCCATTTCATGTTCAGCAAAAAGTAATCCATGGGACGGGTCGTAACCAATCTGGAGTCCGTAAGCTCGTCGAGCTCATCTCGTAAGGGGTTGCGCCGCATTCCCAACTTCATACCCAAACGCATGACACGAACCTACTACAATGCCGAAAGCGACGTCTGGAAGGACTGCACCGGCGAACGATACAGCGGATTCTCGCTTACTCCGGCGCAGCTTGACGCGGCAAACAAGGCCGCTGAAAACCTGAAGAACCAGACAGAGAACAAATCCGGCAAAGGCTGGGACTTCGCCAACAACGCTGTTGACCTGTTCGGCAAAATCACTGACAAGATTCTCGACATTCGCGGCGGGAAGGGCAACGAGGTTCCGGGCACAACCGTTGTGGTGCCTGAGGACAAGCCGGGAATCGGCGCGTTTGGCGTTATCGCCATCGTTGCGGGGGTGGCTCTGGCCGGGTTCCTTGTTTACAAAGCGGTGAAAAAGTAATCGTATGCGGCTTGACATCAAGGCCAACCGCCGACCTGTCATCGTGGACTTCTCGGTAACAACGAAGGCTCCGCGCCGCATCCGCATTTTCGCCATCGACAAGGAACGCCCGCTTACCAAGTTTACGGACCGTTTCGTGAACCTTCGCGGGCCCCGGGACTTCCGCATCAAAGTGCCGCAGTCGCCCACCGACCTGTCGCTGTTTGTTTCGGACGTTACCGGGAACAGTTCGGGACTGGTTGTAAGTCAGGCGAAGGTTCAGTACGGTACGACCTGTAATGCGTGGATGAGCAATCATGCGAGGACGTTTATCCGGTTTGCTCAGGAATTTTGTGAGAACTCAAGCTATCTTCCGGCTGGAAATTACACCAGCGCAACGGGCCAGTTTCTCATCAAATACATGCCGACCATCATCGACTACAAGACCGGGAAACGTCTGAACACTCCGGCCCGGATTGGTCACGAAACCGGAAACATCGAGGTGGCTCGGGATAAGTGGGAGAAGTACACTGTTCCTATGCGGATGATTATTCTGCTGCATGAATACAGCCACAAGTACATGAACCATGAAGTCGGGAGGGACATTAACGATGAGGTGGCCGCTGACATTAACGCTCTGTATTTATACATGGGAATGGGTTATCCCGCTATTGATGCCCGGCTGGTATTCGCCTATGTGTTTTACGGAAACCATACTGACCTGAATAAACGTCGAATGAATATCATCGACGACTACATATCGCGCTTCGAGAAAGGAGAAGTAGTAAAGGGATGCTCGTGAACCCGAATAACGGCCTGCTCTTTTTGGACGACAAAAAGGCTCCAACCACCATCGACCGACGGCAGGTATGGAAGGGTCATGTTTTCGACCAAACGAAGAACTACTTCTCAATTCAGATTAAGCCGAACGTCATAGCCGCTGGTGCTCCAAATCCACTTCGCTTCTTTGACATTGAGAACTACAACGCAAACAAGCTGTGGTACGACCGTTTCGTTATTGTGAACGGAAATCGGGGATACGAATACATCCTGAACGAAGTCATCAACAACGCCTTCAAGCTGGTGTGGCTGAAGATTAACTGGCGGTTCACCGACCTGAAGGACCCGCAAGTTCAGGAACCCTTCTATAAAGTATTCAAGGATTCTGACGGGAACTATCTTGAGGAACTGATTCTGAGCTACGAGGTTTTCGACCTTTACCAGAATCTCGCCAACGTAATCAACATTGACATGCGTAGTCAATGGTTCCTTTTGGATGGCTTGACCTATCTGCAATACCGTCTTGTTGAGGACCCCGGGACGCAAGGATTCATGTTCACCTTCTTCTATGAAAAGCTCGAAAAGTCAGACGTACTGAACGATGCTTCCATGGCAGATAAACTCACTTCATTCTGATGGCTAACCAATTCTATAAGACATACTCCGACCTTCCTTCTTGGGCAAAGGGTGTTCTATTTGTTGGCGGAGCGCTCGTGCTTGTTGGGCTCGGCTTTACCGTCAAAAACTACATCAAACGGAAGTCCGCAGAAAGCCGTGGGCGTGGTGCTGTATCCGGAAGCGGTTCAACGCTGAGGGACCTTGCTAAAAACGGCATATTTCCCAAATACACGGACATGCAGTATAAGTCTTGGGCGGACGCTTTGTTTACTGCTATGAATGGTTATGGCAGCGGAACTCAGCAGATTTATGATGTGATGAAGCAAATGCAGAATGACGCGGACATCGTGAAACTGATTCAGGCTTATGATGTTAGGACGTTGAGTTCTGGCGCATACAACCCATCTCCTGACCTGACAGGAAACCTCGTCATGGCCCTCAACGATGAGCTCGACTCGAATGAATTGTTCGTTGTGAACGGAATACTGGCAAAGAAAAACATCAAATACCGATTCTAACCATGAACACCATCTACAACAACACTCTCGACGACACCGTATCAACGAATCCGACACTCTCCCGTGCTGACGTTGACTACATGGTGCGGAACCGGTTCAATGAACTGCCGATGTACGGAACACTCTACATCGCAAACTCATTGGTGCGCCACGCCAACTTCCCCGGCATCGTGTCCTACGCCTACGGCAAGGGCTTGAAGCTCGGAATCGCGTATTCGTCCGACGGCGAAATCGACAACATGCTGAACTACAACAAGGTTCAGACTGTTGACAAGAAGCTGTACTTCGCTGTTACCGAAATCGAACCGTACAATACCGGGGACTACGCCGGTATGACCGCCCGCATGCAGTATGCCTATCCGAAGCTGAAGGCTATGGGCCTGCGCCACCTCGTTTACATGGGCTGGCCAACGGACAGCTATTGGGCTACCATCGTGGCCAACTGCGACGAAATCAACCTGCACTGCTACCTGCCGACCACCCGAATGACGGCATCCGGAATTTGGGGGTACGTCAAGGGTAGGCTGGCGCTTATTGCGGCGGCGGCGAAGGCCCAGAACAAGTTCATGCCGGTGAACATCATCTACTCGTGTGAACCCGCATTCGCCTATGACTGGTTCAAAAAGAAAAACTGGTACGATGCCCACGCATTGTTCCTTTCGCAGTACAATCAGTTGGCCTCTACGGTTATGAAGCAGCAGTTGGATGTAAGGGGGATGAGCGTGTTCGTCAGCAAATACATGAAGCAGGTAAAGCCCTAAAAATGAAATCTGCCTGTGCTAAGTCATATTCTCGACCAACTCAACAAGAACCTCGGACTCGTAGCCGGAATACTTGGCTCCCTGACAGTACTTTACTGGAAGGGTAAGGCTATTTGGCTGGGGATTGTCAAAATCTGGTACAAGATGACGATACCAAAGGCTTTCAAGGAGGCCATCGACGCGAACACGATTCAGACAAAGGCAACGCTGCAAGTTGTTCAGGGATTGGCAAATTCAATCCATGAGCTTCAGGAAAGCAACTGGCAAATTATCGCCGAACTCAAACCAAACGGCGGCAGCAGCCTTCGGGATGCGGTGAACATGATTAGCGCTCGTCAGCGGGCCCGCGACAACACGACCGAGCATTATGGTGTGTTCGAGACTGACAAGAACGGCCTCTGTGTATCGGTCAACTGGCAGTACCTTCGCATGACCGGTCGGAACTTGGAGGAGGTAAAGGGTAATGGCTGGGTCAACTGCATCCACCCGGAGGACCGGGTAAGAGTGCGAGAGGAGTGGGCAAAATGCGTTCAGGACAACCGGGACTTCGAGATGAGATACCGGATGATTCGGCAGGAAAACAGCAAAGAAGATACAGTATTTGAGGTTATTGGAAGAGCCGTGGTGATGAAAGATAACCACGACCGCCCCTACGGATACTACGGAACCATACAGAATACCGAAAACCCATGAAAATTCAGAAAACCCTTCTCTGGGGGCTTGCAGCCGTAGGCGCAGCCTCCGTCATCTTCTACTTCGTCCGCAAGCGCAAGACTGCGGGCGCAACCATCGCCAAAGCTCCCGGAGTTGTCGAAGTGGACAAGGCTCAGGACATCGTTACCAAGCAGATGCGGTCAAATCGGTTGGCGGCGTGGTCAACGCTCCGGCCCCGACCGTCAACGTGAGCATTCCTCCCCAACTCGGTAAAATATGAAACTCGGAGACGTAATACTTCTCGGCCTGACCATCGTGGGGGTCTATGTTGTCGGAAAAAAAATCTTGACTGCGGTTCGTAAGCCGGTATCTTCGGGGAACGATTCTGTCAAGGTTAATATGACCGATGCGAAAGTCGAAACCGAAAGCCCTGTCGTGGTCGTTCAGCCGGGTATCAGCCTGAACAGCAACGACTTTGACGTGGTTTCTTGGGTTCAGTCGTGATGAAAAAAGCCATCTAATAGCATCGGCAGACAAACTCGTTTCAACCAAATTCGGAGGAAAATGAACGCAGGGAAAATAGCATTCTGGACTATCGCGGGGCTGGTCGTTGCCGGTGGCGCATATTGGGCGTACACTTCGCTGCAACCGAAAAAAGCGGGAAGCGCTCAGGATGGGCCCGTGCAAATGACCAAGAAACAAGCGCTCGAATATCTTAGTCTGGTAAAAAACTGGAATGACGCGAGATTGAAATTCTACGAAAAAACAGATGCCGATTATTTGGTTGCTTGGGCTCAGGCGATCAAGTCGGGTTCTGGGTCCTTCTCGGTTAACGGAAGGAATTACTCATCTCAAACCGGAATGGCGCTATGACGAAGGGAAAAATCATCCTCGGGCTTCTGGGAACGGCTACTCTGGCCGTCACCGGCATCTATGTTTACCGCCGATTCTTCAAGAAGGAAGATACTTTGGCCAGCCAAGGTCAAGGCGCTCCCGGCTCCATCAACCCTCCGCCGTTGCCTGCCGACACAACCTTTCCCATGAGCTTCGGCAGCAGGGGCGAGAAAGTAAAGCAGCTTCAGCGGGCTCTTATGACCCTATTCCCGGGAAGCCTGCCGCGCTACGGAGCGGATGGCATCTGGGGGTCAGAAACAGAAGCCGCCCTGAAGAACAACAAGCAGCCCACGGTCATCCGAAAGGCGGATTTTGACCGCATCATCGGTGCGGCGGCTTCGGGCAAACCTATCACTCAAACCTCGTCAGGCGGTGGCGTAGCCGCTTGGTTTTAACACAAAACAACCATGTATAACTCATTCACTTCTGCGGACATGACCGCAAACTATTCGTCAGCAGATGGGGCATCCGGCACATCAGCTTTATCGGCTCTAAACGCAGCCAAAAAAAGGGTAACTGATTTGCAGGCACAAGTAGATGCCGCAACAAAAGACTTCACCGACAAGAAGGCTGCGTATGACTTCAAGAAGGCTCAGTATGACACCAACTACGCAGACAAGCGCAGGCAAAATGAGCTTCGACCGCAGGTGGAGGCGGCTGGAAAGTTAATGGATAGCGCTTTGGCCGTTCTCAACTCCCTGAAGGATGCCCTCAAAAATGCAACAGACGATTATGAGAGAGCAATAGCGAATGCCGAAAAAGAAAGCGTAGCAACAATGACTCCGGCCCAAAAAGCCGAGTTTGAAAAAGCCAAGGCTGAATCTCAGGCAATCATTGAGAGCGCTCAAAAGGTAGCCGGTGGCAAAAAGCTCGCATGGATTATTGGTGGGATAGCGCTTGGCCTTGTCGCAATCGGAGTTATGGTTTACTACATCCGTAAGTCAAGAAAAGGGTAAGATGGCAGACTTCGCAAAGGGAAAGGAAAGTGATAACATGAAAAGCAGCTTCAGTTCTACCGATATGACAGCCGACTTCTCCTCAGCAGATGGAGGGGCGGCTACATTTTATGGACAAAAGAGAAAGGAAAAAATTCCTATTCCTTTTGTATCAGACGAGAAAATTCTTTTGCTTGATTCAAAAAAAACAGCCTACTCTGAATTAAAACAAAAGATTAAACAGGCTGCTAAAGACTTGGATGTTTATCAAGTCAATTTAATTCAA
>WBZU01001013.1_pt1 | contig 22285 bp, 10 predicted proteins | sample 5204311 | NCBI WGS metagenome assembly WBZU01 (sample SAMN12344359, study PRJNA552823) | activated sludge metagenome | biome: Activated sludge suspended growth; feature: Nitrification reactor; material: Wastewater; isolation source: activated sludge from nitrification reactor of wastewater... | reverse complement strand
ACGCATTCCAAACCTGATCGTCCGTAGCGAGCTCCTTGCGCTTGATCCCGATCCGAATCTGTTCGAGCAGCGTCTCGGTCGTCTTGACCCCGACGTCCGACGTCAAAAGCACTTCCTCGATCTGATCCACGAGGCCCGGATCGACTTCGCTGCGACCGACGAAAAGGGCCTTCAATCGACCGAAGAATCCTTCGTTCTCTCGAGCCTTCGCCAGTCCGCGACGAAGCCCGGCGACGTCCTTCTTTCGAGGCGCAACGGGCGGCGGCGCCGCTCCCGCAACGATCGCTTTCGGTCCCGCTGCAACAGGCTCCGCTTTCGCTGCGACGGGAGCTGCTTCAGCAACCGCAACCGGAGGTTTGGCCGGAGGCTCCGCCGCCTTCGCCGCAGCTTCCGACTCTTGTTTGGGAGCAGCCTCGGCCTTTGGCGGAGGTTTGATTTCCTCCTTCGGCTTCGACTCGTCTGTCGACGGCTTGGCCGGAGCTTTCTTGACCTCGGGCTTCGCGGGTTTGTCCGCGGCTTTCTGAGGCGTTTCCGGCTCGGCAGCAGGCTTTTTCTCCGGAAGCTTGTTGGGCTCCGGCGCTTTTTCGATCTGTTTCGGGGCTTCCGGCTTCCGAATGAACAGGAAGTAAACGGCAGCCAACACGACCAGAGCGATGACGATGTAGACAGGCTCCACGATGTGCGTTCTCCAGCGATCCGCGAACTCGCGCCCGCGACTATATGAGACCCGACTCGTACGTCAACGTTTGCGCTCTTCAGCAAGCACGAGGAAGTCGTACGAGACCTGGGTTCGGCAAACCCAGCACGTGTTTGGCGCGCATCATACTCCAACCTTGCGACTACCGCGCGGTTCCGCTGTCACAAGCTGCGTCTCGAGCTGTTCGTCGACCGCCGCGGGCCCATAAGCAGCCGCTTCGACGCCTCGCGCCCACTCTTCAACCTCGTTGTCCTGCGCCCGAAATGCCACTCGCCGGACATGTCCGGGCGTCGGTTCCGGTTGCGCATCGAAAGGGGTACCCGCTTTTTGGGCCCAACGTACGAGCCTCTCCAACACCGTGCGACGACGCGAGACCAACGCGATCCGCAGCACGCCGGGCAACGGCAAGGATTGCTCGAGGCGACTGTGCGTCGGCGCATCCACCACAAGACGCGCATCGGAACGATGTTTCGCGTCCAGGACAAACTCTCCGCGATCGTTTGTCACGGCACGAGCCATGACCCCGTCGCCCTGGAACGCCGGCGCGACGATCGTCACGCGCGCCGCGTTGATCGCCGAGCCGTCATGAGCATCGATCACCGTGCCGCGATACGAGGTTTGTCCCGCCTCCGAGCGCACGACGTCCACGCCGGCACGTCCCGTCGGCACCGGCGGACCGTCATCTGCCGGCGCGAGCGCACGCATCGGCGCACGTCTCCACCCGACGACGATCCAAGCCGTGACGGCAAGCACGATGAGAGCGATGACGATCTGTTTCGTCATGCCCGGACCTCGTACCGACACTTCGACCGGCAGAGGTTTTCCCGCACGAAAATAAGGCGCGTTTGGAACGTAGCGCAGCTCGATGGGCACCTTGCCGGCCCGCTCGAACGAGAACGTGGCGATCACATGCGCCTTGCCGTCTTTCACGTCGCCGGCTCCAACACTCTCCTCACCGCGACGCGCTTCGACCACTCCGTCCGTGACCGGTCCGCGAAGAGTTTTCACGTCGACGTCGATCGGAACTCCATCATCCGGATCGGCGACATCGATGGGGTGCGCGAGAGCCAATGCAACATCCGCACGACGCACGATCGGCTGCGACGCAGTCGCTTTGGCCAACGTCGTCGTTCCATCAAAGCGCAAACGCAATTCGCCCGCACCGGGGCCCGCGAACGCCGTCGTCGGAAGTTCGAACCGAACACGACCATCGCCACCCGTCGGACCTTCGGCGATTTTCTTACCGAGTTCGTCCTCCAAAACCACGACGAGTCCCTCGCGACGCGCGGCGGATGAACGACTTGCCGCGGTGCGATCGACTCGCAGGGATGCCGTCAGGGAAACGTTGGGACGTTCGAGGTCGATGACCTCGGGAGCAGGTTCGAATCGCAACACCGTGTGCGACGCGGACGCATGGGTCGAATCGAACGAGATGGTGTTGTCGGCTGCGTCGTGGAGAGCATCTCCATCGAAGCGAAGTTTGAACGACGCGCGTCCCAACGACGCTTCGGTGCGAACACAAAACTCGCCGTGATCGTTCGTGCGTACTTCGTATTTGTCTGCCGCGACGAGACGCGGCGCTCGCCGTTCGCGTCTTGCGGCTTGATCACAAGGCGAAGGCTGCGGGAGATCCACGGCGGGTTCACCCGCTGCCGGGGCGACTTGCAAAACGATCGGCACGCCGCCGAGAACCGCGCCGGCATCGTCCATCAACTGTCCGCGGATGATCGTCGACGCACCTTCGAGCGTTGCTGTTGCTCCGATCTGCGCGCCTCCGCGCACTTGAATCTTGATCGTGGTTGGAGACGTCGTCGCCTGCGCAAACGTCGATGTGGACGCAAGCGAGACGAGCAACGTGAGGAGCAGTTGCAACGACCGCCGTAGACGGAGCGAAGGAGCGTTTCCGTCGCGAGACATTCTTCTCCCATAAGAGGGAACGCGTCGCGTGGCCAGGGCTACTTCGTGTTGGGCGGATCGATCAACGTGCACAAGGTCTTGAAGCTCCATTGAAGTGCTCACGTCCAAGGCGCTGCGCTTGCGGATCCGACCTCCCGGTAGTCGTTGGAGTGGGCGGCTGCGCGTGGAAAAGTTGACATCAGAACACCGACGCGTCGCGGTGATGGGAGACGATCATGGATGCACATGCGCGTGTGAACTCTTCGACGAATCGTAATGATCGAAGTGCCCCGAAATGGGCTGCTTGGTGTAACTTGAAGAGTCTTATGCGCAAGAGTGTCTCTCTGCTTGTCGCTACACTTCTTTTCTTCGCGTTTACGCGCGAGTCGCAAGCCGAGTCGAAGACCGGCGTCGCCGTTCAGCAACTCAAAACCAGTGATGACTTTCGCGTGCGTACTCAAGCAGCGCTCGCGCTTGGTGCATCGGGTGATGATGCCGCGGTCAAACCTCTGTGCGATGCGCTTTCCGATGACAACGTCATGGTGAAGCAATCGGCAGCGGCCGCTCTTGGAAAACTTGGCAAAGGCGCGGGTTTGTCTTGTCTCAAAACCGCGTTGACGAAAGAAACTGCGCCGGGTCCGAAGAAGCAGATCCAGAAAGCGATCGATGCGCTTGCCGGTTCCGCCGCTCCGCCTCCTCCGGGACCCGATTCGAAGTATTACGTGGCGATCGAAGTCACGAACAAATCCAAGCGTCCGCAAGACGAAGTCGAATCCCTCGTGCGTGGTGTGATGCAAGCGAAGTTGCTGGGTAAAACCGGCTATGCCGTCGCTCCCAAAGGCGAGTCCGCGGCCGATGCCGGCAAGATCGTCAAGTCGAAGAAACTTGCCGGTTACTACCTGATCGCGAGCGTCGAACCTCCGGTGTACGAAGGTGGGAATTTGACGCAGGTCGTGCGCGTGAGCATGTGGACGTATCCGACGAAAGCGCTCAAGGGCGAGTTCACTCCCAAGCTCACCCAATCCGAGACACCGAAAGCCGATCCTGAAGGCGAGAAGGTGTTGATCAAGATGTGCGCCGAGAACGCCGTCGATACCTTCGTCAAAGTCGCCGCCTCGCTCTGAAGCGCATTTCTGGGCCAAAGAAACGCTTCATGGCAAAAGACAACCGAGGTTTTCCCCATGAGCGATGCTTCAGCCCCCGCACCGAGTTCATCCGTCAAAACTGGGCGTCAGCAACGCCGGCTGCGCAACTTCCTTCTCGATAAGGGGTTCCAGCTCAAGTACGCGGGCATGCTCGCGGGCGTGGCGATCTTCGCTTCGGCGATCTTCGGTGCAGGGTTGTGGACGACGAGCCAGCGTCTCGTCGGTCAAGGACAAGACTTGGTCAAACAGGGCCAAGAGACCGTGCGTCGTGGCCAACTGGCGATCACCGAGCGCAAGAAGGTCAACGCGGTTGTCGCGATGAACATTACGAAGGCGTACGGAGATGATCCGGAGCTCGCCAAGGAGTTCAAGGATCAGACGTTGGGCGATGAGACGAAGCTCGAAGACGAACAGAAGCGTCTCGAAGCCGATGCCGCGTCACTTGAAAAGCGCGCCGCGGATCTCAAGGAGCAATCCACGCAGTTGTTCCTCGTGCTCGTCGGTGCGCTCGCTGTGCTCGTCGTATGCATCACCTTCGCGGGGATTGTCGTGACGCACAAGGTGGCGGGGCCTGTGTTCAAGATGCAGCGCATGTTCGGTCAAGTGGGCGACGGTCACTTCTCCGTGCGTGAACGTTTGCGCAAAGGCGACGAGATGCAGGCGTTCTTCGAGGCGTTCGAGAAGATGCTTGGACGTTTGCGCGACATTCAAGGCCGCGACATGGAGCGCATCGACAAGGCGATCGCGAGCATCGAAGGCAGCGCTTCGAACGATGCGGTGGAGCTGTTGAAGAAGCTTCGAGCCGAGATGCAAGTTCGTCGCGACGGTTGATCCACAGTCGGGGATCAGAACGCCGCTCGAATGTGTTCGATGGAAGGTTGTCCTTCGGCATCGAACGCGACGGCGACGGCATCGAAACGCATCGTGGCGATGCGTTTGTCTTTCAGAAACCTACGCCGCCATAATGTTTCACCGGCCGCACGCAGACGCTTTTGTTTGGCGCTCGTGATGCTGTCGAGCGCACGTTGGTACGAGCCGGCTCCACGTGTGCGAACTTCGACGACCACGACGACGTCGTCTTGTTGCACGAGCAGATCGATCTCGGCGCGACCGACGTGCAGGTTGCGGTCGAGGATCGAATATCCTATGTGCTCAAAGTAGTTTGCCGCGGCTTGTTCCGCGCGGGAGCCCGATGCGTGACGGGCATAGGCGGCTTGGGTCGTGGTTGGGGAACGAGTAGCCGGGCGTTTGACGGACGAGTTTGTCGGTCGAACGGGGCGTGGAGGCGGAGGTTTGTCAGACTTGAACAGGGGAGGGGAGTTTGTCGGAGGGTGGGATCACTGAGCGAAGCCGACGCCTTTGCATTGCGAGGCGTTGAAGTGGCCTTGGACGGTGCTGCACGTGCCTTCCGTCGTGAACTCGGTGTCCTTCTTGATGCAGTACTTGCCCGTGAGCTGTTTGTCGCCGAGGCCGACGTTGGGTCGGATCTGCGAGCAGGTGTAGCCGTTCGGGCATTCGCAGAAGTTGAAGTTGGGATCCGGTGGTTCACCGTCGGCCACGTCGCAGCGGCACGAGCAGTAGACGGCTTGTTCGGCGTCGCGTTTCGACGTGTCGGCGCATTGGCCGCAGACCTCGGCGTCGATCACTTCGTTGGTGCCGGGGACGCAGCAAGGTTTGTCTTTATCAGCTTCGGGTGAGCCGGGTTGTTGGCATTCCGTTGCCGGTTGCGAAGCGTCGACGGGTTTGGCTTGTCCATACGGACAGCTGACGCGACCTTGGAAGTGATTGACGAGGCAGATGCGCGTTTGGCACTGGAAGGAACGCGACTCGATGTTTTCCTCGGTCACTTTGAAGCCGGCGAAGTCGGTGTTGTATTCGTCTTCGGGGACGCAAGGGTCGCCGACCCCGCCGCTTTGACAAGCCGTGGGCAAAACGCCCACCGCAAGTACGCTGATCAAACCAAGCATGCCGGACAAGATCGAACGGGTCATCAGATCGTGCTCCTTGAGGCCGAAGGCGCGCCACTTATTCATGCAGGGCGTGCGCGCAAGACGCGTAACCACGCGCTCATGACGAGGACACAGCAAACGCGGCCGCTGTTGAGGACGCTAATCGATGGGGCCGAAGAACGTCAACCCCTCGATGCTCGTATGACGTCGACGGCGTGTCGGGTCTTGGATCCTTCGCTGAACAATTGAGGAGACCCAAGCGGTGAGCGAGGGTTCGTGTCGGAAGTTGGCGCCGTCGACGGTGATGCTCGATGAAGTGCGTCGCGTGCGGAAAGGGCCCGCTTGACAAGGCGAACGGCAACCTTCTACCATCCGCGGCCAGCATCAGAATCCGTTGATTCTCATTGGATTTTCAGGTCTCGCGACTTCAGTGACGGCGTCTGAAGGGACGAGACGTCGAAGACTTCATCCTCGGTGGATCGCGTGAAATCACGAGATCTCCGCGCAATCGCGACGAACAGTGGTTGTTCTGCGCGAGAAGTTTTCGAATGGCCTGCTTCCAGACTCAACCTTCCGAAACGAAGAGGAACGACGAATGCGGAAAGGGCTTGCAACTCTCTGTCTCCTTGCCTCTGCCCTGCTAGTGGCACCCACGGCCCAGGCCCAGAACAAAGGCAAGCCGGCCGCTGCTGCCGCTGCTGGTAAAGGGGGCGCAAAGGACGCAAAAGACGCAAAAGGCGGCGGTAAAAACGCCCCCAAGGAAGTCCAGCTCGACGAGGACGATGGTCCCGTAACGGCCGGACAAATGACCGAAGAGGCAGCACAGGCCAAACGCCTCTTCGACGCCGATCGCTGGAGCGAAGCGGCGCTTTTGCTCAAACGCGTCGTCGACGGCGAAACGGGCGACGACGAAGGCAACAAGCAGATCGCGCAGTATCACCTCGCGATCGCGCTGTATCGCTTGCAGTTTTACCAAGCAAGCTACGCGATCTTCTCCGAGATCGCGGACAAACCCAACCATCTCAAGTTCAACGAAACGCTGCTTTGGCTGTCGAAACTCGCGACGCAACTTCCCGAGCCTGCCGACATCATCGAGCGCGTCGGTAAGTACAAGACGGAGCAGATCGCGCGGTTCAACAATCAGCAACAACGCGATCTGTTTTGGCAGTTGAACTACTTGCTCGGTCGTTACAAGTACCGCAATCGCAACTACGACGAAGCGATCGAGCTGTTCGACAAGGTCGACAAGAACAGCAAGTACCACGTGCAAGCCCAGTTCTTCTCGGGCATCTCGTACGTCCAGGCACGCAAGTCCGTTCCGGCGATCAAGTCTTTCCAGCAGATCGTCAAGGCGCTCGATGAAGGCGTCGAAGGTGTCGAAGACGAGAGCCGCATGCGCGATCTCGCGTTCTTGTCGATGGCCCGGACGTACTACTCCGCATCGATTCGTCTCGATGAAAACGGTGTTCCCAAGATCGACGGACAGAAGCTCTCCGCAGCCGTCAAGTATTGGAACCGCGTGGACGTGGCGAGCGAGTACTGGCTCGACGCTTTGTTCGAGCAGTCGTGGGCGTACTTCATGGCCGGCGACTATCCGCACGCGCTCGGCAACATTCACACGATCGAGTCGCCGTACTTCCCGAACGCGTTTTACCCGGAAGCCGACATCCTCAAGGCCGTCATTTCGTTCACGATTTGTCAGTACGAGGATGCGACGACGATCGTGGCGCGCATGCGCAAGAAGTACGATCCGATCAAGAAAGAGTTCGAATCGATCTTGAGTCGTTTCAAGGGTGAAGAGGCCGAGCAGAAGTTCTTCGAGTTCTTGAAGGACGTACGCGCGGGCAAAGCAACTCTTTCTCCGGCGATGAAGCCGATCATCGAGAACGCGTTTTCCGATCGCCAACTGCTCCGCAACCTCGAGTACGTCCGCGTGCTCGATGAAGAAGACGCGCGTTTCAAGAAAGCGCCCACGGCCTTCCGCAGCTCGCCGCTTGGCGGAGATGTTACGGACGCGTTGCAACTTGCGCGCGATCTCGCCGTGCGTAACGCCGGATCGCTCGCGCGCGAGCGTTACCAGCGGTACCTGGACGAACTCAACGAGCACTTGCGAAACGCTTCCAAGATTCTCATCGACATCACGGCGGCCGAACGCAGCAAGCTCGATCAAGAAGTCGTCAGCGGACAGCTCACGAAGGAAGAAGCGATGGTGTTTGGCGTGGTCAAACCCGACGAGGAGCATGTTCTCTGGCCGTTCAACGGCGAGTATTGGCGCGACGAACTCGGGTTTTACCGACAGGTCGTCGAGTCGAAGTGCGGGAAGTAGGACAACCGCGACGGGCTCGAGGGAACGGCGGCGAGAGGCCGCCGTTCGGGGGGACAAACGGAAGCATTTTCTGCTTTCGTGAGGTTTGTTTCTGGTGAGGGAGATGACGACGATGAAGCAGTCGAACGTGGGTGTGCTTCGGACGGTTCGTCTGGCAGCCGCCGCGGTGGGTTTGTGCACCGCCGCATCAATGGCGGGGACGGCGTCGGCGGCCGACGAGTGCATCACACAGCAAGCGAAAGACAATTTGGCGCAGTGCCCGGGCGGGACGCTGAAGCAGGGATCCGGCAAGAAGCCGGCCATGAGTTTCAAGTCGGCGCCGCAGCAGGTGCAGCTCAAGAAAAAAGACGACATGGTCAAGCCGCAGGTGCCGGCGACGAGCATGGCGTCGGCGCAGCGCGACCAACGTCGGGCGCAGATGAAGGACAAATCGCGTCAGTTGCTGATTACGGAAATTCAGCAAGTCGAGGCGCTTTTTGCCAGCACGCCCAAGGGATCGGCCGATCGTCCGAAGCTGATGCGGCGTTTGGCGGAAGGGTACGTCGAGCTCGAGGCGGCGGCATTCCGTGACAAGACGGAGCAAGCGATCAAGGCGGACGAAGCCAAGGCCAAGAAGGATCCCAAGGAGAAGGCGTACCGCGAGGAATCCGGCAAAGCCGACAAGATGCTTGGTTTGGCCCGCCAATCGGCCATCAAGTATTACAACATGCTCAAGAATCAGTATCCGAAGTGGTGTCAGGTCACCAATTCGGCTGATCCGACGAAGAGCACCGGTTGTACGGACGAAGTGCTTTATTACCTCGCGTACGAGCACGAGCAGGCGGGTACGCCTGCGGGCCTCGAAGAAGCGCGTAAGGTCTATTTCGAGCTGATCCAGAACTGGCCGCAATCGAAGTACATCCCGAATGCGTATCTGGCGTTCGGCGAGCTCTTCTTCAATGAGGCGCAGGGTGATCCATCGAAATGGCAAACCGCGCAGCAATCGTATTCGGAAGTCATCAAATACCCACCGCCGGAAAATAAGGTTTGGGGGTACGCCCATTACAAGCTCGGTTACGTGTATTGGAACATGGGCGATTTCTTGAAGTCCATTTCGGAATTCAAGAAGACGATCGAATACGGCATGCAATATGCGAGCTTGCCGAACGCGAAGGAACTCGCCAATTCGGCTCGTCGCGACATCATTCCGGTGTACGCACTGGGTGGCGCACCGAAAGCCGCGCACGACTTCTTCAAGCCGCTCTCGGGCGACCAAGGCATCGAGAATGAAAAAACGCTGAAGATGATGGACGACTTGGGCCAGAATTACCTCGATACCGGCCATTACAAGGAAGGTATCGAGCTTTATCGCGACCTCATGGCTCGTGACAAGGGCGACCGGTATTGCAAGTACCAGGGTCACATCACGGAAGCCACGTTGGCGATGAAATCGGGCAACAAGGCCGGGATCAAAGACGAGCTCGACCGCATGCTCGAAGTGCACAACAAGTTTGTCACGGAAGGCCATCCGGACGACATGAAGCTCAAGTGCGCCAATTCGACGGCCGGTTTGCTCACGGAAACCGCGATGGCTTGGCATCTCGAGGCTGTCGGTTCGGGCGGTGTTCGCGGTACGGGCGACAAGAACACGATGACGCTCGCGGCGTTGTTGTACGAAAAGGTCGTCGGCGCGTTCAAGCAGGATCAATTCGCGAAATTCGAATTCCCGCGCATCATCAAGGAAGACTGGCCGAGCATCTCGAAGATCAAATACGCAATGGCCGACCTTCTTTACTTCAATAAAGATTGGGCCAAGTGCGGTCCGGCATTCGATGCCGTCGTCGCTGAAGATCCGAATGGTCCGAATGCGCCGGAAGCGGCGTTCGCCGCGGTTCTTTGCTACCAAAATATCTATACCGAAACGCATAAAGACGGTTCGGACAAGAAGGGTAGCGGCAATCTTCCGAGCGCCGGAGATGGCGGGAAGAAGGACCCGAAGAAGGCTGCGGCAAACGATAAAGCGAAATACGCGCCGAAGCCATTGAGCGATAACCAAAAAGGCATGTTGACGGCCTTTAATCGGTACCTCTGCTACATCAAGCCCTCGGACAACGACAAGGAAGCGCAAGAGAACTACGTCGAAGTGAAGTATGCTCGAGCGCGCACGTATTTCGAGGCGCAGCATTGGGAGGAAGCCGGTTTCGCATTCCGCGATATCGCGATGAGCCATTCCGACAAGGACGTGGGCATTTACGCGACCCAGCTTTACCTCGAAAGCCTGAACATTCTCGGCACCAATTCCGATCCGGGGCGTCCGTCATGTTTTACCGATATGGCGACCGACGTGCCGAAGTTCATCGAGCTTTATTGCACGAAGGGCAAGGAAAAGGACAATGCCGAGCAATGCGGTATTTTGACCCGCATTCAACGCGACATCGAGCGTTTGGCGGCGCAAAAGACCATTGAAGCGGCCGACGCGGGCAGCGGTGGTGTCGACACGATCAAGATGTACGAAAAGGGCGCCCTTGCGTACATGGATCTCTGGAAGAAGTATGGCGAACCGGCGTGCGAAAAGAAGGATGCCGCTTGTGATCGAGCGGAAGAAATTCTTTACAACGCGGCTCGTGCATTCCAGGCGGCGCGTTTGATTGCGAAATCGATTGCGGTGCGCCAGATCCTGCTGAACCCGAAGTACAACCTGAACAAGACCGAGCTGGCGAAGAAGGCCGTTTACGAAATCGGCGGCAACTACCAAGCCATTGCGGTGTACGACGAAGCGGCGAACTGGTACGAACGGTTTGCCGGGGAAAACCCGAAAATGGAGAAAGCTCCCGAAGCGCTCCAAGACGCGGTTTTGCTCCGTCTCGGTTTGGGTCAAGAGGACCAAGCCATCAAGGATGCCGAAGCATTCGGGAAAAACTACGGTGGTCAAAAGCCCGCTCAGGCGGCCCAGATCGCCTTCGCCATCGGTGCTCACTACATCGAGAAGGAAGATTGGGAAAATGCGCGCAAGCGATTGAGTGGCGCGATGTCGCAAATCGATAAGAACGCGACGTTCGACATTCAGATTCAAGCTCACGCCATGCTCGCCCGCGTGTTTACGAAGATCAACAATCCTTCGAGCGCCACGCCCGAATACAACAAGGTTCGTGGTTTCTGGAAGGATCCTCAGGCTTCGTTGAAGAAGCTGGATGCCATCGGCGGTGGTGAAGACGAGAAGCTCCGTCGCATTACGAAGTCATTGACGGCCGTCGGCGAAGCGCTCTTCTTCTTTGCGGAATTGAAGCGCAAGGAAGTCGATAAGATCAAGTTCCCCGAATACAAGGGATCCGGTCAGCGCGAAGACGTCATGAAGCACATCAATGGCAAGGTCATGGACTGGATCAAGAAGAAGCGTCCGGCCATTGAGAGTTTGGCGGAGGAATATCGCCAGATTGTCAACTTGCAACCTGCGCCGCCGCCGAAGTGGGTTATTGCAGCCGGTTCGCGCGTCGGTCAGGTCTGGGGCCGGTTTGTCTTGGAGTTCCGTGCCGCTCCGATTCCGAAGGAATGGAAGGGCAATGGTATGGTTCCGGGAACGGATCTCAGCTATGCCGAACTTCGTGGCGAATACTTCGCGAAACTCGACGAAGCCAGCGAGCCGCAGAAGCAAATGGCGAAGAGCGCGTTCAAGACTTGCCTCGATTACTCGATCAAGTTCCAATACTTCGACGAGTTCTCCCGTGCATGCGAAGTGTGGTTGTCGAAGAACTACGGTGCTGAATACCACTTGGTCGACGAATTCCGCGGTTCCGCGTCGCGCGTGAACTCCGGTATGAGCGACAAGGCCCAGCCGCTCAATATCGACGGAACGGCGTTCATTCCGGCATCGGATGCGCCTGCTCCTGCGGAAAAACCAGCGGACAAACCTGCTGACAAGCCGGCGGAGAAATAGCCGAAGGAGTAATGGAGGAAGCCATGAAGCGACTATCAATTCTCTTGGCAACGACGGCAATCGCGGCGGCGTTGGGCTGCGGCGGTGGCGGTGGTGGGACGACGGGCGGCAAGGGCGCTGTCGATCCGAAGACGGGCGTTGCGCTTACCGATAGCAAAGGCAATGCGGTATCGGTTGCGGCGGCCAATCGCTACAAGGATGGTCTCGAAGCATTCGCCAAACACGACAAAGCGGGCGATTGGAACGAGGCGACATGTGACGAAACGGCAAAGGTCTTTTTGGATGCTGCGGACGAGCAGGACAAGAAGTTCCTCGAGGCTGTTTATAATGCGGGTGTTTCTTGGCAACGCTGCAAGAATGACGCGAAAGCCAAGGAATACTTCCAGCAGGCATTGAAGGCGGATCCCAAGTTTCATCGCGCTCGCGTGCAACTTGCGATTTACTCCTTCGCCGAGTCTGGCGAGAAAAACATCGACCAAGCTATTTCCGAGCTGACGCAAGCAGCCATCGTCGATGCGCAATTCAAGAATGTCGAGGGGCTCGTGCAGCTCGGCATGCTTCACATGAAGCGCAATTCGCAGACGGACAAAGACGGTCGTTCGGACATGCAGAATGCCAAGCGTTATGCGCAAAGCGCTCTGGCTGTCGACGACGGTTATTTGCCGGCATTTAATCTGCTCGCACTTCTTTATATGGAAGCGGCGAAGCAGAAGGCCGGAAAGAGCTCGAAGAAGGGCGTTGCGGCGGCGAGCAGCAAAGAGAAGAAGGTCGATACGCAGGCGCTCGATTTGGCGGCGCTCGTGTGTTCGCAAGCAATTCGGAAAAACCCGAATTATGCTCCGATCCATAATACGGCGGGCATGATTTCGGTCGAACTCGGCAATTTGAACGGGGCGGTGAGTTCATTCAACCGCGCTCGCACATTGGATCCGACGTTCTACGAAGCGCAAATGAACTACGCGGCCGTCAACCTGCAATTCCGCGGGTTTGCCCAAGCCGAGGAAGCCTATCGTGCGGTCGTGAAGATGCGTCCGAACGATTTCGATGCGCGTTTGGGTTTGGCGCTGGCGATTCGCGGCCAGATCGACGATTCCAATTTCGACAAGAATGTCGCGGCGTCGTCGGCGGAGCTTGCGGAAGCGAAGCGTATTGCCCCGGATCGTGCGGAAACGTATTACAACGATGCGATTCTGACGCAGGAATACAAGGCCAAGAGCGGCGGCAAAGATGGTGAAGCGCAGCTCATGGCCGCCAAGGGACTTTTTGGTGAATTCATCAAAAAGGCGGGTTCTGCGGCGGAATATGCGGATGCTGTGAAGAGGTCGAAGGAGCGCATGGAGGAAATCCAGCAAATCATCGACTTCAACAAGCAGACGGAAGCGGAGCGCAAGGCGGCGGAGCAAGAAGCGAAGCAGCGTGCGGCGGAAGCTGAAATCAACAAGACCGAGGAAGGTGGCGAAGGCGGAAGCAAGCCACCCGAAGGCGGTCAGTGATCGCTACAGGCCCGCAATGGCAACGTTGCGGGCCTGTTGCTTTTCGAAGCCGGGGATTGGGGCGTAGGGCGCGTAAAGCGACCCGAAGCCCCAAATGCACAACCGGGGATTGGGGCGTAGGGCGCGTAAAGCGACCCGAAGCCCCAAATGCACAACCGGGGATTGGGGCGTAGGGCGCGTAAAGCGACCCGAAGCCCGCCCTGGTTGCACGAAGATGGAAAGGCGTGGGAATTCCAAGGAAATGCGAGCTGTGGGGTTCTCGAAATGCGCCTGTGATGATTTTTCGTTGATCTTGCCGGGCCGAGCACGATAGCGTGATCGGGATAATTCGGCGGATCGAGGCGTAGGAGGCTGAGCAATGAATAAGTCGACACGTTTGGGTGCTGCGCTGGTGGGTGCCATGGCGGTGCTTCTGATGTCTTCTTTTGCGTTTGCGCAAGGCAAAGACAAGAAGAAGGACGAAGGGTACGGATACGAGTTTTCCGATGACCCGCTCAATGCCGGTGGTTTCGGCCCGAATGACGCCACGATTCGGGTTCGTCCGGGACCGGTTCGTACGACGCTGATTCGTCCGCGTACGACGTTTGTCCCGGAAATGTTGAAGTCCGTCGAGAACTTGTGACGGTAGCGATCGCGCGCCCGGATCGTGTTCGTCACGGTTCGGGCGCGACGAACCACGCCCCAAATTGAATTGATCCGAGCGAAGTTGGATTGCTTCGAGTTGCGTCGTTTGTCACGGCGAAGCGAAAAAAGATAGGGAAGGTTGGCTCACGATGGAAGGCAAGCAGAAGGTCGCTCTCACGTTCGCGCTTTACCAAAACGAAGCGCTCGTGCGGCGAGAGACGGTAGCGCAGGACATCGTCAAGGTTGGTAAGGATCCGAAGAGCCATCTTCGAGTCGACGACGAGCTTGCTTCGCGCATGCATGCCGTCATCGAAGTGGCCTCGCCTGATGACATCACGCTGATCGATCTTGGAAACGAGCCCGGGACGCTCGTGAATGGCGCACGCGTCAACAAGGTCAAGATCAAGGTCAACGATCAACTCACGATCGGCGGCACGATGTTGCTGCTCGAGAAGGCCGAGCCAGTGGCGATGGCGGCGGGTGCCAAGCCTGCCGGGGCAAACCCCTTTGCGCCTCCGCCTGCGGCCAATCCGTTCGGTGGTGGTGCTCCTGCGGCCAATCCGTTTGCGGCGCCTGCAGCGGCGGCGACGCCGTTTGGCGGAGCGAACCCGTTTGGCGGAGCCGATCCGTTTGGCTCGAACAACCCCTTCGCCACGCCGAAGCCTCCGGCGCATGACGAGGTTCCGCACGACGCACCCGAAGGTTCATACACGTATCAACTCGTCAAGAGCGGACCCGACGTCCCGAATGAAGAGGTCGAGACGCCGACGGCATCCGTCGAAGTGATGATCCTTTGGGATCAAACGATTTTGCACGTCGCGCACTTGACTCCGCCGCGTTCGTATTACGTCGGCGAAGAGAAGAGCGCGAACTTCAAGTGCGATTACTACGTGCCGCAAGAGAAGATCGGCACGACGCGAGCTCCGGTGGTGTTGGCGAGCGGCGGGTCGGTCGCGGTGGTGCTCTTGCCGCGGGCGACGGGCACGATCGAGCTTGCGGGTCAACCGAAAATGACCATTCAGCAAGCGATCGACAGCGGCAAGACGCAGCCTTGTTCGGAGCTCTCGGGCGCGTTCCAGATCCCGTTGCCTCCGGGATCGAAGGCTCGGGTCGATGTCGACGGATTGATCTTCCAGGTGTCGACGGTGAACGCGGGTCGCGTTGTTGCGGGCCACTTCTCGTTCGACGCGCAGAGCTACATGTACCACGGTTTGTCCGCGGCCGTTCACCTCGGCCTGCTCGCCGCGATGGCGTTCTTCATGCCGCCGCTTGGAGCGACGGGTGAAGACGGCATCTCCGACGATCAGAAGTTCATGATCCAGCAGTACCTCAACGCTGCTGCCGAGAAGGAGCAGGAGGAGAAGCCACCGGAGGAGACGGCGGAGAACAACGCCGACAACAAGGAAGGCGGCACGGGTACACGCGCGAAGGGTGAAGAGGGGTCGATGGGTAACCCCAACACCAAGGCGTCGGGCAACAAGTTCGGCGTTCAGGGTCCCAAGGACAACACCGACCCGCACATTGCTCGTCAGGCGGCTCTTCGTGACGCGGCCGAGTTCGGCATGATTGGTCTGCTCAATGCCGGAGCCGGCGGTGATCCGAATGCTCCGACGGCTCCGTGGGGTCGCGATGATTCGCTCGGAAACGATCCGCTCTCCGCGCGCGGCAACATGTGGGGTGACAACATCGGCGATTCGTTCGGAGCCGGCGGTCTTGGTTTGTCCGGTATCGGCGAAGGCGGTGGTGGCCGCGGTGAAGGTATCGGTCTCGGCAACATCGGCACGATCGGTCACGGTGCCGGCACGGGAACGGGCCAAGGGTTTGGCTCGGGTCACGGGCGTTTGTCCGGTTCGCACCGCACGAAACCGCCGCAGGTTCGTATGGGTGCGACGAGCGTCAGCGGTCGTTTGCCCCCGGAGGTCATTCAACGCATCGTTCGTCAGAACTTTGGTCGCTTCCGTCTTTGTTACGAAAACGGCTTGCGCAACAACCCGAACTTGCAGGGTCGCGTTTCGGTTCGTTTCGTCATTGGTCGTGACGGCGCGGTCTCGAACGTCGGCAACGGTGGTTCGGACATGCCGGACGGCGGCGTGGTGTCGTGCGTGGTGCGTGCCTTCTACGGTTTGTCGTTCCCGCAGCCTGAAGGCGGTATCGTCACGGTCGTGTACCCGATCATGTTCAGCCCCGGCGGTTGATTCTTTTCACCTCGGTTGACGTCGAGCGGACGTCGAGCGCCCCGCGGGTTTTTCCTCGCGGGGCGTTGCTTTTTTGTTGTCGTGACAGCTCGTTTGCCGAGTGGCGCGAGACGTTGTGGTTCGGCAAGACGGACGGATCCAATCGATGCTGGACTTTCGCTGCGCGCTCCGCCTATTCTCGCCCCGCCTCGAAGCGTCGTAATCGACGTAGGGCGATAGCGATTTCGTCTGCGAGATCGGGGTTTTGTCTCGTGTTTTTGGCAGCAACGCGCGGCCGTGAAGGCATTTCTACATGCGGCACGCGAGGGGACGGTTGATTCGTCCCCGAGAAAGGTGAGCGAAGCAATGAAGCTTGGCGCAATGTTGATGGCGTCGTGTCTCGCGGTTTCGAGCTTGATCGGTCTCGGTTGCAGTCGCAACCGACAGGAAGCCGTCATTCTCGCCAATGGCGGCGACAAAGAACTTGCACTCAATCCCGATGGTGCAGCCAACAAGTACGAGCAAGCGACCAAGCTTGACCCGACAAACCATCGCATCTTTTTCAAGCTCGCGATGGCCTACAAGAAGAAGGAAGACTGGGACAAGACCGCGTCGACGTTGACGCGGGCCGTGCAGCTTGCACCGAAGTTTGCGAACTACTGGTTCGAACGCGGTTACGCGCTCGAGATGCAAGCGAAGAAGAAGACGATCTCGTACGAAGAGGCGAAGGAGCCGTACCAGAAGTGCATCGAGAACGATCCCAACTATGCGGATTGTTATCACCAGCTGGCGAACGTGTTTTTGTGGACAGACGACGAGCAAAATGCGCTCGCGAACTACACGAAAGCGATCGAGCACCAACCGACGGAACTTCGTTACTACCCGCCGCTCGCCGACCTCTACTTGAACCTCGGTTACGTCAATGAAGCCGAGCAGGTGTTGAAGGAAGCGAAGGCGTTTGCGAAGTCGGGCGACAAGTCGCTCTTCTGGGTCCACGTGCTTCAGTCCGAGGTGTACAACGAGAAGAAGTCGGTTGCGGAACGCGTGACGGAGCTCGAAGCAGCGAAGGCTGTGGCGGGCACCGAAGGTGCCGAGTCGATTCAAATTCTCTTCATGCTCGGCAGCACGTACGCCGTGCTCGAACCGCCGCGAACGCAAGAGGCCGTGCAGATGCTCAAAGGCTTCACGACTCGCGCGTGCAAAGGGTCGAAAGCGGCCGCGTACAAGACTGAATGCGAGCAGTCGCAATCACTCCTCACGAAGCTTGGTGGCAGTTAATTTTGGCAGTTGGTCGGCGACATCGATTGCAAGGCCTTTCGTAGACCGGGCCAGGGGCCGAGGAATCCATGGATCTTGCGCAGCGTCTGAATCATCTCGAAGCAGTACATGATTGGCAGGGACTTGCGGACGAGCTGGAAAAACAGCTTGCCGGCGAGACGGACCCGATCGCGAAGGCAAACTGCCATTTGCGTTTGGGGCGTCTTCTTTATGAGAAGTTCTTGCTGGGCCTCAAGGCTCTCCCGCATCTCAAGGACGCGTTCAACCTGAACTCGGCGCTCGTGGAAGCGCTTCGAGCAGCGCGGCTCGTGTATTGGGATATTGGCAAGACAAACATGGTGCAGCGATTGCTCGAGATCGAACTCAAGGCAATCGGTGAAGGTCCGGAGGCTGCGCCGCTGTTGGTCGAGTTGGCCGATGCCTACACGGACGCTGATGAGCATGAAAAGGCGCTCGAGACGTACGCTCGGGCGCTTCGAGCTTCCGGCAATACAAGCGAAGACGCTCGGGCTGGTTTGGCCGATTCGCAGACGGACCAAGACAGTTGGGAGGCTCATGTCGCGTCGCTGTTGCAAGCGGCGAACGATTCTTCGGTCAGTCAGGTGAGCGCGTCGCGCTGTTTCTTGCGTGCAGCGCGTTTGACCCGAAGGTTTGCCCCGGCGGAATACGAATCGCTCTTGTCGCGTGCATACGTGACAAACTCACTCGATCGGCAAGCGGCGGCGCTCTACGAAGGTCTGTTGGCGGAGGAAGGGAGGCTGCAGACTTTGCTCGAAGTGCAGCGCGGCCTTCTCGATCGTTTGTCCGGTGCGGCACGCGCCGAGCATGCTTTGCAGTTCGGCGCGCGTTGGGCAACGCGCCATCAGACTCCGGAAGTGGGCGCGAAGCTGCTCGAAGAGGCTCTCGAGTACGACGCGCGATCCGAGGGCGCGTTTTCGTTCCTTCGCGATCATTGGGGTGCAAAGGAAAACGACTGGGCTCGAGTTGCGACGCTCGCCGACAAACTCTTGGCCGGCGGAGCCGGAGACTCGGTGTTCATGTTGGCGCAAGCGGGAACGATTGCGTGGCAGCAGCTCAACGATCAAGCGCGTGCGCGGGTTTCGTTTGAAAAACTAGCGAAGGTCGCACCGGATCATCCGGTGTTGAAATTGTTCGAATCACAAACGGGTCAACGTCTCGGTGCCGGCAGTGCAGCTGCTTCCGGTGCTGCGGCGACCGAATCTACTGCGAGTGTTGCGGCGACGAAGGCGGAGGTTTCAGTGTCCACGGCGGTCGACGAAGGCAGCGAAGGCGTTGTTGAAGAAACCACGGTGGTCGTTGAAGAAACGCCCGCAGTGGACTGGGCAAAAATCGAAGCTCTCAAAGAGAAGGCTTCAAAACAAGAAGCAGCCAAACGCTACAACGAGTACGTCAAGACGCTCATCGAGCTCGCGGAAGCGATGCCCGATGCAGCGGACAAGATCGACTACTACTCGAAGGCTGCCGAGCTCTACACGGGCAAGTTCTCGAACGCTGCCGAAGCAGTGAAGTGCTTCGAAGCGATTCTTGCCATCGATGGAGCCAATGCTCCCGCGATCAAGTACCTCCAAGAGAGCTACGAGAAGCGTCGCGACTGGGAAAAACTCATCGGTTTGAACAAGCGCCAAGCCGGTTTGATGGATCCCGGCCCCGCACGTGCCGATCGCTTCTTGGAGATCGCGAAGATCGCAACCGAGAGGGTCAAGAAGCCTGAGGTTTGCATCGAGCTGTGGGATGAAGTTCTCAAGGACGATCCCGAGAACAACGAAGCGCTCAATGCCTTGTCCGGTTTGCACGAACGCGCGAAGGACTGGGACAAACTCGCCGTCGTCTTGCAGAAGCAGGTCGAAGTCACGGCCGACTTCAAAGCGAAAGAAGCGCTCCTCGGCAAACTCGGCGCTCTGTACGGCGAACGTCTCAACAACGACGACGCGGCGATCGATGCCTGGCAGCAACTGCTCACGCTCAATCCCGGCGAACGCAAAGCTCAAGAAGCTCTCAAGAAGCTTTATTTGAAGGTTGCGCGTTGGGACGATCTCGAGCCGTTCTACGCCGAAGGCGGCAAGTGGGACGAGTTCATTCGCGTGCTCGAAGGTCAGAAGGCCAAAGAGACCGACGACAAGAACAAGATCAGCCTGCTCATGAAGACGGCGCGTCTGTGGCTCGAGCAGAAGCAAAAGGCTGATCGCGCAACGAAGGCGTACGAAGAGGTTTGGACGATCGATGCGTCGTATCTCCCCGCCGCCGAAGCGTTGATTCCGCTCTACACACAAGCGAACAACGCCAAGGGTTTGGCCACGGCGATCGAGGTCAAACTCTCGCATGATCAAGATGCGATCACGCGTCTCGACCTGTACCGCGAAGTCGCTGCGCTCTACGAAACGAAGCTGAAGGAGCCGCAGAAGGCATTCGAACGATTCCTCGCCGCGTTCGAGATCGCGCCCGGCGATCCGCAATGCATCGAGGACGTCGAGCGGGTTGCCCGGACAACCGGCAGCTGGGAAGCGCTGATCGCGTCCTACACGAAGATGATCGGCGAGGCGGATGCCGAGTCGGATCGCGATCTCGGCATTGCGTTGCGTCTGCGTCTCGGCAGCGTGCTCGTCGACGAGGTCAAACGCATTGATGACGCGTTGGCGCAGTTCCGCGCTGTTTACGACACCGACAGCGAGAACGCCGAAGCCATCGAAGCTCTCGAACGTCTCTATCGCACCACGTCGCGTTTCAACGAGTTGCTCGAGATCCAGAAGCGCAAACTGCAACTTGCGGAAGACACGGAAGCGAAGAAGACGATTCGCTACGCAATCGCCGAACTCTTTGTGAACGAGCTTCAAGATCGCGCGAGCGCGATCGCGACGTACAACGAAGTTCTCGAAGACGATCCGGCGGATGCTCCGGCCCTCGAAGCTCTCGACACGCTCTATCGTTTGCAGGAGCAGTGGGAGCAATACGTCGACGTTCTCAAGCGTCGCATCGAGTTGAACCTCGGTGATGCCGTGACGGTCGATCTCAAGTACCGACTTGGTTCGACGCTCGAGAAGCATCTGCAAGATCCGCACGGCGCGCTCGAAAACTACCGCGAAATTCTCGCGCTCGATCCGACGCACGACGGCGCGCGTTTGGCACTCGAAACCCTGCTCGAGAACGAAGAGCTTCGCGCGGAAGCCGCGGCGATTCTGCAAGAGATTTACGAATCACGAGGTGACTGGGAAAAACTCGTTCAGTCTCTCGAGATCCTCGCGGCCGCCGAAGGCAATGTGAATGCGCGGGTGAACTTGCTCCGCAAAGTCGCTCGTGTCGCCGCCGAGAACATCGAAAGCCTCGACCGAGCCTTCGAAGCTCAAAGCCGAGCGTTGCGTGATGATCCGTCGAACGCCGATACGCGTGGCGAGCTCGAACAGTTTGCGGCGCAAGCTGGTTCCTGGGACAAACTCTTCGCGGTTTTCAGCGAGATCGCGGGTGGTTTGAGTGACGAACGTTTGGCCCGTGAATACTGGATGCGCCTCGCCGGCATCTCCGAGAAGCTCGGAAAGGTCGAAGACGCAGCCAACGGGTACAAGCGCGTGCTCGAGATCGATCCGGCGGACGCCGAGGCGCTGTCCGGCATGGATGCGCTCTACACGCGTACCGAGCGCTGGCAGGACCTCATCGAGGTGTATCGCCGTCGCATCGTGATCGCGCCCGAATTCACCGATCGCGAAGTGCTCTTCGACCAGATGGCCGTCGTGTTCGAGGAAAAACTCTCGCAACCGGGAGAGGCGATCTCGGCGTACCAAGAAGTGCTTCGTGAGGATCCGACGAGCTACATCGCGCTCACGAAACTCGACGGGCTCTTCACGCGTCAATCGATGTGGCAAGACCTCGCCGACAATCTCGAACAGCAGCTTCGTTATGCGACGGAGGACGAGGTTCAGATTCAGTTGATGCTTCGCCTCGCTGCTCTGCGTGAGACGAAGATGAATCTGCTCGATACGGCGATCGAGGGATACCGTCAGGTGCTCGAGCGTGAACCCGCGAATGCCGAGGCTCTTGGAGCTCTCGAGCGTCTGGGCAAACTCGCCGAGCATGAAGAGAAGATCGCCGAGATCTTGGAGCCTCTGTATCGCGCGTCCGGCGACTACATGAAGCTCATCGGCGTGCACGAAGTGCAGGTTCGTCGCACGGATGATCTCTCGCGCAAGGTCGAGTTACTGCATCAGATCGCGACGTTGTACGAAGACGCCGGCAATGATCTGAATGCGGCGTTCGACACGCACGCCCGCGCCCTCGCGCACGATCCGGCGCTCGACACGACGCAACAGGCGCTCGATCGTTTGGCGCGAGCAACCGGGCGCTTGGCGGATCACGCCAAGGTGCTCGAAGACCTCGCAGCGCAACAACAGGATCCGGAGCTTGGCAGCCAGCTCTTCATGATGAGCGCTCGCGTGTACGAAGAACTCGCGGACGTCGAGAGCGCCATCAAGCACTACCGGACGGTTTTGCGTATCGACACGCGTAACCTCGCGGCGGCGGAAGCTCTCGAGAATCTGTTCCGCGCGGCCGAGCGATATCCGGAACTCTCGGAGGTCTTGCAGCAGAAGGCGGAGATCCTCGACGAGTTTGGCGAGAAAAAGAGTGCGCTTTTCCAGGCCGCTTCGATTGAAGAAGACGTGCTGCAAAAGCACGACGCGGCGATCGCGGTGTACGGGAAGATCCTCGAACTCGATCCGGAAGATCTCAGCGCGATCGATCAGCTCATCAACCTGTACCTCGGTTTGTCCCGGTGGCAGGAC
>WBZU01001011.1_pt1 | contig 22366 bp, 9 predicted proteins | sample 5204311 | NCBI WGS metagenome assembly WBZU01 (sample SAMN12344359, study PRJNA552823) | activated sludge metagenome | biome: Activated sludge suspended growth; feature: Nitrification reactor; material: Wastewater; isolation source: activated sludge from nitrification reactor of wastewater treatment... | reverse complement strand
ATCCGCCAGGGCGAAGGTGGCGAGATCGGCTACTGCGTCTTCGCAGACGGCAGCGAGTGTGAAGAATGGGCGCTGATGCGCGGCGAGTGCGCGCCCGGCACGCAGGCCGCCACGTTCGACGATCCCTTTGCCTATTGCGCCACGGCCGGCACCATCGACGCGCCGGACAGCCGCTACACGGGCGCAGAGCCGCCGCCCGCCGTGGTCCAGGGGCTGCGCCAGGCGCTCGGTGCCCCGGCCGACACGCCGGACGATGTCTACCAGAACGGGACCTACTGGCGCTGCGCCGGCGGCCAGGTCAAGGCGTGTTTCGTGGGCGCCAATATTCCCTGCGAAACAAAGGCCGATCTGAGCGAAACGCCGAACGAGGGCACGGTGGCGTTCTGCAAGGAAAATCCCGATGCCGAGGTCGTGCCCGCCGCGGCAGCCGGCCGCGCCACGGTCTTTGTGTGGAGTTGCGCCGGCGGCGCGCCGGTCAAGGGCGAGCAGGTGCTCCAACCCGACGCCCAAGGTTTCATCGCTGACTTCTGGTACACCATCGAAGCGCCCACGAGCGCGACGCCGCAGTCGCTCGTCTTTGCGCCCGACCTGGCGGCGCGCGCGGCGCGGCTGAAACCGGTCACGGTGGCGCCCACGGTGGATACCAGCAAGCTTGAACCCTGGGAACTCCAGGTGCTCGACAAGCTGAAAGCGGCCGCCGCCTACATGGATGCTGCCTACTGGCAGCAGGTCGACCCGGAGGGCGCCACGATCTTTGCCGGCCTCAGCGGCGACGCTGCGCAGATCCAGGCGGCGCGGCTGATGATGGATGCCAACTATGGCCGCTGGGATCGCTTTGACGACTTCGCCATCTTCCTGGGCAGCGAGCCGCGCCCGCTGGGCAGTTTCGTCTATCCTGCCGACCTGACCAAGGCGGAACTGGACGCCTATATCGCCGCGCACCCGGACGAAAAGGACGCGCTGCTCTCCCCATACACGGTCGTGCGCCGCGACGGCGACAAGCTGGTGGCCGTCCCCTACCACGAGGTTTACGCCGCGTATGTCGAACCGGCGGCCGTGCTGCTCGAAGAGGCTGCCGATCTGAGCCAAAACGCCTCGCTGACGGACTATCTGCGCAAGCAGGCCCAGGCACTGCGCACTGACGACTATTTCGACGCTGACATGGCCTGGCTCGACCTGGACAGCAACCTCGACATCAGCATCGGCCCGCACGAGACCTACGACGACCAGCTTGCCGGCCAGAAGAGCTTCTACAAGGCCAATATGCTGATCGTGGATCGCGACGCGAGCGCGCGGCTGGATGCGTTCAAGGCGGCGGTACCCTTCGAGCAAGCCAACCTGCCCGTGCCCGCCGCCTATCGCCCGGACCAGACCGGCACGATGACGCCCATCGAACTGGCCGACGACGTCCTGCGCACCGGACAAGGCCGCGCCGTGATGGAACCGGTCGCTTTCAGCCTGCCCAACGACCCGCGCGTGTGGGCGGCCAAGGGCGCCAAGAAGGTGATGATGCGCAACTTCGCCGACGAGCGCCGCGCCGTCGTCCTCATTCCGCTGCTGGCCGCGATCATGGACGACGAGGTCAACGGGTGGGCGACGCCAGACGGCTACTTCAACTGGGTACTTGGTCACGAGGTCGGCCACACGCTGGGGCCGCGAACCGTGTTGAAGGATGGCCAGCAAGTGACGATTCAGCAGGCACTGGGCGAGCACTACCAGCCCATCGAGGAAGGCAAGGCCGACATCACCAGCCTCTACAACACGATCTACCTGCGCGAGCAGGGCGTGGACCCGGAGACGCTGGAGGCACATTACGCCGGCTTTCTCTCCGAGGCGCTGCGTTCGATTCGCTTCGGCCCGGCCTCGGCCTACGGCGTGATCCGCTCGGCGGCATGGAATTACTTCGTGGAGAAGGGCGGCCTGGTCTACGACCCGGCGCTCAGCAAGTTCCACGTCGACATGGCGAAGATGCCGAAGGCCGTGGAAGACCTGATGGTCGAGTTGCTCACGATCGAGGGCGAAGGCGACGCTGCGGCGGCCAAGGCCTTCCTCGACCAGTACTCGTACGTACCGGACGACTTGCAGGCGCTGCTCGACCAGGCCAACGCCACGGTGCCGGTGGAGTTCGTGCCGATGTACGCGACGCAGTGACGCCGCTACAATGAATGTTAGGAGGCAATCATGAAGGTTCGCACCGAGGTCTGGGGGGTGGGGATACTTCTTGCGCTCTTGCTGGCGCTTGTCACGACGACCGGCGTCCAGGCGGCCGCCGGCAACCAGGTGGCGCCGGATGATCCACCCGCACCCTATACCACCTACCTGCCGCTGGCGGCGTCCGGCTTCAAGGGCAGTGACTTTGTCGAGATCAGCGCGCCGGCTGATCTGGCCGTCATCCAGGAGAGCTACACCAGCACTGTCCAGGCGGTGATCTACCACGAGGCGTACTCGGTCACCGGCTTTTCCCTGGTGGAACAGAGTCCCTTCGGCACATCCGCGCCGCGGATCGCGGCGGACGGCACGGTCACCTGGCTGCCCGGCGCGGCAGAGGCCGGCATCCATCGCTACACGCTGAGCGCGCTTGTCAGCGACGGCTCGCGCGTGGAGCGAGCCGTCACCATCGAAGTAGCGCCGCGTACCTGGATCATTTCCGAGACGGTTGACAGCAAGGGCGGCACGTTTGGCGACCTGGACGGCGATTACCTGGTGGATATTCCCGCCAATGCCGTGGCCGATGGGGTTGCCAGTGCCCAGATTGGCGTGAGCGTCGTCAAGCGTGCGGACGGCCGGGTGCAACTGAATCGCGTCTTCGAAGGCCTGCGCCCGGACGCCGAGCCGACCTTTGCCGGCCCGCTCTATGCCGTTGATGCGCAGGACGAACCTGTGGCCGCGGCGGCTTCCTGCGCCGATCTGCCCTTTATCACGGTTTTCAATCCTGACCCATTGAAGTGGCGCGGGGGGCTCGTGCATAGTGCTGTATATGACTGGCGCCCCTACTCGCTCATCGAGCAGAACGTGGCGAACGTGCGGCTGCGCGGCAACGTGTGGATGACCTACTATCCCGCGCTGCCCGATCGCGGGATGATGGAACTGCGCGGCGCCTGCAAGGACCAGTGTCTCGGCAAGCAGCCGGTGCTCTTCGTGCATGGCTATTCGATGTTCGGGAGCCTGGGCGGCGGTATCGGAACGTGGAACTGCGCCTTCGACTACGTCAAGAGCCTGGGCGGCGTGCCGTTCGAGTTTCGCTGGCGGGGCAATTCGCGCTTTGAGGATGTCAGCTATGCGCTTGCCCAGGCGATCGGACAGGTCACGCAGCTAACCGGGCGCAAGCCGCTCGTCGTCGGCCACTCCATGGGCGGCATCGTCATCACGAGCTATCTCGCCGGCCTGGCCGAGATGCCGAGCGCCGACGGGCAATCCTATCTTCCCGTCGGGTATGACAGCGCGGCGGCACGCGGTGGCCGGCGGTCCGCCGCCGTGGTTGGTGTCGTAACGATCAGCTCGCCGCTCTCCGGCATCGCCACCAGCGCCGAGGGGGCGACCTACAACCTGCCGCGCGGGCGCGACGTGCATCCATCGGCGGCGACGATTGAGGCGTGCAACGACTTTACCTGCGGCGAATCCGGTTATTCCCGCACGATGCACACCTATCCCGGCTTCCTGGTCAGCCAACACAAGGTGGAGGCCTTCCAGGCGCTCTTCGGCTTTGCGTTGAACGCACCCGGTGCGCTGATTCACAGGCTCTACGCCACGTGGCAGGCGTTTGCCATGCCGGCGCTGCACTACGACGTGCTGGTGTCAGCCTGGTATACGCCGGGCACCCCCGACTGGAGCGACGAGGATTGGGGCGATGGCCTCATCGCCGTGACCGGCATGCAGGTGCTGCCAACCCACTTCAAAGGCGTCGACGCGCAGGGCCAGCCCTACAACTACATTCGCACCGCGGGGAGGGCGCTCACGCCCGCCGAAAAGCAGCGAGCCGGCATTTCGGCCGACATCGACTACACTTTCATGCTGACTCCATCGCTGACCGGCGGCCATTATGGCTATCCCCACGCCTCCACATTCGAGACGTACGTGTCAGCGTGGTGGGGCTTCAACCCGGACCCGAATGCCGAGGCAGCGGCCTTGCCGGCCGGCGGCAAACTCGACTACTTCGGCGTTTTCGACCATTCGGCAAAGCCGGTGCTCGACCGCGCATATGCCGCCGCCATTGCAGCGTCGCCAGTCTTTACCAGCCTGACGCCCGTCGAACTTGTGATGAGCGGTATAGTAAAAGAGAAGGTCGGCTCGGGTGACCTGGCCGTGCCGCTTGGCGGCGCCCCGTTGCTGGTCGTCTTCTATGACGAGGGTGTCTATCGCGGCATGGTGCAGACAACCACCGATGCCGGCGGCGCCTTTGCATTCGATCTGGGCACGCTGCTGGATGATTACAGCATCACCGATCTCAACGGCCTGGAAGTACATGTCCGCGTTGGGAACGACACGACGCACGATGCCGTTAGCCTGGTGCTTGACGAAACACAACTCGACGCGCTGACCGAACTGGGTCCATTCGAACTTCTGCGACGCTAACCGTGGCGTCGATATCTTTGCAGGCAACGTGAACCTACAGGAGATGCTCATGCGATATTTGTTTCTCGTGCTCCGTTTGGTGATTGTCCTTAGCCTTGCCCTATCGCCAGCAGCGTTTGTCTCTGCGCAGGATGCGCCCGCGCCGATCGAATTGGACGAGGCCGGCTTCGGCGTGGCGCAGATGGACGCGCTCGACCCGGGCGCGCAGGCCGAGTTCACCCTGGACCTGGTCGCCGGCGACCGCGTGGCCATGGACCTCCAGGGCGAGAGCGACGGCCTGCAAGTGACGGCGTTTCGCGCATCCTACGGCGACCTGGTCATGGAGGGCGTGCCCGAAGGCTTCAACTATCTGGCCTGGGCGCCGGAGGATGGCAGCTACACGATCGTCGTCGAGAATGCCGGCGATGCGGCGGCCGGCTTTGTGCTGCGTGTCGCGGTGAGTGCGGCGCCGCTGCCCGCCAAGAATATCTTGACCGCCGATGCCGACGGCCAGACGATCCCCGTCACCGTGGGCGATCCCTTCCAGGTGGCGCTCGACACCAATGGCGGCGATGGCTATGCTTGGACGCTGGACTCGCTAGACACTGCGGTGCTGAAGGCGGTGGGCAACCCCGCCACGGTGCTGCTCGGCACGATGCCCGGCGCACGCAGCGAACAGATTTTCACGCTCCAGGCCATCGCGCCCGGCACGGCCACGCTGGAATTCACCAACGCACGCCCAGGCGGCGCTACCCCGGCAGGGACCTACAGCGTGACCATCGAGGCTGCGGCAGCCAGCGACGAACCGGCGCCCGAACCGCTGACGCCGGATGCAAGCGGACTGGCCCAGGCTACCGGTACGCTCGACCCGCAGGGCATGGCGAGCTACGTGGTTGAGATCGAAGCCGGCGCATCGGTGCAGGCGCTGGTCACCCCCGACGACACCAATCTCGTGCTGACCGTTGTCGGCGCCGACGGCAACCCGCTCATGACCGACCATGCCGGCGCCAGCAATTTCGACCAGGTGATGCCGGCGAGCCAGGCGTACACCTTCAAGGTCATCAACTTTGGCGATGCGACGCAGGACTTTGCGTTTGCGCTCAGCGTGACGCCGGGTGCGCCGGGCGGAGACGACGTCCCCACCAGCGACGCGGCGCTTGGCGAGGACCTGGTGACAGCCTACTTCGATGCCTTGCAAGCGGGCGATGCCGACCAGGTCGCAGCGCTGTTGGCGCCGGCCTTCCAGATCGTGCGTGCCACCGGCGAACGCTTCGACGCCACAACCTACCTCGACAATCTGCCGGCCATTGAGAGCTACGAACTGAGCGACCTGCGCGTGACGCGCGATGACAGCGTGCTGGTCGTCGCTTATGCGGCGCGCACCGATACCACGTTGGATGACAACAAGGAAGATCTTGGCGCACCCGCCCCGCGCCTGACGGTCTTCCAGGAGATCGACGGCGCGTGGAAGTTGCTCGCCCACGCCAACTTCGCCAGCGTAGCGACGGCGGACGAATGCTGCTACGGTGAATTCGTTGCGCCTTCCTCCCAACTCACGATTACCGAGGCTGATCTGGGTAAGGTCGTGCAGGTAGCGGCGGGGGGTGAGGTGGTGGTGGCACTGCCCGGCAACCCCACGACCGGCTATATCTGGCAGGTGACCGCCAACGACGAATCGATCCTGCGACCGACCGGCTACGCGTTTGTACCGGACTCGGATGCCGATGGCGCAGGCGGTGTGGAGAGCTTCTCCTTCCACGTCATGGCGCCGGGCTATGTGGACCTTGCGCTGGCCAACAGCCAGCCGTGGGACACGGAGACGCCCCCGGATCAGACCTTTGCCGTCACCGTTGAGGCACTCAACGAGTGGTCGGGCGAGGATGCTTCGATCACCGTGGGCGCCGCCGATAACGGTCAGTCCGTCACCATCCTGCCCGGCAATGTCCTGCTCGTGGCGCTGGAGGGCGCGGAGCGGGGCATGTGGGATCTGGTGCAGAGTGACCCGATGGTTGCGCAGATGATGGGCGGCGCGTGGGTTTTTCCGGCAGAAGAGGAGGGCACGCAGCTCTCCAAATATTACTTCCTGGGTATCGGTCCCGGCACGGCGGAGCTTCAGTTTGAGTTCGTCAACCCGGATGGCATTTTCGCCGAGGAAGGCTACACGCTGAACATCACGGTGCCGGCGGCAGAGCCAGGCTCCAGCGGCGCGGTGGCGGCAACTGAGGCTGATGCCGGCGCGGCGTTCACCCTGGTCACCGGCGATACGCTCGTCGTGCGGCTGGCAGCCAACCCCTCCACCGGCTATACCTGGCGCGTGGTGAGCACCAACGACGCGCTGCTGCCATCGGCGGGTGATCCTGTCTTTGCAGAAAGCGCAGAGATGCCCGGCGCGGGCGGCATCGACACCTTCCGCTTCCTGGCCAAGGCCGCGGGCGAGGCCACGGTGCAGATCGGCGAGTTCGCCCCCGGCGCGGAAGAACCGGACCGAACGCTCGACTACAACGTGACTATCGTCGACCCGGCGCCGCTGACCGGCAACACGGTGACCGCGACAGCCGACGACGACGGCACGGCGATCGACGTGACCGCCGGTGACTGGCTGGCCGTGGAACTGGACGCCAATCCGTCGACGGGCTACCAGTGGCTGGTGACCGCCAATGACGGCGCTGTGCTGCGGCTGCTGCCCGAAAGCGGCTTCACCGCGTCGGCCGATGCGCCCGGCGCGCCGGGCACGCAACGCTTCGTCTTCCGCGCTCTGACACCGGGGGCCGTGTCGCTGGAGATCGGCGAGTTCCCGCCCGGTGCGGATGCGCCAGGTCAGACGCTGGAGTTTGCGGTGACGGTGAAGTAGAGAGCAGAGGATTCGAGATTCGAGATTGGAGACTGGAGATTCGTGGGACACGTTTGACGTGAAATCCCAATCTCTACTCTCCAATCTCCAGTTGTCGCCCAGCCGTAAACTGCTGAACCCTATTCCCTCCTTTGTTGACATGCCATCCATCTTTCAAAGGAGTATTCGATGAACAAGCGACGCAGATTCGCTGGAATAACCTGGCTGCTGCTGGCGGTTCTTGCCCTTGGTATTCTTCCGCACGCGACGGCACAGGCCAAACCATTATTCGCGTTACCGGACAGCGGCCGCATGTCCGTGCGACAAGTTGCGGCGAACGAGCCGGTGCAAACCAGCCCCGACGGCAAAGGCTATCGCTTCGAGCGCGCCGGCTGGGTCTATCTGCACATCGAGGGCGAACCCTATGAGCGCGGCTATCAGCACGGCTGGCTCATGGCGCCGGAGCTGGCCGACGTGCAGAAGATGCTGCGTCACATCACGCCGTGGAAGACCGGCGTCGGCTGGGAGGAGGTCTTCATTCCGGGCGCCGAGGCGCAGTGGTCGAAGTGGCTCACGCCGGAATACGCGGCTGAGCTGAAGGGCATCGCCGACGGCGCGACCGCAGCCGGCACCGAGATCACCTGGCAGGAGGTGCTCGCCTGGAACGGCCAGCACGAGCTCTTCGACTACTGGTGGCCGGGCATCCAGGGCGACTGGTACCGGCAGCAGAAGGCGGACTACGAGCACTGCAGCGCCTTCATCGCCAACGGCGACTGGACGACCGACGGGCGCATCGTCATCGCCCACAACACGTGGCAGGCCTTCCCCGTCGGCCAGTACGACAACGTGCTGCTCGACATCGTGCCGGCCGAGGGCAACCGCATCTTCATGCAGGCCACGCCCGGCAACATCCACTCGGGCAGCGACTACTTTGTCACCGGCGCCGGCATCATGGGCACCGAGACGACGATCAGCGGCTTCAGCGGCTACATTGCCGACGAGGCGCCGGAATTTCTGCGCCTGCGCAAGGCCGTTCAGTACGCTGGCAGTCTGGATGATTTCGTCACGCTCATGGAGCAGGACAACAACGGCGGCTACGCCAACTCCTGGCTGCTGGGCGACCAGAAGAGTGGCGAGATCATGCGTTTCGAACTGGGCCTCAAGTACAGCAGCGTGGACCGCACGGACAACGGCTACTACCTGGGCTTCAACTCGGCCACCGACCTGCGCATTCGCAACCTGGAGACCAAGGACAAGAGCTATCTCGACGTGCGGACGCCGGCCGGCGCGCGCCGCGTGCGCCTGACCCAGCTCATGAACGAGCACAAGGGCAGCCTCGACGTCGCCACGGCGCAGGAGATGCTGGCGGACCATTACGACGTCTATCTGGAGAAGGAGCAGCCCGGCTGGCGCACCATCGACGGCCACACCGAACTAGATCCCATGCTCTATGTGAGCGGGTTGAGCGGGCGGCCGGCCTTTGACGCGCACGGCGCGGTCGACGGCAAGGTGATGGACAGCGAGATGGCTGCCGCGCTGAGCATCAGCGCGCGCTGGGGCAACTCCAGCGGCCTGCCCTTTGTTGCCGCCGACTACCTCACTGCGCACCCGCAGTTCGACTACCTTGACGGCTACCTGAAGGATCGCCCGACGCAGCCGTGGACAACCTTCACAGCGGGCGAAAACGCGCCAGCAGCCGCCGCGCCCGCAGCCCCTGACGCTTCGACAGCGCCCGCCGGTGAGCGCGTCCCGCTGGCCGATGCACTGGGCACGCTGGAGCCGGCCGCCTTCTGGCAGCACTTCTACGATCTGACGCAAGTGCCGCGCCCTTCCCATCACGAGGAGCAGGCGACCGCCTTCGTCAAGGCTTTTGGCGAGTCCCTGGGGCTGGAGACGATCGCCGACGAGGCCGGCAACGTAATCATCCGCAAGCCGGCCACAACCGGCCTGGAAGATCGTCCCGGCGTCATCCTGCAAGCGCACCTGGACATGGTGCCGCAGAAGAGCGCCGACTCATCCCACGACTTCCTGACCGACCCCATCGCCGCCTATGTCGAGGATGGCTGGGTGCGTGCCGACGGCACCACGCTGGGCGCTGACGACGGCAGCGGCGTGGCTACGAGCATGGCGCTGCTGGCCGACGATACCCTGGTGCACCCGCCGCTGGAGGCGCTCTTCACCACCAACGAGGAGGATGGCTTCGGCGGCATCAACGCGCTGGCGCCGGATGTGCTGCAAGGCCATTACTACATCAACATCGACAACGAGGTCGAGGGCCAGTACCTGATCAGCAGCGCCGGCGGCGTCTATGCCACCGTGAGCGCGACTTATGCCGAAGAACCGGCGCCGGACGGCATGGCCGGCATGCAGGTCACCGTCGACGGGCTGCGTGGCGGCCATTCGGGCGCTGATATCGACAAAGGGCGCGGCAGCGCGCACCAACTGATGGCGCGGCTGCTCTGGAACGCGCCGGCCGAGCTCGGCGTGCGGCTGGCCAGCCTGGTCGGCGGCAACCAGGCCAACGCCATCCCGCGCACGACCACGGCAATCGTCGCCATGCCGGAGGCGCAGGTCGATGCCTTCACCGCCTACGTGGCGGAGTTCGCAGCCACCGTCCAGCATGAGCTAGCCGCGACCGAGCCTAACCTGACCGTCACCGCCGAGCCGGCGGATCTGCCTGCCCAGGTCATGGCCGCACCGGCCCAACGCGCGCTGATCGGCGCGGTCTACGGCGCGCCGCAGGGTGTCATCCGCTTGAGCGACAGCGTGCCCGGTCTGGTAGAAACGTCAGGCAATATCGGCGTGCTAAGCATGGCCGGCGGCAAGCTGGACGCGACGATCTACGTGCGCAGCGCGGTGGACTCGGCGCGCGACGATGCGGCCGCGCGCTTCGCCAGCGTATTCGAGCTTGGCGGCGCCACGGTGACAATCCACGACGCCTACGGCTCGTGGCCGCCCAATCCCGACTCGGCGTTGCTGGCGACGATGAAGCAGGTGTACGCGGATCTGTTCGGCGCCGAACCGGACGTCGCCGCCATCCACGCCGGCCTGGAGACGAGCGTCGCCGGTGTCAAGTACCCTGGCCTGGACATGATCTCAGTCGGCCCGACGATCCTGGATGTCCACTCGCCGGACGAGCGCATGGAAATAGCCAGTGTGCCCAAGGTGTACGATCTGCTCGTGGCGACGCTGGCGCAGTTACAATAGACGCGCAGGGGCTGGCAGCGTCCGGTAGTGACGACTTTAGTCGGTCGGTCTGAACAACGACTAAAGTCGTCACTACTGGATGTTTCACTGATTCTCTATGAAGATGGAGCAAGAGCTATGAATCACATGCCAGATCTGACCGATCCTCGCGCGACGGGCGCATGGACGCGACGCCAGGTTCTGGCCGCCAGTGGCGCCATTGCCGTGACCGTGCTGGCGGGCTGCCGGCCGGCTGACTCAACAGCGACGGCGACTCCGACTTCGACGCCTGCCGCATTGCCCACTGCGACATCCGCCGCCGAGGCGCAGCCATTGGAGGTCGCCCCGGAGCTGCGTTGCAAACTGGCGCAGATGGTGCTGGTCGGTTTCCGCGGCACGGCGCTCGAGCCGGACAACCCGATCGTGGCCGACATCCGCGACCGCGGCATCGGCGGTGTCGTGCTCTTCAGCTACGACGTGGCGCTGCAAAGCCCCGTACGCAACGTGGAATCGCCGGAGCAGGTGGCCGCGCTCAATGCTGCGTTGAGCGATCTCGCTACGGATCCACTCCTGATCGCTGCGGACCAGGAAGGCGGCAAGGTTGCGCGCCTCAACGAAACACATGGCTTCCCGCCCACGGTCTCGGCGCAGGCGCTGGGCGAACAAAATGATCCGGCCGCAACGTACACGGCCGCGGCGCAACTGGCGGACACTTTGAAGGCAGCCGGAATCCGCCATAACTTTGCGCCGGTGGTCGACGTGAATACCAATCCCGACAATCCGGTGATCGGCGCCATCGGCCGCAGCTTCTCCGCCGACCCGGCGATCGTAACCGCGCAGGCGGCAGCCTTTATCCGCGCCCATCACGACCGCGGCATCACGACGACGCTCAAGCACTTTCCCGGCCACGGCAGCAGCCGCAGCGATTCGCACCTGGGCTTTGTCGACGTCACCGCGACGTGGCAGCCGCTGGAACTGGATCCGTATCGCGATCTGCTCGCCCAAGGGCTGGTTGACACAGTCATGACCGCGCATGTCTACAACGCCCAGTTGGACCCGGACACGGTCGCCACCCTGTCGCAGCCGATCATCACCGGCATCTTGCGCGAGCAGTTGGGCTTTGACGGCGTGGTCTTCTCCGACGACATGCAGATGAGCGCCATCGCCGACAACTATGGCTTTGCCGAGGCCGTGGTCGGCACCGTGGCGGCCGGCGTCGATGTCGTCGCCGTGGGCAACAACCTGGCGTACGAACCGGATGTCGCGGCGCGCATCATCGATCTGCTGGCGGCGGCCGTGGCCGATGGCCGGTTGAGCGAGGCGCGCATCGATGAATCTTACCGCCGCATCCTGGCGCTGAAGGCCAGGTGGGCAAGTCAGGAGTAACTTCGTCGCCAAGGTTGCGGCCGCGATTGGGCGGTGTCGCTGGGAGGTACAGGTACCGATGGCCTTTTATGTGGTGACTTCTTCGGTCGGGCTGGCGCTGGTCGTGCTGGCCGTGTTGGTCCTGCGCCGCTACGGGCTGGTGAAACCGGACGACGCTACCGTCATCAACAACCTGCTTATCTATCTCGTTTTCCCGGCGCACATCCTGCACCGCGTCATGTATGCGGACCTGGGCTGGGAGCAGGTGAGGATGATCGTCACCCTGTTGACGCTCTGTGCTGCCGACCTGGCCCTGGCCTACATGATCGGTCGCCTGCTGCGCCGGTCGCGCCCCGAAATCGGCGCGCTCATGTTGACGACGGGCTTTGCGGCCACGGCCGTGATTGCCGCGCCGGTGCTCTTCCTGCTCTACCCTAACGACATCGAGCGGCATGCCGATCTCATCATCGTCAGCGAGTTCGGCATGTCGCTGCCCACGCTGCTGCTGGCGCCCATCATTGCCCAGCTCTTTGGCGAAACGACCGAGCACGTGCCGATCCGCAAGCTGGCCGGCGGCGCCGTCGCCGAGTATGTGCGCACGCCCATCTTCTTTGCGCTGGTGCTGGCGATCGTCGTTTCGCTCTTTGATATTCACGTCGGCGATGTGTTGGGAGACATCATCGAGCGCGCGTTGCAGGCGGCCAGCGATGGCGGCTTCTTCCTGCCGCTGGTGCTGGTCGGCCTCATGCTGGAGCGCACGTCGCTGCGCGGCACGTGGATTTTGGTGGCAGCCGCAGTGGTGTTGCAGACCGTGGTCGATCCGATCCTCACGTCGACGCTGGCGCAACTTTTTGTCCTGTCGCCCAATGAGATCGACGTCATGATGATTCTGACCATGACACCGGCCGCGGTGGCGTCGCTCTCCTTTGCCCGACGCTACAACTGTGCGCCGGAATTGGCGGCGACCATCGTCTTTGTCAGCATCCTCAGCATCTTCCTCATGTTCCCGCTCATGTACGCCGCCCTGGTGTGAGCAGCCCCGCCGAATACCATACCCTGCCCGGCTGCCGACATTCGACGGCGTGCTGAACGGCGCTACGGCATTCGATGGATGTCGCCGCAAGGAATGCTCGCTACACTGGATTGGAGCGAACTTTCCTGTCGCGTTCGCTCCGTCGTCAGTCTTATCAACCTAATAGGTGCCACCTATGCGCAACTCTCGTCTGTGCCTGCTTCACACTCTGCTCGTCTTTGCGCTGGTTTTCGGCGCGCTGGGCTTGGCGACGCCTGCCGCGCGGGCGCAGGATGCAACGCCGGATACGCCGCCAACCGACGCCATTCTGCCCGATCAAACGCCCGATCAAGTGGATGAGGAGTTCGAGATCGAACCCATGCCGGACCTGAGTCCCTGGGTCAAGCGCGTGCGGCTCAACATTACACAGGATGCCTACATTGCGTCGGGCCGCCCCGATGACAACCTCGGCGGCCTGGCCCACATGAACATGGGCTACCAGCTTGGCGGCGAGCAGGCTGTGCGCCCGGTCATGCAATTTGATCTCAACGGCATCTCGAGCAATGCGCGCGTGCAGTCAGCCCAGTTCTACCTCTACCAGTACCAGACGTTGCCGGCCGACGGATCGACCACCGGCGTCATCGGGCGCAAGATGGTCGCGCCGTGGGGCGAACATTCCATCACCTGGCACAACGCGCGCTACGACGGCGGATCGACCGGCCTGGGCAGTGTGACGCCGTCGATCGGCTGGCAGGTGCTCGACCTGCACTCTATCTTGCAGAGTTGGGTCAACGGCCAGGCGAATTACGGCGTGGTGCTCACCGGCAACGAAGTCGCTGCGGCGACGCACATGCGCTCCTTCCGCACGCGCGAGGCGGGCGGCGGCACTGCACCCTACGTGGACGTCGAGTACATCTGCGATACGAAGACGCCGCTCTCCAACGTCGTGCACCCCCTACCGGCCTACTCCAAGGCGACCTTCACCGTCACCTGGAGTGGCGACGACCGCGCACCCAGTCACTGCACGCCCAGCGGTCTGCATTCGTTCGATCTCGAGTATCGTATCGGCAGCAGCGGCACGTGGCACAAGCTCAACAAGGGCCGCTACCCCATCGCCCAGATGAGCGATACGGTCCAGCATGGCAGCGACGGCGAGACCATCTACATTCGCTGGCGCGGCCTGGACAACGTGGGCAACAAGGAAAACTTCGGCGATGCCGAAACCCATACGACCATCGACAGCCTGCCGCCGCAGACGGCCATGACGCCGCTGCCACCCTTCACGACCGCCACCTCTTTTACGATCCAATGGTCCGGCACCGATCATGTGTCGGGCGTGGCCGATTACGATGTCGAGTATCGCCTGCTCATGCCCGGCGCCGACTGGAGTTGGACGCGTCTGTTGACCGGCGTCACCGAGACCTCCCACCTGTTCACCGGTGCGGCCGAGGGCGGCATCTATGAGTTCCGCACGCGCGCCCGCGACGATGCCGGCAACGAAGGTGTCTTCCCGGAGACGGCCCAGGCAAGTACGACCATCGATCTCAACCCGCACGCCATCGCGGATCCCTTCAACCCGCCGATCCTCAAGCCCACGGCGCCGGTGACCGACACCTTTACCGTGCATTGGACCGGCTACGCCGTCAGCGGCGCCACGATTACCGAATACCAGCTTTATTACAACTACAACGGCGAGGGATGGAAGGAATGGACGACCTTCCCCGGCACGGAGACCCAGGCGCAGTTCCCCTACCTGAGCATGAGCATGGGCGACGGTGTCTACCAGTTCGAGGCCACGGCGACCGACAGCGCCGGCCACACCAAGCCGCGTACCGACACGGCCGAGGCCACGATGATCGTGGATCTGGCCGACAAAATCCAGCCAAGAGCCTATTTGCCGGTCGTGCACCGCTGACCGGCTGTTACGAGTGTTCACCATTCACATCAGTGAGGTAACCTATGCGTAGAGCATCGTTGTTCGTGGTCTTGACTGTGGCGGCGGTACTGGCCATCGCCGCCCTCACGGCGCCGGGGCTGCTTGCTGCCCCGCCTGCACAGGAGCAGCCTGCTGCCGCCGACATGCTGGGTCTCTCTCCCATCGACAGCAGCGGCGACTGGCAGCGCATCCAGGCGACAGGCGTGCTCACGATCGGGACATCTGCATTCAGCCCGCCTTTTGCGTTCTACGATCCGGCCTTTGAGATCGACGGCTTCGACGTGGCGCTCATGCAGGCTGTGGCTGACAAGCTGGGGCTGGAACTGGCCGTCGTCGACTATGCCTTCGAGGGGCTGCCGGCCGCGCTGCAACTGGGCAACATCGACGCCATCGCCGCCGCGCTCACCGAAACCGCCGAGCGCGCCAAGGTCGTCGACTTCAGCATGCCCTATTACCAGAGCGCCGAGGCCATTCTGGCGCCTGCCACGTCGTCGCTTGTCGATGTGGACCTGCACACGCAAGACTTCTCGACCTTGCGCATCGGCGTGCAGCGCGGCACCATCTACGAACTGTGGGTCAAGCAATTCCTCATCGACACGGGGCGCATGCCGGCTGCCAACCTGCAGGGCTTTGCCAAGGAAGCCGACATCGCCCAGGCGCTGCAACAAGGACGCCTGGACCTCGGGTTGATGGACCTGCTGCCGGCTCAGGAATACCTGCGCGACGGCGGGCTGAAATCGGTAGGCGAGGGGCAACTTGCCCAGCAATACGCGGTTGCCGTGCGCAAGGGCTCGTCGCTGCTGCCCTATCTCAACCTGGCCCTGACGCAGATCAAGCAGGACGGCACCTACGACGCGCTCGTGCAGAAGTACCTCAGCGCCGACGAGCAGCCCGTGCCGCCGACACCCGTGCCGCCCGCACCTGCCTGTCTCGACAGCATGGCCTACGTCGCCGACCTGACCTATGACGATACGCTGGCGATTCCCTTTGTGCCGGCCGGCCAGCCATTCGTGAAAAGCTGGCGCGTGCTCAATAACGGCACCTGCACGTGGAAGAAGGGCTATGCGCTCACCTACGTGGCGCTACCCGGCATCCCGGCGGCCAGCCAGATGGGCGGCGTGCCACTGGTGCTGACAGCCGACGTAGCACCCGGGCAGACCTATGATCTGGCGCTGAACCTGGTCGCGCCGCTGCAACCAGGCCAGTACACCGGCACGTGGCAGATGGCAAACGCAGCCGGCCAGCCCTTTGGACAGCGCATCTGGGTGCGCATCCAGGTGCCCATGGGACCGCAGCCCATCATTCCCACCCCGACGCCCATGCAGGGCATCAACTTCACCGTCGATCGCACCACGATCCGCGCCGGTGACTGTGTGAACTTCCGCTGGGATGTGACCAACGTCATGGCAGTCTTCTTCTACCGCGACGGCCAGGACTTCCGCCAGCATGGCGTGGCCGGCCAGAGCGGCCAGCGCGAATGCCCGCCGCGCACGACGACCTACTACCTGCACGTCGACAAACGCGACGGCACCACGGCCGTGCCGGCCATCACCATCTACGTGCAGGCTGATCCCGACGCACCCGTGATCCAGTACTTCACGGCCAATCCGCCGCGCCTCTCCACCGGCCAATGCACGACGATCGGCTGGCAGGTGATCGGCCAGGTGACGGGCGTCACCATCAAGCGCGAAGGGCGCAACTGGTGGGACGGCGCGCCGGTCAGCGGCTCGCAGCAGGATTGCATCAGCCAGGCCGGTACGTACACCTACGAGGTCGAGGCGCGCGGACCGGGCGGCAAGACGAAGCAGACGCTGACGGTGATCGTAGGCAACCAGCCGGCGCCGACCCCCACGCCGACACCCTTCACCCCGGTGCCGGTGCCGGCCGTCATTGACTACTTTGACATCCAGCCCGGCCAGATCAATCCTGGCGATTGCGTCAATGCATCCTGGTCGGTGGGCGCGGGTGTAACGCGCGTCGAAGTGCGCATCGACGACACGCCGGTCGGTCGCAACATGCCCTTCGTGGGCCAGCAGCAACTCTGCCCCATGGCCGTGCCCAATAGCACGGTGAAGTTCACCATCAACGCCGACGGCATGGCGGGAACGCAACCGCAGATCCAGGACGTCTACGTGCAGGTGCTCGGCCCGGCCCCCGAACCGACGCCCACACCGGTGCCGCCGCCCACGCCTGCGCCCGAGCCGCCCATCATCGACTTCTTCCAGGCCGACTCCTATGACATCGAAGCCGGGAATTGCGTCTGGCTGTCGTGGGGCGTGGAGGGCTGGGTCGACGTCGTGCAGTTGTATCGCGATGGCGGCTATCTGTCCGATGTGGCGACCAACGACGGGCGCAGCGAGTGCCTGTACGACCCGGGCAGCTACACATACCGGCTGCGCGCGGCCAACAGCGGCGGCGCTGAGGTCAACCAGGAACTTACCATTACCGTCGAGATGATGCCGGGCCCGGATCCGGATCCGGACCCCGATCCGGACCCAGGCCCCATGCCCTACCCGGACGACAACGGCGGTGAGGAAGGCGGCGATTAAGCGATTTCTCGCCCGGTAGTGGCAGCAAGTAAGAGCACGCAAGGCCTTGATTCACAGGTTCGAGGCCTTGCGTGACTTCCAGCGCACCTGGACCTTGGCCGCTCATCAGGTTCAGGTCCTTGCTTCCCGACTATAGAGCGTTCTTGTTTTCGACGATTTCTGCAGTGAGAAGGGTCAACCGGTCCACGGAGGACCGTAGCGCCGGAAACAGATCGCGGTATACCTCACGATACAGGCGGTCATAGATTTCCTGCTGTGCCGGCCGTGGCGCAAAGCGTTCGGCGCTGCCGGTCATCGACGCGGCGGCTGTGCCCACATCGGCGTACCAGCCTGCGGCCGTCGCAGCGAGGATCCCGGCGCCGAGGCAGGTGGCTTCGGTGCTGGTGGAACGCACGACTGATACGCCCGTAATGTCCGCCATGATCTGACACCAGAGATCGCTTTGACTGCCGCCGCCCATCGTGACATATTCGGCAAAACGAGTCCCAATCGCTGCCATCATGGCATCTCCCACAAGGCGCTGCTCGTAGGCAATTCCCTCTAGAATGGCGCGATACACATGCGGACGCCCGTGGCTGCCCGTCCAACCGACGACGATCCCGGTCGCGGCCGGATCCCAGTAGGGGTTCATGACATTGTTCCAATATGGCACCAGCATCAGACCGCCGGCGCCAGGGGGCAGCCGGGAGGCGGCTTCTTCCATCAGGCTTTCCGGACTGCGCGTAGGGTTGCCGCGCAGATCGCCGGCGAATTGCTCGACAAACCAGGCAACCGTAGCGACGCCGCCGCGTAGAATGTGCTCGGCGAAGTAATGGCCCGGCACCGGAGCGATCAGCGTGCGAAACGCGCGGTCGCACCGGTACTCCTTGCTGATGACGCCGCCCGCAACCGCCGTGCCCAGGTTCAGGTAAGCCCGCTCCGGCGTGACAGCGTTGGCGCCGAGCCCGGCGCATTGGCCATCGCCGGCACCGGCCACGACAGGAAGCCCTGACGGCAGGCCTGTATCGCGGGCTGCAGCCGGCGTCACATTGCCAATGATCGTGCCGGGTTCGACAAGTTCGGCGAATTGCGTGGTGTGTAAGCCGAGATCGTGCATCAGGTCGCTTGCCCAGCATCGCCCGGCCATGTCGACAAGCCCCATGGGGTCCGCCGAGGCAAGGCTGCACCGGTAATGTCCTGTGAGTCGGTGTGCGAGAAACGCGTGCACGTCGACGATTTTGTTGGCTCGCTTGATGATGGCTGGATCGTGCTCCAGCAGCCACAGCAACTTGGGCAGCGACATCGTCATGTTTGGCGGCTTGCCCGTAAGCCGGTGGAGCGCATCGCTGCCGTAGCGCGTCTCCAACTCGTGGATTTGCCGCCGGCTGCGTTCGTCGGACCAGAGGATGGCATTGCGCAGCGGGCGGCCATCGGCGTCGACGGGCACAAAGCTCTCACGTTGGTGGGTAATGCCAATCGCCGCAACCTCGCGGGGAGCAACCTGCGCCATACAGGTGCGCAACGCCCGGCATGCGCCCGACCACCAAGTCTCTGCGTCCTGTTCGTGCCACCCCGTTTGGGGCTGGAGCAAGGCGTAGGTGGCGCGGCCCTCCGCCACCGCATGACCATGGCGATCCCACGCGATTGCCTTACAGGCGGTCGTGCTGCTGTCGATACCGATGACCAGACTGCTCATGTTGATCTTGGATAAGAATGAAAATCGCTTCCGCAATTGTAGGGGCAATATTACTATTGTCAAATCAACGTGTAAAAACGAGTTGTGTCAAATGGGCTGGGTCGCTACAATGGTACAATTCGTTCGGTTCGTTGTTGGCGTGTTCGATCTATGGATGCACCATTGCAAGCACAGACCAGCTACGTTGCCCTTGAGGTTCGGATTCTTGAACGCCAGGACGGCGGCTATCCCGTCGAGTTTTCACTCGACACTGGCCAGGAGTTTCCACGCGGCTTTCTTGACCCGGCCTTCTTGCCATGGCAGGCGAGCGGCGACGCACGCCGCGATGGCATTGCGCTCTTCCACTGGCTGACCGCGTCGGCGCCGGCAGCCACCGCGTGGGCCGCCGTACGCGAAGCGCACCCATTCTGCCGCGTGCGCCTGCGCATCGACGCCGAGGCGCCCGAACTCCATTCTCTCCCGTGGGAATTGCTCTACGATGACAGCGCGGGCCGCGCGCCGCTGGCAGTCGCCGCGGCCGATGCCACGCCCTTCTCACGCTACCTGGCGGGCGCGTGGCGTCCCGGCAGCCCCATCCTGCAACGGCCGATCAAGGTGCTGGCGGCGGTTGCCGCGCCCGATGACCTGGCGACGCTGGGCATGGCGGCCATCGATCCCGTGGCCGAAGTCGACGCGTTGCTGGCGGCCGTGCAGGGGCTCGACGTCGAGGTGACGCTCTTTCCCGCGCTGCCGGCCGATCGGGAAATGCCTGCTGCGTGGCAGCATCGCGTGCGCATGGCCGAGAGCTCGGCCTGGAGCCTGCCCGCGCTGGAGGCGGAACTGCGCCGCGGCGCGCACATCCTGCACCTCGTTGCCCACGGCGCCTTTGACGAGACCAGCGGTCACGGTTTCCTGGTCTTTGCCGACGAGCAGAATCACGCCACGACCGTCGAGGATACCCAGGTCGCAGAACTGGCCGCACGCTTGCTGGCCGGCGGCGCCAACGAACTGGACGCGCGCCTGCGTCTCGTCTTCCTGGCGGCCTGTGAGAGCGCGACGCGCTCGGCGACCGATGTCTTTCGCGGCGTGGCGCCCTCGCTGGTGCGCGCCGGCGTGCCGGCCGTGCTGGCCATGCAGACGGAAGTCGAGATTGCCACGAGCCGCGCCTTTACGACTGCGTTCTACCGCGCGCTGCTGGAGCATGGCGCCGTCGACCTGGCTGCCAACCAGGCGCGGTCGGCGCTGCTCTCCGGCGAACGACCTGACGCTGCGGCGCCGGTCGTCTTCATGCGGCTCAACGATGGGCGGCTGCTTGGCCGGCGCGGCCAGGTGCTGGGAGACCAGGCCGACAGCTTCTGGAGCACGCTGCTCGGCAACATCGCGGCCGGCGAATGCACGCCTTTCCTGGGACCGGGCGCAACCGCCGGTCTGCTCCCCACGCCGGAAGAACTGGCCCGGCAACTGGGCGCCGAGTTCAACTATCCCTTTGAAGGCGCGGTCGATCTGCCGCGCGTCGCTCAATTCGTCGGCACGACCGACAACCGGCGGCTGCGCATGGCCGTGCAGCGCCTGGCTGTGGCCGGCTTCAAGCACCGCCTGGGCCTGCCCGCCGCCCCCGACGACGGCCGCCAGCCGCTGGAGACCGTGCTCGCCGCGCTGGATTGGGCCGCGCTGCGCCGCCAGGTCTTCGAGAGCGATCTCTTTTCCATGCTGGCCGAGTTGGACCTGCCGCTCTACATCACCACCAACCCCGACACCTTCATGGAACTGGCCCTGCGCGAGCGCTTGAGCGCCGAAGCCGTCCGCTCGTTCGCCGTGGACTGGCGCGCGCCGGTGCAGCCGGGCGCCAGCCGGCCGCATTTCGACTTCGACCCGCCGCTCAGCGCACAGCAGCCGGCCGTGCTCCATCTCTACGGTACCGGCGCCGATCCGCTCTCCGTGGTGCTGACCGAGGACGATTACCTGGATTACCTGGCGCGCATCGCCCGCGACTACGAGTACCTGCTGCCGACGAGCGCGCAGAGTGCGCTGGCTTCCACGACGCTGCTCTTCCTCGGCTATCAACTGGAAGACCTCGACCTCAAGGTGATCCTGCGCGGCCTGCTCACCAAGCTCGACCTGGAGCGGTGGGGGATGCTGCACGTGGCGGTGCAACTGGAGGATACGCCCGACGACCCGGCCAAGCAGAAGGAATTGGTGCAGTACCTCCAGCGCTATTTCTCCAAGTCCAAGATCGACGTTTACTGGGGCAGCACGCAGCAATTTGTGGCCGATCTCTACGCGCGCTGGCAGGAATACCGCCCATGAGTGACGCGACAGGCAATGCGGGCACCTCCGTGGATCGGGGCAATCCCTATGTGGGGCCGCGCGCGTTCGAGGAGGACGAGCGGCGTTTCTTCTTTGGCCGCGACCAGGAGACGCGCCAGCTTGCCGCACTGGTCATCGCACAGCGTGCGGTCGTGCTCTACGCGCCATCGGGCGCGGGCAAGACGTCCGTGCTGCGCGCCGGTGTCGTGCCGCTGCTCAAGGAGCAGAAGCGCATCGCCGTGCTGCCCGTGGCGCGTGTCAGTGGCAATCTGCTGCCCGGTGCGGCGAGCGTCGACAATATCTACGCCTACAACCTGCTGGTCACAGTGCTGGGCGACGCAGCCGAGCCGGCCGTGCTCGCCACGCGCGCGCTGATCGATGGGCTAGCCCCGCTGCTGGAGCCGGCGCCCGACGAGACGCGCGTCCGGCCGCGCCTGCTCATCGTCGACCAGTTCGAGGAGTTGTTCACGACCCACCCGGAGCGCTATCCCGAACGCAGCGATTTTTTCCGCCAACTCCAGGAGTGCCTGCAACGCTACCCGCAGTTGAGCCTGCTTCTCTCCATGCGCGAGGATTACATCGCACATCTCGACTTCTATGCCGCCCAGATGCCCGACCGCCTGCGCACGCGCTTCCGCATGGAACGGCTGGCCGCCGACGCTGCGCTCGACGCCATCCGCCAGCCGGCCACCGATGCCGGCATCCCCTTTGCGCCCAGCGTGGCCGAGGGGCTGGTCGACGACTTGCGCCGTGTCCAGCAGCGCCAGGTCGAGCCGGCGGGCGCGCTGCCGCCGAGCAATGGCCCAGCGCCGGCCGTGCTCGGCCTCTTTGTGGAGCCGGTTCACCTTCAGATCATCTGCCACCAGTTGTGGGAGCGGCTGCCGCCTGGCCGCACGCAGATCGTCGCCGACGACGTGCAGCGCTTTGGCGACGTCGACGAGGCGCTCGCCGACTTCTACACTGGCGCCCTCGCGCG
>WBZU01000806.1_pt2 | contig 22378 bp, 37 predicted proteins | sample 5204311 | NCBI WGS metagenome assembly WBZU01 (sample SAMN12344359, study PRJNA552823) | activated sludge metagenome | biome: Activated sludge suspended growth; feature: Nitrification reactor; material: Wastewater; isolation source: activated sludge from nitrification reactor of wastewater... | reverse complement strand
CCTAAGCTTCTTCCCATTCTGCGGATGGATCATGACGAGCTTGCCGCGCTGCAAGACATGCACGTCGTCAGCAATCAGGATGCCAAGAACATCGATGCGCTAGGCGATAAAATTGCCGCACTTACCCGCGTGAGTAAGGCGTGGGTTGCCACGTCCATCATGGGAGCAATCAAAATGCATCAGGCCATGTCTGACGCGATGAACGTTGCCGCTGATGGTGGCAACTTCATAGATGCATTCAACAAGTCGCTTGAGTCTCAGAAGGCCGCAGAGGATGCCGCAGACAAGGCCGACCAAAAGAAGCGCGAGCAGATCAAGACCGCTGAAGCTGCCGCAGCGATGGCTGACAAGCAGATTACGCTCGATGAGATGCATACTCAGATTCTCAATTCGCAGGCGACTGCGATGGAGAAAGTGGCAAATCTTGAGGCCGAACTGACGAAGTTCAGCAACTCAGGCGAGGCAAAAATGGGCGTCAAGAAGGGCGAGATTCAGACTCTGCAAGAGTTCATCAAGCTTACGAACGAACTTGCTGCCGCTCGGAAGGCCGCTGCCGCCGAAGCTCAGCGCATGGAAGGCATTGTGAAGATGCAGCGCAATGCCAAGGAGGGACTGCAAAATGAGACCGACGACCTGAAGATTCAGGAACTCCGCCAGTCCCGCCGATTCGCCGCTGCTGACAAGCTCGAACGCGAGCGGAAAAACCGGATGAACGAACAGAAGATCCGGGATGCCCACCCAACAATGGGAGAGGCTGAAGTGAAAGCGATGGCGAAGCGACAGGCCAACATTGATGACAGAGCACGCGGCATCATCGGCAAGACTGTTGCGCACGAATCAGCAACCGCATGGGGGCTTCATGCCGCTCCAAAAGCCTCAGCACTGGATGCGCTTAAGGGCCGCTTGGATCTCAACGCCAAGATGGGCGAGACGCACCTCAAGAACAAGCTCGTCGGTAATCGACCGGGCAATGATCCAAAACCAGAGGTCAAGCTGACAGATGGTGAAATGATGATTCAGAAGCTCGACGGCGTGATTGCAGCCGTCAAAGAAATCACCGCCTACTGATATGGCAGTCCCACAACTAGAATACCGCTACGGCACCGGAACCTTTGAGGTTGAGGGTCGGGAAATCCGACGTCGCCGCGACGGTCTCGATGCTGGCACGATGAAGTTCGTCAGCGAGGCTGAAGATACGTTTTCGCCGGGCGATGATCTCTCAGCTTACGGCTACTCAGGACTCCAGATTGAAGAGGTATCGAGCGCAAAAGCTGGCGTGATCGACTGGGAGCACTCACTCATGGTCATCGGCATTGCTAGCGCCCGTAGCGCGCGCCGTGAAATCGGATACCCGAAGATCAAGAAGCCAATAACTGGATGGGATGAACTGACCGACTCCATCATCACTACCTCGCCGGGCTCCTACGATAGAGGTGTTGTTCATGCCACTTACAGCAATATGATTTGCGTGGATTCACCACGGGAGAATATCTATGGCAGCTACTGGCGCGTCAGCCCGCAATACCAGGGCATCATCGGTAGCCAGCCGACGAAGCGCGTGATCACCGTCAATGAGGAAATTGTGAATCCCTCCCAGCCGATCCATGTTTCCTACACGGGCGGATGGAGCGGATTTCACAAGGCGCAAGTCTCATTGCCCAAGATCGTCGTAATGGATACCTCGATCATCATCGGCGACAGTCCGACCGCAGGCATTCCTGGGCCCTCAACACCGCCATCGCCGCCTTCCATTTCAGGGATCACTGTCTCGGGTGCCGATCTCACTTATCGATGGCCGAACGGGTGGAAGCTTGCGTCAATCAATCGTGACGAGATCCCAGGAACCTCCATCGCGCTCCAAACGCTGACGTATGAATACGTCTGGCCTAAGTCCTTCTAGTCTATGGGCACAGCATCAATCAAGCGCCAACAGCAGCAAGGCGGCGTGCCGGCTGGCGTTCGCCCCACGGCCCTTGTCATGCACAAGACGCTAGAGAAGCTTTTGAAGCCTCTCTACAAAGCCATTGGCATCTCTACAGATGGGCTTGATGTCATGGAAACGGCGAACGGCATTCACCTTCGCGCCCTTGCTTCACGCGGTGACAGCTTTCCATTTCAAGCCCGGGTGACTCAGGTTGAGGATGAATCAACAGTCTCCGTCATCATCGCCCCCGGCACCGTGTCGGGCCTGATGCCGACTTTGGGCGGAACGGATCTTGATGACGGAACGCCGCCAGTCCTCACCATCGCGAACACTGGCACGTTCAAGATTTACCTTGAGATCAACGCGACGCTGACGCCCACGACTGAAAACTATGTCGTATCGTGGACGATTGATTCTGTGACGGTCGAGTCAGATTCAAGCATTCCCGACGATCTTCTGACGGGCACTTACCGCCGGCACATTGCCACTATCGTCGATGGAGTGCTGACGGCTCAAGTCGTCCAGAATAGCCTTGAGGTCACGCTCTTGGATGACGGCACAGCTACCGCTCAAGCCTTGATTGCAGTCGGCCTCTCCGGTTGATATGTCCATTCGTAACAACAAATTCCCGTCTGGTGATGCTCTTGGCTCGCCACGGCTTGGAGTCCGCCAGTTGCAATACCGCGTTGAGATGCAGGTGAATGGCGACACTGAGCGCTATGAGGCTGTGACAGGAACCTATCTCCAGACCTATGGGGCGATTCCTTACCCGTTCGGCCCAAACAGCCCTTACCTTATCGGCGACCCTAGTTTCTTTCCGTTCATCCCGAACGGAGACGATTCGCTGGTGTTCCATTCCACGAATCACTCGGGACCGATCACAGCGCTCCTGAGCTATAGCTACTATCCACCGGAAGAAGGGGATTTGATTGACGTTGTGGATACACCCGTGCCGATTTTGGCAGGCGAAACGGCATCAAGCTCGCATTCGATTCCATCAGCTTCCGAGGTAGTTTCGTTCTCCGTTACGTTCCGCGCTCCTGATGCTCCATAGCCGCCGTGTTTGACATGGGCTCCTTACAATGGATCTCGTCTTCGACATCGGGAAGCGAACACTCACCGTCACCAACGACACGTTCAAAACGACTGCGAATGAGCCGCTGACTGTCGATCTCAAAAAGAATGGGGTCGCCTATGAGTTGGCGACCGGCGAGACACTTACGCTGATCATCCTTCCCGCTGGTCAAAGCGACGCAGCGAAGCTGGTTCAGCAGGAAATTACTCCCGACAAATACGACAGCGCATCGAAGCTCTACGTCGCGACGTTTTCAGCCTACACAGAGCCAGCTCTTGAGCTTGTCGGCATCGGCAATAGCACGGTGCAAGACGACGTTGCCGACCCTTCCAGAGTGGAGCTTGTCCTTGTTTTCAAGACTGCAGACGACGTGAAGACAGAATCCTTCACGGCTCTTGCGAAGCTCGCCAGATCGCTCGACTTGCCCGACTCGCCAGCGCCTGGCGTTGTGCCGACGTTCAGCTTCTCACTGACCGACGACGAGTCCTATCTCAACGTTTACCTCAATGGGGGCTTGGTCTTCAAAGTTCCCGGTATCGCTCCCTGATCCATCATGAGAAAACTCCTCACACTCTTCGCTCTTGCGCTGTCCATCGCTGACCTGATGGCAGCCGATCCCACCGCAGGCCAGATGCTATTCCAGCGTCGTAAAACATCCGACGCGGGCTTCGAGCCATTCGGCGTTTCTCTTGTTACTGGAAAGGTTTTTGGCTGGGATGGTAGCGCAGTTGTCATGACCGATGGAAGCAGCGGGACAGCATGGGGCGGCATCGGAGGCACGCTTTCGGATCAGACGGATCTGCAAGAGGCACTGGATGCGAAGCTTGATACCAATGGCGATGGTTCGGGTCTCACAGGTCTGACTATCAGTCAGATCACGGATCTCGCCACAAGCGGAGTAGCGCGCGGAGCGGTGCAACTGCTTAACACCAGCGATGGCACATCAGCACTGAGCTACAGCACGTCAGGGGGCTGGTTGCTGTCTGATCCCACATCTTTCCGCAGTCAGCTCGGGATCAGCTCTTTGTTTGTGCCTCAGACGCGCACCGTCAACGGCCATGCGCTCAGCTCCAATGTAACCGTGACAAGTGCAGATCTGGGCCTTGCCACCGTCGCCACCACGGGAGCCTATAGCGACCTCATCGGCCTGCCAACACTTGGCTCTCTGGCCTCGCTCAACTCCGTGGGATCGGCTCAGATCACAGACGGCAGCATCACTAACGCTGACATCAGCGCTGGCGCTGCGATTGCGCTTAGCAAGCTCGCAACATCTGGCACAATCAATGCCACTACGGTCAACGGCACCACATTGAGCGGCACGACTGTCACCGCAGTGACCCTATTCAATTTCCCAAACCTGACAGCTCCGACCGGTGGACGGCAACTCGGCATGGGGGCGACGGGCAAGCAAATGGTCTATACTGAGACTGGCAGCACAACGCAGCATACTATCGTCGATCTCTCGGAAACACAGACGCTCACCAACAAGACGATTTCTGGAGCCGTCAACACGCTCACGGTGCGGCCCGCTGACATCACCCAAGCTGGAGCCACGACGGGGCAGGCTCTCACATGGAGCGGCACCGCATGGGCTCCGGCGACGATCAGTGGAGGAGCTGCATCAGGCTGGCTCTATAAGACCACCAACTACACCGCCGTGGCCGGTGATCGGATCTTCGCGGACACCTACAGCGGTTCCTTCAATATCACTCTTCCCGCTGGCGGCACAGCGGGTGATGTAGTCACCATTCAGGGATGGGATGGAGAGTCGTGGCCACATGCTCTGACCGTCCTTGCGGGCTCAGGAAACACGATCAATGGAGGCCTTTCTTCCGTCATCTCGGGCACCGATTTCGCGGGCAAGCTGCTCCTTTTCAGTTGCGAGGGCGCTGGTGACTGGAGATTCAACTCCTATCTCTCTGAATCAGGCACCGCTAAAATACTCAACGACAGGCGGCTTGATCAGTTCGCCGCGCCGTCCTCAGATGCGGCCAACGCCACCACTTCCCATCCCGGTCTGCTGCCAACGCTCAGTGGTAATGCTGCCGATTTTCTGAATGGAAACGGCGGCTGGAGTCCGTCGATTGACCCAGCTAATCCACCAGCGTGGGGTGACACGACACCAAACTCTGGCGGTTTCACAAGCCTGTCAGCAACAGGCAATTTTGTATTTACTGGATCGTTGATATCTCTTGTGGGCACAGGCACAGCTCCTCCAAGCTACACATACGGATTATTTCCTTACAGCGGCGTCGGCTTGGGCATTTCGTCACAAACCAACATGATTGGTTTTACAGGGCCGACTGGGGACCAATTTGCACAGGTAGGAAACTCCGCAGACAAAACATGGTTCAGTGGTTTAGCACTGAAAAATATTGGATCTGATCCAACGCCCGTCAGCGGACAGATTTTTCTCTACGCAAAAAGCGGAGAGGCGTATGTCGAGGATGAATCAGGCAACGTCACACTCTTCAGTCCGCACAGCAAAAAAGGCCCACCTGCGCTTTATGACTCCGCCTTGGATGCTGTAGGCGATAGCATTAATCTTTATACCGGCCTGACAACATGGACCAATGAGGCGCGGAAAGGCGCGCAACTACCCAATGCGGTTTACCTTGAGACCATTGAAGACCGCTGTGCTCGCACTGGAGAGACTTTTGATATTGGCTGGCAATTCCACGAGACCAAGCGAGTTGAGGATTCCATCAAGGCTCATACTGCATGGGCAGAGCGTAAAGCGGCATGGGAAGCTACAGCGGCTAAAGACAAGGACGGAAACCTTCTGCCATTCACGGAGCAGGAGCCTGAAATTCACGTTTTCGAGCCCGTTCCGCAAGCAGTGCTTGACCAGATCGCAACCATCCCTGCGAAGCTCGCCGCGCAAAAAGTCGCTTTTGAAACGCCGCCAATCAACCGCCGACAGCTCCGCTTGCAACTCCATGCGATGGGTGTGCTCGCACAAGTAGAAACCCTCGTCACTGCCGCCAACTCCACAGAGCTAAAAATCTGGTGGGAGGATACCACAGAGTTCCATCGAGACCATCCCCTCGTCGCCCAGTTCGCTGCGCAGCTCGGCCTTAATAATGAGCAGGTCGATGCCATCTGGAAGCTAGCTCACGATCTCTGATATGACCCTAGAAGACGCAGCCGTTCGTGCAATGGTCCCTGTAGTGGGGGCTCTCTGTTTCCTGTTCAAGCTCCTCTGGAATCGTTCGGATGAGTGCGAGAATGACAGGCGAGAACTTCGCAAAGCTATCGAGGGCCTGCTGAAAGACGGCGCGACGGTTCAAGGCGAGCTTGGAGAAGCTGAAGCAATGGTGCAACTCATACAGAAATGCCCGCAGCCTCAGTGCCCTTGGAAGGGCATGGCTACCTTTGTGATAGGCGGCGCGATCCTTATGCTTCTTCTTCCAAGCTGCGCATCTGGCCCGCCAACAAAGGTCACTTATCACCGCTCGGCAAAGGAGTTTGTGAGCGTGGAGATTCCGCAGCCGCAACCGTCAGTCTTCTCGTTCATCGGCTCCATTTTTGGCGCAGCATCAAGCATGATTACCCTATGAAACCGAAGCGCAAACTCTCCGATTGGCTTTACATCGCAGCCTATTGTGTGCTCGGTGTATGCGCTGGCCTAACAATGCTCTATGTGATCGATCATGGAGGCGGCGGATTCACAGAGTCGTCAGTCGCTGATATGGAGAATGAGCCCGTCGAAGTTTGCGGTAGTGACAGTATCCAGATTCCACCAGCAACCGGAGCCGAGGTTGATCTCTGTCTGAGCCCGCGTCAGCAGGCTTATTTGCTACGTTACCATCGAGAGAATCCACCCAATCTGAAGCCGAACGCTGCCCGACAGGAGGCTGCCCGCTATGAGCTAGAACTCTCCGCCTGGAGGTCTCGGCAGTTCTGACCATGACTTACCGCCTAACGCCTACGGGCTGGATGGTGGTAGCCATCATTCTCCTAACTCTCATCGCCCTAAAACTCTTCATCCGTCACAACCAACTTATCAATGATCTCGCCCCATGAGCTTCTTCCAAAACATCGCGAACGCCATCAAGACCTCACTGCCGCAGGTTTTCCACTCTGCCACGGCTCAGGTTATAGCTATTCAAGACTCCGCGCCGAATGCCTCAGGCCCTGACAAGCACACCTTCGTGCTGGATGGCCTGAAAACACGCTTCGCGCCTCAACTCGCTGAGCTAGGGGATCTCGCAAACAACGCTCTCGACATCATCGTTCGTGCTGCATTCGCTGAGGCCCGCTCGCTTGTTCCTGCCATCTTCGCGCCCGTCGTCGATACCGTCGAAAAGGCCGTTGAGACGAAGCTCTCTGAGAGCCCATTCACCGCCGCGCCCGCACCGCTGGGAAAGCCTCAATCGGTCGTTTCGGCGATCATCGGGACTCAACCGAAACTGACCCCAAAAGCCCCCTGACCATGCCTGCGAACAATCCAATCCCAAACACCGCGAACATGCCGACTCACAATCTGGCCGCATCGCTTCTCACCCCGTTTCTTGGGACGTTTCGAGGATGGGTAACACGCTACGCCGTCCGGCTGACTGGAATGCTGACTATCGCCATCACGGCGGGCATCACTGGCAAATGGATGCAGATCGAAGAGATCGCCGCAAAGGCTGGCGCATCCGCTGAAACATTGGCCGATCTCCACGCGCAGGGAGTCAGTCTTTCGACTGTCGTCGCTGGCGTTATCGCGAGTCTCATCATGGGAGGAGTGGACATCATTCTTTCCCGACTGGCCGCGAAGATCGCGGAAGTCCCTGTCGATGTTTACGCCATCCCAACCGAGCAAACGCCATGAAATTCATCTGTCTGCTGCTCGCCTCCATCATGCTCATCAGTATGCCTTCATGCGTGCTGTATGGCCTCTACAAGACGAATCAGGAGACGAAACCCCAGCAATCCCGATGAGCACTTTTGAGCTTCGGCAACGTCTTGTTGATCTTGCTCGCCGCGATGTCGGCAAGACGGAGCAGTCCAAGAATCACGCGCCTTGGATAGAGAAGCTTTGGAGCTCCACAAGCTACGGACCCGATGGATATGCCAACCGTGAACCTTACTGCGCAGCGGGAGTTACTTACAACGTCAAGCAGTGGCTTCAGGATGAGGTTGTTCGGCAGGCGTTCGGATTCAAGACCGAGCAGGAGGCCGAAGCCTGGCGGTGTAAATCAGCGTCAGCTTATCGCGATGATCACTCTTGGCTCAACTGGGCAAAGCAAGCGAAAGGCGTTCAGATCCTTCCGCGATTCTGCATTCTCCATGCTGGCGACTTGGTTGTCTATACCTTCAGCCACATCGAGCTTGTGACGAATGACGACAATACCGTTTCAGGTCCATTCGTCGCTATCGGCTACAACACCAATGCCGCAGGCTCAAGAGATGGGGAGGGATGTTTCGAGAAGCCGCGAAGCCGCGACAACGTTCTCGCATTCATTCGGCTGCTTCCCTAACTATGCGCTCCATTCCCGACATCTGCCCGCATTTCGTCCGACTTTTCGAGTCGCGAGAAGTGAGCGCTGATGAACTGCAGGAGTCAGGATCTAAGGTTGAAAAGCTGGTCAAAGTCACGATTAACGATAGCCAGTTTGCCGCCCTCATCAGCTTCGTCTGTGACCTTGGTGCCGACGCTCTGCGAATGTCCGTCCTACTCGAACGCATCAACGCACGTCGATTCCATGATGCGAGCCTTGAGTTCCGAAAGTGGAACCACGCCGACGGCAAGGAACTGGACAGCCTGCTACGTCGCCGACTCAGCGAGGCAAATCTCTTTTGCTCGTTCCCTGAACCGGTTGTGACACATCAGGAAATGAAGACGAAGCGCTTCAGGCGTGAGTCTTCCATGTCAGGCCGTCGAGTTGCTTGACGATCTTGATCTTCTTCCCGCTTGGCGTCGTCAGGTCGTAAAGAGTCGGATCAATCCCGAGCGTCTCGCAGTGCTCAGCCCACAGGATGGGCCATGCTTTTTCGAGTTCTGGCGCACGCTGGCCGTCTCGCGTTACCGTCACATGGCCCGAGTCATGAAAGGTCGCTGCGGTCTTACCCGATGGCGCTACGGCATCTGGCGGTTGCGGAGTGACGAGGACTTTAGCGATCTCCTCTGGCTTGGGTTGCTTGGTCAGAGTGCGGGGAATGGATTTCTTGGGGGCCATACTTGAGCACGGTGTAAAGGTTGACGACGCCTCCGAAGGATGAAGAAACTGCTCCTACTTACCCTGTCGGCTCTCGCGTTCGCAACCTCCTCGTTCGCCTCAGATCTCTCGATCACTGCCGCGTCCGTCATCGCGTCCAGTTCGGCGCAGACTAAGGTAGTCACCGCTGGCGCGACCATCACCGCTGGGCAGGTCGTCTATCTCGACTCTGCGTCAATGACCTACAAGCTTGCCCGGGCGAACGCTCTCGGCACGTCCAACGCTGCCGGAATCGCCCTCAACGGCGCTGCGTCCGGCCAGCCCGTCAAAATCTGCATGTATGACCCCGATTTCACCCCTGGCGTCTCCGCGACTGAAGGCGTGCATTTGATGCTGTCCTCCGCGACGGCGGGCGCGATTGCTCCGGCTGCGGATCTCACCACGGGCGCTTTTCCGTTCGTTTTCGGCATCGTGAAGGACGGCGGCCACTGGGTCGTTGATTTCCTGACGCCCCTGAGCACGGGCTCAGCGCTGCCTTGATCTTGACGTTTCCTCGCGCATGTGGTGCATTCACCGCATGAAAACGATGATGGCAAAGGGCATTCTGGCTATGGCTGGAATGCTCGCTGTGCTTTGGGGATTAAGCGAATCCTCTGCCGCTGGACTCTGGCCCCGCCTTCGGTCGAACTTCTCCAATTTCGTCACGTCGGTGACGTATGTGAGCCCTGAAATCGCGCTCGCACTGGCAACGGACCAGCCTCCAACGAGTCCAGAGCGTTTGACGCGGCTCTAAGCACTGGCTTCTCACGGCCTGCATGTTCGCGTTGCTGGCGTTACCGCTTCGCTGCCCTCTGTTGGCGGGAGTAGGTCAAGAATCCCGACCACGAAAAAGCCGCATTCTGGACGTGGAGACAGAATGCGGCTTGTCGTTTGGGCTTGCCTGACGAAAACCAGATTCCTCTGATTTCCACGTCAGAGCAGCCCTTTCGGGATGCTCTCTCAAGAAAGAATAACGGGCGACAATGCAAGCGGAAAGTTTGGGAATCTGCAAATCTTCCTTTGACTCTCCGCCCGTTAGTCTGCGTCTTTGCAGATGCGATTCCTGATCAGCCTACTCGCCCCCGATGGCACGATTGAATACCCTGACACGAACGGCGATCCGACCACAGGCAAAGGCTATCACAACCCCCTCACGACGCGAGTGCAGGCTGTTCCGTTCGTCGGCAACGAGGGCGAAGCTGGGAGTGAAGCCCATCGACGGGCTGAACTGTGGTCAAAGAAGCAAGATTGCCTTGTTCGCGGGCTCAAGATTGAGCCGCTAGGTGCTTAGGTAGTGCTTCTCTGTCGTCTTCGTGCTTGTGTGCCCGAGAGCCTCAGAAGCAGCTCGCACGCCCGCCAGAGCCCGCCATTATCCTTCACCAGAGGATACCGCCGCCCCTCGTGAAGAATGAACTTTCGGGCGCTCTCGGTCGCTCTTCGGTCAATCGCGGGCTTTTTTCGGGCAATCCCTGATTCCTTCGTTTGCACGGTATCTGCGCGGTTCATGCGCGGAAAGTGCGCGGCATATGCGCGGAATCAAGGGAATTGATGGGGCGGCGACCCGCCAGCCCTACGGATTGCGATAGTATCCGTCTGGATTGTAAAGGCCCACACGATCAACTTCACAGAGTTCTTGATCAGCTGTTCGATCCAGTTGGAGAGCGTTCGCCCATCTTGCTGGGCCGCTTCCTTCGCTCTGTTCAACGTCTCTTGAGACATTGAGATACTTGTCGCGGTCTTTCCTTCTGACCGCTGCGGCTTGTTTTTGCGTGGCTTTGATGCGCTCATGATATTGGAGTGTAGCACACACTAATAAAAACGCACAATAAAAAATACGCAATAATCACTTGCCATCCGTGTATTCACACTCATACTCTGTCAGACACGATATTTCACAGCACACCGATTTATGCCAAACGTCACCATCGTCATTGATACTGAACTCCGCAAGCGTGGCAAGGAAGCAGCTAGGCGTGATCGCCGCTCATTCTCGGCCTGGGTCGCAACTCGCATTGACGAGGCCACCCGTGATCTCATTCCGGTCAAACCCGCCCCCAAGCGCAACATGCGGAAGGGGGAGCCTGTATGATCCCTGAAGGCATTACCCCTCGCCTCTACCTCGTCGGCCAGATCCTCGCTGGAACATTGCAGCATCTCGATTGCGCCACGCATCTCGACAGAGACGCCATCAAGGAACTTGTGGACTCATGCGCAACCATCGCAGACGCCCAGCTTGAAAGGCTTGCAATCACCAAGCCCGAGCCCGCGCCTAATGATGGCTGGATTCCTTGGAACGGCATCGGCAAGGCTCCAATCGTGCGGGGTGAGGTGAAATGCCGCGATGGTCGGATTTACTCTGGCGTTGTGAGTTGCTTTGAGTGGAGGCATTGCGGCGGATTGGGCGATATCATAGCCTATCGCAAACTCAAATCTGTAGCTCTAGCTGGCGATTGGATTCCGTGGGAAGGCGGGGATAAGGCCCCGATCCAGTATGGAGAAATAATGTATCGCAATTGCGATACTGCTTCCGGCTGTGTGGAGTGGCATTCTTGGAAACATGTCGGCACCGACAGCGACATCATCGCATACCGACCACTCAAGGAGGAGACTGCGCCATGATCGCCGAGGCTCAAGAGTGCTACCTCACACTATCCGAGGTCGCGTCTTACACGCGCAAAGATCCGGCGACGATCAGGCGGCATAAGTCACACCTGAAAACCGTTGGCATCGGTCGCGCTCAACGTGTCCGCCTTGACCAGTTCAACCGCTTTCTTCGTCGCGTCTATCCTGCGATTCCGCCTCTTGATCCGGTATCGCTCGAAACATGGCGCTCATCATCCCGCCCGCAGTGGATGGAGTGCAAAATCAGCCTCCAGACTGCGCACCTTGTCACCAACGGCAAGGCCGCGTGCGGTGCCAGGATTCCGAATTTCTCGCAGTGGCTTACGGCCCCTGCTGAACAACCCAAATGCAAACGCTGCCTCGCGCATCTGATATGACCCTTGATTCCCAAAACTACGAAAGCCAGCGTGCGGCCCGTGTCGCGCATCAAGCGAACGCCACCAGAAAGCTTGTGCTGCCTGACCCGCATGTGAACGGATGCAATGAACGCCGACCACTCCGCGATTCTGACCGGAAGCCTGTGTATCGGCCCAGCGATGCGTCGCTCTGCGTAATCATCTTCGTTGGACTGATTTCAATCGGCGGCATCGTCGGAATGATCGTCCAAATCTGCAAGGCCATCAAAGGCCACTAACCCCTTTAACCCGATGGAACGAGTGACGTTCGTTCTGCGACCTGACAGTCCAAAGCGAACACTAAACGAAAGGGCGGGTTAACCAATGAGCATTCGTATCTAGTCGGGCTAGATCCATGAAGACGAGTTAAATCCTTGGGCTTCATGTTTGGAACCGCTGGTTTGAATCCAGCAATGCTCACCCCTTCAACAACTCGTCTCAACTGAGCCCTTCGCGGCATACAAACCCGTCCAGGAATAAGACCGACGTTAGGGCTAGCCGACCTAGGTCAAAAGGAAGGGCTCAACCTGAGCCGAGAAACAACTATCAAAGACCGCATTATGCAAATCCAAGAAGCAACACTTGAACTCGTTCCACAGTCTGAAGAACTGCCTGAAAAACGCGCAGATATCCCCGCTATCTGGCAGGGATTCAGATCACAGGCTGAAAAACTGAAGCTCACCGCTGAGACGTTGGTTGTCACCGATGTATCCCAAAAGGCAGAGATGAAGCTAGCCCGCGCCACACGTCTTGAACTCCGCCAACTCAGAATCGCGGTTGAGGCGAAACGCAAGGAACTCGGCGACGAAGCCTTGCGCCAGAAGCAGCGGATCGACGGAGACGCAAGGATTCTCAAAGAACTTATTGAGCCGCTTGAAGAGCGCCTTCTGGAGCAGGAACAGTTCGCGGAACGGAAGGAGGCCGAGCGTATTGCCTCTTTGATCGCTGATCGCAAGAATCAGCTCTCGGCTTACATCAACGACACCAGCGGATTCAACCTTGGCGAGATGACCGAGGAGGCGTTCATCGCGCTGCATGACAGCTTGAAGGCTTCACACGAAGCAAAGCTTGCAGAGGCCGCCCGCGTGGAAGCTGAGCGCATCGCGAAGGAGAAAGCTGAAGCCGAGGAGCGTGAACGCATCCGGCTTGAGAATGAGCGCCTGAAGAAAGAGGCGGCAGAGCGCGAGCTTGCAGCCAAGAAAGAACGTGAGGCGGCGGCTGCGGCACTCGCTGAGCAGAAGCGGATCGCTGATGAGAAGGCAGCGGCTGAACGCAAGCGCGTTGAAGCTGAGCAGGCGGCGGCGGAAGCGAAGGCCAAGAAAGAGCGTGAGGCGGCTGAAGAAGCGGCACGGAAGGAAAGGGCACAGCTTGAGGCCATTGCCGCAGAGGAGCGCGCAAAAGCTGAAGCTGCACGAATTGAAGCTGAGAAAGCAGCGGCGGCATTGAGGGCGCAAAAGGAAGCCGAGGCGCGAATCAAGGCCAAGCAAGAAGCTGAGGCGAAGGCCGCAGCCGCAGCGCCAGATAAGGCAAAGCTTGCGGCATTGGCTGACAACGTGCGGGCACTCGCCATGCCGAAGATTCAGAACGAGGAGATCGCGGGGACCATCATCGAGAAGATCGAAGCCTTCGCGAAATGGATCGAGGCCCAGGCAGCGAAACTCTAGTCGGAATTTCCACTATCAAAGACCGAATTATGTCCACTGACAATACAACACTCGCAACACGCATCGAGAACCGAATCGACAAAGCGGAGACACACCAAATCACCCTCAATGAATCAGGTGCGCTCGCTTTCAGTTCAGCCGCTCAGATCATGGAGTTCGCGAAAATTATGTCCCTCGCTGCCGTGGCAATCCCCAAGCATCTGCGCGAGAATCCTGGCGCTTGTCTTGCCGTCGCTATTCAGGCCAGCGAATGGGGCATGTCTCCGTTTGCGGTCGCGAACAAATCCTACTCAGTGAATGATCGTCTGGCCTACGAAGCCCAGCTTGTGAACGCTGTCATTCTCAAGCGAGCGCCGATCAAGGGACGCTTCAAGATCTTCTACACAGGAGATGGACAGCAGCGTAAGTGCAAAGTGTCCGCGACGCTGGAAGATGGCGAGACGGTTGAATACGAGTCGCCAGCCATCGAAAAAATCAAGGTAAAGAATTCGCCGCTCTGGCAGTCGGACCCTGATCAGCAATTGTTCTACTTTTCAAGTCGGTCGATGTGTCGCCGGCACTTCCCCGACGTGCTGCTAGGCGTTTACACTCCGGACGAACTGGAAGAGCCGCAGATCCGTCAAACCACAGGCCGCGAAGTCACAGCCCGCGCCGTCCCGCTTGATCCATTCCAGCCAGCACTTCCTGAGCCTGAGCCCGTTGACGAGGCGTTCACTGACTTCCTTGTGAAGATTGGCGAGGCTCATGACATCGACGAGCTTGAGGCCTACATGCGCGACGCGTCAGATCTTGAGGCCGATCAACGTCAGATTGCGAAAGAGGCGATCATCAAACGGTCCCTCGCTGGCGGTTATGTCTGGAACGAGGAAACCAAGGACTTTGGAAAGGCTTGATATGATCGTTCACCCTCACATTCTACAAGGCTCCGAAGCGTGGGAACGCCTGAGAACTGGCCGCCCGACGGCCTCGCGATTCAGTGACATCATTACCGCCGCGAAAGGCGAACTCTCGAAGTCTGCCCAAGGCTATATGGTCGAACTTATCAGCCAGTGCTTCTGCCCTGGCTGGTCTGACTTCCTCGGCAACAAGTGGACAGATCGCGGAACCGAGATGGAGCCAGAGGCTCGTGAAGCGTTCATTCAGCACACTGGCCTTAATGTCGTTCAAGTCGGATTCTGCACCCGTGATGATACTGTCGCGGGATGCTCTCCGGATGGTTTAATTGTCGATGCGGACGGCAACTACATCGCAGGGATAGAAATCAAGAGCCCATCGCCAAAGGTTCACATCGGCTACATCCTCGACGGCAAACTCCCCAACGACTACAAACAGCAAGTCCACGGCAGCATGGCGGTAACTGGCCTGAATGAGTGGCACTTTTGGAGTTACTATCCAGGCATTCAACCCTTTCACATCGTCGTCCAGCGCGACGAATACACCGAGAAGGTGAGCGCTAGCCTTGACTCGTTCCTGATCGACTACGCCGCACTCAGGGCAAAGCTCATCCCGAAGGTTCAGCTAGTTGGCTGATCGAATATCAACACTAAAAGACTGAGCTATGGCCTCAAAACTCCCCCGAAAGCTCCAACCGACCGAGCATCAGATTCAAACCAACCTATGAAACTCTGCGCAATAGACCCAGGATCAAAAGAGTCCGCAATTGTCGTATGGGACGGTCACGAAATCCACATGAAAGAAAAGTGGGACAACTCCGCCGTGTTTGACTGGCTACGCTCTAACGCTTGTTGTGACATTGTTGTCATTGAGAAGGTAGCAAGTTACGGCATGGCAGTCGGCGAGGAAGTGTTTGAGACCTGCCGCCAAGCTGGACGTTTTGACGCAGCCGCTTCAGTTAGTTCTAAATTGCCAGTCTTCCACATCCCACGGAAGGAAGTGAAGCTTCATCTTTGCGGACAGAACAGGGCCAAGGATTCCAATATCATCCAAGCCCTCAAGGATCGTTTCGGCGACAAGGGGACCAAAGCAAATCCCGGTCTGACGTTCGGCCTTAAGGCTGACATGTGGCAGGCCTTCGCGCTGGCTGTAACCGCTTTTGACAATCCAAAATTGATAGCATGAAGAAACCAACACCGGAAGAAATGAATTCGGCAATCAATGAGATGCCATCAAAATGACCAAGGACGCACCAGCTTTTGATTTCTACCCTATCTTAGGCGTGATCCGAGATTCAGGAAGCGTGCAACGTAATCGCGAGCTGAGGAGGCAAAGAATGGCCGCAGCTAGGCAACTTGGCACCCATACGCAAGCGGAATGGGAGGCTCTCAAGGCGGAATTTCAGGATCGGTGCGTTTGCTGCGGAACGGATCAGCGGAACGTGGAGAAAGACCACATTATCCCCATTTACCAAGGTGGCAGTGACTCGATCACAAATATCCAGCCGTTTTGTGCTACCTGCAATTGCAGGAAGGGTTCTGATTCTTTCGACTGGGCTGCATACAGGAGGGTTCACGGGTTCTAATGCACTACTACCCCCATCACGTCGGCGACTACCAGCGGGACACGGCGCACCTTTCGCTTGTTGAGCACGGGGCATATCGCCTGCTCATGGATCATTACTATGTTACTGAGCGGCCTTTGTCCGGCGACTTAGCCACTCTTTGCCGCACCATACGCGCAATAAGCAAGCAGGAGCGTGAAGCCGTCGCCACCATCGCCAAGACGTTCTTTATCGTCGTGGACGGTCTTCTTGTCCACAAACGGATTGACGCAGAGATTGCCGAGTATGCCCGCCGATCAGACCTTGCTGCTAACGCTGGCAAGAAGAGCGGAGACGCCCGCAGAGCTAAACGCGATGCCTTACAGAACCCGAACGAAAATCGAACGACCGTTGAACGACCGTTGAACGACCGTTCACTTTCCGTTGCTCCTCCGGTTGAACTAACCAGTAACCAAGAACCAAGAACCATTATTATCAATCAACCAATCGCGGGCGAGCCCCCCACCGAAGCCCAAGCCTTGGCCTATGCCGAGAATGCAGGAATGGCAATCGCCAAGGACTGCGTTTTGCGCTGGCTCACCGACCGTGATCAAGCGAATTGGACCAAGCCGAAAGGAATGCTCATGATCGCCGTGCTCCCGAACTGGCAAGCCGATCTCCGAGGCTACGCGATGGACTGGAACAAGCGGGAAGGGGAGCGCAAGGCGAGACAGCCGACCGGAGGCAATGGATACGCACCGAAGCCGAGGCATGCAGCCTACACCCGCGCAGGCACCCTCGTCGGACCTGACGCCAGCGAGTTTTGAACTATGAACGCCATCACCAACCTACTCGACGCCGCATCACTCGACCGACTGGCCCGCGCTCTTGCAGCCCGGGCGGAAGCTTTCGACGCCCTGCTGGACGCACAGCCACAGGAGCGTGTTTGCCACATCCACAAGCCTCAGACGGCGATCCTGAACCGTGAAGCCAGCTACGATGCAGCGAAGCCTGTCTATTCGTGCGCCGCGTGCCAGCTTGCGAAGCGTCAGCAGCGACGCTCAAGCCGGATTATTGCTGCGGGAATCCCCGCCGATGTGCGACACGCAACCTTGGAGAACTTCCAGACCTACCGCGAAAACGTGAAGGAGGGAAACGGGCTCAAGACGCCACTGCGATTCCTTGAGGATGCCATGCGGTTCGCGAATGGCGAGGTTAGAAACCTCATTCTCGGCGGCACTCCTGGAATTGGGAAGGGCCACCTTGCGGCAGCACTTGCGATCAAAGCGATTGATTCAGGAGCAACAGCGGGCTGGCTTGAGTGCTCGCGACTGTTCGCATTATTCCATGAGGCCTACGCCACGAATAGCACGGAGGCCGTCATCAGCCGCTGCGTAAATCCATCGTTGTTCGTGCTGGATGAGGTCTGTTTCAGGGATCTTCCGAAAGACGGCGAAGAGGTTCTTTTTTCTGTGCTCGATAGGCGACACAAAGCAGGCCGCCAGACGGTTATCCTGAGCAACAAGCCCTCTCCAGTCGTGCGGGAATGGCTCGGGGACCGTGTAAGCGACAGGCTCAGGTCTGGGGGAGTGATCTCTTGCTATGGCGAATGGGACTCCATGCGAGGCAAGGCCGGGGATGGAGCCGATGAATTTTAAACAAGACGAAATACTATGAAATGCACTGAATGTTCCAGCTACGCAATCAACCCTCACATGCATGGTCGCGACGAAACCGATCAACATTTATGTGATGTGTGCTATTGGCGCGTGAGGTATAATCGCTTAGCTCAACCTCTGGAGAGGCTTGAGACTGAACTAGCGGAAGCACTCGCATCCAAAGGTCGAATCAGCAAAAGGGCGGAGGCTATCCGTCGTGAGTTGGTCGAAGTCACCAAGGAGCGGGATGAGTTGAAAAGGCAAATTATCCGCAACGCAGAACTGGTATGTGGTAATGATGCTGTAATTGAGCAACGATGCTCCCAATTAGAGCGTGATTTACGTGCAGCCCTAGCCCAAGTCGCGCAGATGCGGGAGGCTTTGGAACATGTATCACAGGCAATTCAAACACGCATTCAAGGAAAGCTACCTCATGCATATGTCGAACAGCAGTTTCCTGCCACGTATGGTCACACTCCACTTAATGAGTATTGGAAAACATTAGGATCGGAGCTTGTGAATATTGCAGCAGCCCTTTCCTCACCTCCGCCTCCCGTTGTGCCGATGGCTGATGTGAGGCCTACAATTCAGGCATTTCAAGCATGGTTCTCAACTCCCAACAACGCCCCACCACATGAATGGGTCAGAAAAGAGCGTGATGCTGGTAAGGCTCTGCATAACTTCCTCACCAAATACCCCCAAACTAACCCTTGACAATGCGCCCGTTATTCTTCAGAGCCCGCGTCGTCAGTAACTCGATTCCCTTATGACTACTCCCGCACAGGTTGATAACACCGTCGCCACAGGCACAGAAGCCCGCGTTTGCGCAGACATCGCCAAGCGTCAACAGGTCGGGATTGCCAAGTATGGCACCACGGTCAAAGACAACCCGCTGAGCCTTCGCGAGTGGCTACAGCACGCCTACGAGGAAATGCTGGACTCTGCTGTGTATCTCAAGCGGGCGATGGAGGAGATGGAGAAAGGCGGATGGCTTCCGATTGAGACGGCTCCGAAGGATGGGGAGCGAATTCTTGGTTGTTATGTCAAACACCGTGAAGTGTTTATCGTGAGATGGTCAACCAAGCTTCATGATCCCCAGTGGATCGCAGATGCGATATTGTTTCCTATTCCAACACCCACCCACTGGATGCCGCTGCCGAAAGCTCCAGCTTCAGCCTAATACAGACCCAACCTACCCCTAAAGCATGCACGATATTGATCAGCCCGAGTATCCGCGAACCACGCCAAATCTGCGTTTAGTGCAAAGAGTTGTTCGCTTTTGGAAGTGGGCAGTGATTCCGCTTGTTATGTGGCTCACGTTGTTGGCCTGCAATGGAATCAAGGCCAACTTTCACAAATGGAGCGAACAACAGGACAAGCTGCCGCACGCGCCTACTCAATGGGTCACGACGCGTGAAGTCACGATCAAATATCGAGTGATCATGATTGACGGAGCGGAATACATTCTCGCTCAGGATCTCAACGGAAGGGAAGTTTCGCTATGCCCTAAAGTAAAGTGAGCAGCTAATCCAACCCAACCCATGCAGCCACCTGCCCATTATCGCGATCCCGCCGACTGGAACGAAAATTCCTACTCGGTCGATCTCGCTGATGAGGTTGATTCCATCGAGGATAAGCTTTCCGAGGATGCCGCCGCATTCTGGAAGGCAATAGGCGTGCCAGCCAACCGGACGGCCCTTGTGCGTCACACAGCCCGTTTCGCATTCAAGGTCATCAGCGCCCACACCGGACAGCGCACAGGCAGCAAGGAGGCTCACGAAATGGCCGCCCGCATCCTGGCGACGGTCATCGACTCCGGCAAGGACGCCGAACTGATGGCGAAATGCATCGACTTCGCTGTAGGGATGAATGTTCAAGGCCCGATCACCGAGCAGGAGATTGCCGACCAGCATGGAGTCACACGGGCCGCAGTTAGCAAGCGATGCATCCAAGTCACCGAAGAGTTCGCGATTCCGCCTAGCGCTGGCATGAGGTCGGTGAAGACACGGCTACGCCATCGACTGAGGCAGAGGGGACGTAGGACCGTGCTTTACAAGGAGACGTGGGGCTTCAGCGGAGTGCTGAAGAGCGCGGTGAATGTTTGAAGGATATTGAAACGATAAACACACCAACTATATGGCTAAAAGCTCAACGCAAAAATCCCCAAAGACAAAACAGCTCACTGTTCAGCGATTGGTTCAGACTATCCGCGCTGACATCGCCAAACATGTAAAGGGACTGACTGGAATTTCATCTCCATCTTATCCAGCAAAAGCGGTGCGGGTCATGGAAACGATGAACCTTACTTTGGAAATGGCCGCTTCGTGTGCAGAGGAAGGTGACTTCGCTACAACGGCGCAACTGCTAAAGCTCGCTGGAGGCGATGCTTACATCGTGCACAAAATGAAGCGAGATGTCCCAAAAACCACCGTGCGCGTAAAGAGACTGAACAGCTAACGCCACATCTCACACCGCAAATCTTATGGAAACCATCATTGATCCATCAACAACCGCCATTCTGGACAAGCTCCAAGAGGCCGAGGAATCCGGCGTGCTGGCAATGGCGCACGTCGGCAACCGCATCAGGAATTGCATAGAGCTCGGGGCCATGCTGCGAGCGAAGAAGAAGGAGGTCGGGCATGGGAACTTTCTCCAATGGATGGAGGCCAACGTCACGAACACCGAAGTCGCTGAACGGGCTGGATTTAGTCGAGTCACAGCGGCCCGATACATGAAGCTCAGCGAGGCTCATGAAGCCAAGAAACTGGACCTTGAGAATGCCTCCAGTGTGAAGCGGGCTTTCCAGTTGGCGGGGATCTTGCCACCGTCTGACTCTGAGCCGTCTGGCGCGGGGAGTGAACAGCCGCAGTTGCTCGTCAAGATTGCCAGAGTCGGGGCTATGGTCGCCAGCGAGTTTGCTAAGCGGCCTATTGAGGACCTGGACGCGCAGGAGCGGAGAGTATGGGCTGACAGGCTTAAGCCGCTCGTGGACGTGTGGGAGAAGCTTGTGGCGTGAACGATTAAGCTCATGGACGCGCCTCTAAAGACTCTCCGATTTCACGCAGAACGCTCTAGGCGCGTTCCATGCAGCGCATGGTTCTGGCTTGGTTGAGCCGGTGCATATCATCTCGCTAGGCGCTGGCGTGCAATCGTCCACGATGGCTCTCATGGCTGCATGTGGCGAAATCACGCCGATGCCAATCGCTGCCGTGTTCGCTGATACTCACGCCGAACCTGCTGGCGTCTATGAGTGGCTGGACTGGCTGGAGAAACAACTGCCGTTTCCTGTGATTCGCGTCTCGAAGGGCGACATGACTGCGGACTCACTCAACGTGAGAACGAAGAAAGACGGTTCAGGGAAATGGGCGAAGTCGCTCATCCCTGCCCATGTGCTGAACAATGATGGGTCAAAGGGCATCATGGGGCGGGCCTGCACCTTCGACTACAAGGTGATGGAACTCGAAAAGGCATCCAAGCGGCTCGGCAACATCAAGCGCAATCAAAAGACGGTGGGCGTGGTGCAATGGATCGGAATCAGTCTGGACGAGGCGCACCGCATGAAGCCCGCCCGCAAGCCGTGGGTAACGCACCGCTGGCCGCTCATCGATATGAGAATGAAACGGCACGACTGCCTGCGATGGATGGAGGCGAAAGGCTATCCGACCCCGCCAAGATCAGCGTGCATCTACTGCCCATTTCATTCCGACGCCGAATGGCGGCGGCTGAGAGATGAGGAGCCGAAAGAGTTTCAGAAGGCAGTCAAATTTGAAAGCGACCTACAACATGCAAAACGCCAAACAGACAATATGGGAGGAATCCCATTCCTGCACGCCAGTCTCAAGCCTCTCGGCGAGGTGGACTTCTCCACGGACATCGAACGTGGGCAAGGCGACCTATTCGGGAACGACTGCACGGGGCTGTGTGGTGTATAGCCAGAACGTTTAAACACACCCACGGAAGGGGCGGCGAGTGACTGCCTCCGAAGTGGGAAACCTACAAACACAAATGAACTCGATAGGACAAGTGAGCCCCTTCCGTTGGGTGCTGTGCCTTGTTCGTCCTTTGGCGGCTCTCGGCTTTGTCGAGGCCAATGGCGGATGGGGAATGCGGAAAGATATCGACCTCGGAGGCGCACGGCTGCGAATCGGCGTCTGGCACGAAACTCCCTTTCGTGGATTCCGGCACTGCGCGTCATGGTATGACGGGCGGCGTGGCTATGTGCTCTGCGGCAAGAAATGGAGTCTGGGCGTCTCATGGGCTGTGCCGCTCAAGGGCTACAAGGGCTGGACGAAATTGGGCCGCGCGCTTCGTGGTAGGATGAACGACAAGCTCTGCGAGGGCAGCGGAAAATGAGCGTCGAATTGGCAACAGCCGTGGCCCGCTGCCATTCGCAGCAGCGCATGGTTCTGGCGCATTTT
>WBZU01001009.1_pt1 | contig 22382 bp, 23 predicted proteins | sample 5204311 | NCBI WGS metagenome assembly WBZU01 (sample SAMN12344359, study PRJNA552823) | activated sludge metagenome | biome: Activated sludge suspended growth; feature: Nitrification reactor; material: Wastewater; isolation source: activated sludge from nitrification reactor of wastewater... | reverse complement strand
CAGGCCGGCGGCACCTGGACCGCCCTGAAGAACTTCGCCGAGTGGGAGTAGCCGATGGCGATCTGGAGACATCCCGAACTGGAGTCTCTCCTCGGCGGACCACTCGACGCGGAGGGCATCACTCAACAGGCGATCGAGCGCCTCGTCGACGAGGGTGTACGCGAGTCCGAGGTTCTTGACTTCAAGGCTGCGCTGGAGCCACCAACCAAGGGAAGTCGCCCAGGGTGGCTCCCCGAGCAGGAGTTCGCCAAGGATGTTGCGGCGTTCGCCAACCACCGCGGCGGGCTTCTGCTGATCGGTGTCGACGATGTCGATGGCGTGGCGACCGGATCGCCGGGCTGGGCAATGTCGCTGACCGCAGAGCAGGAGGAGCGTCGGCTACGCCAGGCCGTCGTGAACTACCTCTCACCCGTCGCGACGTTCGAATGCGTGTGGCTCGAGCGGACCCCCACCGGTTATTTCCTCGGAGTGGTAGTTCCACCCAGCCCTCGGTCGCCCCACGCGGTGACCAGCCCCAGCGGCGAAGGCCGGACCGCGCTTCGCTATCCGGTTCGCCACGGCTCCGACACGGTATGGCTGAGTGAGCCGGAGGTCGCCGAGCGCTACCGGCGACGGTCGGACACGCAAGCGGCTGAGGCCACGCGTATCGAGGCGGTGATCGAGAACGGAGCGACCGCGATCAGCCGGACGTCGGGCGTGTGGCTCTACACGGCCATCGTGCCCGAGGCGCCGATTCACGGCCGGCTCGACAAGTCCACGGTCGAGAGGGTCGATCGCTGGCAACGCTCGAACGGGCCAACCTCGCCGCTCGGGCGATCGCTTCCCGCCTACGGGCGTGGTATCCCCGCCCCAGGACGAGTCGTCTTCACCGGCTCGCGGTACTCCTCGGAGGAGGACGAGACCGACATCCGCGACGCTTTGGTCGAGTTGTACGTCGACGGAGGGGTCTTCGCCGCCGTTCCGATAGCGCTGCGGTCTACTGGTGAAGAGGATGGGCGCGAAGTGGGCGAGATCACCCTGGTCGACGACGGCATACTCCTGATGGACCTATCACTGCGCTGGTGTGCTGCGGAAGCCGGCGCGTGGGGCGCCGCCCGTGTCGTCATGGGCTTCCTCGACGCCGACGCCGCGGACGGCGTGCTCGATAGGCCAATCGAACTCGTTCAGAGCGACACCGGAACCGTCCATCGGATTCGACCCAGCCGAACCGTCACGGGACCGGTGAGATCCGAGACAGTCGCGGACCTGAGCGCCACCCTCACTATGCAGCAGCGTCTCTCGGTCCTGCACCAGGCTCTTGCTGGGCTGCTCCACTGGTTCGGGTTGCCCGAGCCGGCACAGATCCTCGCCGACGGAACCCTCGTGCCTCGCCAGTTCACAATGTCGAGGTATCGCGAAGCCGAGGCCTGGGCGACGGCCAACGGTGTGGACGCGGAACGCCTACGCGGGACTTGACGCGACGAGGTCCATGGGTGAGCGCGTCCTCGCGAGATGCGACCAGGTGTCAGGCAGCGGACCGAGCGGCGAGGGCACGGGAGATCCACGTGAGATGGTTGTCGACGGGCTTCACATCCAGCAGTGGCTCGCCCACAGCGTCGAGCGCCCCATTGATCGTCGCGAGGACCGAGCGTTGGCCCTTCATGCGCTCGTAGACAGAGGTCGCTCGCATGCTCGACGGCAGGGCCGTGACGAGCTGTGCCTCCTCGACGCGAGCCCAGAGCGAGTGCTCGCGCGCCTGATCGAGGAGGTGATGGCCGCTGAACCGGTGGCAAGGAAGGCGGCAGCTTCGAAGCTCCGCCGCTGCCCCCGGCACCGCGAGCAGCCTCTCGATGTCGGCGGCCTCGAATGACCTCCCGATCTGTCCGAGGTACATGCGTGACCGACGCCCGCCGCGCTTCTGACCTTCCTCGGTGTCCGGCTTGGCGCGGCGCTTCGTCGTGGACTGGTCGAAGCCTTCGCCGATCGCGAGTCCTGCGTCAGCAGCGTCGACGCCGAGGGCGCGGAGCGCTGGCGTCACAGCCCCGGCGTGACCGGCGATGACCTGGAACCCGAGTGATGCAGCGTGCTGGTAGAGCGTGGTCACCGCCTCCAGCTTCGATGGGCCGTCCTTCACCGGAGCGAGCGGGGTCATCTGCAGGTAGATCGCCGAGATGAAATGGGGCAGGGAGTCCATGAGCGCGGCGACCTGGTCGAGTCCGCGGGTGTGACCGCCGACGTACAGCACGAGGGGACGGGGCGGTACGTCGGCGAGGTTGCTGGCCGTTTCGACGATCTGCTCGTACGCGGGACGGAGATCCTCGTCAGGCGCCGCCGGAAGCCACCCGGGCACCAGGTACGCCCCAGCACCGAGGTGTGCCTGCGCTCGCAGACTTGCCTGCACGAAGGCGGCGTTGGCGGTCCGATCCCCAGGGAGGAGCGGCGAGGTCGGGGCCCAGCTCGCAGCCGTGAGCTTGCCGACGTCGAAGGCCGCCTCGTGCCGGAAGCGCCAACCGTGGGTATCGACCAGCAGGCTGGTGCCATGCTCCCGGAGCGTGCCCAACAGTTCGGGCTTCTGCTCGGCCCAGGCGCCGTCGACGATTGCCCACGGGAGATCGAGCGCGGTGGAGAAGAGGTCCGTCGGCCCTACGCAGCGGTCCACCGCCTTGTAGTTCTCTTCGCCGATGCGGGGGATGAAGCCGTGTCCGAAGTCGAGGTCCACTGGATTGTCTCCTTACGAGCGCTCGACGTATAGTATGACATACGCGCGACGTATCACTACATGTTAGGGCGACGAGGAGACCATGACGACTCTTACCTCTCTGTTGGACCACCTCTACGAGGGTGACGTCGTCGACACGGCCGACCTGGCGCGGGTGAGCGACACCAACCCTCGAAGCGTGGCCCGGTGGAAGGCCGAGGCCGCTACCCCAAGGCGTGACGCCGAGGAGCGCCTGCTCGAGCTCCGCGCGGTCGTCGACCTCGCTCGACGCGTCATGCGCGACGACGCCGCCCGGTTCTGGATGCGTTCGCCGAACCCCGACCTCGGCTACGAGAAGCCCCTCGACCTCATCGCCGCCGGCCAGTACCAGCGCGTGGTCGACCTACTGCTCGCGTTGGCGGAGGGCGTGACCGTCTGACATGCCGTCGCTCGACCCCCGGGCGATCGGTCTTGCGCCGGCTGCCTCGCTCTCTGTTGTCGCCTACCGGAACCAGTCCAAGGGGTTCGACCCCCGCAGCGGTGACGGTGCACGCCGCCTTGGCGGCCGGTTCAACCCGCCGCACAGCTTCCCGGTGCTCTACCTCTGCCTGACCCGACCGTGCGTCGTCGCTGAGCTGACGCGTCAGGCCGAGCGGCAGGGGCTCAACGTTGACGCCCTCCTGCCTCGCGAGCTGTTCGAGATCAGCGCCGACCTCGACAAGGTCCTCGACCTCACCGACGCGGCGACCCTGGACGCGATCGGCATCGCCCCGCCCGATCTTGTCCGCGAGGACCACCGGTTCACTCAGGAGATCGGCGAGGCGGCCCACGAGCACGCCTTCCAGGCCATCCGCTCGCCGTCTGCGACCGGGGTCGACCACGTCTTGGCGATCTTCCCCGAGAAGCTCGCCGGCACCGTCCTCGACGTGAGGCTTCTCGGCGAGTGGAACACTCCAGACGACCTTGCCCACCTCGCGCCTTGATCCACCGATTCCAAGCCTCGGTCCCGAAACTTGGCATCGCAGCGTTGAAACCCAAGTTTCGGCGCGGGCACGGCGAGGGGAAGCTGAGCACCCGGAACCGAGACGGCGTGACCTTAGCGTGACCCTACGGAGTGGGACCCGGGGTGACGCAGCGATACGGCGTGACACGCAAAGTACGGCCTGACCAGGCCAATCACTCAAAACCGCTGGTCAGCGCACCCCCTCCGATCAGCTTCCCAAGCTGAATACGGGAGTTCGATTCTCCTCACCCGCTCCAAGCAGGTCAGGCCCCCTTTCGAGGGGGCCTGATGCGTTCCCACCCCGCAGATGGCGCACCCGACGGCGTACCTGCGTCGGTCCGCGATCGGCTGGTGCTCCTGACGTTGGGTGAAAGCTCTCGTGCGCGCGCCACGAGGTAACGAAAGCGAACCGCTGATCGCTTTCGTTCGCGTACGCTGAGCGAAAGCCCGCATGAGGAGCGAACCGCGTGGAGCCCGACGCCTACCCCTCAACTGAGCGAGGGACCGTCCGCCGAACTCCGGAGGGCTACTGGGCGTTCGTCCCGACCGACGCGCCTCGCCGGATCTCCCTCTCGGATGAGGTCATCAAGCTCCTCGACGAGGCCACCGGCGCCGTCCACCGGCTCGGCGGGGTCGGACGGCTGATCCCCAACCCTCACCTCCTCATCGGTCCCCACCTCCGGCTCGAAGCGGTTCTCAGCTCGCGGATCGAAGGCACCAAGACCGATGTCGGTCAGCTCTTGCGGTTCGAGGTCGGCCAACTCCCCTCATCGAGCGACGCCGACGACGCAGCGGAGGTCCGCAACTACATCGTGGCGATGGAGCACGGACTCGCCCGTGTGCGCGACGGCTTTCCCCTATCGGTCCGACTGCTCCGCGAGATGCACGAGCGCCTCCTCAAGGGCGTGCGCGGCCAGCACCGGCTTCCCGGCGAGCTGCGTGCGAGTCCCGTATGGCTCGGCGGCAGCACGCTCAACGACGCCATCTTCGTCCCGCCCCCGCCGCCCGAGATGCAGGTCGCACTGAGCGATCTGGAGCGGTTCCTGCACGAGGACAGCCTGCCGCTGCTCGTCCAGCTCGCCATCGCCCACTACCAGTTCGAGGTCATCCATCCCTTCCTCGACGGCAACGGCCGAATCGGCCGGTTGCTCATCCCCCTCTTGCTCACCGTGCGAGATGCCCTTCCTCAGCCGCTCCTCTACCTATCCGCGTACTTCGAGCAGTACCGCAGCGAGTACTACGACCACCTCCTCATCACCAGCCAGTCCGGCGACCTCATGCCCTGGCTCGCCTTCTTCCTGCGAGGCGTCCGCCGACAAGCCCGCGATTCCGAGGAGCGAACGGTTCGCCTGGTCGAGCTCCAGCACGACCTGCGCTCAGAGCTCCTCGACGAAGGCCGGCCGAACTCCGTCATCCGCTTGGCCGAGCAACTCTTCTCGGTGCCGGTCGTGACCACGGCGCGAGTCGAGTCCATGATCGGGGTGACCCGGCCAACCGCCCAAGCGGCGATCGATGCCCTCGTCGAGCGCGAGGTCCTCGTCGAGACCACCGGCCGCGAACGCAACCGCGTCTACGAAGCACCCGCCATCTTCGAAGCCGTCTACGGGTCCGTCGACGTCCCCGGGAGCTCCGTACCCCCGCAGCTTCCGCTCGGTCTTGCCTGACCCTCGCACCACCGCCGCCGACCTCCCGATCTGCGGGACCGTTGGCGCATCGCCGCAACGACCACCCTGGAGCCGCCGGTCTGCGGAGGGCCCCAGGTGCGAGGTGCCGCGGGATTCCGGCACGCCGAGGCCTCAGCGGAGGCGGGTGATCTCGAAGCCGGCTCGGGCGAGGACGGTGGGGAGGGCGGTGATCGCCTGGCGGTTCTGGCGTTTGGCCTGGTCGGGGAGGTCGGGCCAGGCGACGAGGAGGGGGTGGCGCTTGGCGCGGTCGTCCCTCGGCTCGCCGTGGGTCCAGCCCGCGGCGCGGCGCTCCTCGGACCATCGGGCGTGCTCGGCCTCGGCGAGGCGCTCGACCTCGTCGTCGGTGAAGGCGAACCCGGCGCCGTCCCAGGCGTAGAGCGGGACGAGGCCGCAGCCGACCGAGGCGAGGGCGGCGACCACGCCGTCGGCGGTGCGGCGGTTGGCCTCCTGCACGTCGGGATCGAGGCGATCCCACGCCACCGCGTTGGGGGCGCCGGCGGGATCGACCTGGGCGAGGTAGTCGTCGTGCAGGGCGCGGGCCACCGCCTCGTTGGTGCCGCCGTCGAGGGCGGCGGCCGAGCAGGTGCGGTCGAGGAGGGGGAAGCCGACGATGCCCTCGTCCGAGGTGCCGTCGAGCAGGTCGGCGAGGCCGGCGGCGGAACGGGTGCGGACCGTGACCAGGGCGGGCGTCGACCCGAGGCCGTGGCGCACGAACAGCGCGGTCGACAGGGCGGAGGTGTCGTCGTCGTCGCAGACGTAGGCGGCGGTCACCGAGCCCTCGGCGAGCAGCGAGCGGAACGACTCGGCGGCGTCGGGGACCGGGCGATCGGGATCGAGGTCGATGGCCTCGGCCCGGGTGTGGGCGACGAGCGCCGGATGGCGCAGCCGCAGGCCGCGGTAGCGAGCCGACGCATCGGGGTCGACCAGCGTCAGGCGGACCGGGCCGTCACCGGGACCGCGCTCCTCGGCCCAGCGCTGGGCGACCGCCACCGCCACCGCCTCGCCGAGCACCCCCACGCCGAGGACCACGACGTGGGGCGGCCGGTTGATCGTGCCCCGGCGGGCGAACGGGTCGGTCTCGGCCAGCCAGCGGCGAGCGCCGCGCTGGAAGATGTTGAAGAAGTCGAGCCGGACCGACGACGTGCCCGCCGAGAGCTCTCGGGTCCGCAGGAGCCGCGAGAGCTGCGGATCGACCAGGTGGAGGGATGCCCGCAGCGCCGGGCCACCGCCGGTGCGAGCCCGCCGGGCGACGGCCACGATCTCGGCGTTGGTGGCGTCGGGGGCGAAGGCGACCAGCTCTCGGGCCCGGCCGATGCCCGCCTCGCGCAGCACCTCGGCGTCGGTGGCCGAGCCGGTCAGCGCGATCGCACCACGGCGGACGACGCCGGCCCGCTCGGGGTTGGTCGGATCGGGCTCGATCACCACCACCTTGCGGCCGGCGTCGAGCAGGCTCGTGGCCAGGCGGGATCCCTTCTCGCCGAGGCCGGCCACGATCACGTGATCCCGCAGGAACCGGATCCGGAACCGTCCCACCTGGTCGCGCAGCACCGCCGCGGTGGCCGCGTAGAACGTCGAGGCGAAGGCGATCGGCCCGAGGAAGCGGGCCAGCTGGATGCGCCAGTCCAGGTTCGCGGTGTCGTCGCTGATCGACATCGAGAAGAAGTCCGGGAGGGCGTAGAGCCGGTTCCAGATGCTGCTGCCGGGCTTGCCGATCGACAGGCCCCAGAACCCGAGGGCGGCGACGACCACCCACGCCACGGTCAGGGTGAGCCACCGCCACCGGGGCGACCACAACGCCTTCACGCGGGCCACGGCCAGCGCTCCCGTTCGACGATCGGGGCCCGGTCCTCGTCGGTCCGGTCGAGGTGGATCCAGGCCAGGGGCAGCGCCCGCCGGCGGGCCTCGTCGACGATGTCCGCCGTGCCGCCCCGACCCCGGGCCGGCGCGCCGTCCCACACGGCGACGAGCAGATCGGACGCGTCCACCACCGCCATCCCGGCGTCGAGGTAGGCGTCCTCCCGGGTCGGCCGGGCGCCGATCTGGTCGACGTGGGCGGCGGCGGCGAGCAACGTCGCCAACTCCTCGACGGAGGCGGGGTCGTCGAGGTCGGTCGCGTAGTCCTGCACCGGGAGCGGCAGCACGACGTGGAGCGACCAGTCGCGGGCGAGGGCCCGCTCGGCCAGCACCCGATCGGCCCCCTCGGCGAGGCTGCTCACCGCGGTGCCGGCGGCGCCCGCCTCGTCGAGCACCTCGTCGACCAGCGCCGCCACCGCGTCGGTCCGACCCCCGAGGTCGCGGTGGCCCGAAACGCCCACCCGCACCCCCGACCCGATCCCACCCGGCCCGACCATCGGGCGCACGCTACTGCCGTGACCGGCAACCTCTGCCCGGTCGGCGTGTGCGCTCGACGTGGTGCCGGCACTCCTCTCGTGGACCGCCTTCGGCGCCCGACTTCTGGTTCCGGTCCTGGCCGGTCCTCGCTCCGCTGCGGCGCCAGGACCGGCGTTTGTGTGGTTGGCCCGCCCTCCTCGTGGGGACCCACGCCCCGCTCGCAAACCACGCAAACGTTCGTGGACAAGCCACTAGGCAGCACCAGCCGGCGGGCGGCCGGAACCTGCTCATGGCCGACCGGGGGCGGCGGCGCCCGCTCAGCCGATGGCCCTCGCCGCCGCGGTGACCACGGCACCCAGGATGATCACGACCGGGAACGGGGCCTTGCGCCACGCGGCCACGATGGCGGTGCCGACCCCGGCCGCCCGCGCGTCGAGGACCCAGCGGTCGTCGGTGGTGAGCGTCTGGGCGGCGATCAGGGCCGGGAGCAGCGCGGCGGGGAGCAGCCCGATGCAGCGGGTGACCGGCGCCGGCAGCTCGCGACCGCCGAGGACGACCAGGCCGAGCACCTTGAAGGCGTAGGCGCCGGCGGCCAGGAGCAGGATCGCCGTCCAGCTCACGGGGCGATCCCGTCGGTGGCGCCCAGCTCGGCGGTGTCGGGCGGCGATGACCCGCGGCGCAGGCCGATCAGGACCGAGGCGCCGGCGGCCAGCACGGGCACCCCCGCCGGCGCCACCGGCACCAGCAGCAGGGCGACGACGACGCCGATGGCCGCCACCACCCGGCCGTCGAGGGACCGGAGGTGGGGGACGACGAGGGCGACGAAGCCGGCCGGGAAGGCGGCGTCGAGCCCGTAGCGCTCGGGGTCGCCGATGGCGTGGCCGCCGAGGGCGCCGAGCATCGTCCCGAGGTTCCAGCACACGAACACCGACAGGCCGGCCCACCAGAACCCCCGCTCGGCCCGCGTCCGATCGGGCTGGGCCGAGGCCATCGCCGTCGACTCGTCGATGACGAGCTGGGCGGCCAGCAGGCGCTTGGGCAGGCGCCCCCGCACCACGTCGGCCATCGACAGGCCGTAGGCGCCGTTGCGGGCCCCGAGCAGCAGGGCGCTGCCGAGCGCCGCCGCGGTCGAGCCACCGCCCCCGATCACCCCGACGGCGGCGAACTGCGAGGCACCGGTGAACACCAGCAACGACATCGCACAGGCCTGGGCCGCGGTCAGGCCCGATGCCACCGCCAGCACCCCGAAGGAGATGCCGAACGCCCCCACCGCCAGCCCGAGCACGACGCTGGCGGACCGGGGATCGGGCGGCGCCGGCGGCGCACCCGCCCGCTCCCGCGCGGTCCCTCGATCGGCGGCGCCACCGGGGCCCGGGGGTGGGTCGGGCGGCGCCATGGAGCGGCGAGCGTACCGGCGGGCGCAGGGCGGGAGCCGTGCGTTTCGCCGGCGATCCGACCGGCGGCGGCCGGTGCGATCGGGGGTCGGTGGGGCCCGTCGAGCCGTGGGACGGCCCGGATCCTGCGCCGGCCGGGCCGTAGCGTGGCCGGATGGACGTGGCCGAGCTCCTGGTGCGGGAGGCGGTGCGCGACCTCGTCGCCGCCTACACGTGGGCCGGCGACCGGGGGCGCAGCGCGGAGCTGGCGGCGCTCTTCGCCGAGGACGGCGTGCTCGACGTCGGCGAGCACGGCGGCCGCTGGGTCGGGCGGGCCGAGATCGAGCGACGGATCGACGCGTCGGCGGCCCGCATGGCCGCCGCCGGCGGGACGCCCGGGCCCGTCCAGCACCACGTCGCCAGCCTGCACGTCGAGGTGGGCGTGACCGGCGATCGACCGAGCGCGACCGCCCGGTCGTACTTCGCGGTCCACACCACGATCGGGCTCGACCACTGGGGCCGGTACCGGGACCGGTTCGTGGTCGGCGCCGACGGGACCTGGCGCTTCGCCGAGCGGGTCGTGCGGGTCGACGGCCACGCGTCGGGCTCCATCGCCGTGCCCGATCGACGCGAGCCCGCCGACCCGGGTGCGACCCCCGGCCCCGGATGATCCTCGTCGACCGGCCGCTCTGGCCCGCCCACGGCCACCGGTTCGCCCACCTCGTCAGCGACGAGTCCCTCGACGAGCTCCACCGCTTCGCCGCATCGATCGGCCTCCCGCGCCGGGCGTTCCACGGCGACCACTACGACCTGCCCGACCTCCGCTGGGCCGCGGCGGTGGCCGCCGGCGCCCAAGAGGTCGACCCTCGCGAGCTCGTCCGACGGCTCCGGGCCGCGGGCCTGCGCCGTGCTCGCCCGCGCGACGCCCGGCCGACCGGCGCCTGATCCCGCCCCGCGGCGGGTCGACAAGGCCGGCGTCAGGGCTCGGCGGTGGGGGCGGGGTCCGCGGGCGTGGCCGAGGCGCAGGCTCGCCAGAACGCCCGGTAGCTCGGGTACTGAACCGCGGGCACGACCCAGCCCGACGCCACCAGCTCGTCGTGGTAGCGGGGGAGGTTCCGCCACGGCACGCCCATGTCGGTGTGGTGGGCGAGGTGCCAGCCGGTCCGATACGGGACGATCCAGAACCGGGCGGACCACGACTGGTGGATCACGTGGGTGGTCCGCCGACGGTCGTCGGAACGCTCCATGCCCCCGTGCTCGGCGATGGCCCGAAGCCGGTTGAGCACCCGCCACACGGTGAGCCACGGCCCGAGCCAGCACAGCGGGTACAGCCACCAGCGCCCGCTGAGCAGCCAGATGCCGGCCCACAGGACCGCCTGGGTGCCGAGGATGCGCAGGGCGATCGGGCGACCCTGACGGGTGCGGACCGCCCGCAGGAGGGGCTTCAGGTTCTTCCACCCCGAGATCCCCACCGCGTCGCGCCCGAGCTTGCGGCGCCACGACGCCGCGGTGGTGGGGTAGCCGGCGTAGAGGGCGAGGTCGGGCTCGCCGGGGCCGAACTCGTCCTTGTGGTGGGCGAAGTGGGCCCGGCGGTAGACGTCGAAGGGCACGAGCGCCGGGTGGTCGAGCAGCCACCGACCGACGAGGTCGTTGGCCCGGCGGTTGCGGAACAGGAGCCGGTGGGCGGCCTCGTGGCCGAGGATGGCGAGGCGGGCGAACACCGGGCCCATCAGCACGAACAGCGCCAGGTAGCCGAGCGGGTGATCGACCCGCACCGCCGCCCACCACAGGGCGACGATGCCGACCCAGAGCAGCGCCACGGTGAGCGCGTTGCGCCCGACGGCGATGCGACGGAGGTCGGTGCGCAGGTCGGGGACGGCCTTGCCCGAGGCCAGCAGCCGGTCGGTGGGGAGCACCTCGGGCAGGGCGGACGACGGGGGCACCATCCCCCCGGTGCGCAGGCGCAGGTCGGTCGTCGCCACGCACCGATGCTACGAGCGCGAGCATCGGGCGACCCATCCGCTTCCACCGCTCCCCGGACGTCGCCGGGGCGAGGAGCACCGTGCGCCGCCTGCCACCCCGATCCGTCGCCGCCGCCGTGCTGGTCCTGGCCGTGGCCACCGCCGGCTGTTCCCGCTCCGACGGGGGCTCGAGCGCCGCGGACCGCACGACGACCTCCGCGGCCCCGACCTCGACGGCGCCGACCACCGGCCCCGGCTCCTCGTCGCCCACCACCGGCGAGCCGGGAGGCACGGGGTCGACCACGTCGCTGCCCGGCACGACCATCGCCGACGCCGACCTCCCCGGCGAGGCGCTCGACCTCTACCCGTACGCGGGGGCCGACCTGATCGTGGTCGGGGTGGCCGCCGACGACGTGCTCCACCTCCGGTCGGGTCCGGGGACCGACTTCGCCTCCGTCGACGATCTCGAGCCCACCGCCGGCGGGCTGCGGGCCACCGGCCGGAACCGGCTGCTCGCCACCACCGCGTGGGCCGAGGTGGTGGTGGGAAGCACCGTCGGGTGGGCGAACCTCGCCTATCTGGCCCAGCAGGGCCCGACCGCGGACGTCACCGCCGACCTCCGCGAGCAGCCGGTGACCGACTCGGTCGTCGGGCTGGCCGAGGCGGTCGCCCGCCTGCGGGCCACCGAGGGCAACGAGCCCCGCATCGCGGTGGTGACCGAGCCCACCGCGGCCGACGCCGGCCTCCAGGAGATCACCGTCGACGTCCTCGGCGTGGGCGACGACGCGGTGGCCGGCGAACGCCTCAGCATCGACGTGGCCTCGGTGGCCGACGGCATGTTCGCGGTGCGGTCGGTCGAGGCCACCACGCTCTGCTCGCGTGGCGTGGTGGACGGCGCCTGCGCCTGAGCACCGGGCCGCGGCCGGCGGAGCGGCCCTAGCCTGGCCCGATGGTCGACCCGTCTCGCCTCTACTTCAAGCAGCTCCTCGCCGGCATGGACCTCGCCGAGGACGACCGCGTCGCCCAGCAGATGGTCAACTTCGTCTACCTGATCGGCGACCGCGAGACCGGCGAGGCGGTGGTGGTCGATCCGGCCTACGACCAGCAGGGCATCCTCGACGTGCTGGCCGCCGACGACATGCGCCTCGTCGGCGCCCTCGGCACCCACTACCACGCCGACCACGTGGGCGGCTCCCTCGGCGGCATGGCCCAGATCACCGGCATCGCCGAGCTGCTGGAGCTGGTCGACGTGCCGATCCACGTGCAGGCCGACGAGGCCGAGTGGATCGGCAAGACCACGCCGGTGGCGGCCGAGGAGCTCACGACCCACCGCAGCGGCGACGTGGTCATGGTGGGCGAGATCCCGATCACGCTGATCCACACGCCCGGCCACACCCCCGGCAGCCAGTGCTTCCTGGTCGACGGCAAGGCCCTGGTCTCCGGCGACACGCTGTTCCTCGACGGCTGCGGGCGCACCGACCTGCCCGGCTCGGACCCCGAGCAGATGTACCTGTCGCTCACCCAGCGGCTGGCCCAGGTGCCCGACGACGTCCAGCTCTTCCCCGGCCACCTCTACTCCGAGAAGCCGTCGGCATCGATGGCCGAGACCCGGCGCCGCAACGTGGTGTTCCGGCCCGACTCGCTCGAGCAGTGGATGATGATGTTCGCCCGCTGATCCGGCCCGGCGAGGCCCGGACCACCCAGGGTCAGACCGGGGTCCCGGGCAGCTCGACGCCGTCGGCCTCGTCCTCGGAGACGTGGAACGGCACCGAGGTGACCACCGTGTTGGGCCGGCTGCGCAACCGGGTGCGGAGCACGAGCGCGCTCTGGTTGTGGAGGATCTGCTGCCACCAGTGCTCGAGGGCGAACTCGGGCACGACCACGGTGACGAAGTCGTCGTGGTGCTGGGTGTCGAGCTCGTCCACGTAGCGCAGGATCGGCCGCGACAGCTCCCGATACGGCGAGTAGAGCGACACCAGCTCGACGGGGATCTGGTGCTCGTCCCACGAGCGATCGATGCGCTCCTGCTCCTCGGGGCTCGAGACCACCGTGACCGCCACGAGGCGATCGGGGTTGAGCGAGCGGGCGTAGGCGATGGCGGTGAGCGACCCCTTCGTGACCTTGCCGACCAGCACGATCACCGTGTTGGTGCGGCGGCGCACCTTCTCGCCCGGCGCGGCGGCCAGGCGCCGATCCATCTTCAGGTAGTGGCGGTGGATGCGCCGGAAGACGAGGACGATCAGCGGGATGACAACCACCGGGATCCAGGCGCCGATCGTGAACTTCGAGATGACCACGACGGCGAGCACGACCCCGGTGGCGACGCAGCCGACCGCGTTGATCACGAGGCCTCGCGCCCAGTTCTTCTCCTTGAGCCGGAGGTGGTGCTTGACCATCCCGAACTGGCTGAGGGTGAAGCCGGTGAACACGCCGACGGCGTAGAGCGGGATCAGGGCCGACACCTCGGCCTGGAAGACCACGATCAGCACGGCGGCCATCGCCGACAGGGCGAGGATGCCGTTGGAGAACACCAGCCGATCGCCCCGGTTGGCGAGCTGGCGGGGCAGGTACCCGTCCCGGGCGATCAGCGAGCTCAGCCGGGGGAAGTCGGCGTAGGCGGTGTTGGCCGCCATGACCAGGATGGCGAAGGTGCCGAACTGGAGCCCGTAGTAGAAGACGTTCGTCCCGCCGAAGATCGACCGAGCCATCTGGGAGAGCACCGTCTCGCCCCCCTCGTCGACCACCGGCTTGAGGTGGTGGGCCATCGTCGAGATCCCGAGGAACCCGAGCCCGAGGATCGACGCCATCATGAACAGCGTCTGGGAGGCGTTGCGGGACTCGGGCTTGCGGAAGGCCGGCACGCCGTTGGAGATGGCCTCGACGCCCGAGAGGACCACGGCCCCCGAGCTGAACGCCCGCAGCAGGATGAACAGCGAGGCTGACGCCATCAGCTTGTGCTCCTCGGCGAAGTGCTTCGCCAGCTCCTGGCTGGTGTGGAGCTGGTGCAGGTCGCCGGTGAAGAGCTTGAAGAAGCCGACGCCGAGGAAGAGGAAGAGCATCACCACGTAGAAGTAGGTGGGGATGGCGAAGACCTTGCCGGACTCCTTCAGGCCCCGCAGGTTGCCGAGGCACATCACGCCCACGAAGAACAGGGCCAGCCCGATCCGGATGACCGCCTTGTCGTTGAACCCGAAGGCCGAGCCGATCGCCAGCACGCCCGAGGAGATCGACACCGCCACGGTGAGCGTGTAGTCGACGAGCAGCGACGCGCCGGCCACCAGCGCCGCGCCCGAGCTGATGTTCTCCCGGCTGACCACGTAGGCCCCGCCGCCGTCGGGGTAGGCGTGGATCGTCTGCGTGTAGCTGAAGCCGACGATGGCCAGCAGGACCACGGCGGCGATGCCGATCGGCACCAGGTACGAGTGGGACGTGGGGAAGGCCACGCCCATCAGCAGCACGAGGAGGATCTCCTCGGTGGCGTAGGCCGTGGACGAGATGGCGTCCGACGCGAACACGGCCAGGGCCGTGGGCTTGCCGATGCGCTGGTGCTCCTCCTCGGAGCTGGCGATCGGCTTGCCGACGAACACGCGCTTGAACGTCGAGGTCACAGGTGACCTCCTTCCTCGAGGGCGACGGGGGCCTCGGGGCCGGGCGGGCCACCGAGGGGGACGAAGGGCCGGCCGGCGGAGCGCCGATCGACGTGGAAGGGCACCGAGGTGACCACGGTGTTGGGCCGGTTGCGCAGCCGGGTCCGCAGCACGAGGGCGCTCTGGTTGTGGAGGAGCTGCTGCCACCAGTGCTCGAGGGTGAACTCGGGGACCACCACGGTGACGAAGTCGTCGTCGTGCTGGTCGTCGAGGTCGTCCACGTAGCGCAGGATCGGCCGGGACAGCTCCCGGTAGGGCGAGTACAGCGTGACCAGCTCGACGGGGATCTGGTGGCTCTCCCAGTCCCGCACGATCCGGTCCTGCTCCTCGGGGCTGGACACCACCGTGACCGCCACGAGGCGATCCGGGTTGAGCGAGCGGGCGTAGGCGATGGCGGTCAGCGAGCCACGGGTGATCCGCCCGACCAGCACGATCACGGTGTTGGTGCGCCGCCGCACCTTCTCGTGGGGCTCGACCTCGAGGAGCCCGTCCATCTCCCGGTAGTGCCGGTTGATCCCGAGCAGCAGGGCCACGATCGCCGGGATGACGAGCACCGGGATCCACGCGCCCTGGGTGAACTTCGAGACGATGACCACGAGCAGCACGACCCCGGTCATCACCGTGCCGAGCCCGTTGATGGCCAGGCCCCACCGCCACCCGGCCTCCCGGAGGCGGAGGTGGTGCTTGACCATGCCGAACTGGCTCAGCGTGAACCCGACGAACACCCCGACCGCGTACAGCGGGATCAGGGCGCTGACCTCGGCCCGGAAGACGACGATCAGCAGCGCGGCCATGCCCGAGAGGATCAGCACGCCGTTCGAGAACACGAGGCGATCGCCCCGGTTGGCCAGCTGGCGGGGGAGGTAGCCGTCTCGGGCGATGTTCGAGGAGAGCTGCGGGAAGCCGTTGTAGGCGGTGTTGGCGGCGAGGATCAGGATGCCGAAGGTGGCGAACTGGAGCCCGTAGTAGAGGACGCTCCCCTTGCCGAAGATCGCCCCGCCCATCTGGGAGAGCACGGTGTCGCCGCCCTCCTCGAACACGGGGTGGAGGTGGCTCGAGAGGTAGCCCACGCCGAGGGTGGCCAGGCCGAGGATGACCGCCATCATCATCAGGGTCTGGGCCGCGTGCTTCGACTTGGGGGCCTTGAACGCCGGCACGCCGTTCGACATCGCCTCCACGCCGGCCAGCACCACCGCGCCGGAGGAGAACGCCCGGAGCAGCAGCAGGAGACCGACCGACCCGGTCAACTTGGCCACGTCCGCGCCCTGCTCCTCGGCGAAGTGGCGGGCCTTCTCCTCGTTGCCGGCGATCGTGCCGAGGTCCTGGAAGCCGATCTTGTAGATGCCGTAGCCGATCAGCCCGGCCAGCAGCGCCGTGTAGAGGTACGTGGGCACCGCGAAGACCCGGCCCGCCTCCTTGAGGCCGCGCAGGTTGCCGACCGCCATGAGGGCGACGAAGAACAGCGCCAGCCCGACCCGGAGCTGCACCTGGTCGTTGAAGTGGAACGCCGAGCCGATGGCCAGGACGCCCGACGACACCGAGACCGCGACGGTCAGCGTGTAGTCGACGAGCAGCGACGCGCCGGCCACCAGGGCCGCGGTCTGGCCCAGGTTCTCGCGGCTGACGACGTAGGCCCCGCCGCCGTCGGGGTAGGCGAAGATCGTCTGGCGATACGACGTGGCCACCACCGCCAGCAGGAACACCGACACCAGCGCCATCGGCACCAGGTAGCGGTGGGTCTCGGGGAAGGTGGCGGCGGCCAGGAGGACGAAGAGGATCTCCTCGGTGGCGTAGGCCGTGGAGGAGATGGCGTCGGAGGCGAACACGGCCAGGGCGGTGGGCTTGCCGAGCGCCTGGTGCTCCTGCTCGGTGCTCGCCAACGGCTTCCCGACGAGGATCCGCTTCACGATCGATGCCATCGGGTGACCGCTCCGCCTGGGACAGACCAGGGACGGCCGCCGATCGTACGGTCCCCGACCCCCGGCGCAACAGTCCCCGGCGACGCATCGCGACGGCGGGCGAACCGATCGCGACAGACATCGGTCAGGGGCGCCCGGACCCTCCCCGCCCCGCCGACGGAACCGGACGGACAGCCACGCGACAGGGTGCACCCGGCGGCGGCGCGGGCCTAGGGTGACCGGCCGTTGCCCCCGGGGGCAGGAAGGTGAGGTGCCGGTCGTGCATGTCGTCGTCGTGGGGTGCGGTCGGGTCGGATCCGGCGTCGCCCGATCGCTCGAGGAGGCCGGCCACAGCGTCGCCGTGGTCGACCGACGGGCCAAGGCCTTCGACCGGCTCCCGGAGGGGTTCGCCGGCAAGACCGTGGCCGGGGTGGGCTTCGACCGCGACCGCCTGATCGCCGCCGGCATCGAGGAGGCCACCGCGCTGGCCGCGGTCACCAACGGCGACAACTCGAACATCCTCGTGGCTCGGGTCGCCCGCGAGACCTTCGGGATCGAGCGCGTCGTCGCCCGGATCTACGACCCGCGCCGGGCGAAGATCTACGAGCGACTCGGCATCCCCACGATCGCCACCGTCGAGTGGGCCACCGAGCGGGTCCTCCAGCGGGTGCTGCCCGACCGGGCCCACGCGGACTGGATCGACGCCAGCGCCAAGGTGCTGCTGATCGAGCGTCCGCTCACCAGCGCGTGGGCCGGCAAGAAGGTGGCCGACCTCGACGTGCTCGGCCACGCACGCGTGGCGGTGATCACCCGCCTCGGGCAGGGCGACGTGGCCGGCCCCGACACCGTGCTCCAGGAGGGCGACGTCCTCCACGTGATCGTCAACGGCGACTCGATCGAGCGCTTCGACCGCCACCTCAGCGGTGGCCCGACGGGAGGGGCGCACTGATGCGCGTCGTGATCGCCGGTGCCGGCAGCGTCGGCACCTACATCGCCGAAGACCTGGTGAAGGCCGGCCACGAGGTGGTCATCGTCGAGGTCGACCCGGCCCGCGTCGCCGAGGCCGAGGCCAACGGCGACGGCGCCGGCGCCACCTGGGTGGCCGCCGACGCCTGCGAGGTCTCCGAGTTCGCCCGAGCCGACGTGGGCCGGGCCGACGTGGTGGCCGCCGTGACCGGCGACGACGAGGACAACCTCGTGATCTCGCTGCTGGCCAAGCAGGAGTTCGCCGTCCCCCGCGTGGTCGCCCGGGTCAACAACCCCAAGAACGAGTGGATGTTCACCGAGATGTGGGGCGTGGACGTCTCGGTCTCCACCCCGCACCTGCTCACCGCGCTGGTGGAGGAGGCGGTGTCGGTGGGGAGCCTCGTGCGGCTGCTGTCGTTCGAGGGCGGCCGGGCCCGGCTCTCGGAGGCGACGCTGGCCGACACCTCGCCCTCGGCGGGCAAGGACATCGCCGAGCTCGGCCTCCCCCGCGATTCCACCGTCGTGGCCATCATTCGGGACCGCCACGTGATCGTGCCCCGCGGCGACACCGTGCTGCGGGCCGGCGACGAGGTGCTGGTGCTCACCACCCCCGACGCCGAGGCCGAGGTCGTCACCACCCTGTTGGGCTGACCCCGGACGCGCCGCCGCCGGCCGGCCCGAGGGCCCGACCGGCGGCGGAGATCCCGGGCCCCGAGGGGCCCCGCCGATCAGTTGGTGGCGTCGCCGTCGAGCTTGTCGACCAGGTCCTTGGCCTTGTCGGCCGCCTTGTCGATCTGGTCGCTGTGCTTGCCCCCGGTCTTGTCGTCGACGAAGTCGGCCGCCTTGTCGATCACGTCGTCGGCCTTGTCGGCGTTCTTGCCGACGGTGTCCTTGATCTTGTCCATGAAGCCCATGGGAATCCTCCGGGCAGGTTGCACGCCCGGGCACCGCGCCTGGGCTCCGGCGACGCTACCGCCTGCGGGGGCGGGGTCGGGCGTGACCGAGGTCGGCCGGCGTTGCCGGGCCCGGTCCCCCGTGGTTGCATGGCCGCGTGCTGAAGAACCTGCGCCGGAAGCTGAGCCAGTCGATCGACGACCTCGAGGACGAGCGGCTGTCGGGCCGCACCACCGATCTCGGCGTCACCCGCATCGGCGAGGCGCCGACCCGGGAACCGATCCTCGTCGGCGGCGAGATCCAGGGCCTCCAGGTGGTACCGCGGGCGGGCTCCCCGTCGCTGGAGGTCACCATCGGCGACGGCAGCGGCCGGGCCGTCGCCGTGTTCACCGGCCGCCGCCGGCTCGGCGGCGTCGACTGCGGGCGCCGCATCCTGATCGAGGGCGTCGGCCGCACGGAGCGGGGCCGGCTCGTGGTCCTCAACCCGGCCTACACGATCGTCGAGTAGCCGCCGTCGCCGCCGCCCGCCGGGTCGGTCGAGGCGGCCACCACCTGGGCAGCGAGGAGTCCCACCACCGCGGGATCGGCCCCGAACGGATCGCCGAGGACGAACGCGGTCGCCGGGTGGCGCCGGCCGGCGTCGGCCACCAGGCCCACGAGGTCGACGGCCACGTGGTTGCCGGGGTGCAGGAAGTACGGCAGGAGCACGACTCGCGGCGCCCCCGAGCCGGCCGCCCGATCGAGGGCGTCGGGGATCGAGGGCTCGGCCAGCTCCAGGAACGCGGCGAGCACGGGGATCGCCGATCGGGCCGCCACGGCCACCACCAGCGCCCGATGGGCGGCGTTGGCGGGCTCGGCCCGGCTGCCGTGGGCGGCGATGACCACCACCGCCGGCGGTGGTGCCGGGGCCTCGGATCGGGCCGGCACGGAATCCATCGCTCCTGTCTAGCCCTGGCCCGGACGAGCGGGCGATGGCCTACTGGTCGATGGCGAAGGCGATGGCGCCGGGCAGGAAGCGATCGGCGTCGGTGGCCAACTCGATCGTGGCCGAGGTGGTGCCCGGGGCGAGGAGGCCCGTGACGTCGAAGCGGTCGAGATCCATCCCGAACAGGTTGGCGTCGGCCAGCAACCGTCCGACGACGGGGATGCCGAGGTCGGACACCGAGCTGTTGAAGGTGTTGCCGAGCGGGTTGTCGGCGTCGGCCACGTCGACCCCGTCCATCGACAGCTGGTCCCCGATCAGGCCGGCGTCGCCCTCCCAGCTCAGGGCGGTGAGCGTGGCGGAGGCCGAACCCGTGGACGGGACCATGAAGCCGCCGACCTCGAAGGACGTCGAGCTCGACGGGCTCACCTCGGACAGGCCGTCGAGCACCACCAGGCTGCGCACCGGAGCGGCCGCATCCTCGTAGGTGACCACCAGCGCCCAGCCGGCGTAGACGCCCTCGCCGGTGCCCGCCTGCACGCCGCCGACCGTCCACCAGCCGCCACCGGCGCCCTGCACCAACGAGGTGACGTCCAGCACGGCCTGGTACTTGGTGTCGACCCAGTCCACCCGTTCGGGGGCGACCGGCACGGTCAGTCCGGCCGGGGTGGTGACCATCGCCCAGCCGGCGGCGGCGATGTCGGGAGCCTCGGCGCCGCCCGCCCCGGCCCCGACGTCGGCCCCCAGGTAGAGGGTGGCCGAGGTGGGCACCGCGCCGGCCGGGAGCACAAGGTCGGCCGAGGACGAATCGATCGTGGCCGGATCGGTGTCCACGTCCACATAGACCATCGGGTGGTCGCCGTTGTCGAGGCCGCCGCCGATGCCCTGGCGGGCGTCGGCGCAGCCGGGCGACGCCGCCGCGCAGGTCAGCAGGCCGGTGCCGACCGAGGTCACCCCGCCCCGCTCGACCGCCGCGTAGCGGGCCGCCATCCCCGACGCCTCGACCGGCACCGTGAGGGTCGTGGTCCCCGCCGGGTCGGCCGACACGCCGCCGGCCGTGCTGGTGACCGCGACGGTCACCGACGATGCACCGGCGTCCACCATGATCGGCAGGTAGAAGGACGACGAGCCACCGGCGGCGATCGCATCGGCCCGGCAGGACACCACGGTGCTGTTCACGGTCGCACAGCTCCAGGCCGGCCCGCCGGCGGTGGCGACCTGGCGGGGGAGGCCGCGGACCGAGGCCGAGCCGAGTGACACCAGGAGCTCGAGGTCGGCCAAGCCGCCGCCAGCGGCATCGGCGACCGACAGGGTCACGACCCCGGGCCGACCCGCCACCAGGCGCCCGGCGCCGGCGGCGGCCACCGCGGCGCGCGGCGTGGAGGCGGGGGTCGTGGTCGTGGTGGGCGTTGTCGTCGTCGTGGTCGTGGTGGTCGAGGTGGTGGTCGTCGGGGCGGCGGGGGAGATCGTGGTGGGCGGCGGGGGGATCACCGGACCGGCGATGGTGGTGCTGGTGGGCACCGACGTGGTCACCGGGACCGAGGTGGTGCCCGGGATCGACGAGGCGGGCGCCGTGGTCGCGGTGGTGGTGGAGCCCGACGAGGTGGGCCCGGTGGCCGGTGGGGCGGTGGAGGGCGGCACGGCCACCGCGGGGACCTGCGGGTCCTTGCCGCCCGAGCCGGGCCCACCGGTGCCCGAACCGCCCGGCCCGGCTCCGCCCGGCGACGACCCGCCGGTGCCGGAGCCGCCGCCCTCGGTGCCCGAGCGATCGCTGCCGGTGGGCGACGACGATCCGTCGGCGGCCGACGCCGGGCTCGCGCCGGGACCGGTGGGGCCGGCCGCCACGACGGGGGTCGACGGCGGATCCGCCTCCGCCAGGGGCTCGAGGGAGCCGTCCGCGGGGCCCGACGCCGAGGCGGCCTCGGCCCGCGACCCGTCGCCGGCGGGGCGACGGGCCTCGGACCAGGCGATGGCGGCGAGCAGGAGGGTCACCGCCACGGCCACGCCGATGCCGGCGGCGACCGCATCGAGGTGTTCACGGCGGCGAGCTCGAGCTCGGCGGCCCGGCAGCGATCGCACCGCTCGAGGTGGGCCCGGACGCGCGTCGCCTTGAGCTCGGGGAGCCGATCCCGCACGTAGGCCGGCAGGTGATCGGTGGTGAAGCGGCAGGCCGCGTCGTCGATCGGCGTGGCCGCGTGCTGGGAGAGGTAGCCCTGGCGGAGGCCCTCACGGGCCCGGTAGGCGAGGGCGGCCACGGCGTTGGGCGACATGCCCACCCGCGCCGCCACCTGGGCCGGGGTCTCCCCCTCGATCAGGGTGTGCCACAGGATCGTGCGCCAGCTCGCCGGCAGGTCGGCGAGGGCGGCCGACGCCGCCGCCTGCTCGAACCCGTTGACCACGGGGTCCGCCAGTGGGCCGGTGGGCTGGTCGAGGTCGTACTCCACCGGGGCCTCGCGCCGCTCCCGGTCGGTGCGGTCGTAGGCCAGGCGCCGGATGGTGCTGAGCAGGTACGGACGGAACGCCACCTCGGGGCCACGACCTCGGCGGATGGCCGAGAGCACCCGGGCGAAGCCCTCGGAGACGAGGTCGTCGGCGTCCGCGGTCGACCGGCTCATGCGGTAGGCGAGGGCCCGCGCCGCGTCCACGTGGCGGGCGTGGAGCGACCCGTACGCCGAGCCGTCTCCGGCCCGGGTCCGCCGGATGAGCGCGACGTCGCTGTCTTCGAAATCGTCGAGGTCGGCGATGGCCAACGGGTCGATACCTTGGAATGGGCGGGTGTCAAGCGCTCCGGGTTGGGGTGTGATGGGGCGGGCCCGGCAGCACCGAAAGCCTAGGGGGCGGCCCACGCTCCGTGCTCGTCGGCTCTCGGACCTACGTCCTGACCTGCACCTTTCGCCGACATCTCCATCGATGACGATGCCATCACCGCAGCGTCGAGCCGTTCGGATCATCGTCCGGGCACCACGGTGCGCGCGAGATCAGCGCGGGGTCGAAGGCGGCCAGGAGGGCCTCACACCAGCGACCG
>WBZU01001007.1_pt1 | contig 22390 bp, 20 predicted proteins | sample 5204311 | NCBI WGS metagenome assembly WBZU01 (sample SAMN12344359, study PRJNA552823) | activated sludge metagenome | biome: Activated sludge suspended growth; feature: Nitrification reactor; material: Wastewater; isolation source: activated sludge from nitrification reactor of wastewater... | reverse complement strand
ACGGTTCGGGTGGTGGACACGAAAGCTCCCTCCGCTGGCATGACCCAGATCAGGTGACGGGTCGACGGCGGGCGGTGGGCCGTCCTCTCAGCTCGATCTCCCTCGAGCTCCCCGGTTCGGTTGTCGGCCCGACCCTACCGGTCGAGGTCGGCCCCTCCCCCGGCCGGCGGCCAAGATGGCCCGGTGGCGGCCGACCGGGGGAGCGACGACCGACGGGCGTGGACCGCCGCCGCCCTCCGCACCCTCGCCGCCCTCGCCCCCGATCGCCGGGTGCCCACCACCGACGTCCGCCGCACCGGCACCTCCGCCGAGATGGCGTGGCTCGGCACGTTCCCGACGCCCACCTCCACCGGCGACCCCACCACGCTGTTCGTCCCGGAGACCGGACGCGGCGCCACCGTGCCCGGGGTGCTCCTCCCCGGCGCCACCGACCCGTCGGCCGCCGGGCCGTTCCCCGAGTCGGCCTATCGCCGGCTGGCCCGCCACGACGCCCTCACCCCCGATGTCGACGACCTCCGCCTCGGCTGGCTGTGGGCGGTCGGCGAGGTCGAGACGCTCGGCGCGACGCGCACGGTGGCGCACCCGTTGCTCAGCCGCCGCGTCCACCTGGCGCTCAACCCCGTGAGCAGCGTCCTCGTGCCGACCGGCCCGTGGGATCTGTGGCCCCTCGTCACCGATGCCGCCCGCGGCGAACGCCTCGAGCAGACCGCCCAGTTCGGCGGAGGTGCGCTGGACCGGACCAGCACCCAGGCCCTGCTCGACCGCCTAGACCGCCTGCGGTCATGGGCCGACGACGTCCTGCGCGCATCGGACCTCCCGCCGGCGGGACGCGTGCTGATCCCGGCCGACCCCCGTCGCGTGGACGTGCCGAAGGGGAAGCTCTCGGTCCACGCGGGCTACGGGATCTTCGTGGCCGACGTGCTCGACGTCGGCCACCCGCAGGAGACGCTCACCGCCTGGAGCCACGACTCCTGGGCCCACGCGACCGCGTTCGCCTCCGCCTACCTCGGGCCGCCGGCGGGCTCGGCCACGTGGTCGGGCGCCGCGCCGGTGCCGCCCACCGTCGTGGTCAACCAGCGCCAGGCCGAGGTGGTGCGCCGGTCGCGGGTCGAGCCGGTCACCGCGGTGTCCGGCCCGCCCGGCACCGGCAAGAGCCACGTCGCCGCCGCCGTCGCCCTCGACGCCGTGGCCCGCGGCGAATCGGTGCTGCTGGCCACCCGCTCGGCGGTCGCCGCCGACCGCCTGGCCGAGCTGCTGGCCGACCTCCCCGGCCCCGACCCGGTGCGGTTCGGCAGCGGCGAGATCGCCCGCTCGCTGGCCGACCGCCTGGCCGACGGGCTGACCGCCACCCCCGGCCCCGACCTCCGCGTCGCCGCCGAGGCCCATCGCCGCTTCGGCGAGCTCCACGACGCCCAGGTCGCCACCCTGGACGCGCACCTCGCCGCCGAGCGGTGGACCGAGCTCGCCCTCGTCGCCCCCGCCCGCGCCGCAGTCGCGCCGCGGTTGTTCCCGGCCGCCGATCCGAACGTGCTGGCCCACGCCGTCGAGCTGCTCGGCCAGGCTCGCCACCCCGACGATCACCTGCTGGCCAAGCGCCGGCGCCACCAGACCGAGGAGGCGCTGGCCGAGGCGATCGGCGCGCCGGCGGGCACGTCGCTCGACGCGATGGCCGATGCCGTCGAGCTGGCCGACCTGCGCCGCCGCGCGCTCGCCCTCGATCCCCGAGACGCGGCGACCCGCGCCGCCCGCTGGGACGCGCTCGACCGGGCCGACCTCGACCGCCGCCGCGTCAACGCCACCACCCTGGCCGCCGCCCTGGCCGCCCGGGCCGACGAGAGCGCCCGCCGGTCGGTCGCCGCCCTGGCCACCGCGCTCCGGGCCGGGCGGGCGGTGCGCCGCCACCACCTGTCGCTGGTCGACGTGCGCTCGCTCACCGCCGCCCTGCCGTTGTGGATCGGGACGCTCGGCGAGATCGAGTCGCTGCTGCCCCCGGTGGCCGGCGCCTTCGGCCTCGTCGTGCTCGACGAGGCCTCGCAGATCGACCAGCTCGCCGCCAGCGCCGCCCTCCTCCGGGCCCGCCGGGCCGTGGTGATCGGCGACCCCCGCCAGCTCCGGTTCGTGTCGTTCACCGCCGACGCCGAGGTGCGGTCGGCGATCGCCGCCAACCGCTGCGGCGGGATCGCCGACCGCCTCGACGTCCGCCGGGTCAGCGCCTTCGACCTCGCCGCCGGCGCCGCGCCGGTCACCCTCCTCGACGAGCACTACCGCTCGGCGCCGCACCTGATCGGCTTCTCCGCCCACCGCTTCTACGACGACCGGCTCCGCATCGCCACCCGCCACCCGAGCAACGACCGGGCCACCGCCATCGACGTCCGGCGCCTCGACGGCGACCGGGACCGAGGCGTCAACCGGGCCGAGGTGGAGGCGGCGCTGGCCGAGGTGGAGACGACCCTCGCCGCCGACGACCACGCCACCGTCGGCGTCGTCACGCCCTATCGCGCCCAGGCCGACGCGCTGCGGGCCGCCGCCGGCGAACGGGTGCCGCTCGACGCCCTCGCCTCCGGGCGCGTGCGGGTCGGGACGGTCCACGAGTTCCAGGGCGCCGAGTGCGACGTGGTGGTCGCGTCGTTCGCCGTCGGGGGCGCCACCGACCGCGGCCGCGGCTTCCTCGAAGACCCGAACCTGTTCAACGTGCTGGTGACCCGAGCTCGCCGCCGCCTCGTCGTCCTGCTGAGCGGCGAACCCCCGGCCACGGGCCTGCTCGCCGAGTACCTCCGCTGGGCCACCACGCCGCCGACCCCGCCGGCCGGTCGTGACCCGCAGGATCCGTGGACCCGCAAGCTGGCCACCGTCCTCCACGACGCCCACGCCCACGTGCGCACCGGCTACCCGGTGGGGCGCTGGGAGCTCGACCTCGTGGTGGGCGAGGGCGCCGCCGCGGTCGGCGTGCTCACCCGGGTGCACCCGTCGGGCGTCGAGGCCCACCTCGCCCGCCACCTGGCGCTGCGCCGGGCCGGCTGGACGCTGGCGGAGTGCTTCGAGGCCGACCACGACGGCGACGCCGTGGCCGCCGCCCTCGCCCTCGCCCCCCGCTAGCGGCCCAGCGGCAGCGGTCGGACGTCGACCGCGGGGACGGGCTCGTGCCGCGTGCCGCAGGCGCACCTCGCGGTCCGGCCGGCCGCAGGCCTGGGGATAGCGTCGCCCGCCGTGGAGTTCGGGATCTTCAACGGGGCCTACACGCCCGCACCGATGGTGGCCGAGCACGGCCGGCTGGCCGAGTACCGGCGGTTCCAGGACGAGCTGGCCTGGGTACGGGCTGCCGACGCCGCCGGGTTCAAGTACCTCTGGGCCACCGAGCACCACTTCCTCGAGGAGTACTCGCACCTCTCGGCCAACGAGAGCTTCCTCGGGTACTGCGCGGCGATCACCGAGCGGATCCACCTCGGCTCGGGGATCATGAACGTCACCCCGCCGGTCAACCACCCGGCCCGGGTGGCCGAGCGGGCGGCGATGCTCGACCTGCTCTCCGGCGGGCGCTTCGAGCTGGGCATGGGCCGCGGGTCCTCCAGCACCGAGCAGGCCGGCTTCGGCATCGACGACCCCGACCTCACCAAGGAGATGTTCGACGAGGTCGTCCCCGAGCTGGTGAAGATGTGGCGGCCCGGCACCTACCCGGGCTTCGACGGCCGGTTCTTCTCGATGCCGCCCCGCAACGTGCTGCCCAAGCCGCTGACCGACCCGCACCCGCCGATGTGGGTGGCCTGCGGGAGCCCGAGCACGTTCGAGAAGGCGGCGCACCTCGGCCTCGGCGTCCTGTGCTTCACCCTCGGCACCTCCGACGAGCTCAAGCCGCTGATCGACCTCTACAAGCGCGAGGTCCAGAAGGCCGACCCGGTGGGCGACTACGTCAACGACAACGTGATGGTCACCAGCACCATGCTCTGCCTCGAGGACGGCGACCGGGCCCGGCGCACCCTGCACGACGCCCGCGGGAACTACCACAAGAGCCTGCTGTTCCGGTACCTCGACACGTTCCCCCGCCCCGCCGACATCCCGGCCTGGCCCGAGCTGTGCAGCCAGTACTCGATGGACGAGTTCGCCATGGCCTCGTCCCTCGGCGAGCTCCCGGTGGGCGACCCCGACGACGCCGCCCGCGCCGTGCAGACCTGGATCGACGTGGGCGCCGACCAGATGTGCTTCGGCATGCTCTCCAACGAGACCCCGATCGAGATCGTCCTCGAAGCCACCGAGCTGTTCGGCCGCGAGGTCATCCCCCGCTTCGACCAAGACTCGATCCACCGCAGCACCCGCCTCCGCGACGCCCAGCTCACCCCCGACGCGCCCTCCTGACCCGGTCACGTCCACGGCGGCCTCCTGGCCCCGGCGGGATCGGGTCGGCGCCCGCTGACCGTCCGGGTCAGGCGCCTCGGTCCGCCAGCGCCGCCGCCACCGCGTCGGTGACGCAGGTGAGGGGGTCGGTCATCGCCCGGTCGCGGCCGAAGCGCTCGACCAGGCTGATGGTCGTCACCCGGTCGCCGACGCCGTCGAACACCTCGCCGGCCACGGCCAGGACCGGCACGTCGAGCTCGGCGGCCAGGTCGACGACGCCGCCGACGACCTTGCCCTGGAACGACGCCTCGTCGACGAACCCCTCGCCGGTCACCACGAGGTCGGCGCCCTCGATCACCTCGTCGAGGGCCAGCTCCTCGGCCACCAGGTCGAACCCCGAGGTGATGGTGGCGCCGACCGCGGCCAGGCCGCCGGCCAGGCCGCCCGCGGCGCCGGCGCCGGGGAGGACGGTCACGTCGACGCCGTGGTCGTCCCGGTACACCTGGGCCAGGCGCTCGAGCCGGCGGCGCAGCAGCGCCACCTGGTTGGGAGTGGCGCCCTTCTGAGGGGCGAAGACGTCGGCGGCGTCGAGGAACGGCGTGGTCACGTCGACCGCCGCCACCAGCTCGACGCCCCGCAACCGAGCGGGCGGGAACAGGGCCTTGAGCGCGGCCAGCCCGCCGTCGGTGGAGGCCGAGCCGCCGTGGCCCACGAGGATCCGGCGGGCGCCGTCGTCGAGGGCGGCGGCGATCAGCTCGCCGGTGCCGGCGGTCGAGGCCGCCACCGGGTCGTTGCCCTCGGCCCCGCCCACCAGCGCCAGGCCGGACGCGGCGGCCACCTCGATCACCGCCAGCCGGCCCGAGCGCCGCCAGCCGGCCTCGACCGGCGCGCCCAGCGGTCCGGTCACGGTGAGGTGGCGGTTGGCTCCGCCCAGCACGGCGAGGAACCCCTCGCCGCCGTCGCTCATCGGCACCTCGTCGGCCGTCCCGCCCGCGGCCCGCACCGCGGCGGCGACCGCCCCCGCCACCTCAGCCGCGGTGGCGGTGCCCCGGAACTTGTCGGGGGCGGCGACGACGCGCATCAGCCGGCGGCGCCGAGCTGGGCGGCCAGCCAGGTGGCGGGGGTGGCGGCCTCGGCCGCGGTCCGCAGGCCGGCGGCGCGGGCGGCGCGGTCGGCGGCCGGCAGGTCGAGGGCGGCGGCCAGCGCCGCGGCGGTGGCGCCCACGTCGAACGGGTCGGCCCGCTCGGCCCAGGGGCCCAGCTCCTCCCACGCCCCCGCCTCGGGCGACAGGACCAGGCGGGCGTGGCGGTCGTTGAGCAGCGCCGCCTCCTTGGCCACCAAATTCAGGCCGTCCCGGATCGGGTTGACCACCACGACGTCGGCCCGGGCGAGGGCGGCCATCGAGCGGGGGTGGTCGTCGTCGGCGTCCCAGACGATCGGGGTCCAGCCGGGGGTGGCGAACCGGGCGTTGATCTCCGCCACCCGGGCCACCACCGCCTCGCGGTAGCGGTCGTAGGCGGCCACGCCGAGGCGCGACGGGTACACGAAGGCGCCGAACACCACCCGCTCGTGCAGGTCGGGCCGGGCCGCGAGCAGGGCCTCGAAGGCATCGAAGCCCCGGAGCACGTTCTTCGACAGCTCGATGCGGTCGACCCGCACGACGAAGGCCCGGTCGTCGATCTCGGCGTCGAAGGCGGCGGTGGCGGCCCGGCCGGCGTCGGAGGCGAGGGACGCGGCGAGGTCGGCCCGATCGGGGCCGAGGGGGGCGACGAAGGTGGCCGGCGCCGCGACGCCCTCGTCGGCGCAGCAGGCCAGGAAGTCGGCGGCCCAGCGCGAGGTGTGGAACCCGCAGGCCCGGTGGGCGGCGAGCCCCTCGATCAGCTCGCGGCGGGCGCCGGCGGGGAGCATCCGCAGCCAGGCCGGCGGGGCGAACGGGGTGTGGGAGAAGTGGACGAGGTCGAGGTCGGGCCGGCGCCCGCCCAGCAGCGAGGCCACCAGGCACAGGTGGTAGTCCTGCACGAGGACGACCGCGCCCTCGGGCGCGTCGGCGGCCACCGCGTCGGCGAAGGCCTGGTTGACCCGGCGGTACGCGGCCCACGGCCCCTCGGCCCAGCCGGGCGGCCACGCCGGCGCGACGACCGGGTCGAACAGGCCGTGGTGGGCGAACCACAGGGCCTCGTTGCACACGGTGTCGTAGTGGGCCCGCCGGGTGGCCTCGTCGAAGGCCAGCAGCCGCACCCGATACCCCTCGGCCTCGACGACCGCGCCCTCGGCGGCCACCACCCGGTCACCGTCGGCCATCGCCGCCGCGATCCACGATGCGCCGGTTCCCCGCACCAGGGGGCCGAGGCCCGACACCAGGCCGCCGGCCCCACGGCGGGCCACCGGGCGACCCTCGGCGTCGAGCACGAACGACACGGGGCCGCGGTTCGAGACGATCACGAGCGGCCGTTCGGCCGGGGCGCCTGGCACGGCGCTCACCCTAGGGACCCGTGCCGAGGCCCCCGGACGGAGCGCCGTCGAGCAGGGCGTCGAGGAGGGCGAGCACGCCAGGCGACCCGGGGACCAGCAGGTCGGCGGCGGCGCGCACCGCCGAGGGCAGCTCCGGCCCGTCGACCGCCGCGGCCACCGCCGGGTCGAGGGCGCCGGCGCCGCCGAGGTCGTGGAGGGCGGCGATGGCCGGCAGGTCGCCGACGTCGTCGCCGACGTAGAGCGCCGCGGTCGCCCCGATCACCAGCCGCCGCAGCTCGCTGCCCTTGTCGACCGACACCGGCGGGCGCAGCTCGACCGACGCCTTGGCCTCGTGGCGGGCCAGGCCGAGGCGCTCCCCGACCCGCTCCGCCAGCGCCCGCGCCGCCGCCTCGTGATCGGGGCGCTCCCGCCAGTGCACGGTGGCGGTCAGGCCCTTGGGCTCGACCCGCAGGCCCTCGGGGCCGGCGGCCCGCAGCTCGACCACCGCCTCGTCGATCGACGCCGCCCACCGAGCGGCGCCCGCCACCTCGACGACCGCACCGCCCTCGGCCCGCTCCAGGCCGTACTGGCCCGACAACGACACCGTGGTGGGCAGGTGGGTCAGCAGGAAGGCGACCGGCCGGCCCGAGATGACCGCGACGGTCCGATAGCGCGCCGCGAGGGCGTCGAGCCGCTCGGCCACGCCGGGCAGCGGTTCGGCCCGATCGGGATCGTCGACGGTGGCCGAGAGGGTGCCGTCGAAGTCGAAGAGCAGCGCGGCCTGCGGCGCTCGCCGACGCAGGGCGTCCAGCACCGCCGCTACTGGGCGAGCGTGGTGGAGGTGGAGCTGGCGCTGGTGGTGTCCGCCGCCGGCGTGTCCGCCCCGAGGACCACGACGACGTTCGCCTGATCGGCGTTCGGCCCGGGCAGCGGGGAGGGCATGGCGGCGACGACCGAGTTCGGGTCCTTGCCGAGCACCGTGGTGGCCGCCGCCGACGCCTCGGCCTGGTAGCCCTCGGCGAAGTACACCATCGTGGTGGAGGCATTGCTGGCGGCGTTGCCGGGATCGAGGGTGGTGTAGCCGGCCGCCTTGAACGTGGCGGTGGTGGAGGCGGCCACGCCGGTCTTGCCGCTGCCGTTGAGCACGAGCACCTTGACCTCCGACAGCGGCCGACCCGACGAGGAGGCCTGCGTCGTGGTGGTGGTGTCGCTGCCCTCGGCGGTAGTGGAGGTGACCAGGCCCGAGGTGTCGATCGTGGTGGTGGGGCCGCCGGCGGTGGAGACGCCCTCGGCGCCGGTACCCCCGGCCTTGAGCAGCAGCACGAAGCCGATCAGCACGGCCCCGACGAGCACGGCGATGCCGCGGGTGTTGGCGTCCACCCCGCCGGAGCGGGCCTGGGGAGCGGTCATCGGTTGCGCCATTCGGTCGCGGGACGGGGTTCGTAGCGCTCGCGGCGCCGCCGATCACGGTCGCGCTTGAGCCGGCGGACCAGGAGCGGGTCGTACTCGACGGCCTCGGGATCGGCGAGGATCTCGGCCAGCAGCTCGTAGTACCGGGTGGAGGAGAGCTCGAAGCGCTCCCGCACCGCATCGGCCTTGGAGCCGGGCTCGGCCCACCAGGAGCGCTCGAAGTCGAGGATCGCACGATCCCGCTGGGTCAAGGCCATCCGGACCAGCGTGGTCGGCCGGCCCACCCGATGCAAGCACCCCCGGCCCGGCCGAACCCCCGGGGGCCGCCGGCAGGGGGCCGCCTAGGCTGTCGGAATCGTGTCCCGCCCCCCCTCGCCCCGGCCGGTCCGGGCGGTGGTGGGCTCGTCGGTCGGCGGCCTCGCCGTCCCCTGACCGCGATGGCCCTGCTCCTCGGCCTCCACCTGGCGGCCGGGGTCTGCCTCGGCGCGGCGGCCCGGCGCTGGGGTCGCCGGGTGGCGTGGCCGGCGCTCGTGCCGCCCGTGGCGGTGCTCGGCTGGCTGGCCGCCCACCTCGGCCCGATCCTCGACGGGCGGGCCGTGGTCGAGCGGACCTCGTGGCTGCCCGGCCTCGGCGTGGACCTGGTGCTGCGCCTCGACGGGTTCTCCGCGGTCATGGTGGCGCTGGTCTCGGGGATCGGGGTCCTGGTGCTGGCCTACGCCGCCGCCTACCTGCCCGACGGGCCGGCCGCGGGCCGCACCGTGGCGCTGCTGGTCGTGTTCTCGGGGGCGATGCTCGGGCTCGTCCTGGCCGACGACCTCCTGGTGCTCTACGGCTGCTGGGAGCTCACCTCGATCGCGTCGTTCCTGCTGATCGGCCAGGACCACGACCGTGCCGAGGCCCGCGCCGCCGCCCTCCACGCCCTGCTCGTCACCGGGGCCGGCGCGCTGGCGATGCTCGCCGGCTTCGTCCTGCTCGGCGCCCGGGCCGGCACCTACCGGCTGAGCGAGCTCCTCGCCCATCCGCCCACCGGGCCGACCGTCGGCGTGGCGGTGGCGCTGATCCTGGTGGGGGCCTTCGCCAAGTCGGCCCAGTACCCGTTCCACTCCTGGCTGCCGGGCGCGATGGTGGCGCCCACCCCGGTCAGCGCCTACCTCCACTCGGCCACGATGGTGAAGGCCGGCGTGTACCTGATCGCCCGCCTCGCCCCCGCGTACGCCCCGCTGCTCGGCTGGTGGCGCCCGGTCGTGGTGGCGGTCGGGTTGGTCACCGCGGGGGCGGGGGCGCTGCGGGCGCTGCGCCAGCAGGACCTCAAGGTCCTGCTGGCCCACGGCACCGTCAGCCAGCTCGGCCTGCTGGTGGCCGCGTTCGGGCTGGGCACGCCGGCCGCGGTCGAGGCGGCCACCCTGCTGCTGGTCGCCCACGCCCTGTTCAAGGCGGCGGCGTTCCTCGTGGTCGGCGTGGTCGACCACGAGCTCGGCACCCGCGACCGCCGGCGCCTCCCCCGCCCCGGACCCGGCTGGAGGCCGACGGTCGGCGCCGGCCTGATCGCCGCCGCCTCGATGGCCGGCCTGCCGCCCCTGCTCGGCTTCGTGGCCAAGGAGGGGGTGCTCCAGGCCGCGCTCGACCTCGGCTCCCGCCGGGGCACGGCGGTGGCGGTGGCCGTGGCGGCGAGCGCGGCGCTGACCGTCGCCTACAGCGCCCGGTTCGGCCTCGCCCTGCTCGGCCGGGGCGCCGATCGCGCCGAGCCGTCGGGGCTGGCCCCCGCCGAGATCTCGTCTGCCCGCCCGAGCCCGGCGCTGTGGTGGCCGGCCGCCGCCCTCGCGGTGGCGACGGTGGGCCTCGGCGTGGCCCCGGGCCTCGCCGATCGCCCGCTCGGCGCCGCCGCCGGGGCGTTGGCCGGGATCGAGGTCCACCCCCACCTGGCGCTATGGCACGGGCTGGGCGCCGCCCTCGGGCTGTCGGCCCTGGCCTGGCTGGCCGGTGCCGCGCTGGTGGCCGCCGGCGGGACGGTCGACCGGCTCCTCGCCCGCGGCGCCGCCCTGCCCGACGGCACCATCGCCTACGTGGGCGTGCTCCGGCGGCTCAACCGCCTCGCCGACCGGGTCACCTCGATCTCCCAGCCCGGCTCGCTGCCGATCTACGCGGGGGCGATCCTGTGCACCGCCGCGGTGGTGCCCCTCTGGGCGCTCACCACCGGCCCGTCGTGGCCGGGGTGGCCGCGGTGGGTCGAGCTGCCGGCCCACGTCCCGATCGCCGCGCTGCTGATGACCGCCGCCTTGGCCGCCTCGGCGGTCCGCCGCCGGTTCTCCGCCGCCCTGTTCCTCGGCGTGGCCGGCTATGCGATGGCGGGGTTGTTCGTGCTCCAGGGCGCGCCGGACCTCGCCCTCACCCAGGTGGCGATCGAGACGCTCGGCACGGTGCTCTTCGTGCTGGTGCTGCGCCGCCTCCCAGACCGCTTCGGCTGGGCCCACGCCGACCGGTCGGACCGCGGCGCCGACCGGTCCGCCCACCCGGCCGACCACCGCACCGACGCGGCGCCGGCCTCGTCGCCCGCCGGCCCGGGCCGCGACTCGGTGATGACCGGCGGCCGCCGCGCCCTGCGCATCGGCGTCGCGGTGGCGGTGGGGGCCTCGGTGTTCGTCCTCGCCATGGTGATGGCCGGCCCGAGCCATCCGACCCCCGCGTCCGACGCGGCGGTGGCCCGGGCCGAACCCGACGGCCACGGCCGCAACGTCGTCAACGTGATCCTGGTCGACTTCCGGGGCTTCGACACCCTGGGCGAGATCACGGTCCTGGCCAGCGCGGCGATCGGCACGGTGGCGCTGGCCCGAGCCGGGCGCCGGCCCCCCGCCGACCGACGCCGGACGGGCGCGTCCGCCACCGGCGAGACCGTCGTGCCCCCGCGCCTCGCCCTCGAGCGGTCGGTCGTGCTCGACGTGTCGGTGCGGATCGTGTTCGCCGCGGTCCTGGTCGGCTCGCTGTACCTGCTCTTCGCCGGCCACAACCAGCCCGGCGGGGGGTTCGTCGGCGGGATCCTGGCCGGCGCCGCCGTCGCCCTGCGCTACGTCGCCGGCGGGATCGACGACGTCCGGCGCCTCTCGCGCGGCCGGCCGTGGAACGTGCTCGGGGCCGGGCTGTTCCTCGCCGGCGCCACCGCGGCGGTCCCGCTGGCGTTCGGCCACCCGGTCCTGACCAGCGCCTACCGTCGGATCGAGGTGCCGATCCTCGGCGGGGTGTCGCTGTCGTCGGTCACGGTGTTCGACCTCGGCGTCTACCTCGCGGTGGCCGGCCTGGCCCTGATGGTGTTCGAGTCCTTCGGCGACGACGGCCCGGAGCCGGCCCGATGAGCGTGCTGCTGGCCGCCACCGCCGCCGTGCTGTTCGGCGTCGGCACCTACCTGGTGCTCCAGCGGAAGCTGTCCCGGGTGATCATCGGCGTCGGCCTGCTCGGCCACGGCGCCAACGTGCTGCTGATCACCGCCGGCCGCCGCGGCCGGTCGCCGATCGTCGGGTCCGCCCCGGCCTCGACCTTCGCCGACCCCCTCCCGCAGGCGCTGGCCCTGACCGCGATCGTCATCAGCTTCGGCGTCACCGCCCTCCTCCTCGCCCTCGCCTATCGGAGCTGGCTGCTCACCGACGACGACGAGATCGCCGACGACGTCGAGGACCGCACCGTCCTCGCCCCCGACCACCTCGATCGAGAGCTGCTCGACGCCGAGGTCGCCGACCCCGACCCCGACCTGGACCGCAATTCCGATCCCGATCCCGATCCCGATCCCGATCCCGATCCCGCAGCAACCGGCGAGCCCGACCCCCCGGGGGACGACCGATGAGCTCGCTGCTCGCCGTCCCGGTGGTGCTGCCGTTGCTGGGCGCCGCCGTGTCGATCCTCGTCGGGCGGTGGCGTCGCGCCCAGCGGGTGGTGGCCCTCACGGTCCTCACCACGGTCCTCGGCGTGGCGATCGCGCTGCTGGTCGAGGTCGACCGCGAGGGCGTCGTGGCCTCGCCGGCCGGCGGGTGGGGGGCGCCGCTCGGGATCACCCTGGTGGCCGACCGCCTCTCCGCCCTCCTCCTGGTGGTGGCGGCGGCGATGCTGCTCGCCGTCGCCGTGTATGCCATCGGCCAGCCCGGCGCCGAGCGCAACCACGTCGGCTTCCAGTCGGTGTACCTCGTGCTGGCCGCCGGGGTGGCCGCCGCCTTCCTGACCGGCGACCTGTTCAACCTGTTCGTGGCGGTCGAGATGATGCTGACCGCCAGCTACGTCCTGATCACCCTGGGCGGGCGCATCGAGCAGGTGCGATCCGGCATGACCTACGTGGTGATCAGCCTGCTGGCCTCGGTGCTGTTCCTGGCCGCGCTGGCCTACACCTACTCGGCCACCGGCACGGTGAACCTGGCCGAGCTGTCCACCCGGGTGGCGGCCCTGCCCGAGGGCACCCGCACCGCGCTGGCCGCCCTGCTGCTGGTGGTGTTCGGGATCAAGGCGGCCCTCGTCCCGCTCCACTTCTGGCTGCCCGACAGCTACCCGACCGCGCCGTCGCCGGTCACCGCCATCTTCGCCGGGCTCCTCACCAAGGTCGGCGTCTACGCGGTGGTCCGCACCCAGACCCTGGTGTTCCCCGGCGTCCTGCCCCGCGGGCTCCTCTTCGGGGTGGCCGCGCTCACCATGGTGGTCGGCGTGCTCGGCGCCATCGCCCAGGAGGACGTCAAGCGCATCCTCTCGTTCAACATCGTCGGCCAGATCGGCTACATGCTCGTGGGCGTCGGCCTGTTCGACGTGGCCGGGCTGGCCGCGGTGATCGTGTCGCTCGTCCACCACATCGTGGTCAAGACCTCCCTGTTCCTCACCGAGGGGCTGATCGAGCACCACGCCGGCACCAGCCGCCTCGACCACCTCGGCGGGCTGGTCCGGCGGGCGCCGGCGGTGGCGTGGTGCTTCGGGGTGGCGGCGCTGGCGCTGGTGGGCATCCCGCCGCTCTCGGGGTTCGTGTCGAAGTTCGCGCTGTTCGGAGCGATCGCCCACCGCCAGGAGTGGTGGATCCTCGGCGTCGCCGTCGCCGTCTCCCTGTTGACCCTGTTCTCGATGACCAAGATCTGGATCGGCGCGTTCTGGGCGCCGGCCGACCCGGCGGTGGCGGGGGCCGCCGACCGCTCGGCACCGGCAGCGGCGCCTCGGCCGACGCCGGTGCTGATGCTGGCCCCCACCGTCGTGCTGGTGGCGGCGACGGTCGCCCTCGGGGTGCTCGGCGGGCCGCTGGTCGACCTCGCCACCCGCGCCGCCGGCGACCTGGTCCACCCGAGCGGGTACCTGCGGGCGGTGGGCGGCCGATGAGCAGCATCGGCCTCGGGGCCCTCCTCCTCGCCATCTGGCTGCTGCTCTGGGGCGGCGCGTCGGCGGCCGACGTGGCCGGCGGCCTCGTGGTGGTCGGCCTGGTCCTCTGGATCGTGCCCGACGTCGGGTGGCCCGCCCGCCGGCCGACGGTCCGCCTCGGCTGGGCGCTGCGGTTCGTCGGGCGCGTGCTCGTCGACCTCGTGCGGGCCAACGCGGCCCTGACCCGGGAGATCCTGAGCCCGGGCAGCTCGATCGCCACCGGCGTGGTGCGGGTGCCGCTCACCGGCTGTTCCGACGGCGTGCTCACCGTCGTCGCCAACGTCCTCGCCCTGACCCCGGGCACGATGCCGATCGACGTCGAACACGACCCGGCGGCCATCTCGGTCCACGTGCTCCACCTGCGCGACGTCGAGGCGGTGCGCCACGACATCACCGCGCTGGCCACGCTGGCCGTGCGGGCCTTCGGCGCCCCGCAGGCGGTGGCCGCGCTACCGATCGCCACCTCCGACGCCGCCAGCGACGCCACCAGCGACGCCTCGATCGACGCCACCTTCGACAACGCGCCCGCGGACGAGGCCGGCCGATGATCGCCGCCGTCTACCTGGTCCTCGGGCTGGCCGCGGTCCTGTTCGTCGGCCGCCTGCTGGCCGGGCCGTCGCTGGCCGATCGGGTCCTCGCCCTCGACGGCCTGATCGTGTGCGCCATCTCGGCCCTGGTCGCCCGGGCGGTCGAGAGCGGCGACGGCTCGTTCCTGCCCGTGGCGGTGGTGTTCACGCTGGTCGGCTTCATCGGCACCGCGGTGATCGCCCGCTTCATCGAGGCCCAGGGCCGATGACCACCGCCGCCGAGGGGTTCCTGCTCGCCGGGGCGGTGCTGATCCTCGTCGCTGCGGTGGGCGTGGTCCGGTTCCGCGACGTCCTGGCCCGCATGCACGCCCTGTCCAAGGCGTCCACCCTCGGCTTCCTGCTCGTGCTGGTCGGCGGGGCCCTCGGCCTGCGCGGCGCCGACGACATCACCTACGTCGTCCTCGCCGCCGCCCTCCAGGTGCTGACCTCGCCGGTCGGGGCCAACCTGATCAGCCGGGCCACCTACCGGTCCGGCGTCGCCCCCGGCGGCGACCAGCGCTCGGTCAGGAACCGGTAGAGCTCGTCGGGGTCGGCGCTGCGGCGGACGTGGCGGGCGTGGTCGTCCCCGCCGAAGAGCGTGCGCAGCAGGTCGTCCACCGGGAAGGTCCGGCTCCAGCAGCCACCGACGTCGAGGAAGGCCATCGGGCTGAAGCGGTCGTGGAACACCCGGTAGTAGTTCTGGGCCGCGTCCTGGAAGACCTCCTGGAGGGTCCCGGCCTTGCCCGGCGCGAACACGGTCCCGTCGCCGGCGATGGCCAGCAACCCGTCCTCGCGCTGGGCGTTCGAGAAGTACTTGGCCAGGTGGGTGGCGAGCGGCGTCGGCGGCTCGTGGCCGTAGAACCACGTGGGCACGGCGAGGCTGGCCCCGGCCTGCTCGTCGGGTACCGAGGCGGCCACCGCGAACGCCGGCACCTGCCACTCGTGGAGGCGCACGAGGAGCTCGGCGTCGAGGGCGCCGTCGGGCCGCACCAGCGGACCCCCTCGCGGGAACTCGGGGACCTCGCCCAGCGCGCCGAGGGCGGCGTCGAGGTCGCCGTCGGGACACGGCGCGAACCGGGCGCCGAGGTGGGTGGCCTCCATCGCCCCGGGACCGCCGCCGGAGGTGAGCAGCGCGCCGGCCCGCGCCAGCCGCCGCGCCAGGCGGGCGACCTCGCGGTAGGCGGGGTCGGTGCGGGCCATGTCGTGGCCGCCCATGATCGCCACCACCCGGCGTCGGTCGACCAGGGCGTCACGGGCGTCGGTGATGCACTGGTCGTGCAGCGCCCGCAGCATCCCCACGTCGCGAGACGGCGCGCCCCGGGTCGATCGGTAGGTGCGCAGGTCGAGGGTCTCGGCGTAGGAACCCGGCCTCGCGGGATCGAACCCGTCGAAGAGCTCCGCCGGCGTGTACAGCGTCGATCGGAACGGCACCACCGGCAGCTCGTCGGTCACCGGCCGAGTCCACCACGTGGGGCGAACCGCTGTTCATCCCACGGCAACCGGCCGTCGACCGAGACCGGGCAGGATGGACCACCGACCCGAGGAGGATCGTGGACGCCGACGACCTGGCCGCCGCGGCGGCGCACTTCACCGAGCACGGCTGGGTGCTCACCCGCACCCTCGACGACGACGGCGCCCGCCGGCTGGCCGCCTGGGTCGACGAGATCGCCGCCTGGCCCGACGACGGCGACGGCTGGATGCACCACCGCGAGCTCACCGACCACGGCCCCCGCCTCTGCCGCAGCGAGAACCTGATCCCGTTCCACCCCGGGCTCCGGGCCTTGCTCACCGAGGGCGCCCTGCCGGCCACCGCCTCGGCCCTGCTCGGCGAGCCGGCGGTGCTCTACAAGGAGAAGGTCAACTACAAGCTGGCCGGCGGGGCCGGCTACTCGCCCCACCAGGACGCGCCGGCCTACCCGTTCATCGACGCCCACGTCTCGTGCATGGTGGCGGTGGACGACTCGACGGTGGACAACGGCTGCCTCGAGGTGGTCGACGCCCGCCACCACGACCTGCTCCCGGTGGACGCCTCCGGGTGCATCCACCCCGACGTGGTGGCCGACCTGGTCTGGGAGCCGGTCGAGGTCCCCGCCGGGTCGACGCTCTGGTTCCACTCCCGCACCCCGCACCGCAGCGGCCCCAACCGGTCCGACCACGACCGCCGCGCCCTCTACCCCACCTACAACGCCGCCTCGGAGGGCGACCTGCGGGAGGCGTACTACCGGGAGAAGCTGGCCCGCTTCGCCGCCGGGTCGGGCCGGGCCGACGGCAAGGTCCAGGTCTCGCTGATCGACGACTTCCAGGGCCGGGTGATCGGGTGACCGGCCGGGAGGCGCCGGCCACCGGGGTCGACGACGTCGTCGGCCTGATCGAGCGCTGGGGCCCCGAGCGCTACGACGAGGAGGTCACCCAGCTCGAACACGCCCTCCAGGCCGCCGCCCACGCCCGGTCCGAGGGCGCCGCCGAACCGCTGGTGGCCGCCGCCCTGCTCCACGACGTCGGCCACCTGCTGGAGCTGCGAGCCGGCGGCGCCGCCGACGGCGCGGTGGACGCGGACCTCGCCCACGAGGCCCGCGGCGCCCGCTGGCTGGCCTCGGTGTTCCCGCCCGCGGTGACCGGCCCGATCGCCCTGCACGTGGCGGCCAAGCGGTACCTCGTGGCGGTCGACCACGCCTACGCCGCCGACCTGTCGCCCGGCTCGGTGCGCAGCCTGGCCCGCCAGGGCGGCCCGATGGACGCCGACGAGCGGGCGCGCTTCGAGGCCCATCCCGCCCACGCCGCCGCCGTCGCCCTCCGCCGCTGGGACGACGCCGGCAAGGTCACCGACGACATCGAGGTGCCCCCGCTCTCGGCCTACCGCTCCCTGCTCGACGCCCTGGCCCGGCCGGCCGCCGCGGCGCCCGCCTGATCCCTCCGCGGACCGAGCTCGAACGGGGCTCGACCGGCTCGACCGGGCTCAAGATCGGCCCGCCGCGGCCGACGGGGTCGAGGTGGACTCCGCGGCCCGCCTCCTGCTCACCTGGCTGGGTCGGCTCTGCCTGCTCGCCATCCCGGTGGTGTTCGTGCTCGCCGTTGCCCGTCCGCAGTCGCTCCGGCCCGTCGATGCCGTGCTCTGCCCCGCCGGTCAGCAGGTGGAGGCGTCGGGTCCCCGGCTCGACTCGATCCGCGACGACCTCGGCCGCCTCACGACCGTGTGCACCTCCTCGGACCTGCTGACCGACGTGACCCGCCGGGTCTACGCGGTGATGGGGGCGGCGTTCCTCGGGGCGGTGGCCGCCTACACGCTGCGGGCCCGCATCACCCCGCCGGCCCTGTCGGCCCCCGACCTCCCGCTGCACGCCTGACGCGGTCCGCCGCCCGGGCCGACCGGGCGGGCGTCGGTCAGGCCACCCCGGCGGCGACGACCGGTTCGGGCACGGCCCGCTCGGCCCGTCGGGCGTAGGCCCAGCCCGGCCCCCGCAGCACGAACGACAACCGATCGCGCCAGGTGGTGGAGGCGGCGACGTCGGTGACGATGTCGGCCAGCTCGTGGGTGGCGATGCGGGCCGGGTTGAAGGTCTCGATGTTGCGGGTGAGCCCGTAGACCACCGGCTCGTCCTCCACCTGGTGGGTCCCGAACAGCCGGTCCCAGACGATGAGGATGCTGCCGTGGTTGCGGTCGAGGTAGCGGCGGTTCGACCCGTGGTGCACCCGGTGCAGCGACGGCGAGTTGAGGACCTGCTCGAGCGGCCCGATGCTGCGGATCGCCTCGGTGTGGATCCAGAACTGGTACAGCAGGTTGACGCCGCGGGCGGTCTCGATCACCTCGGGCCGGTAGCCGAGCAGGGCCAGGGCGCCGTAGGGGATCGAGGCGGTGAGGGCGTCGGCCACCGGCTGGCGGAGCGCCGTCGACAGGTTGTAGTGCTCGCTCGAGTGGTGCACGACGTGGACCGCCCACCCGTAGCGGCTCTCGTGGGCCAGCCGGTGGTTCCAGTAGTAGACGAAGTCCCACGCCAGGATCGCCCCGGCCACCGCCGCCGGCCCGGTCCCCCGGTCGCCGAGCAGCCGGCGGCCGTAGAGGCGCCGCCCGGTGGTGCGCGAGCTCCACGCGGTGGCCGCCGCCACCCCGCCGGCCACGATCGCCGTGGCCCCCGCCGACGACGCCACCTTGCGGGCCAGCTCGGCCCGGCGGCGGCGCGCCGCCCGGCCGAGGGCGGCGCCCTCGACGTCACCCTTCTCGCCCCCGAACCTTCCGCGGCCGAACGTGCCTCCGCCGACCATCCCGTCGTCGGCCATCCCGTCGTCGACCATGCCTCCGCCGGCCATCCCGGCGATCCGATCACCGACGGTCCGATCCGGGACCACGCCGGCCTCGGGGAGCCCGTCGCGCCGAGCCCGGGCCACCACATCGGCCACCGTGGTCACGACGGCGGCGCCGGCAGCCACCCCGACGAGCGCTTTGGCCCACCGCCCCTTGCCCGGCGTGACCGGGGCCAGCACCCGGCCCATCACCGCCGGCGCCAGCAGGCTGGCGACGCCCATCGACAGGCTGGCGATCGTGTCGTTGCGCTCGTAGTCGCCCGGGCCCACGCCCCGCTCGGCCTGGGTCCGCTTCAGGTACAGGTACTCGGCGCCCATGCCGCCGAAGTAGGCGGGGATGGCCACCACGGTGAGATCCACGGCGAGCCCCCTCGGTCGTCGGTTCCGCGGACCGCCAGTGTGGTCGCTCGACCTCCGACGCGCACGGCCGGGACCGCTCGCTCCGCCGGTCGCGGCGCGCCGCCGGGTCGCCGCTCGGACCCGGGCCGAACCCGGCCCGGGGCGCGGACCGACCGCCGCCACCGGGTGGAGCGGTGGCGACGGTGGTCCGTGGGCCGGGTCCCGGGGATGGAGCCGGGCCGGCGTCGACGAGGAGACGACCCGGGGATGGTCTCTCTGGCGAGGGCTATCCGGCGAGGGGCAGCACGCCCACCGAGGCCAGCTCGGCGTGCACCAGGTCGATCTCGGCGGCGAGGGCGGCCGCCTCGAGACCGGCGGGGTCCGCCAGCGCCTCCCGGCGACGCACCAGCTCGATCAGCTCGAGCTCGAGGCCCACGGCCCGATCCTCCGGTGCGGCGTGGGCCTGCTCCCAGGGGAACGGCCCGGCGGGGGCGACGGTGCTGCGGTGGTGGCGGGCCGGCTGGATGGCGTGCACGTCGGGCTCCGGGGTCGAGGCGGTACCGGGATCACGTTGCCGGGGCGACGTGGCGACGATGCATCGCCCGTGTTGCGGTCCTGCGACGATCCGCGGTCTCGCCGATGCCATCGTTGACATCCGCCACACCAGCCCCACCAGCAACACCTCGCCGTTGGACCCTCGCCGCCTTCCAGCCCGCGCCTGGCGTCGACCTCGGCTCAGGTCCCCGTCTCGCCGAGGGCGGTGAGGTGCACGACGGCCCGGCCCTCGGCGTCGGAGGCCCGGAGGTCGACCTCGGCGGCGAGGGACCAGTCGTGCTCGTCGTCGGGATCGTGGAGGATCTGGCGGACCAGCCAGCGGTCGGCCTGCTCGTCGACCAGCAGGAGCGCCGGGTTGCGGGCGTCGGCGTCGGTGCCGAGGGTGCCGTGGGCGTCGAAGTAGGGCGAGGCGGCGGCGAACCACCGGTCGACGTCCCACCCGTCGTCGCCGTCGAGCTCGGCGAGGTCGGCCCAGCGGCGGTGGGCCAACAGCTCGATCCGCTGGAACATGGCGTTGCGGACCAGCACGGTGAAGGCCCGGCGGTTGGCGGTGACCGGCGGCGGGGCGTCGTCGATCGGACGGACCCCGGCGGCCCCGGTCGTGGGCGCCGCCTCCGGGTTGCGCAGCGCCTCCCACTCGTCGAGCAGCGAGGAGTCCACCTGGCGCACCAGCTCGCCGAGCCACTCGATCAGGTCCCACAGCTCGTCGGTCTTCTGGTCGACCGGGACGAGGCGGAGCAGCGCCTTGTAGGCGTCGGTGAGGTAGCGCAGCAGGGTGCCCTCGGACCGGGCGAGCTGGAGGAACCGCACGTACTCGCCGAAGTCCATCGCCCGCTCGTAGAGGTCGCGGGCGACCGACTTGGGGCTGAGGCGGTGGTCCGCGGCCCACGGATGACCCTCGCGGTAGACCTCGAACATCGGCTCGAGCAGGTCGGCCAGCGGCTGTGGGTAGCTGACCGTGTCGAGCTCGGCCATCCGCTCCTCGTACTCCATGCCCATGGCCTTCATCGCCGCCACCGCCTCGCCGCGGGCCTTGTCGAGCTGGGCCTTGAGGACCGGCCGGGGATCGTCGAGGACCGACTCGACCACCGACACCACGTCGAGCGCGTGGGTCTCCGCCTCGGGGTCGAGCAGGTCGAGGGCGGCGAGGGCGAACGGCGACAGCGGCTGGTCGAGGGCGAACTCGCGCTGGAGGTCGAGGGTGACCCGCACCGTGCGGCCCCGGTCGTCGGGCTCGTCGAGCTCCTCGACCACGCCGGCGGCCAGCAGCGCCGCCTCGATCTCGGCGGCCCGGGTGCGGTGCCGCTCCCGGTTGGTCTCGGTCTCGTAGCTGGCGTCGAGCAGGGCGCCGAGCGCGGCCCGCCCGTCGCCGGGCCGGTCGAGCAGGTGCAGCAGCATCGCGTTGGTCACCCCGAAGCTGGAGGTGAGCGGCTCGGGAGCGGCGCTGACCAGGCGATCGAAGGTGGGCTGGCCCCACGAGATCTGGCCGGGCGGCGGCTTCTTCTTGACCAGCTTGCGGGTCTTGCCGTCGACCTTGGTCTTGGCCGCCGCCTTCTGCTCGGCCCGGTGGTTCTCGATGACGTGGTCGGGGGCGAGGGCGACGACGGTGCCCGAGGTGTCGAACCCCGCCCGCCCGGCCCGGCCGCCGATCTGGTGGAACTCCCGGGCGGTGAGCAGCCGCACCTGGGTGCCGTCGAACTTGGCCAGCCCGGTGAGGACCACCGTGCGGATCGGGACGTTGATCCCCACCCCGAGCGTGTCGGTCCCGCAGATCACCTTGAGCAGGCCGGCCTGGGCGAGGCGCTCGACGAGGCGGCGGTACTTCGGGAGCATCCCGGCGTGGTGGACACCGACGCCGTGGCGCACGTACCGGCTGAGCGACCTCCCGAAGCCGGCGGCGAACCGGAACCCGCCGATCGCCTCGGCGATGGCGTCCTTCTCCGCTCGGCTGCACAGGTTGACGCTGAGCAGCGCCTGCGCTCGTTCGACGGCGGCGGCCTGGGTGAAGTGGACGACGTAGACCGGCGCCTGGCCCGTCGCGAACAGGTCCTCCAGCACCTCGGTCAGCGGGGTGAGCTCGAAGCGGTGGTCGAGCGGGATCGGCCGCACCGCGTTGCGCACCAGGGCGACCGGACGGCCGGTGCGCTCGGGCAGGTCGTCGACGAACCGGGTGACGTCGCCGAGCGTGGCCGACAGGAGCACGAACTGGGTGTCGACCAGCTCGAGCAACGGCACCTGCCACGCCCAGCCGCGCTCCGGGTCGGCGAAGTAGTGGAACTCGTCGAGCACCGCCAGGCCGACCTCCGCCTCCCGGCCTTCCCGCAAGGCGAGGTTGGCGAGGATCTCGGCGGTGCAGCAGATGATCGGGGCGTCGTGGTTCACCGACGCGTCGCCGGTCAGCATCCCCACCCGCTCGGCCCCAAAGATGGCCGACAGCTCGAAGAACTTCTCCGACACCAGCGCCTTGATCGGCGCGGTGTAGAAGCTCCGCCGCCCCTCGGCCAGCGCCGAGAAGATCGCCGCGATCCCCACCAGGCTCTTGCCCGACCCCGTCGGCGTGTCGACGATCACGTGGTTGCCCGCCACCACCTCGAGCAGCGCCTCCTCCTGGTGCGGGTAGAGCGCCAGCCCCCGCTCCTCGGCCCAGTCGAGGAACACCTCCACGACGGCGTCCCCATCCGCCGGCACCGGCACCCGCGCCCCGAGCGGCGGCGGCCCGGCGGCGGGCGCGGCATCGGCGTCGTCGGGGGCGGGTGCGTCGTCGTCGGCGGCGTCGTCGGCGTCGTCGGCGGCCGGCGCGTCGGCGGCAGCAGGCGCGGGGGCGGTGACGTCAGGCGCGTCGACGGATGGGTCGACAGGCGCAGGCGAGGGGCCGACGACGACAGGTGGGTCGACAGGCGCGGAGGCCGGAGCGACGGCGGCAGTTGCGTCGATGTCGGCAGCTGGTGCTGCATCGTCCGCGTCGGCGCTCACCGCCCGACCCTACGGGCGGCGGTCGAGCCCGGGCGCCACGACGTCGAGACCGTCCTTGCCGCTGCGACGTCGACCGTGCAGGCCGGCGTCGCCCCGAA
>WBZU01001006.1_pt1 | contig 22395 bp, 21 predicted proteins | sample 5204311 | NCBI WGS metagenome assembly WBZU01 (sample SAMN12344359, study PRJNA552823) | activated sludge metagenome | biome: Activated sludge suspended growth; feature: Nitrification reactor; material: Wastewater; isolation source: activated sludge from nitrification reactor of wastewater... | reverse complement strand
CCCGATCCCGTCCGGAACCGAGCTCCTCGATCCGCCCGTCGTCGAGGCGGCCCGAGGAGGATCGCTTGTCTTCGACGAAGACCTCGGCGAAGTCCCCGCCCGTGCGGAGGGCGGCACCGAGCACCCGCGACAGGACCGGTTCGTCGATCATCGAGCCTCGCTCACGTGGGGACGGGACGACGATCGGAGCTTGGCCGGGCTCGTCGCGAGGGGCTTATCGTAACGACGTGCCCGTCGAACCCGGCCGGACCGGCCACGTGGAGCTGCTGGTGGCCGACGAGGACACCGCGGTGGCGTTCCGCTCCGGCGACGTGGCCGTGCTCTCCACCCCCCGCATCGTCGCCCTGTGCGAGGAGGCGGCGGTGGCGGCGGTCGAGGGGTCGCTCGACGCCGGCGAGACCACCGTGGGCATGCGCATCCAGCTCGACCATCTCAACCCCACCGCGGTGGGCGACGTGGTCACCGCGGACGCCCGGCTCGAGAAGGTGGAGGGCCGGCGCCTCAAGTTCTCGGTGTCGGTCAACGACGCCCGGGGGCTGGTGGCCGCCGGCAAGGTCACCCGGGTCGTGGTCGACCGGGACCGCTTCCTCGACAAGTGCCGCTGAGCGCGCCGGGCGGCGTCGAGGTCGTCGCCCTCGACGCCGACGACACGCTCTGGCACTCCGAGGTGTACTTCCAGCGGACCGAACGTCGCTTCGTCGACCTCGTGGGCCGCTACCTGGACGACGAGGCGGACGCCGCCGCCCACCTCGCCCTCGTCGAGCACCGCAACCTGGCCCGCTACGGCTACGGCATCAAGGGCTTCGCGCTCTCGATGGTGGAGGCGGCCATCGAGGTGACCGACGGGGCGATCGGGACCGACGAGGTGGCCAGCCTGCTGGCCGCCGGCCGGGCGATGCTCGACCACCCGGTCGACCTGATCGACGGCGTGGAGGAGACGGTGGACGCGCTCGCCGACGCCGGCTACCGCCTGGTGCTGGTCACCAAGGGCGACCTCCACCACCAGGAGCACAAGATCGCCGCCTCCGGCCTGGCGTCGCGCTTCGAGCGGATGGAGATCGTGGCCGAGAAGGACGTGGCCACCTACCGGCGGGTGATCGCCGCCACCGGCGTGGAGGCGGCGGCGTTCTGCATGGTCGGCAACTCGGTGCGCTCCGACGTGCTGCCGGTCGTCGAGCTCGGCGGCCGGGCGGTCCACATCCCCTACCACGTGACCTGGGCCCACGAGCACGTCGACCACGACGGCACGGTGCCCACCGTCGAGACGATCCGCGACCTCCCCGCCTGGCTGGCCGCCCTCGGCTGACCTCGTGGTCCGCGGAGGCGGGTCCTACCCGTCGGCCAGGAAGGCGCGGAGCTCGGCCCACCACGCGTCGGGGGCCTCGAACTGGGGGCTGTGGGCGGCGTCGGGGATCACCGCGAGGCGGGCGCCGGCGATCGCGTCGGCCATCCGGCGAGAGGCGCCGAGGAAGGTGGCGTCCTGGTCGCCGACGACCACCAGCGTCGGGGCCTCGATCGCCGCCAGCTCGGCGAGGCGGTCGGGCCGGTGCACCAGTTCGAGCGCCATCGCCGCGTACATCGCCGGGTCGACGCGGTCGAGCTTGGAGCGGTTCCACTCGGTGTAGCCCGGGCGCTCGGCCCGCACCCGGGCGTCGGCCGGCGCCTTCTCGGACGGGAACGCCTCGAGCAGGGCGAGCAGCGACGGCAGTCCTTCGGCCCGCAGCAGGTCGATCCCGGCGGCGACGACCTCGGGACTGAGCCCCTTCGGCGCGCCGTGGTGGGTGTCCATCAGGACCAGGCGCTCGACCCGATCGGGGTGGTCGAGCACCACCTGCTGCACGACCATGCCGCCCATCGAGTGGCCGAGCACGGCGCACCGCCCCCAGCCGAGGTGGTCGAGCAGGCCGACGAGATCGCCGCCCATGGCGGCGAGCGAGTAGCCGTCCTCGCGGCCGACGTCGGTGCTGCCGCCGTGACCGCGGAGGTCCGGCGCCACCGCCCACCAGCCGGCGTGGGCCAGCGGATCGAGCCAGTCGCCGAAATCCTCCTTGGCCCCGGTGAAGCCGTGGACGAGCAGGAGCGGCCGACCGCCCCGACCGGCCTCGGCGATCTCGAGGACGACCTCACCGACCTCGACCGCGCGCGTGGGGACGCCGGTGCCGGGGACGTTCGAGGCGGCGACCGATGCGCTCACCGCGGCGTTCAGTCGCCGGCGAGCATCGACGGGTCGAGCTCGCCGACCTCGCTGGCCGGCGGGATCTGGATGTCGACCGGCTCCCCGAAGTCCCACAGCTCGTAGCTCATCGTCATCTTGGTGCTGCCCAGCAGCTCGCCCTCCTCGCTGCCCGACGCGAGCTGGGAGAAGTCGAACACCATCTCGAACTTGCGGACCATGCCGTCCTCGTCCACCCACACGTCGGTGGGCAGGGTCAGCGTGGACCCCTCGGGCAGGCCGAGCTGGTCCAGGGAGTCCCGCAGGTCGGCCGCCTCTTCGGGCGAGACGGACTCGGCGAGGTGGGCGAGGTCCACGTCGGTCCGCAGGTGGCGGGTCTCGACCCCCCGCACCTGCTCGGTCCCCACCTCCTCGACCTCGCCGCCGGCCTGCTCCAGGAAGGAGAGGAGCTTGGTGGGATCGCCCTGGGGGGCGCCGGCGAGGTCCTGGCCGGAGAGGTCCGACGCGTTGGCGTGCAGCCACTCGGCGTCGGTCCCGGCGAGGTCGCGGTAGAGGTCGGAGCGGAGGTAGGCGTCGTCGCCGTCGATGATCATCTCGATCGTGCCGTCGGTCTCGCCGAGCATCGAGAACAGGTCGCCCATGTCCATCGTGATGTGGGACCGCTTCGCCGCGGTGTCGATCTCGCCCTCGGCGGTGATCTCGATGTCGCCCATCATCGGGACGCCCGACATGGTCATCGTCAGCGACATCTTCTGGGTGCCGACGTCCGCGGTGGCCTCGGCCGAGCGGCGGAGGGCGGCGGTGCCGGCCGCGCCGGCGTAGCCCTCGGCGGGCCGACCGGGCCCGTCGACGGTGACCAGCCCGGAGGCGGTGTCGCCGGCCTGCACGCCGCACGAGGCGAGGAGCAGCGCCGCAGCGGCCGCAGCACCGGCCAGGGCGGGACGGAAGGGGGAGCGGGGCATCGAGGCCTCCAGGGTGGGGAGCGTCGCACCGCCTGCGGTCCGACGACCACGATGCGTGCCGGCCATGGTAGCGGGCTCCGTCGGCGACGACGGGGTGACCGGTAGGGTTCCCGGGACCCTTCGTCGCAGTGGGCCGGCGCCGTGCACCTCTCCAAGCAGCAACTGATCCTGGTCGCGCGCCTCGTGGTGAGCGGGCTGCTCCTGTGGGTCCTCGTCGAGAAGATCGGCGCCGGCTGGTCCGACGCCATCCCCGACCCGACCACCCACACCTTCGCCTGGCTGGCCGGCGCGCTGGCGCTGACCTTCGTCGGCGTCGTCCTCTCCGCCGCCCGCTGGAGCGCCGTGCTCGCCGCCCTCGGCCAGCACCCGCCGTTCCGTCGGCTGGTGTCGCTCTACTTCGCCGGCCAGTTCATGGGCAACGTGCTGCCCAGCACGATCGGCGGCGACGCGCTGCGGGTGAGCCGCCTGGCCCGCGAGAACGGCGAGGGGCCCACCACGTTCGCGTCGGTCGTGCTCGAGCGGCTGACCGGCTGGCTGGTGCTCCCGGTCATCACCCTGATCGGCCTCGCCGTCAACCCCGGCCTCCGCCGGCTCGGCCGGGCGTCGGCCCTCGCCTTCGCCGTGGCCGCCGGCACCCTTGCGCTGCTGGTGATCGTCCTGGTGCTCACCGGGCGGCGGGGCCGCGGCATCGAGGGCCACCTGGAGCACAACGCGGGCTGGCGGCGGTTCACCGGCGCGGTCCGCTTCGGCATCCGCCGCCTCGCCACCGAGCCCGCCGCCACCGCCAAGATCCTCGCCACCGGGTTCGCCTACCAGTTCATCCTGATCGCCTCCGCGCTCATGGCCGCCCGGGCGCTCGACCTGCCGGCCGGCGTCGGGCCCACCGCCCTGCTGGCCTTCGTCCCCGCCGTCCTCACCGCCCAGGTCCTGCCGATCTCGATCTCCGGCCTCGGCGTGCGCGAGGGCCTCTTCGTGCTCTTCCTGCACCCGCTCGACGTCCCGCGATCCCAGGCGGTCGCCCTCGGCCTGCTGCTGTACCTGCTCAACCTGGTGGTCAGCCTGCTCGGCGCCCCCGCCTTCGCCGTCGGCGGCCGGCGGGGCGCGGGCGGACTCGGCGACGGCGGCGACGACGAGGCGGACCTCCCGCTCGAGGTCGAGTTCCCCGACGACCCGACCGACGCCCGCCGCTCGGCCCGCCCCGCCACCGGGGCCGGCGGCCGGCTCGGCGCGCCGATCCCGGGGCCGGTCGCCCCGGTCGCCCCGTGACCGCCGAACGGGCCACGCCCAGCTCGGTCGGCCTGCGCTGGTGGCGCGAGGTCGTGCTGGCCCTCGGGTTCTACGTCGGCTACTCGATCGTGCGGAACATCTTCGGGGCCGGGCCCGAGTCGAGGTCGATCGCCTTCCGCCACGCCCGCGGGGTGATCCGGGTCGAACGGACCCTCGGGCTGTGGTTCGAGCCCTCCCTCCAGCGCTGGTACCTCGGCCTGCCGGGCCGAGGCTGGATCCGGGGCTGGAACATCTTCTACGGCACCGCCCACTTCATCGTGACGATCGGGGTGCTGGTGGCGGCGTTCCACTTCGCCCCCCACCTCTACCGCTTCGTCCGCACGATGCTGGCGGTGACCACCGCGCTGGCCCTGATCGGGTTCGCCACCTACACCCTGATGCCCCCGCGGCTGCTCGGCTCGTCGAGCCACTTCGGCGCCTGCGCCGGCGGCGTGGAGGACTGCCACGGCTACGGCATCGTCGACACGATCGACCGGTGGGGCGGCATCTGGAAGTTCGGTTCGGGCGGCATGGCCTCGGTGTCCAACCAGTACGCGGCGATGCCGAGCCTCCACTTCGGCTGGTCCACCTGGTGCGCGGTCACCGTCGTCCTGGTGGTGGGCCGCGGCCGCCTCCGCTGGCTGGCCTTCCTCTACCCGGCGGCCACCCTGTTCTGCATCCTCGTCACCGGCAACCACTTCTGGCTCGACGCCCTCTTCGGCGCCATCGCCCTCGGCCTCGGCGCCACCGTCGCCACCCTGATCGAGCGCCGCTCCGCCCGCCCCGCCCCGACACCGCCCGAGGTGAACTCGGAGGGTGGCGTCACCGCCGGCGTGACCTGAGCCCCCACGGTCCTGTCGGCTAGTCGGCGGCTTCGGCGGCGAGGAAGGCGAGCGCGGCGCCGCTGGCCCAGGCCTGGACCGGTTGGGCGACGCCGAGGGCGACGACCCGGCCGCCGCCGGGAGCGTCGTCGTAGGCGTAGAGCTCGGGGAGGTGCTCGAGGTCGCACAGCGCGTCGAGCACGGCGCGGCGCACCCGCCGGGCGTCGTCGTGACGGCCGACCGCCCGCAGGCCCTCGTGGATCACCCAGTTGTCGTGGGGCCAGATCGAGCCGCGGTGGTAGCTGTGGCCGTCGAAGTGGGGGTCGTGGGAGGAGTGGGTGCGGATGCCCGCCGGCGTCCAGAGGTCCTCGGCGAAGAGGCGGTCGGCCACCGCCCCGGCCCGGTCGGCGTCGATGATCGGCGTGCCGAGGAGGTGCCCGGCGTTGGAGGTGGCGATGGCGGCCACCACCCCGTCGCCGCCGACCGCGAGGGCGTAGGTGCCGAGCTCCGGGCGCCAGAACCGTCGCTCGAAGGCGGCGCGGTCGGGGGCGACCGCGGCCGGGGCCCGCACCCCGAGGCGGGCCAGCGCCGCCGCCGCCTCCGCGTGGTACCCCTGCACCTCCACCAACGCGACCGGCGCGGCGATCGGGACGGCGCCGAGGTCGCTGTCGCGCCAGCCCTGGTGGAGGAGCCCGGCCGGGTTGCGGCGCACGTAGGCGACGAGGTCGTCCACGCCGATGCGGGCGTCGCCGGCCATCCACCGGGCCGCCTCGACCAGCTGGGGGCGGACCTCCTCGACCAGGGCGACGTCGCCGGTGGCCGCCGCGTACCGGTCCACCAGGCGCACCCACCAGGAGGTCGAGTCGATGCTGCCGTAGTACGGGAAGCCCCAGCGGAGGTGCTTGCGCAGCTCGAGGCGCAGCAGGTCGGCCAGGCGCACGGGGGCCTCGTGGGGAAGCTTGCCGGGCTGCTCCTCCCGCCGGCGATCGTCCACCCGGCCCTGGCGGGCGGCGAGGGCGCGGATCGTGGCCGCCGCCACCGACGGGTCCTCGGGCAGGAGCTGGAGGGCGACGATCGCCGAGTCGCGGCCGAACAGCCGGGCGAAGCGCGGCAGCCCCGCCATCAGCCAGCCCTCCGGGGTGCGGAGGCGGCGCAGGTCCTCCCGGGCCCGGGCCTCCAGCTCGGTGCGGGTGAAGGTCACGGATCCTCCCGGAGTCGGTAGACGTCGACGCCCTCGATCGTGGCCACCCGGTCGTAGTCGGCGGCCACGAGGTGGGCCAGGGCGGGGAACCCGTCGAGGCGGAACCACTCGCCGCCCCGGAGCTCGCCGGCGGCGGTGTCGACCACCACGACCGGCGGGTCGGCCCGCAGGCCGGCCACCCAGCGGCGGTAGCGGGCGAGGTCCTCGCCGCGGAGGTCGGCCTCGGAGGCGACGCGGTCGCGTCGGCCGCCGGAGTGGCCGGTGAAGAACTCGCTGTGCGGGTAGCCGCCCGCCGGCGGGCGATCGGCGAGCCACGAGATCTCGGGCTCGTTGCCCCAGACCAGGACCGGGTCGCCCGGTTCGGAGAACCCCCGCACCGCCCGGGCCACCGCCACCTGGACCGCCGGCGGCGACCCGAGGGCCATCGACCACGCCAGCCCGGCGGCCACCACCGAGGACGCCACCGCCCACGCCAGCGCGGACCGGCGACGAGGGGCGAGGGCGGCCGCGCCCCGGCCGGCGAGCAGCGCCAGCGCCGGCAGGAGCTGGAGCAGGTAGTGGGGGAAGAGGCGCAGGCCGGGGAGCAGGGCGACGAGCGAGACGGCCAGCAGCACCTCGACGTCGAGGTCGGGCCGTTCGAGCCGGCGGCGGATGGCCCGACCGGCACCGCCGTCGCCGTCGGCGGGAGGGGCGCTGGACTCGCCGGCCCGAGGCCGCCGAGCGGGGGCGGCGAGGAGCCAGGCGCCGCCCCAGAACCCCACGGCCAGGACCGCGAGGGCGGCCAGCCGGAGCGCCGCCTCGCCGAGGTCGGCCAGGCCGAAGCCGAGGTAGCCGCCGGTGCCGAGCAGCGCCCACTCGAGGACCCGCCCGATGCCGAACGGGGCGGCCAGCCCGATCCCGGTGAGGGCGGTCGCCCCCGAACCCAGGGCCACGTGGCGCCACCGGCCCGACCGCCACCAGCCGAGTGCGACCGGCACCACGGTCACCGCCGCCGGCTGCTTGCAGAGGACCGCCACCGCCAGGGCCACGCCGGCCACGATCGGCCGTCCTCGGGCGGCACCGACGACGGCCACCACGATCGGCAGGAGCGCGAACAGCTCGAAGTTGGCGGCCTGCGCGTCCTGGGCGCCGAGGGCGGACGCACCCAGCACGAGGACCAGGCCCGCCGTCCAGCCGGCCACCGTCCCCCAGCGCCGCTCCGCCTCGTCGGCCACCAGGAGCCCGGCGAGCAGGATCAGCACCGCCACGAACATCCGCACCGGGCGCAGGTCTGCGGTGCCGAGGGCCGCGTAGATCGCGAACGGCAGCGGTGGCTTGCGATCGATCAGGTCGACGTAGAGGTGGCCGCCGTCGGCCAGGGCCCGGCCGCCGAGGCCGAGGGTGGCCTCGTCGGTGTTGAACACCCGCCGGGCCACCATCCCCGGCAACCGCGTGAGCACCACCAGGGCGGCGAGCACCGCGGCCCGCCGACCGGTGCCCGGGCGCGGTCGCCGTCGTCGGCCGGAAGCGGCCTCCGAGCGCGCCACGGTCATCGGCGGGCGACGGGCGCGTCGACCCGCCAGGCCACCGGCGGCCCGTGGTAGCCGCTGCGGGCCAGCAGCTCGGTGGTGCCGCCGGGCCAGGTGGTCAGGCGCACCTCGGCCCGGTCGCCGCCGGGTTCCATGCGCAGCCAGGCCAGGGGCGCGTCCGGGGTGGCCCGCGCGCCGGCGGCGTCGAGCTCGGCCAGGAGGCGGCGGCGAGCCTCGGGTTCGAGGTATTGGAGCACGATCGAGTGCACGACCACCGTGGTGGTCCCCGGTCGGGGCCCGGCGAGCTGCTCGGCCACCCACCCGACGGCCTCGGCCCGATCGACGGCCACCGGCACCTCGGCGGCCACCGCCAGCGCGGCGTCCAGCCGGGCCCGACGCTCGGGCTGGTCGGGCCAGACCAGCGACCGGAGCCGGCGGCGACCGTCCTCGCTCGTCGGATCGATCGGGGCGAGGTCGCACCCGCGTCGCTCCGCCACCGAGATCGACGCGCCGAGGTCGGGCGTCCGGTCGAGCCAGGGGTCGACGAACCGCAGCGGACTGGCGGACGGTCCCCAGCCCGCCCCGCCGGCCTCGTACCGGTACCGGTCGAAGCGCAGGTTCAGCCCCGCGCTGGCCCCGACCTCGAGCACCCGCAGGGGATGTCCGAGGGCGGCCAGCTCGAGGAACCCGCCGAGCAGGGAGGCGCTGCGCCCGGGCTCGTTGGTCTGCACCCCCCGCTCGACCATCACCTCGAGGGCAGCGCGGTGGCGGCCGACGGCGGCGACGAACCGCTCCCCGACCGCGGGGCCGGGGGTCCCGCCGGCCGACGGGTAGTGGGCGGCGAGGTCGGGCTCGACGCCGCCCAGCACCAGCTCGTGCACCGCGGCCAGCAGGCGCAGGAGCACGGCGTCGCCGATGGGCCGACCGGCCAGCGGCGCGAGGACCCGGGCGGTCGGGCCGCCGGCGGCCACGTCGGCGGCGACGGCGGCGAGGACGGCGGCGTACAGCGGCGAGCCGGCCAGCTCGCAGCCGAGGCGCTGGTGGTCGATGGCGGCCAGCAGGGGCGACGGCGCGCCGGTGCCGACGGCCGCCCGGCTCCGGGCGGTCACGGCAGGTCGCGCTCGACGCGGCAGAGCGAGATCGGCTCGACGCCCTTGAGCCGGGTGCGCCGCGCCCGGCCGAACCGCACGCCGGCCAGCGGCCGGACCGCGTCCCGCACGTCGACCGAGCAGAGGACCATGCCGCCGCTCGCCTCCTCGGTGATCCGAGCGGCGATGTTGACGACGTGGCCGAACAGGTCGTCGTGGGTGGCCACCGCCTCGCCGACGTGGAGCCCGGCCCGCAGCGCCAGCGGCGCCCGCACCGCCTCGACCAGCTCCAGCCCGGCGAGGATCGCCGCCTCCGGCGCCGGAAAGGTGAGCATCAGGCCGTCGCCCATGCGCTTGACGATGTGGCCGCCCCGGCTGCGCACGACCGGCCCCACCACCCGCTGGTGCTCGGCGATCAGGGAGGCGGCGGCGTCGTCGCCGTGGGCCGCGGTGTAGCGGGTGAACCCCTCGAGGTCGGTGAACATCACCGCCAGCTCGACCGGCGCGGCGAGGTCCTCCGGCGCGGCCCGGACGAGCGAGAGCCCCTGGAGGGCGTTCAGGCCCATCGACGCCATCACCGACGGCCGCTGCTCGGCGGTCCGCTCGAGGAACCGCTGCACCATCTCGAGCGGCGGCGCGGTCCGGAACGGCCGATCCGAGGGCGACTCGAGCCACGCCCGATCGACCAGCCCCACCTCGGCGGCCTGGGCCGCCCACGCCGGATCGCTGCTGATCACCTCGGCCAGGCGCTCCGACACCGAGCGCCGCAGCGAGGCCAGCGCCTGCTCACCGACGTCCCGAGCGCGCTGGACAGGCACCGAGCCATCGTAGGGCGGCGCCTGGTCGCCCGGCCTCCGGCGACCGCTCGTACCATCGGCCGGTGCCGGACGTCGGACTGGTGGCCTCGCTCGGGATCCTCGCCGCGGTCCTCGTGGCGGTGACCCGCTCCCCCGGCGGCCGCTCGGAGGTCACCTGGACCGCGCCCGCCGCGGCGCTCGTGGTGGCCACCGGGCTGGTGGGCTGGCGGCAGGCCCGCCACGTGGTGGCCGACCTCGCCCCCACCCTGGCGTTCCTGGCCGCCATGTTCGTGCTCGCCCACCTCGCCGAGCAGGCCGGGGTGTTCCGGCGGGCCGCCGCCGTCCTGGGCCGGGCGGCCCGGCCCGGCCGGTCGCCGATGGCGCTGCTGGTCGCCGTGGCCGCCCTCGCGGTGGCGGTGACCTCGACGCTCAGCCTCGACGCCACCGCCGTCCTGCTCACGCCGGTGGTGGTGGCCGTGGTGGCCCACCGTCCCGACCGCGACCGCTCGCTGCTGCTCACGACCTTCCTCGCCAACGGCGCGTCGCTCCTGTTCCCCGTGGCCAACCTGACCAACCTCCTGGCCCTCGACCAGCTCGACCTCACCTTCGGCGCCTTCGCGGCCCGCATGGCGCTGCCCACCCTGGTCGCCGCCGTCGTGCTCACCGTCGGCTGCCGCTTCGTGATCCCGGGCGTCGCCGCCCACGCCCACGCCGGCACCGACCCCGCCGAGGCCCGGCCGATGCCGACGCCGACTCCGACCCCGACGCCACGGCCGGACGGCCCCGCCGCCGATCGCGCCGACGACCGGGACGCGTGGTGGGTGGTCGGGGGGATCGTCGTCCTCCTGGTCGCGTTCGCGGTGGCGTCGACCCGGGGGATCCGGCCGGCGCCGGTGGCGGTCGTCGGCACCGCCGTGCTCCTGGTGGTCGGCCTGGCCCGCCGGACGGTGGCCGCCCGTTCGGCGCTGGCGGCGGTCGACCTTCGCTTCCTCGCCTTCGTCGCCACCCTCGGCGTGGTGGTGGCCGCGCCGGCCGAGCGGGGCCTGACGCGGTTCGTCGCCGACCGGCTGCCCTCGGGCACCGGGCTGGGCGCGCTGCTCCTCGTCGCCGCCGTCGCCGCGGTCCTGGCCAACGTGGTGACCAACCTCCCCGCCACGCTGGTCCTGCTCCCCGCGCTGGCCACCCGCACCCCCACGGTCGCCCTGGCCGCCCTGATCGGCCTCAACGCCGGCCCGATGGTCACCCCGACGGCCTCGCTGGCCACGCTCCTGTGGCGCCGCGTCGTACGGGCCGCCGGCGTCGAGCCGCCCCTCGCCCGCCACCTGGTGGCCGCGGCGATCCTGACGCCCCCGACCGTGGTCGGCGCGGTGGTCGCCCTGTGGGCGGTGGGGGGCCGGTGACCGCCGCCCGGCGCGAGGGTTCCCGGAGGTGGGCGCGGTAGCGTGCTCGGTCGGCCGGTCCGAACGCGGCACCGCCGATCCTCGTCCCCGGAGGCCCCGTCCCCGATGCTCCTCGACGCCATCGCGAGCCCTGCCGACCTGCGCCGCTTGGACGCGGCGCAGCTGCCGGCCCTCGCCGAGGAGATCCGCACCTTCATCGTCGAGTCGGTGGCGGCCAACGGGGGCCACCTCGGCTCGAACCTCGGGGTGGTCGAGCTCACCCTCGCCCTCCACCGGGTGTTCGACTCCCCGCACGACCGCATCCTCTGGGACACCGGCCACCTGGCCTACGTGCACAAGCTGATCACCGGTCGCCGGGCCGGCTTCGCCGCCCTGCGCCAGGAGGGCGGCCTCTCGGGCTACCCCAACCGGGCCGAGTCCGAGCACGACTGGATCGAGAACAGCCACGCCACCACGGCGCTGTCCTACGCCCACGGGCTGGCGATGGCCGAGGACCTCCGGCTCGAGGCGGCCCGTCGCCACGGCGAGCGGGCCCACCGTCGCGAGGTCGTGGCGGTCATCGGCGACGGCGCCCTCACCGGCGGCATGGCCTACGAGGCCCTGAACAACCTCGGCCACAGCGGCCGCAAGGCGATCATCGTCCTCAACGACAACGGCCGGTCCTACGCCCCCACCGTCGGGCGCCTCACCGGCAGCGTCTCGCGCCTGCGCCTCGACCCCCGCTACCTCCGCCAGCGCCGCCGGGCCGAGGAGATCGTCCGCCAGGTGCCGATGGTCGGCCAGCACGTCGCCTGGGGCCTGGCCGGCGCCCGGGCCGGGCTGCGGGAGATGCTCGAGCCGCCGATCTTCTTCGAGACCCTCGGCGTCCGCTACAGCGGCCCGATCGACGGCCACGACGTCGAGCGCATGGAGGAGGCGTTCCGCAACGCCGCAGCGTTCGACGGGCCGGTGGTCGTCCACGTCCTCACCACCAAGGGCAAGGGCTACCCGCCCGCCGAGCAGGACGAGGAGCAGTGCCTCCACGACACCAAGGTGTTCAACCCCGAGGTGGGCCCCCAGCCGAGCGGCGAGCCGGCCAAGCCGTCCTACACCGGGGCCTTCACCGAGGCGATCGTCAAGGAGGCCGAGGCCCGGCCCGAGCTGGTGGCGATCACCGCGGCGATGCCGGGCTCCACCGGCCTGCTGCCGTTCCAGGAGCGCTTCCCGGACCGCTTCGTGGACGTCGGCATCGCCGAGCAGCACGCGGTCACCGCCGCGGCCGGGATGGCCATGGGCGGGCTGCGCCCGGTGGTGGCGATCTACTCCACGTTCCTCACGCGGGCGTTCGACCAGGCCAACCTCGACGTCGGCCTGCACGAGCTGCCGGTGGTGTTCGCGGTGGACCGGGCCGGGATCACCGGCGACAACGGCGCCTCCCACCACGGCGTGCTCGACCTCGTGCTGCTCTCGAAGATCCCGGGCATGACGATCTTCGCCCCGTCCTCCTACCAGGAGCTCCAGGTCCAGCTGCACGACGCGCTGGAGCTGGACGGCCCCGCCGCCATCCGCTGGGCCAACACGCCGGCGCCCGAGGTGGACGAGCACGAGGTCGGCCACGGCCTCCGGGCCCGCAAGGTCCGCGAGGGCGCGGACGTCTGCCTGATCGGCGTCGGCAAGCTCCTCGGGGCCTGCCTGGACGCCGCCGAGCGGCTGGCCGCCGAGGGGATCGAGGCCACCGTCTGGGACCCCCGGGTGGTCAAGCCGCTCGACCCCGCGATGCTCGACGACGCCGCCGGCTTCGGCCACGTGCTCACCGCCGAGGACGGCCTGCGCGAGGGCGGGATCGGCAGCGCGATCGCCGACGAGCTGTCCCGCCGCACCCTGGGCAGCCCCCGGGCCCCGCGGGTCGCCGTCCTGGGCACCCCGGTCGCCTTCCTGGCCCAGGCCAAGCCGGACGCGCTCCTCGCCCACCTCGGGCTCGACGGCGCGGGCATCGCCGGCGCCGTCCGTGACCTGCTCGCCGGTCGCCCCCAGCCGGCCTGACCCCCGTCCTCGCCCCACGGGGCCGCGGTACCGTCCACCGCAGCGCCGAACCCGAGGAGCCCCCGATGGCCGTCAACCCCGTCCCGCCCGACCGTGCCGCCCTGACCCCGTCGCTCACCGTGGCGCCCTGCGCCGAGGCGATCGACTGGTACGTCCGGGTGTTCGGCGCCGAGGAGTTCGGGCCCCGCATGACCGGCCCCGACGGACTGGTGGCCCACGCCGAGCTCCGCATCGCCGACTCGGTGATCATGCTCGCCGACCCGTGGCCCGACGGGCCCACGCAGACCCCGGCGCAGCTCGGCGGCTCGACGATGGCGCTGTTCCTCTACCAGGCCGACGCCGACGAGATCTGGGCGCGGGCCGTCGAGGCCGGCGCCGAGGTCGTCTTCCCGTTCGAGGTCCAGTTCTACGGCGACGAGGGCGGGCGCATCCGCGACCCGTTCGGCCACACGTGGGGCATCGGCCGCCACGTGGAGGACGTGTCCGACGAGGAGATGGAGCGCCGCATGGCCGCCTTCTACGAGGAGCAGGCCGGCGGCGAGGGCGGCTGAGACCCCGCCGGCTCAGGCCTCGGCGTAGAAGGGGTTCTCGCCGGCGGCGTGATCGGTGGCGTCGACCACCTCGGTGATCTCCGGGATGTGCTCGAGGATCGACTTCTGGATGCCGTCCCGCAGCGTCATCGCGCTCACCGCGCAGCCCTGGCAGCCGCCGCCCATCGTGATCACCGCCTTGGCGTCGTCGATCACCTCGACCAGCTGGGCGAAGCCGCCGTGGGCGGCCAGCGACGGGTTGATCGACTGGTCCAGCAGCTGCTGCACCCGCTCGGTGACGGTGCCCGACAGCTCGACGTCGTAGCCCGTCAACGGATCGGGCCGGTTGGGGTTGCGGATCACCAGGCCGCCCTGGCCGGCGGCCGAGGGCAGGTCGAGCGTGGCGCCCCAGAGCGGATCGACGCTGTCGACCGGGATCATCACCACCAGCTCGCCCTGCTCGTAGATCAGGTCGTCCGCCTCGGCCCGATCGCGCTCCTCGAAGGACAGGTCGTAGGTGTACTCCGCGCCGCGGGCGCCGGTGACCTCGACCCGCAGCGCCAGCGCCTCCGGCTCGTCCTCGGCGGCGAGGATCGACAAGACCTGCTCGAGCGCGGCGTCGGTGACCCGGAGCGGCACCGCCGGCCCCGAGGCGGAGCGATCCGGGGCCTCCTGGGCGAACGGCGAGACCTTCGGCTCGGCCGGGGTGGCGGCGGGCGCGTCGGTGGGGACGGGGGCGGGCGCGGTGTCGTCCATGGCCGCACCAGGGTACCGGCGACGCCCGCGGAGCCACCCCCACGATCTGCCCGTAGCATGCGCCGGTCCCCCACCCCTCGGAGGTGCTCGGTGATCATCTTCGGCACCCGCGTGCGGCTCAAGGTCCTCCAGGCCCTCGTCTTCTTCTGCCCGCGCTGCGGCGGCGACCGCCAGGGCGAGCGCCTGCTGGCCCGACGCTGGTTCACGCTGTTCTTCCTGCCCGTGATCCCGATGGACCGGGTGGGCGAGGTGGTCCGCTGCTCCACCTGCCGCGCCACCTTCGACCCGTCGGTGGCCGACCAGCCCACCAGCGCGGACCTGTCCGTGGTGCTGTCGAACGCGGTGCGGGTGCTGGCCGCCATGATCGTGCGAACCGGCGACGGCGCCGACGCCCGGTTGCGGGCCGCCGCCGTCGACGTCGTGGCGAAAGTCGATCCCGCCTACGACGACGCCCACCTGGCCGGCGACGTGGACGCCGTCGACCCCACTCTCGCCGATCGGTACGTCGAGCCACTGGCCGCCACCATGGCGGTGCCGGGCAAGGAGCGGCTGGTGGCCGACCTCGTCCGGATCGCCCTCACCGACGGCACGATCACGCCCGACCAGCGCCGGGTGATCGACGCCACCGGGCGCGGCCTCGGCCTGACCCCGGCCCACGTGACCGGCATCGTCTCGAGCGTGGCCAGCGCCGGCTCGCCGCCGCCTCCGCCCGATGCCCCCGGCGCCGACCTCGGTGGCCCCGACCCGGGCGCCGCCGGCCCCACCTGATGCGCGTCCTCGTCACCGGTGCGGGCTCGGGCATCGGCGCCGCCACCGCCCGGGTGCTCGCCGCCCACGACCACGAGGTGGTGGCCACCGCTCGCCGGCTCGACGCGCTGGCGCCGCTGGCGGACGTGGTGGCGCACCGCCTCGTGCTCGACGTCACCAGCGACGCATCGGTGGCCGACGCGGTGACCGCCGCCGGCCCGATCGACGCGTTGGTCAACAACGCCGGCATCAGCGAGACCGGCCCGCTCGAGACCTTCCCCCACGACGTGATGGTTCGGATGTTCGACACCAACGTCCACGGCCCCATGCGCCTGATCCGGGCCGTCGTTCCGGCGATGCGCGAGCGGGGCCGCGGGGTGGTCGTCAACGTCACCTCGGTCGAGGGCCGGGTGGCGGCGCCGCTGTCAGGTCCGTACTGCGCCACCAAGCACGCCCTCGAAGCGCTATCGGAAGCGCTGGCGATGGAGATCGCGCCCTTCGGCGTGCGGGTGGTGATCGTCGAGCCCGGCTACATCGCCCCCGGCATGCGCAACAACCGCCGCCACGGCGAGGACGGCACGCCATACGAGGAACTGCGCCGCCAGTGGAGCGGCGCCGACGCCACCCTCGTCGGCCCCTCCGGTCGTCCGGGGCCCGAGGTGGTGGGCGAGGCCATCGCCGCCGCCCTCGCCGACCCCACCACCCCGTTGCGCGTGCCCGTCGGCGCCGACGCCGAGCTCGTCCTCGCCACCCGCAAGGCCCAGGACGACGCCACCTTCACCGCAACCATGCGCGAGGTCCTCGGCATCACCTGGTGATGCAGACCCTGGTCAGGTGGCTCGTCACCTCCCTGTTCCTCTCGGTGGTGGCGGCGATCTTCGCCACCCGCTTCGGCTGAGAGCGGTCCCGCCCACCGGCCGACCGATCGGGTCGGTGCCGGGCATCGACCTCGGCGGGCGTTCAGGCGGCGGTCTTGTCCCAGCGGAAGAGGCGGGCGGCGAGGGCGGCCACCACGGCGGCGAAGGTCAGGAGGATCAGCATCGGGGCCACCGCGGCGCCGATGCCCTTGCCCCGGACCATCACGTCGAGCATCGCCTCGTTGAGGTAGCGCAGCGGGAAGAGGTGGGACACGGCCTTGATCCAGGCCGGCGCCTGGTCGAGCGGCGCGAAGGAGCCCGAGAGGAACGCCATCGGCAGCACGATCAGGTTGGCCAGGCCGGAGGCGCCGTCGTTGGTGGTGGCGATCGACCCGCAGAACAGGCCGATGGCCATGAACGAGAGCGTCCCGCAGGCCACCAGCGGGACCGCCAGCCACCACGAGCCGCGCAGCTGGAGGTGGAAGAACGACACCGACAGCACGAGGAACATCGCCAGCTGCACGAGCGCCACCCCGACGGAGACGGCGACGCGGGCGGCCACGATCGAGCGGGTGCTGACCGGCGACAGGCGGAGGCGCCGGAGCAGCTCGCTCTGGCGCCAGGTCACGATCGACAGCGCGGCGCCGAAGGTGGCACTGGTGGCCACGGCCCAGCCCAGGAGGCCGGGGGCGATGTATTGGATCGGGCGGAGCGACTCGTCCTCCACCTGCCGAGGCACCAGCTGGTAGCGGGGGGCTCGGCCGGTGGCGGCGACGTTGGACGCGTCCACGAAGCCCTGCATCGCCCCCTGGAGGATGGCGGCACCGGTGGCGTCGGCCCGCGAGTAGTACACGACGAGCCGGTCGCCCCGCTGGGCCACGGCGCCGTCGGCATCGCCGTCGCGCACCTTCGCGATCGCCCGCTCGAGGTCGTCCACCGGGGTGGTCTTGAACGTGCCGTCGAACGCCTCCTTCGCGTCGCCGGACAGGTCGGCGAGGAGCTGCGGCTTGCCCACCACGAGCAGGTCGGTGCGGGAGCTGGTGGACGAGCCGGCCACGCTGCCGAAGAAGACCAGGAACACCACCGGGAACAGCAGCGTGAACCCGAGGGCCATGCGGTCCCGCAGGAACCCCTTCACCATCGCGGTGGCGAGGGTCTTGACTGCGCTCACGCCCGGTACTCCCGTCCGGTCAGGTCGAGGTAGACGTCTTCGAGGGTGGCCCCTCGGACCCGCACGCCGTCGAGTTGTCGGTGCTCGGCGAGCGTGGTCAGGACCGCGGCGGGATCCCGGGTGGTGAGCACCACCGAGTCGCCGTCCTCGGTCACCTCGGCGGCGACGGCCAACGAGCGCGCCTCGTCCGCGCCGAGCGCGCGTCGGAGCACCGAGATCCGCACCGGCGCGTCCAGGCCGAGGATCAGGGCCTCCGGGGTGTCCAGGGCCAGCACCTTCCCGGCGTCGAGGATGGCCACGCGGTCGCAGAGGGCCTCGGCCTCCTCCATCGAGTGGGTGGTCAGCACCACGGTCCGGCCGGCGGCGTTGAGGCCGCCGAGCAGGTCCCACAGGTTCCGGCGGGCCTGGGGGTCGAGCGCCGAGGTGGGCTCGTCGAGGAACACCACCTCGGGGTCGTGCACCAGGGTGCAGGCGATCGAGAGGCGCTGCTTCTGGCCGCCCGACAGCGCCTCGGTGCGGGCGTCGGCGTGCTCGGTGAGGCCGACCTCCTCGAGCAGCTCCTCGGCGCGGGTCCGGGGCGCGCCGTACAGGTCGGCGAAGGTCTCGATCTGCTCGCGGGCGGTCAGGCGGTCGAAGAAGGCCGACGACTGGAGCTGCACGCCGATGCGGCGGCTCAGGTCGAGGCTGCGGGGCCACGGCGAGGAACCGAGCAGCGAGACCGTGCCGCCGTCGGCCTCGCGGAGGCCCTCCACGATCTCGAGCGTCGTGGTCTTGCCGGCGCCGTTGGGGCCCAGGATCCCGAACCGCTCGCCGGCCTGGACCTCGAAGGAGATGCCGTCGACCACCGCCCGGTCCCCGTAGGACTTCCGCAGGTCGGACACGGTCAGAACGGGCGCCATCACCGGGTCCTACCACCCGGACCCGCCGGTCGTGCCGCGGGTCCGGGAGGTCGACGGCTCACTCGTAGTACTCGGCGCCCACGTGGGTCAGGGCGTCGTCGCCCATCAGGTGGCGGAGCGTGTTCTTCAGCTTCATGAGCTGGATGAAGATGTCGTGCTCCGGGTACACGCCCTCGCGCACGGGCTGCGGGCTCTTCCAGTAGAAGCTGAGCCACTCCTGCACGCCGCTCATGCCGGCCCGCTTGGCGAGGTCGAGAAAGAGCGCCAGGTCGAGCACCAGGGGGGCGGCGAGGATCGAGTCCCGGCAGAGGAAGTCGACCTTGATCTGCATCTTGTAGCCGAGCCACCCGAAGATGTCGATGTTGTCCCAGCCCTCCTTGTTGTCGCCGCGGGGCGGGTAGTAGTTGATCCGCACGACGTGGGCGATGTCGCCGTAGAGGTCGGGGTTGCGCTCGGGCTCGAAGATCGTGTCGAGCACGCCGAGCTTGCTGACCTCCTTGGCCTTGAAGCTCTCGGGGTCGTCGAGCACCTCGCCGTCGCGGTTGCCGAGGATGTTGGTGGAGTACCAGCCCTCCACGCCGAGCATCCGGGCCTTGAAGCCGGGGGCCAAGATCGTCTTCATGAGCGTCTGGCCGGTCTTGAAGTCCTTGCCGGTGACCGGCACGTTGTTCTGGCGGGCCAGCTCGAGCAGCGCCGGCGTGTCCAGGTTCAGGTTCGGCGCGCCGTTGGCGTAGGGGATGCCCCGCTTGAGGCAGGCGTAGGCGTAGATCTGGCTCGGGGCGATGTCGGGGTCGGAGTCCTTCAGGCCCTGCTCGAAGGCGGCCAGGCTCTCGTGGACGGCGGTGGGCTCGCGATACACCTCGGTCGACCCGCACCACACCGCCACCACGCGGTCGCAGCCGTTGACCTCCACGAAGCGGTCGATGTCCGCGTCGAGGGCCTGGGCCTGCTCCCACTTGTTGGTCTCGGCCTTGATGTGGTTGCCGTGGAGGTTCTTGACGTAGGCCTGCTCGAACACCGCGGTCATCGGCTTGATGGCCCGGAGCTCCTCGCCGAGCTGCTCGAGCAGGTGGCCCTCGAGCACGCCGGCCCGGCTGGCGGCGACGTAGGCATCGTCCTCGTAGACGTCCCACCCGCCGAAGACGAGGTCGTCGAGGCCGGCGAGGGGCACGTAGTCCCTGATCAGCGGCACGTTGTCGTCGGGGCGGGGGCCGATGCGGATCGTGCCCATCTGGGTCAGCGACCCGATCGGCTTGGCCAGGCCCTTGCGGATGGCGAGGACGCCGGCGATGAACGTGGTGCCGACCGCGCCCATGCCGGGCAGCAGGATGCCCAGCTTGCCGGTGGCGGGGGCGACGTCGACGTTGGACTCGAGTGGCACGAAGGCCTCCAGGGAGAGGGATGGAGCGCGGTCCCGCAGGCGGCCACGCCCGGGCACGGACAAGGGCGCGGAACCGACCGGACCACGCTAGGCGGTGCCCCCGACACGGGACGGGTCCGGGCCGTTCGGTGCTCGGCGGCGCCCGGGGTCCGGTGCCCTAGCCTCGGACGGACATGGCCGTGGGGGACGACGACCAGGACCGGCGCCGGCCGCCAGGGCGGCGCCCGGTGGTCATCGTCCAGCAGGGCGCGTGGCCGTCGCCGCTGCCGACGATGCCGCTCGCCGCCGGCTACCTCAAGGCCAGCGCGGAGGCGGACCCGGTCCTCGTTACCGCCTGCGACGTCCGGATCCTCAACCTGCCCGGCGGCCTGGACGTCCGGGCCGCGGCGGCGGAGCTGCTGGGCGGCTCGACGCCGGTGCCCGACGTCCTGGCCGCGTCGGTCCTCGGCTGGAACGCCCGGGCGATGGGGGCGCTGGCGACGGCCTACCGCCAGGTCCGGCCCGACGGGCTCGTGGTCTTCGGCGGGAACCACGTCAGCCACCAGGGCGTCGAGGTCTTCCGGCGCTGGCCCGCGGTCGACGTCGTGGTCGACGGCGAGGGCGAGCGCACCTTCGTCGAGCTCCTCCGCTGGCACGTCGACGGCGGCTCGGTGGACGACCTGCGGGGCGTGCCCGGGTTGACCTTCCGGCCCGAGGCCCTGCGCCGGCGACGCCAGGGGGACCTCGGCCTGGTCGGCCCGGGCGTCGACCGGATCGTCAGCACCGCCGAGCGCGAGCGCGAGCGCGACCTCGATCGGCTCCCCTCGCCGTTCCTGACCGGCGCGATCCCGTTGGTCGACGCCGAGGGCCGGTTCCCCTACGACGTGGCGCTGATGGAGACCAACCGGGGCTGTCCCTACCGGTGCTCGTTCTGCTACTGGGGTGGGGCGGTCGGCGCCCGCGTGCACGAGTTCGGGGCCGAGCGCCTGCGGGCCGAGCTCGACCTCCTCGGGCGCCACGGCGTCGAATCGGTCGTGCTCTGCGACGCCAACTTCGGCATGCGCAAGGCCGACCTCCGGTTCGTCCACGACCTGCTCGAGGTGCGGGACCGCCACGGCGCGCCGCGCTACCTGGAGGCGTCCTGGGCGAAGAACAAGTCGGCGGTCTTCCGGGAGATCGTCGGCCTGATGCGCAGCGAGCGCCTGAGCAGCTCGTTCACCCTGGCCCTCCAGTCGCTCGACGGGCCGACCCTCGGCGACATGGAGCGACGGAACATGCAGATCAACGAGTGGCGCGACGTGGCCGAGGACCTGCGCGCCCAGGGGTTCGACGCCTACGCCGAGCTGATCTGGGGGGGCGCCGGGCGAGACGCCCGCATCGTTCATGCGGGGCTACGACGAGCTGGCGACGACCATCCCCCGCATCGCCGTGTACCCCCTCCTGGTGCTGCCGAACACCGGGTACGACCGGGACCGAGAGCGCCACGAGCTCCTCACCGTGCGGGGCGCCGACGACGACTACGAGTACGTCCTCGCCCACCGCACCATGACCGTCGAGGAGAACCTCGAGGTCCAACGGTTCGTGTTCTGGGCCCGGGTGCTCGCCGAGCACGCGTACCTGCGATCGTGCTGGTCGGCGCTCCCCCTGGTGGGTGGGCTCACCCAGTCCGAGGCGATCCGCTCGTTCGTCGACCACCTGGACGCCACCGACGGTTCGCTGGCCGCCGCGCTGCGGGCCTGGTGGCGACCCTTCGCCGACTCGGCGGCGGTCGTCGGGGCGCTGCGAGCGCTGTACGAGGGCGGCGCCGACGCCCACGAGCTGGTGGCGGCGTGGTGGGAGGAGCGGGTGGTGGGCCGGGCGCCGACCGAGCAACGCCCGTTCCTGCGCGACGTCGTGCGGTTCGACCTCGCCACCCTGCCCGTCTACGTTCGCCCGGGCGACCCCGAACCCCCGGTCGAAGACGCCGGCGGCGAGCGGTGGTACGCCCTCGGCCCCCTCCACCTCGACCACGACGTCGCCGCCGTCCTCGCCCACCCGCTCGCCTCGGACGTCGCGCCACCACCGGCCCCCACCACCGTGGACCTCGTCGCCAAGGCGGGGTTCTGGAACGGCGTCGAGAACCACGAGTTCGCCATGCACCACGTGGCCCGGCCTCGTCCGAATCCGTCGGACGACGATCATCCGGGCGGGTGAGGCTTCGCGTAGGTCACCTCGTGGGGGCGAGCCATCGATCGGGGTGGATCGGGGTCGGCGTGGCGGTCCTGCTGCTGGCCGCGCCGATCGCCGGCGGGGCCGACCCCGTCCATCGTCCTGCGGTGGCCGGGGCCGAGCCCGGCCCGCCGGTGGTGCGCACCCTGGTCGCCGCCCGGATCGCCCGTCCGGCGGGCGTGGCGCTGGCCGGTGATGGGAGCGTGCTCGCCACCGACGCCGCCACCCGCCGGGCGATGGCCGAGCGCCCCGACGGCCGCGTCGTCGTGCTGCCGTTCACCGGCCTCCGGAGCCCGCAGGCGATCGCCGTCGACCGGACGGGGACGGTGTTCGTCGGCGACGGCGACCGGGTGGTGTCCCTGGCGCCGACCGGACGCCAGGTCACCCTCGACCTGCCCCGCCTCGGGACCTTGACCGCCCTCGCCGTCGATCCCGAGGACGGCTCGCTGCTCGTTCCCGCAGCAAGGTCAGCTCTTTCGTAGGTTTCCTTGCAATCGAACATACGTTCGATTAGGGTGCCGATATGCCCACCGCCACCGAGATCCGCCGACACGTGTTGGCCTTCGTGGGCGAGGTGGTGCCCGAGGAGCTGACGCCGGGCGCCGCGGTCGCCCTCGTCGAAGAGTTCG
>WBZU01001005.1_pt1 | contig 22406 bp, 22 predicted proteins | sample 5204311 | NCBI WGS metagenome assembly WBZU01 (sample SAMN12344359, study PRJNA552823) | activated sludge metagenome | biome: Activated sludge suspended growth; feature: Nitrification reactor; material: Wastewater; isolation source: activated sludge from nitrification reactor of wastewater... | reverse complement strand
CGTTGGACTGGGTGGTGACGTGGTCGGCGTCGACGGGGGAGTCGGGGGTGTTGCCGATGATCGTGCGGACGACGTCGATCCCGTTGCACGTCGAGGAGGCCCAGGCCGTCACCGACTGAGCGACCGTCGTTCGCCTCGCTCAGGCGGTGGGGTCGGGGTCCTCGACGGCGTGTTCGAGGTCGACCAGCTCGTCGAGGGCGCCGCGGCCCCGCAGGTGCTGGACGAGCACGCCGGTCAGCACGAGGGCGATGCTCACCCCCACCACCAGCGGGCGGTGGTCGGCCACCCAGGCCAGCAGGTCGTCGATCGCCTCGCTGAACACGTCGCCGAGCTGGCGGAAGATCCAGAGGCGGATCAGCGTGCTGACCGCGGCCAGGGCGAGGAACCAGCCGAGCGAGAACCCGCCGGCGCCGGCCAGCAGGCACACCACGTTGTTCGACGTGACGGCGATGACCGCCCAGCCCCAGCGGTCGAACCGGGCCTGGACCCACCGGATCAGCCGGCCGCCCCGCTCGGAGCGGCCGACCGCCCAGTCGACGGCCCGCTCGCCGTACCAGGCGCCGAGCAGCCACACGAGCGGCTTGCTGACCAGCAGCCGGACGGTGCCGACCCCGTAGAAGCTCAGCGGGTCGAGCCGACGAGAGGTCAGCACCAGGTAGCCCGGCTTGGCGTTGAGCAGGATCATCGTCAACGGGTGTCGGTCGACCAGCCCGCCCCACAGCGCGGTCCCGATCCAGCCCAGGACGAGCGTGACCCCGATCGCCCCGAACACCAGGTTGCGGACGCGGGCCGACGGCGGCGCCGGTCGCCACCGCGAGGCACCGATGGCGGGGGTCACCGGGGCGACGGCCCGCCCGGGTCGCCGTCGCCGTCGCGGCGAGCACCGTCGGCGGAGGCGTCGCCCCCGACCGAGCGCACGTCCTCGGCCGAGCGCTCGTCGTCGTCGACCGCCGCCGCCGCATCGGCCTCCAGCTCGTCGACGGCCTCCTCGATCTCCTCGTCGAAGTGGACGAGGTCCTCGATCTGGCCGCGCCCGGCCCGGGCCTCCATCACGATGGTCACCACCACCGCCACCACCGAGACGACCAGCAGCGGGATCCGATAGTCGCTGATGAACTCGCGGATCGGCTTGAGCAGGTCTTCGAAGACCTCGCTGAACCGGCGGATCAGGTAGAGCCGCCCGACCGTGCCGACCACGTCGGCGGCGAGGAACGCCCCCCAGCTCATCGTGGACGCCCCGGCGAACAGCGAGACGGGGTTGTTCGGCATCACCAGCACGAACGGGTACCGGGCCTGGTGGAACCACCGCTCGAGCTGGGCGACGAGGCGGCCGTAGGTGGGGGAGCGGCGCTCGAGCCAGCGCACGCCGGCGTCGCCGTACCAGCGCCCGAGCAGGAAGAACAGCGGGTCGGGGGCCATCAGGCGCAGGAACCCGACCAGGTAGTACGACCACGACGACAGGTCGTGGGACGCCAGCGCCAGGTTGCGGTTGATCGAGCTGAGCCCGATGAACACCAGCGGGTGGTTCGACAGCAGCACCGGGCCGCCGGCGGTGGCGACGTAGCCGGCGACGACCAGGACGAGGATCGCCCCGATCACCGTGTTGCGGGCGAGGGCGCTCGGCGGGCCGGACCGGGTCGTCGTCTGCAAGCGGTCCAGCATGGCAGGTGCCGCCCACCCCGCCGGATCGAACCCGGGGCGGACGCACCCCACCGGCGGGCAGGACGGTGCCGGTTCGAGGCTCGGGCCGAACCGGCCCGGAAGCACCCGCCTTTCGGCCCGGAGGGTGCTGGGTTCGGGGTGGCGGCGCCGTCACGGATCGACGCCCGCCGCTAGGTTCCGACCCCACCGCACCCGCCGTCGACCAAGGGGACCCCGGCCATGCAGGGCCTGATGCAGGACTCGCCGCTCGTCATCCCGATGCTGTTCCAGCGCGCCGAACAGCTCTTCGCCGACAAGGAGGTGGTCACCGCCCTGCCCACCGGTCGGACCCGGATCACCTACGGCGAGTGGGCCGCCCGCACCCGGAAGCTGGCCGGAGCGCTCGACGCCCTCGGCATCTCCGCCGACGGGCGGGTGGCCACGTTCTGCTGGAACACCGCCCGCCACCTCGAGCTGTACTTCGCCGCCCCCTGCACCGGCCGGGTGCTCCACACGCTCAACCTGCGGCTGTTCCCCGAGCAGGTCACCTACATCGTGAACCACGCCGCCGACGAGGTGATCTTCGTCGACAAGACGGTGGCCGGCCTGCTCTGGCCGCTGCTGCCCAGCTTCACCACCGTCCGCCACCTCGTGGTGATCGACGACGGCGGGCCCTTCGACACCACCGAGGGCGTGCCCGACGGCGTCGAGGTCCACGACTACGAGGCCCTCCTGGCCACCGCCTCGCCGGTGGAGGAGTGGCCGGCGATCGACGAAGGCCTCGCCGCCAGCATGTGCTACACGTCCGGCACCACCGGCAACCCCAAGGGGGTGGTGTACAGCCACCGCTCGACGGTGCTGCACACGATGGCGGCGATGTTCGCCGACGGCTTCGGCGCCCGGGAGTCGGACCGCATCCTCCCGGTCGTGCCGATGTTCCACGCCAACGCCTGGGGCCTGGCCCACGCCGCGGTGGCCTGCGGCGCCGACCTGGTCATGCCCGGTCCCGACCTCAGCCCCATCGGCCTCGCCACCCTGATCGAGGAGGAGCGGGTCACCGTCGCCGCCGGCGTCCCCACCATCTGGATGGGCGTGCTCCCGGCGCTCGAGGGCCGCGACACCTCGGCGCTGCGGGTGATCCCGTGCGGCGGCTCGGCGGTGCCCAAGGCGCTGTCGGAGGCGTGGCGCGAGCAGGTCGGCCTGCCGATCTACCAGGCGTGGGGCATGACCGAGACCAGCCCGGTGGCCACCGTCGGCGCCATCAAGTCGAAGTTCGCGGACCTCCCCGAGGAGCGCCTCGCCGACCTGCGGGCCACCCAGGGCCTGCCGCTCCTCGGCGTCGAGCTGCGCATCCAGGACCAGGAGACCGGCGAGCCGGTGCCGTGGGACGGCGAGAGCCGGGGCGAGCTCCAGGCCCGTGGCCCTTGGATCGCCCGGGAGTACTACGACGACGACCGCTCGCCGGAGTCGTTCACCCCGGACGGCTGGCTGAAGACCGGCGACGTCGCCACCTTCGACGCCGACGGCTACCTGCGCCTCGTCGACCGCACGAAGGACGTGGTCAAGTCCGGCGGCGAGTGGATCTCCTCGGTCGAGCTCGAGAACGAGGTGATGGCCCACCCCAAGGTCGCCGAGGCGGCGGTGGTCGGCATGCCGCATCCGAAGTGGCAGGAGCGCCCGGTGGCCTTCGTCGTCGTGCGCGAGGGCGACGAGCTGACCAAGGACGAGGTGCTCGAGTTCCTCGACGGCCGCGTCGCCAAGTGGTGGCTCCCCGACGACGTGGTGTTCATCGACGTCGTCCCCAAGACCAGCGTCGGCAAGTTCTCCAAGAAGGACCTGCGAGACCAGTTCAAGGACTACGTGATCCCGGGCACCGAGTAGCCGGCGGTCGAGGGTCGACGGCGTCCTCGAGGCGTGGGCGGGTGCCGTCGACCCTGGCGCGCCTCACCCGACCATCATCGTGATGCGGTGATGCGTCCTTGCCCTGTGACGTAATCCTGGTATCTTCTATGGCAATGCGCACGACGATCGACTTGCCGGACGACCTGCACTTCCTGGCCCGCCAGCTCGCGCACGACACGGGCCGGACGCTGTCCGAGGTGGTCGCCGGGCTGATGCGGGCCGGCCTGCCCGCGCGACAGCCGGCGGCTCCGGTCCGGGTCGGTGCTCGTGGCTGGCCGATCGTGTCGGTGGGTTGCTCGGTGACCGCCGAAGACGTTCGAGCGCTCGACGACGAGGAGTGATCGCCCCGTGACGCCGGTCCTGCTCGACGCCAACGTGCTGATCGCCCTGACCGTCGCCGACCACGTGCACCACGAGGCCGCACAGCGCTGGCTCACCTCCACCGAGGCCCCGGTGGCGACCTGCCCGATCACCGAGGGTTCGCTCCTCCGCTACCTGATGCGCCACGGAACGTCGGCGGCGGAGGCGGTCGCCAACCTCGACCTGATCCGGGCCGAACCATGGCACCACTTCTGGCCCGATGACCTGGCCTACGACAGGGAGCTGCTCGGCGGGGTCATCGGTCATCGCCAGGTGACCGATGCCTACCTCGTCGCCCTGGCGCGCCGGCACGGCTCGGTCGTGGTCACCCTCGATCGCGGCATGGCCGCATGGCACCCTGATCACGTGGTGACGATCGCAACCTGACGCAGTCCTGGGTCGATGGCGGTCACGGGCGGTCCTCGGCGGCGGCCTCGCGGCGACGTTCGGCCACGAGGTCGCTGACGAGGTCGGTGCCAGCGAGATCCCGCCGCACCCGATCCCGGAGCCGGGCGCGGGGATCGGGCTCGCGGAAGAGGAGCTCGATCACGGCGTCGGCGTGGGTCTTGACGTGGTCGGGGGCTTGGGGGTCGAAGCCGGCGAGGCGGCGGCATTCGGGGGCGAGGACGAAGATCGTGGGGCCGGCTCCGGTGAGCAGGTAGTAGAGGAACGGCGGGGGCACGTCGGCCACGGCGCCCTCCTCGGCCAGGCGGGCGAACATCGCCGTGGTGATCTCGTAGATCGGGCGGACGTGGGTGTCGACCAGCCAATCGATGCGCTCGCCCTCGCCCTTGGTCTCCTGGGTGATGATCCGGTGGAGCTCGGGGTGGGCGGCGGAGAAGCCGATGAAGTCGCGCACGACGAGCTTGGCGGTGGTGAGCAGGTCGACGCCCCGGAGACCCTCGATCCGCTGGCCGAGGGTGGCGTTGAGCTCGGCGAACAGCGAGTCCACCGCCGCCCGCCACAGCTCGTCCTTGGTGCGGAAGTGGTAGGCGAGCGAGGGCTGGGAGACCTCGGCACGTGCCGCGATGTCGCGGGTGCTGGCGCCGTCGAAGGAGCGTTCGGCGAACAGGTCGACGGCGGCGGCGAGGATCCGGGCTCGGGTGACCTCCGCCGACGGGCGGACCCGACGGCGGGAGGCGACGGTGGCGTCCATGCGGTCGAGGCTAATCAACCGAACAAGGAACCATTCGACATCTGATCGACCGATCAGTACGCTCGCCGCCGATGACGAGCGAGCCCGAGACGCCGACGCCAGCGGGTCCGTCGAATCGACGTCGAATCGACGCCGAGGCGCCGGCGACGCCGGCATCGGTGGCCGACGTCGCCGTGGTGGGCCTCGGGCCGGTCGGGGCGATGGTCGCCGCGCTGCTCGGCCGACGAGGCCACCGGGTGGTCGTGCTCGAACGGCACGCCCGGCCCTACGACCTGCCCCGGGCCGTGCACTTCGACCACGAGGTGGGGCGGCTGCTCCAAGGTCTCGGCCTCGGCGAGCAGCTCCGGGCCATCTCCGAGTCGGGCAGTGAGTACGAGTGGCGCAGCGGGACCGGCCAGCGGCTGCTGCGCTTCGGGGGGCGCGACGTCGGGCCTTCGGGCTGGCCGGACTCGAGCATGTTCTGGCAGCCGGCCCTCGAGCGGCTGCTGGCCGAGGCCGCCGATGCGCCGCCGACGGTCGAGATCCGGCGGGGTTGGGAGCTGGTCGACCTCGTCCAGGTCGGGCCCTCGCGTCGAATCGACGTCGATTCGACGGGAAGCGACCCCGCGGTGCACCTCACCGTCGCGCCCAGCGGAGGCGGGCCGGCCGAGACGATCGATGCCCGGTGGGTGGTGGGCTGCGACGGCGCCAACAGCACCGTGCGCTCGCTGGTGGAGGCCCCGGTCACCGACCTCGGGTTCTTCTACGACTGGCTGATCGTCGATGTCGCGCTGCACGAGCCCCGGGTGTTCGACCCGATCAACCTCCAGGTGTGCGACCCGGCCCGGCCGACCACGGCCGTCTCCGGCGGTCCGGGCCGGCGGCGCTGGGAGTTCATGCGCCTGCCCCACGAGACCGTCGAGGAGCTCGACGACGAAGCTCGGGCCTGGGCGCTGCTGGCCCCGTGGGACGTCGGTCCCGACGACGCCGTGCTCGAACGCCACGCCGTCTACCGGTTCCAGGCCCGCTGGGTGGATCGCTGGCGCACCGGCCGGGTCCTGCTGGCCGGCGACGCCGCCCACCAGATGCCGCCGTTCGCCGGCCAGGGCATGTGCGCCGGCATCCGGGACGCCGCCAACCTGGCCTGGAAGCTCGACCTCGTCCTCGCCGGCCGAGCGCCCGACGACCTGCTCGACGCCTACGAGGTGGAGCGGGCCGACCACGTGCGGACGGTGATCGACCTGTCGATGGCCCTCGGCCAGGTGATCTGCGTCGCCGATCCCGAGGAGGCGGCCGAGCGGGATCGGGCGATGGGCCTCGGCGCCGAACTGGCCGGGGTGCAGGCCCAACCCGGGCTGCCGGGCCTGGCCGCCGGGATCCTGCGGGCGGGCGACGTCGCCGCCGGCGAGCTGTTCCCGCAGGGACGGGTGCGCCACGGCGACGGGCCGACGCTGCTCGACGACGTGGTCGGCGCCGGCTGGCGGCTGGTGACGTGGGATGAGGCCCCGCCGGCGCTGCCCGCCGAGGACCGCGCCTGGTTCGAGGCGGTCGGCGGCGCGGTGGTCGCCCTCGACCCCGACGACGACGTCGACGGCACCTACGCGGCCTGGTTCGCGTCCCACGCGGTGGTCGCCGTGCTCCAACGGCCCGACCTCCACGTCTTCGGGACCGCCGGCGCGGCGTCCGAGGCCGCCGACCTGGTGGCGTCGCTGCGTGACGCCGTCACCCATCCCGCACCGTTCCTCGCGCCCGAGCCCTCGGGCGCCGACCTCCCCGAAGGGAACCCATCGTGAAGCTGGCCAACCTCGCCGGGCGCCTCGCCCTCGTCGTCGACGGCGGCGCCATCGACGTCCACGACGCCTCCGCCGGGCGCTTCGGCCCCGATCCCGCCGCCGCCTTCGACCGCTGGGACGATCTCGTCGCCTGGGTGGCCGGTGGCGGGGCCGACGGTGCCGAGCCCGCCTCCTTCGACGAGGCCGACCTCGGCGCCCCGTCGCCACGACCCGGCCAGGTGTTCGCCATCGGCCTGAACTACGCCGGCCACGCCGCCGAGTCGGGGATGGCGCTCCCCACGATCCCGGCGGTGTTCACCAAGTTCCCGTCGTCGCTCGGCGGGCCGTTCGAGCCGATCGAGCTGTCCGGCGAGATGGTCGACTGGGAGGTGGAGCTGGTGGTGGTGATCGGCCGCTGCGCCGACCGGGTGGCCGAGGCCGACGGGTGGTCCCACGTCGCCGGCCTCACCGTCGGCCAGGACGTGTCGGACCGCCACGTGCAGTTCGCCGCCGGCGGCCAGTTCTCCCTCGGCAAGTCGTACCGGGGCTACGGCCCGACCGGTCCGTGGCTGGTCACGCCCGACGAGCTGGCCGACCCCGACGACCTCGCCCTCGGCTGTTCGATCGACGGCGAGGAGGTGCAGGCCGACCGCACCAGCGACCTCGTGTTCTCGGTGCCCCGCCTGGTGGCCGAGCTCTCCGCGGTGTGCCCGCTCCTGCCCGGCGACCTGATCTTCACCGGCACCCCCGCCGGCGTCGGCATCACCCGCCAGCCGTCGCGGTTCCTCCGGCCCGGCGAGGTGCTCGAGAGCTGGATCGAGGGGATCGGCACGATCCGCCAGCAGGTCGTCGCCGGCGCGGGGACGGCGTCGTGAGCGACCACCGGCTCGAACTGGCCTACCTGCGGGTCGAGGTCGCCGACGTGGCCGCCACCGCCGCCTTCCTCACCGAGGTGATCGGCCTCGCACCGGGCGCCCCGACCGCGGCGGGGGATCGGACCTGGACCGACGACGCCGCCGTGCACCGGATCCTCGTCGGGGAGGGACCGTCGAACGACCTCGCCGCCCTCGGCTTCGAGGCGGTCGACGAGGCGGCCTGGACCGCCACCGTGGAGCGCCTCGCCGACGCCGGCTTCGCCGCCACCGAGGCCGACACCGGTGCCTGTGCCGAGCGGCGGGTCGCCCGCCTCGCCTCGGTCGACGCCCCGTGGGGCAGCGCGGTCGAGGTGGTGCTCGGCCTGGAGCGGGGAACCGAGGCGGCGCCGACGCCGCTGGTGCCCGGTGGCTTCCTGACCGCGGGCCAGGGGTTCGGCCACGCCGTGGTGGCCACCACCGCCTTCGACGAGGCGATCCGCTTCGCCACCGACGGCCTGGGCCTCGTGCAGTCCGACTACCTCCTCACCGAGCTGGCGCCGGGCCTCGAGCTCGAGGTCCGGTTCCTGCACTGCAACGCTCGCCACCACACCCTCGCCGTCGCCCGGGCGCCGTTCGAGCTGCCCCAGCACCTGCACCACGTGATGGTCGAGACCAACGATCGAGACGACGTCGGCGCCGCCTTCGACCGGGCCTTCGCCGCCGGGCTGCCGCTGCCCAACGGCCTCGGCCGCCACGACAACGACCGGATGTTCTCCTTCTACGTGGCCGGGCCGGCCGGGTTCCAGGTCGAGGTCGGCCACGGCGCCCGCCACATCGTCGAGCCCTGGACCGAGGACCGCCGCTACGACGGCATCAGCGCGTGGGGCCACCAGCCCGTCGAGCGCCCGGCCCCGCTCGCCCCGCCGGCGTGACCACCGAGGTCGTCCTCACCGGCACCGGCGTGCCGCACCCCCGCCCCGGCCAGGCCGGCCCCGGGACCCTGGTGCGGTGCGGCGAGGTCGCCCTCCAGTTCGACGCCGGCCGAGCCACGGTCCTGCGACTGATGGAGGCCGGCACGCCGCCCCACGCCCTGACCGCGCTGTTCCTCACCCACCTCCACAGCGATCACGTCGTCGACGTGGCCGACCTGGCGATGACCCGTTGGATCCAGCAGCAGCTCGTGCGCACCGGGCCGCTCGTGGTGGTGGCGCCGGCGGGGCCGACCGCCCGGTTCGCCGAGCGGGCCCTCGATCCCTACGACGTGGATTTGGCGCTGCGGGTCGACCACGTCGGGGCCGACCCGATCGAGGTCGACCTGCGGCCGTTCCCGGTGCCGTCCGCGCCGGCCGAGGTCTGGACGAGCACCGACGGCTCCGTGCGGGTCCTGGCGGTGGCGGTCCACCACGAGCCGGTGCCCGACGCCGTGGCCTACCGGGTGGAGACCCCCGACGGCGTCGTGGTGGTGTCGGGCGACACCCGGGTGTGCGACGAGGTGGAGGCGCTGGCCGAGGGCGCCGACGTGCTGGTCCACGAGGCCTGCCGGACCACCGCCCTCGCCCCGCTGATCGCCGGGAGCACCTTCGAGACGATCTTCAGCTACCACGCCGACACGGTGGCGCTGGGTGGGCTGGCCGAGCGGGCCGGCGTGCCCCACCTGGTGCTGACCCACCTGATCCCGCCGCCGGACGCCCCCGCCGACCGGGCCGCCTTCGAGCAGGACGTGCGCGCCGGCGGGTACCGGGGCCGGGTGACCGTGGGCGAGGACCTGGCGGTGATCCCGGTCGGTCCCGGCGCCTGACGCCGGCCGGCCCCGGGCCGACTTCGGGGCGGGGAGGGGAGCGCCGTAGCGTCGGCGGCGATGTCGCGGTACCGCTTCGCGCTCCGGCCTCGCTGGATCCTGTCGCACCTGTTCGTGGCCGCGCTGGTGATGGCGATGCTCCTGGCCTGCCGCTGGCAGATCCACCGCCTCCACGAGAAGCAGGACCGCAACGCCCGGGTGCGCGAGCGCACCGTCGAGCCGACCGTCCCGGTCGAGGACCTCGTGGCGCCGGGCGACACGGACGTGGCCGGTCTCGAGTACCGCACGGTCACCGCCACCGGCACCTACCGGGCCGACCAGGAGGTGATCGTCCGCTCCCGCAGCCTCGACGGCGCCCCCGGCTCGTGGGTGCTCACGCCGCTGCTGCTCGACGACGGCGATGAGGTGGTCGTCAACCGGGGCTGGATCGCCAACAGCGGGGCGCTGCACGCGGTCCCCGCCGCGGTGGCCGCGCCCGAGGGGGAGGTCACCGTCACCGGCCTGGTCCGACTGGCCGAGACCCGCGGTCGGTTCGGGGCCACCGACCCGTCGACGGGCACGCTGACCGACCTGGCCCGGGCCGACGTCGCCCGCCTCGACCAGCAGGTGCCCGAGGACCTGCTGCCGGTCTACGTGCAGCTCCTCGACCAGCGGCCGGCGGTGGGCGACGACGACCCCGAGCCCCTCGGCATGCCCGAGCTCGACGAGGGCCCCCACCTCTCCTACGCGATCCAGTGGGTGATCTTCTCGACGGTCGCGGTGGTCGGCTACCCGCTGATCCTGCGCCGCCGGGCCCGCGAGATCGGGCGGGGCGACGACGAGGTGGCCGACGGCGGCCCGCCCGACGACGGTCCCGACGTGGTCCCGCCTCGGGAACCGGCGGTCGACGCCGCCCCGCCGTCCACCTGAGCGCCGACCGCCGCCCCGGAGGGCGGAGGGTCAGCCCCGCTCGGTGTCCTCGAGGCGCATGACGAGCACCGGGCAGGGGGCGTGCTGGAGCACGTGGTTGCTGACCGAGCCGATCAGCACCCGCTGGAGCCAGCCGTGGCCGTGGGAGCCGAGGACGACGACATCGACCTGGCGCTCGGCGGCGACCGCGCAGATCGTGCTGCCGGGGTCGCCGGTGGCCACGATCGGCTCGGCGTCGACCTCGAGCACCTTGTTCAGCTCGGCCAGCTCCTGGGTGCTCTCGGCGCGGTCCTCGGCCTCGATGCGCTCCTCGAGCTCGGGGTCGATCACCGTGGGGTGGCTGTCCATCGGGCTGACCGCCGCAGCGGGCACGAACGCCGGCGGCACCACGGCGAGGGCGAGGTAGGTGTGGCCCTTCCCGAGCAGCTCCACCCCCCGGGCCATGGCGGCGAGGGCGAGGTCGGACCCGTCGGTGGTCAGGAGCACGGTGGCCATGACCGCCAGCCTCCCACGCGCTGGAGGGGGATCAGGGCGGGCCGGGGTCGACCAGGATCGGGGCCAGCAGCTCCCGCCGGACGAGGCGGCGCACCTCGGCCGGGTCGGTCAGGTCCCAGCGGCCCTCGGCGATGATGAACGACAGGCCCATGCGGGCCAGCCAGTCGGCGGCCTCGTCGGGGTCGATGCCGGGGCGGAGCTCCTCGACGGCGAGGCGCTCGGCCAGGTAGCCCCGCAGCACCGCCTGCACCTGGGGGGCCGACTGGGTGAGCTGGGGGAGGAGGCGCTCCGGCTCGGTCTCGAGCACCTTCTGGAGCACGGCGTGCTGCTCGACGGCCCGGTGGGCGTGGACGAGGGCCCGTTCGACGAGGGTGGCGAAGTCGGGGGCGTCGTCGACGGCGACGGCGAGGTCGTGGAAGAACCGCCCGACCGCCCAGGTGATCGCCTCGGCGATCAGCTGCTCTTTGCCGTCGGGGAAGTGGCGGTAGACGGTGGCCCGGGCGACGCCGGCCGCCTTCGCCGCATCGTCGACGGTCGTCTTGGCGATGCCGTAGCGGCCCAGGCACTCGACGGTGGCGGCGAGGATGCGCGACCGGGGATCGTCCTCGTCGGCCGGCGCGAGATTCGACACGATCGCCACGCTACGCCCATCGCCCCAGGTCAGGAAGGTTGCTCGGCGTCGATTCGACGTCGATTCGACGCCGAGGCGCACCGACCGGCGACCAGGAGGTCGCCCCGCCCATGACCGATGTCACCGGCGAAGACCGTTGACGATGAGACAAATTGAGTCTTAGTGTCTCACCCATGGCCCCGGCCGGAGCACCCGTCGTCGACGCCCCGCCGAGCGGCGTGCCGATCGTCGAGCCCGCCGCTCCCGCCGCACCGGCCTCCGCCCCGCCGGAGGTCGTCGATCGCCTGCTCGACGCGGCGCTGGCCCTCGTCGCCCGCTGGGGCGTCGCCAAGACCTCCCTCGCCGACGTGGCCAAGACCGCCGGCTGCTCGCGGGCCACCCTCTACCGCGCCTTCCCCGGCGGCAAGCAGCACCTCTTCCGCGCCCTCGGCGTGCGGGAGCTCGACGCCTACGTCGCCGCGGTGGTGGAGGCGGTCGACGAGGGCGAGACGATCGACGAGGCGGCCACCATGGGCGTCGTCGTCGCCGCTCGGCTCCTGCGGGACCACCCCGCCGCCCAGTTCGTCCTCGAGCACGAGCCGGAGCTGCTGATCCCGTTCCTCGGGTTCCACCAGGTCGACGTGCTCTACCGCCACGCCAGCGCCGCCATCGGCCCCCGCCTCGAGCGCTTCCTCCCGGCGGACCGCGCCGCCTGGGCCGCGGAGTGGATGGCCCGGATCTTCATCACCTACCTCTTCAACCCTCGGCCCGAGGTGGACCTGGCCGACGTCGCCGACGTCGCCTCCCTCCTCGGTCGCCACCTGCTGCCGACCTTCACCCCAGACCTCCTGCCCACCCCGTCCCGCTGACCAGCGCGCCACCGATCACCCGATCCCACCGAGGAGCACCCACCATGTCCATCGACGAGCTGTCCAACGCCGAGCTGCTCGGTCGCGACGACCTCAACGACCTCGAGGCGATCCTCGCCGTCTCCGCCTCCGACCAGCACGAGGCGATCAAGGCGGTGAAGGACAACGCCGAGGCCATCTTCACGTGGGACTACGAGAAGGGCGCCCGCCCCGCGCTCAACAAGCTCTACGAGAAAGCCAAGGTCTCGATGTGGAACGGCGAGACCGACCTGCCGTGGGACACGGTGGTCGACCAGGAGCAGGTGGCCCGGGACAACATGGCCCTCGGCACCTTCGGCGACATGGACCTGTCCCGCACCCCGTTCGCCACGTGGGGCGACGACGAGTGGGCCAACCTCGGCATGGAGTTCCAGAACTGGAGCCTCAGCCAGTTCATGCACGGCGAGCAGGGCGCCCTCATCTGCACCGCCAAGATCGTCGAGACCGTCCCGTGGATCGACGCCAAGTACTACGCCTCCACCCAGGTGATGGACGAGGCCCGCCACGTCGAGGTCTTCGCCAAGTACCTCGACACCAAGCTGAACGGCCACTACCCGCTCAACCCCCACCTCGGCCTGCTCCTCGACGACATCATCGAGGACTCCCGCTGGGACATGACCTACCTGGGCATGCAGATCATGGTGGAGGGCCTGGCCCTCGCCGCCTTCGGCTTCATGCACCAGCTCACCACCGAGCCCCTGCTCAAGCAGCTCCTGCGGTACGTGATGAGCGACGAGGCCCGCCACGTCGCCTTCGGCGTGCTGTCGCTGAAGGAGTACTACGGCGAGCTCTCCGACGCCGAGATGTTCGAGCGCCAGCAGTTCGCCTTCGAGGCCGCCGTGCGCATGCGGGACCGCTTCATGCAGCAGGAGGTGTGGGAGCGCATGGGCCTCAAGCCCAAGGAGGTCCTGCCGCTCCTGATCGACAACCCGAACCGCCTGCTCTTCCAGCAGATGCTGTTCACCAAGATCGTCCCGAACTGCAAGAAGCTCGGGCTGCTCGACCGCAACGACAAGTGGCTGCGCCACAAGTTCGAGGAGCTCGGCGTCATCCAGTTCGAGGACCTGACCGACACCTCCGACGAGTACGAGTCGTTCGCCCTCGGCGACACCGAGCTGTCCGCCTCCACCGCGGCGAGCTGAGCGGCGCCGGGCCGATGTCGCTACCGGGCCGGCCAGACCGGCCCGGTAGGGTCGCGCCCGTGCCGATGCTCACCCCAGGTCCCCGCTGATGGCCAGGTTCGGCCCCGTCGTCACCGCGATGGCCACGCCGTTCCGGGCCGACGGCAGCCTGGACACCGAGCAGGCCGCCGAGCTGGCCCGCTGGCTGGTGGCCCACGGCAACGACGCCCTCGTGCTCGCCGGCACCACCGGGGAGAGCCCGGTGCTCACCGATCCCGAGCGCATCGAGCTGTTCCGCACCGTGCGCGCCGCGGTGGACGTGCCGCTGATCGCCGGCGCCACCACCAACGACACCGCCCACAGCGTGGACATGACCGTGGCCGCCGCCGAGGCCGGGATGGACGCCATCCTCGCCGTGGTGCCGTACTACAACAAGCCCACCCAGGCCGGGCTGGACCTGCACTTCCGGGCGGTGGCGGCGGCGTCCGACCTGCCGGTGATGCTCTACGACGTGCCCGGGCGCACCGGCCGCAAGCTGGCCACCGAGACCACGCTGCGCCTCGCCCGCGAGGTGCCCACGATCGTCGCCCTCAAGGACGCCGGCGGCGACCCGGCCGAGACCGCGGCGCTGATCGCCGAGGCGCCCGAGGGCTTCGAGGTCTACTCGGGCGACGAGCCGCTCAACCTGGCCTTCCTGGCGGTCGGGGCGGTCGGCGTGGTCGGCGTCGCCACCCACTGGAGCGCCCGCCAGCAGCAGGAGCTCTTCGCCGCCTTCGCCAAGGGCGACGTCGCCACCGCCCGCGAGATCAACGCCCGCCTCCTCCCGAGCTTCCGCTACATGAACAGCGACACCTGCGTGTTCTCCCAGTCGGTGAAGGTGGCGATGGGCCTGCTCGGGGTGCCGGTGGGCGAGTGCCGCCTGCCGCTCGGGCCGGCCCCCGCCGGCACCGACGACGCCGCCCGCACGGTCCTGGCCGACCTCGGCTACGGCCCGTCGTGACCGCCCCCGTCACCGTCACCTTCCTCGGCGGGCTCGGCGAGATCGGCCGGAACTGCGCCGCCATCGAGGTCGACGGGCGGATCATGCTGCTCGACTGCGGCCTGATGTTCCCCGAGGCCGAGATGTTGGGCGTCGATCTCGTCCTGCCCGACTTCACCTGGCTGCGAGACAAGGGCGACCGCATCGAGGGCTGCATCGTCACCCACGGCCACGAGGACCACCACGGCGCGCTCGCCTTCCTGCTCCGCGAGCACGAGTTCCCGATCATCGGCTCGGCCCTCACCCTCGGGTTCGCCTCGAACCGCATCGAGGAGGCCGGGCTGATGGACCGCACCTCGCTGATCCCGGTCAAGGACAACGAGCGCCGCCGCTTCGGCCCGTTCGACTGCGAGTTCATCCCGGTCACCCACTCGGTGCCCCACGGCTTCGCCACCGCCTTCCACACGCCGCAGGGAACGATCCTCCACACCGGCGACTGGAAGCTCGACCTCACCCCGGTGGACGGTCGCCTCACCGACCTCGGGGTCATGGGGGCGATCGCCCAGAACGAGGGCGTGCGCCTGCTCCTGTCCGACTCCACCAACGCGGACCAAGCCGGCCACTCCCGCTCGGAGACCTCGGTCGGCAAGGTCCTGCGGGACCTCTTCGCCGCCAACGAGGGCCGGCGCATCGTCACCGCCTGCTTCGCCAGCCACGTGCACCGCGTCCAACAGATCGCCGATGCCGCCATCGCCCAGGGCCGGGTGGTGGCCACCCTCGGCCTGTCGATGAAGAAGAACGTGCGGCTGGCCAAGGAGATGGGCCTGCTGCGCATCCCCGACAACGCCCTCCTCGACATCGAGGACGTCAAGGGCCTCGAGCCGGGCAAGGTCTGCGTGATCTCCACCGGGTCCCAGGGCGAGCCGATGTCGGCGCTGGCCCTGATGGCCTCCAGCGAGAGCCGCTGGCTGGAGCTCGACGAGCACGACACCGTGATCCTCTCCAGCCACCCGATCCCCGGCAACGAGATGAACGTGTCGAAGGTGATCGACGGGCTGGTGCGCCTCGGGGTGCGCGTCGTCCACTCCGGCATCGAGGACGTCCACGCCACCGGCCACGCCAAGCAGGAGGAGCTCAAGACCCTCCTCTCGCTGGTGCGCCCGGAGTTCTTCGTGCCGGTCCACGGCGAGTACCGCCACCTGGTGGCCCACGCCGACCTCGCTCGCACGATGGGCGTCGCCCCCGACCACATCGAGATCTGCGAGGACGGCGACCAGGTCGCGCTGACCGACGCCGGCCTCGAGCGGGTCGGGCGGGTGCCGGCCCACTACACCTACGTCGACGGCATCGTCGGCGACGTGGGCCTCGGGGTGCTGCGGGATCGCAAGGTCCTGGCCGAGGAGGGGGTGGTGGTGGTGATCGTCACGATCGACCACGACGACCGCACGCTGGTCAACGGCCCCGAGGTCATCACCAAGGGCTGGGTCTACGCCCCCGAGGCCGAGGACCTGATCGACGAGATGGAGAAGGTGGTGGGCGACCAGGTCCGCTCGGCCCTCGAACGCCACGACATCGAGATCGAGTCCATCCAGCGCACGGTCCGCAAGGCCGCCGGCAAGTTCGTCAGCGACCGCACCAAGCGCCGCCCGATGATCGTCCCCGTCGTGATGTCGCTCTGAACGACCCCACGAAGCCGAACTTGTCTACCTGAGCCGCAGATGTGCGGCTGACGTAGACAAGTTCGTGGCGGTGGGCGTGGATCCGGGGCAGCGTCCCCGGAAGTGTCAGGGGGCGCTGGTACCGTTTTCGGCACTGTGACCGCCACTCGCCGGAGTTCGTCTGCGGGCGCGAAGAAGCCCTCGACGTCTCGGTCGGGGGCGTCGAAGCGTCCCGCCACGGCCAAGGGCGCCTCGCCGCGCGCCCGCAAGGCGCCCGCGCCACCACCCCCACCTCCGCTCACCGTGCGGGCGCTCGATCGGCTCTCGGGCACCGTCGCCGCCGCCACCCGGGGCCACGGGGCCGATCTCGCCGGCCTGGTCATCGCCGTGGTCGGGGTGGTCGCCGGGCTGGGGATCTACGCCTCGGCCGGCGGTCCGGTCGGCCGCGGGGTGGCCACCGGGGTCGGCACGCTCTTCGGGGCGGCGCGCGTGCTGGTCCCGCCGCTGCTGGTCGGCCTCGGGATCCTGCTGGTCCGGGGCGTGCCGGAACCGGTGGTGGACCTCGAGGACCCCACGCTGGTCGACGGCGCGTTCGACCCCGAGGCCCACGAGCACCCCTTCGCCCGGGTCGCGGTCGGCACCTTCCTGCTGTCGGTGGCCGGGCTCGGCCTGCTCCACCTCGGTCGGGGGGCGCCGCACCTGGACGCCGGCCGTGACTCGATGGCCGACGCCGCCGGGTACCTCGGTGCCCTGATCGGCGCGCCGCTGAAGGCCGCCCTCGGGACCGTGGGCTCCTCGCTGCTGCTGGGCGCGGTGGCGGTGGCCGGCGCGCTGATCGTCACCCGCACCACCATCCGCGCCGTCGTCGGCCGCACCGCCGCGGGGGTGGCCGCCGGCGCCCGCCCGGCCGGCGCCGCCGCCCGTCGGGCGGTCACCGACCTGTTCCAGCTCGGCGGACGGGGGGCCGCTTCCGACCTGGCCGCCGGGGACGGGTCGAGCACCATCGACCTGCGCGACGGCGGGACCCCGGCCTTCTACGACCAGGACCAAGACCCGGGGGCTGCGCCGGCCAAGCCCAAGCGGGTTCGCAAGCCGAAGGCCGCCGTCGAGCCCGAACCCGAGCCCACCGGTCCGCCCGAACAACTCGAGATCGCCCTGCCACCGGGCACCCAGGCGTCGAGCTGGAAGCTCCCGCCCACCAAGCTGCTGACGCTGTCGGGCAGCCAGGCGGTCGACCGCGCCGCGGTGGAGGAGACCGGCCGTCGGCTCGAACACGCGCTGGCCGAGCACGGCGTCGAGACCCGCCTGGTCGGCATGACCGTCGGCCCCACCGTCACCCGCTTCGAGCTCGAGCTCGGCCCCGGCGTGAAGGTGGCCCGGGTGACCAGCCTCCACAAGGACATCGCCTACGCGATGGCCACGCCCGACGTGCGCATCCTCGCCCCCATCCCCGGCAAGCAGGCGATCGGCGTCGAGATCCCCAACGTCCGCAAGCAGCTCGTCACGGTGGGCGACATCCTCACCAGCCCCGAGGCCCGGGCCGCCACCCACCCGCTCGAGGTGGCGATCGGGCGCGACATCGACGGCAAGGCGATCCTCGCCAACCTCGCCGCCATGCCCCACATCCTGATCGCCGGCGCCACCGGCGCCGGCAAGTCGAGCTGCCTCAACTCCCTGCTCACCTCGATCCTGATGCGGTCCACGCCCGAGCAGGTCCGCATGATCCTGGTCGACCCCAAGCGGGTCGAGATGGGCCAGTACAACAAGCTCCCGCACCTGCTGACCGAGGTGGTCACCGTCCCCAAGAAGGCGGCCAACGCGCTGGCGTGGGCGGTCCGGGAGATGGAGCGGCGGTACGACCTGCTGGCCGAGTGCGGCTTCCGCGACATCACCGGCTACAACGCGGCGTTCGACCGCGGCGACCTGAACGACCCCAACGCCGAGCTGCTCGGGCCCGACGCCGAGTCGGTCACCACCTACGAGCGGATGCCGTTCATCCTGGTGGTGATCGACGAGCTGGCCGACCTGATGATGGTGGCGGCCCGAGACGTCGAGGAGAGCATCTGCCGCCTGGCCCAGATGGCCCGTGCGGTGGGCATCCACCTGGTGATCGCCACCCAACGCCCGTCGGTCAACGTGATCACCGGCCTGATCAAGGCCAACGTCCCGGCCCGCCTCGCCTTCGCCGTCTCCAGCGCCACCGACTCCCGGGTCATCCTCGACCAGACCGGGGCCGAACGCCTCCTCGGCAAGGGCGACATGCTGCTGCTCGGCCCGTCATCCTCGATCGCCCAGCGGGTGCAGGGGTCGTGGGTCACCGAGGACGAGGTCCGCTCGATCGCCGCCTTCTGGAAGCGCCAGACCCCTGAGCTCACCTACGCGGAGGACGTGCAGGGCGGCGAGGACGACGGGGCCGACGGGGGCGCCGGGTTCGCGGGCGCCGGTTCGGGCTCGGGCGGCGGGTCGGGGAGCGGCGACTCCGACGCCGATCTCGTCACCCAGGCCACCGAACTGGTCGTCCGCAGCCAGCTCGGGTCCACCTCGATGCTCCAGCGCAAGCTCCGCATCGGCTTCGCCCGCGCCGGTCGCCTGATGGACGAGCTGGAGGAGAAGGGCGTCGTCGGCCCCTCCACCGGGTCCAAGGCCCGCGAGGTCCTGATGACCGTCGACGAACTCGAAGGCGGCGGCCACCACGGCGGCGGCGACGACCTCGACGCCCCACCGCCCCCCGCCCCCTGACGCACCGGGAACCTGCCGGTTGGTGTCACGCCTGCCGTGACGTGGCCCGGCACGTTCGAGCGAGCGATCGTGGCGAATCCTGACCTGGCAGGTAGGGTTTCGGACGTGCGCAAGGTGTTCTCGTTTCCGAACCCGGTCGACGAGGTGTCGGCCCGGCTGGTGGCCGCCGGGGTCGTCGTCTTGACCGGGGTGATCCTGGCCACCGGATGGCTGTGGCTGACGGTGCCGCTGGCCTACGGGTTCGTGGCGCGGGCCCTCACCGGGCCGACGCTCAGCCCGTGGGGCACGCTGGTGACCCGGGTGATCCGGCCGTCGCTCTCGCTCGACGCCCGCCCGACCGCCGGCCCGCCCAAGCGGTTCGCCCAGGCCATCGGGGCCACGCTGTCGGTCGGCGCGGTGATCGCCCACGTCGGGTTCGGTGCCTCCGGGCTGGCCCTCGTGCTGGTCGCCTTCATCACCGTCGCCGCCAGCCTGGAGGCGTTCCTCGGCTTCTGCCTCGGCTGCAAGATCTTCGCCCTGCTCATGAAGGCCGGCGTGATCCCCGAGTCGGTCTGCGAGGAGTGCAACGACATCTGGTCCCGCCGCCCCTCACCGGCCTGACCGCCGGCGAGGTGCTGCGCTTCGGTCACGCGCGCGACGCGACCTGCCATGCGAGCGTGGCTTCGGCGGCGATCGGGTCACCCGCATGTTCCGTGGCGTCGGCGATCCGGCGGAGGCGTTCGACGACCGGCGGTGTGGCGATCCAGCGGCCCACATGCGCACCCCGATCGACGTCCTCCCACCAGACGTCGTCCAACTCCCGGGTGGCGGGGACCCACTCCTCGAGGACGAGCCTGACGAGGTGGCGCGATGCCGGCGGCCGGTCATCGGCGATCCAGTCGGCCAGGTGTGCCGTCACGTCACCGATGGCTCGGGCAATGGCACACAGGACGTCCACCGGCGGATGGACGGGCGAGTCCATCGCCAGGGTCTGTCGCCACCAGGCACGGGTCCAGCGGTCGACCGCCTCCACCTCGGCCGGCGGCCAATCGGCGAGTCCGGACTCCCCGGCTCGGCCGACCAGCAGGGTGACGACGGGCCAGTCGAAGTCGTCGAAGGACACGATCTCGAACACGCGCGGGAGGAGGTGAGCGAAGTCGCGCTCGTCACCCCACGTCGACCCGCTGGAGACATACGGCCCGAGGGCCTCCTTCGAGAGCTCGCGAAGCGGCACCGCGTGGAGGGCGCGCTCCTGCTCCTCGGTGGCACAGCAGTCGAGGCACGGATCGGTCCACGACCGGAGGGGGCGATCTGCGAACGCGAGATACAGGCCGTCGATCGCGGCCCGGAGCTCGGTCTCCTCGGGGGACCCTCCGGCGGCGGTCGACTCGGGCATGGACGCGATCGTCCACCACCCGGCGCATCAGCGCCAGGGGAATTGAAGGAGAGCGCTCGGTTCAGGTGAGGGGGACGAGGGCGACCGGGTCGGAGGTCGGCTCGGGGGAGCCGGCGGCGGGTTCGACGGTGATGCCGATCGCCTCGGCGCCGCGCACGGGGCCGGCGAGCACGGTGGTGTCGTGGGCGGCGATCTGGCCGGCGGCGACCATGCCCTCGCCGGGGCGCTGGTACCAGGCCTGGTACACCTCGTCGTCGGCGGGATCGGCGAGGTCGGAGGCCACGATGACGCTCTGGTCGAGCGACTCGCTGACCACGACCCGCACCGCCACGCCGTCCACCTCGGTGCGGTAGGTGTGGGCGTCGGCGGCGGCGAGGACGCGATCGGCGGCGGTCTGGCGGCCGTCGGTCGACCGAGCGTGGGTGCCCACCCAGGCCAGGCCGCCGATCACCAGGAGGGCGGCGGCGATCCCCACCACCCAGCGGACGGCGGGGGTCGAGCGGCCACGGGCGGGCGGCCGCAGCGCCACCACCTCGGCCGGGCCGTGGGCTGATCCGTCGACCTCGGCACCGTCGCGCCCGAACGCGCGGAACCCACGCCGGCGCCGGCGCCCTCCCCGACCGCGACGGTCGGCGGCCGGGCTCGGCAGGCGATCGATCGCGGCAGGGTCGGGGCCGGCGGCGGGGGTGGCCGGGTCGGGCGTGGGGGTCGGGTCGGGGGTGGCGTCGCCGGACGAGGCGGTCGATGCCGGGGGCACGATCGGGGGGAGCGGGCGGACCTCGGCGATCGCGCGGAGCACCGAGGCCCGCAGCGACGGGGGGGCGGGGGTCACCGAGTCCGCAGCGAGGCGACCGGCGGCGGCTCGGAGCTCGGCCACCTCCTGCTGGCAGGCGGGGCAGCCGGCGAGGTGCTGTTCGAAGGCGGCCCGCTCGGCGTCGTCGACGGCGTCGACGGCGTAGGCACCGCTGAGGCTGTGGATGTCGACGGTCATCAGGCTGCTCCCAGTACATCGCGCAGACGGAGCAAGCCGTCGCGGATTCGGGTCTTGGCGGTGCCGAGGGGGATGTCGAGCATCGTCGCCACCTCGGTGTGGGTGTAGCCACCGAAGTAGGCGAGTTCGATGGCGGGTCGTTGGATGTCGGTCAGGTCGGCCAGCGCCGCCCGGATCCGCTGCTGGTCGAGCCGCACCTCGACGGTGGCCGCCGGCGTGTCGCCGGCGTCCACCGTCGAGCGGTGATCGGCGTCGTCTCGTCGGGTGGCGGCGTCCTCGCTGCGCACCCGGTCGACGGCTCGCCGATGGGCGATGGTGAGCATCCAGCCGAGCGGGGATCCTCGCTCGGGCTCGTATCGCCCGGCCTGCTGCCAGATCTCCACGAACACCTCCTGGGCCGTCTCCTCGGCCAAGGCGGGGTTGCGGATCACCCGCAGGCACAGCCCGTAGAGGCGGTCGGCGACCTGGTCGTAGAGGGCGGCGAAGGCGGCCTCGTCGCCGAGCGAGCTGCGGTGCAGCAAGCGGGCGAGATCGAGGCCGGTGCCCCCGGAGTCCGCCTCCTCCGGGGGCACCGCGCTCAGCTCCATGGTCCCCAGTGCCTCACGTCGTCCTGTCTAGGCCGTCGGGAGGAGGACGCCGTCGATGATGTAGACGGTGGCGTTGGCGGTCTGGACGTTGCCGCAGATCACCTTGGCGTCACCGATCATGAAGTCCTCGCCGGAGCCCGTGACGGTGATGGTGCCGCCGCCGAGGGTCTCGTGATCACCGGCGAGGTCCTCCGGGGTGAGGCGCCCGGCCACGACGTGGTTCTGGAGCACCTTGGTCAGCAGACCCTTCGGGTCGTCCATCGCCGACTTCAGCGTGGCGGGATCCACGGCGGCGAAGGCGTCGTTGGTCGGGGCGAAGACGGTGATGTCCTGGGCGCTGTTCAGGGTGTCGCCGAGGCCGGCGGCGGTCACCGCCGACACCAGGGTGCTGAGCAGCGGGTTGTTCGACGCCGCGGTGGCCACCGGGTCGGCGGCCATGCCGTCGAAGGAGCCGGCGCCGGTGGCGGGCACCGCCGAGCAGGCGCTGCCGAACGGGGCGTCGGCGTCGGTGGACGACGAGTCGCCCATCGTGGTGGTGCTCTCCATGTCGTCGGCGGCCGTGGTGGTCGCCA
>WBZU01001004.1_pt1 | contig 22407 bp, 19 predicted proteins | sample 5204311 | NCBI WGS metagenome assembly WBZU01 (sample SAMN12344359, study PRJNA552823) | activated sludge metagenome | biome: Activated sludge suspended growth; feature: Nitrification reactor; material: Wastewater; isolation source: activated sludge from nitrification reactor of wastewater... | reverse complement strand
AGCTGCGCGAAGATGGCGTCGATCGCCCGCAGCAGGCGCCCCTTCGGCGGTGTGGCCTGCTCGGCCTCTCTCGTTGTCGTCATAGGCTAGTCTCTCGTCGGCCGCAGGACCTGCGCGTTGCCCGCAAAAGCCGGCGGAGTATATCAGCGGCCCCGCCAGACCAGCAAGACGCGCGCCGTTGCGGCACACTCGGCCCGCTGTGCTGCTCCACCTCGTCCGCCACGCCATCGCCGCCCCTGGCTCCGCCGATCGCCCGGACGCGGCGCGACCGCTGACCGCCGAGGGCCAGCGCAAGTTCGTCGCCGCCGTGCGCGGCATGCAGCGGCTCGGGTGGCGGCTCGACGTCGCCTATCACAGCCCGTTGGTGCGCGCGGTGCAGACCGCGGAGCTGCTGCACCCGCTCCTGGACGGCCCCACGCGCGCGCTCGCCGAGCTCGCGCGGGCGCCCGACGGCGACCTGCTGGCGCGCGTCGTCGAGGGCGAGCGCGTCGCCCTGGTCGGACACGAGCCTTACCTGAGCGCGCTGGCCGCGTGGCTCGTCACGGGGGAGATCGCGTGCGGCGAGCGGATCGAGCTCAAGAAGGGCGGCGTCGCCGTCCTCGCGGGTCCGCTCCGGCCGGGCGCGATGACCCTGCGCGCGCTGATCGCCCCCAAAATTATGCGGACGCTGGGCGCCTGATATGCTGCCGGGCCTCTCCTCGATCCCCGGTCCTCTGCCATGGCGCCCCTCGAGCTCTCGCACCCGAGCCACTACATCAACCGCGAGCTCAGCCAGCTCGAGTTCAACCGCCGGGTGCTCGAGCAGGCCAAGGACCCGCGGGTCCCGCTGCTCGAGCGCCTGCGCTTCCTGACGATCGTCAGCACCAACCTCGACGAGTTCTTCGAGATCCGGGTCGCCAGCCTCAAGGAGCAGATCGGCTTCGGGCTGCCGCAGGTCGGCCCCGACGGGCTCACCCCGCAGGACGTGCTGCGCGGGCTCAAGGAGGCCTGTCAGCGGCTGGTGAAGGAGCAGTACCAGCTCCTGCAGCAGCAGATCCTCCCCTCGCTCGCGGCCGAGGGCATCCGCCTGCTCAAGCTGAACACGTGGACGCAGGCGCAGACGGCCTGGCTCGAGGAGTACTTCGACCGCGAGGTCCTGCCGGTGCTGACCCCGATCGGCCTCGACCCGTCGCACCCGTTCCCCAACATCCAGAACAAGAACCTCAACTTGATCGTCGCGCTCACCGGCAGCGACGCGTTCAAGCGCGACAGCGGCACCGCGGTGGTGCAGATCCCGCGCAGCCTGCCGCGGCTGGTGTTCCTGCCGCCCGCGATCGCCGAGTGCCCGCACGGCTTCGCGCTGCTCGGCTCGATCGTCACGACCTTCGTCCAGAAGCTGTTCCCGGGCATGCAGGTGCAGGGCAGCTACCAGTTCCGCGTCACGCGCGACAGCGAGCTGTGGGTCCAGGAGGAGGACGTCGAGGACCTGCTGAACGCGCTCAAGGGCGAGCTGCGGACCCGCAACTTCGGCGACGCCGTGCGCCTCGAGGTCAGCGAGACGTGCCCGCCGGACATCATCGAGCTCCTGCTCGAGCAGTTCGACCTCCAGCCCGACGATCTCTACCGCGTCGACGGCCCGGTCAACCTGCACCGGCTCGCCGCGATCTACGACGTCATCAAGCGGCCCGAGCTCAAGTACCTGGCCTACATCCCGGGGCCGAAGCGGGTGCCGGGCGCCGACCTCGACCTGTTCGCCGAGCTGCGCCGCGGCGACATCCTGCTGCACCACCCCTACGAGAGCTTCTCGCAGGTGCTCGAGCTGGTGCGCCAGGCCGCGCGCGACCCGAAGGTCCTGGCGATCAAGCAGACGCTCTACCGCACCGGCTCCAACTCGCCGATGGCCGAGGTGCTGCTCGAGGCCGCGCGCGCCGGCAAGGAGGTCACCGCCGTCGTCGAGCTGCGCGCGCGCTTCGACGAGGCGGCGAACATCGACCTGGCGACGCGGCTGCAGCAGGCCGGGGTCACGGTGGTGTACGGCATCGTCGGCCTGAAGACGCACGCCAAGGCGCTGCTGATCGTCCGCCGCGAGGAGAGCCGCTACCGCCGCTACGTCCACCTCGGGACCGGCAACTATCACACGGTCACGACGCAGTTCTACACCGACTTCAGCTTCCTCACCTGCAACGACGCGATCGGCGAGGACGTGCACAACGTCTTCATGCAGCTGACCGGCCTCGGCGCGGTGCCGAAGATGCACAAGCTGCTGGTCTCGCCGTTCACGCTGATGGACCGGCTCGTGCAGCTGATCGACCGCGAGGCGGAGAACGCCCGCCAGGGCAAGCCGGCGCGGATCATCGCCAAGCTCAACGCGCTCACCGAGGTCAAGGTGATCGACGCGCTCTACCGCGCGAGCCAGGTCGGCGTGCCGATCGACCTGATCGTGCGCGGCGTGTGCTGCCTGCGCCCGGGCGTCCCCGGCGTGTCCGACACGATCCGCGTGCGCTCGATCGTCGGCCGCTTCCTCGAGCACCACCGGATCTACTACTTCCTGGCCGACGGCGAGGAGCTGACGTTCTGCGCGAGCGCCGACTGGATGTCGCGCAACCTCCTGCGCCGCGTCGAGACCTGCTTCCCGATCGAGGACCAGGCGCTCCGGTCGCGCGTGATCGCGGAGGGCCTCTCCACGTACCTCGCCGACAACGCGCAGGCGTGGGAGCTCCAACCCGACGGCTCCTACGTCCGCTGCTCCCCCGGCAACGACGAGTCGCGCCCGGCCCAGGAGGTCCTGCTGCGCATGCTCTCCGCCAGCCAGGCCGCCGCCCAGATCCAGCGCAAGCTGTTCGAGGAGATGCTCGTGCGCCAGGAGATGCTCGAGTAGCCGAGCCTGTCCCTCGGGTCAGCCGTCCGCCAGCTCGACGTCCGCCCGGTCGACCAGCACGTACGCCTCGACGACCTGCGACCTGTCCGTGAGGTCAGGTTCGCGCGCGGCCTCGGGCGCGAGCCACAGCCCGGCGTTGCCGCCGAACACCAGCCACGACACGCCGGCGCCGCTGTCCTCGACCGGGCACGCCCACGCGGGCCCGTCGGCGTCGAGCGTGCCGTCGGGCCGGCGCACCAGCCCGCGGGCGCGCCGCGGCCCGGCGCCGTCGAGGTCCACGCGCAGCGCCCGGCGCACCGCGTCGATCCGGCGGAACGTGAGCTGCAGCGGCTCCGTGAACGCCTCGTCGTCGACCTCGACGGTCAGGAACTGCGGCTCGCTCATGCGGCAGATATCGCACGGACCCGCCCGCACGTCACGAGCGCCTCCGGCAGATCGACGGGCGCCCACTGCTCGACCTCATAGCAGCCGCGGCCGAGCCACAGCCGCGCGCGCGTCTCCGAGGCGCGACGCATCGCCCGACCGCGGCGCACCCACTGCAGCGGCTGCCACGGCGCCACCGCCGGCGGGTGCCCGAGCTCGACCAGCCACCCGCCGGGGCGCACCGCCGCCAGCGCCGACGCCGGCGGCTCGCTGCCCTCGCCCAGCGCCGTCAGCACCACCAGCCCGTCGAGCCCCTGCTGCTCCGCCAGCGGCCGCCAGCCGAGCCGACCGCGCAGCGCCTGCACGGTCGCGCGGAGCACCCGCCCGACGCTGCCGCGGCCCGCGTCGGTACCTGTCCAGAAGGCCATCTTCGCGTCGCCGAGCGTGTACACGAACCACTCCGCGAGCGGGGGTCCTGGCAGGTGGAGGTCCATGCGCCGACCTGTGTAGTGCGAGACGACCGCCCGTGTCGACCGCCCGCCCGTTGGGCTCGATCACGTCGATCGACGCGATCGTCCGGCGACCCGCGATCACCGTCCGCGGTCCGCGCGACGCGCGACACACGCCCGCGCCGCGGTCCCACGCGTCCGCCGATCACGCGGTACAGTGCGCCCGTGCTCCTCCGGCTCGGCGAACCTCCCGCACACGACGCTGCGCCCAAGCTCGCGGCGCTGTCGCGGCTGCACGCGGCCGGGCTGCCCGTGCCGGACGGGATCGGGCTCACCCCGGAGAGGCTCGCAGACCCCGACGCACGGGCGCGCGTCGCCGATCTGCTCGCGCGCGGCCCGGTGATCGTCCGCTGCGCGCTCGCGCTCGAGGACACGCTCGAGACCAGCGCCGCGGGCCTCGGCCGCTCGGTCCCCGACTGCCACGACCTCGCCGACGTCGACCGCGCGGCGAGCGAGATCGCGGCCGCGTGCCGCGACCCCTGGCTCGTCCGGCACGCCGGCGGCGTCGCGCCGACGCACCAGCTCGTCGTGCAGCGACAGGTTGCGCGCCGCTGGCTCGCGGTCCTCGCCGCCGAGCGCGGCGACCTCGCCGGCGCGTGCCTCGAGCTGCACGACGGACGCGACCCAGAAGCCCTCGCGCTCGGGGTCACGCCGGCGTACTCCGGCCCGCTCGCGCTCGCCGAGGCCGAGCTGGGTGGACGGCTCACCTGGCTCCTCGGACAGGTCGCGGCGCTCCTCCCCGACGCGCAGGCGCTCGACCTCGAGGTCGTCGTCGACAGTGACGGCGCCGCGTGGCTGGTGCAGGCGCGACCGCTGGTCCGGCCGCTGGTCGCCGGCTGGCCCGCGTTCGTCGCCGCGGCCGCGCCGGGTCGCCCGCGGATCGACGACCTCCCCGGCCTGTGGCGCCTCGACGCCGAGCACAACCCCGCCGCGCTGTCGCCCGCGCACGCCGGCGTGATCGCGTGGCTCGCCGCCCGCGGCGCCCGGCTGCGCGTGCTCGCAGGCTGGCTCTACGAACCTGTCTCCACGGGCATGCCCTCGCGGCCAGGTCCGGACCCGCGGGCCGCCCTGGCTGCGCTGCGCGAGCGCCACGTCCCCGCCGCCCGGCGCGCCCTCGCGGCGCTCGCGGACGACCTCGGCGAGCCCGCCGTCGACCTCGCCGGGCGCCTGGGCGACGCGCTCGCCCATCTCGCGGCGATCCTCGACGTCTACGCCGGCCTGCGGGTCGCCGCCCCGGACCACGCCGTCGCCGACCGCGCCGCCCCGCTGTGCCTGCGCGAGCGCGCCGCTCACCTCGACGTCCTCCCGGCCGCGTGGGACATCGCCAGCCCTGCGCTCTCGGACATGCTCCCGGAGGCATGTCCCGAAGAACCTGACCCGAGCGCCATCCCCGACGACCCCGCGGTCGCGGCGGCGCTGCTGCGCGAGCTCGACGACCACCTGTTCGCGCTCGGGCTCGCGCCGCTGCGCCGCGTCTACCTCGCCGCGGGGGCGCGCCTCGGCCTCGCCGCCGACGCGGTGTTCCTGCTCGGCCCGGCGGAGCTGCGGCGCGCGCTCGCGGGCGGGGCGCTGCCCGACCTGGACGCGCGGCGGGCCGCGCACGCGCGCGACGCCGGGCTCGCGCCGCCGCTCGCGCTGTTCGACGGCCGGCCGGTCCCGTCGCCGCCGCGCGGGCGCCTGCGCGGGCTGCCGATCGGCCCTTCTTGCCGCGGACGGATCGCGCAGCGCCGCGACCTCGCCGATCTGCTCGCGCGCCCACCTGGCCCGGAGGACATCGTGGTCCTGCCGGCGCTCACGGCCCAGGCGGCGGTGGCGCTGCGGGCCCTCGCGGTGCGGGCGGTCTGCTGCGAGCACGGCGGGGCGCTGAGCCACGCGGCCCTGATGGCGCGCGAGCTCGGCCTGTCGGCGCTGATCGGCTGCCGCGGCTGCCGCGAGCTGCCCGACGGCGCGGAGGTCGAGCTCGACGCGCGCCTCGGTCGCCTCGTCACTTGAACGAGATGCGGAACACCTGCGACGTGCAGGTCTTCATCGCCTTGCCCTCGATCATGAACGGCTTGAAGCGCCAGATCTTGATCGTCGCGCGGATCACCTCGTCGACGCCGGGGTCACCGGGGAACGGCCTCAGCGTCTTGACCTCGGTCGTGCGGCCGGCCGCGTCGACGCAGAAGCCGGTCTCGTTCTCGCCGGGGCGCTTGTCGAACATGCCGGCGCGCGTCGCCGCGAGGCGGTCGCGGCTCGGGTCGGGCGTGTAGATCGCCTGCGAGCGCACCACCGAGAGCGGCGCCGGGGCGCGCTCGTCGGTCTTCTTCTTCTCCGGGGTGTGGAGCTTGGTCGAGGTCCACCCGGGCGGGAGGCGATTGGCGCCGGGCACGCCGACGCCGACGCCGGGCACGCCGATCGGCGCGGTGCCGGTGCTCGTCGGCGGGCCGTTGCCGACCGGCCCGGGGCGCGGCTTCGGCGGCTTGAGCGGCTCGATGATGTCGACCGGCACGATCTCGTCCTGCGGCTCCTCGGGCTCCTGGCGCTCGACCTCGGGCTCCGCGCGCATCGGCGCGGGCGGCGGCGGCGGCGGCGGCGGCGGGTCGTCGAGCGACATCTGCACGAGCACGAAGGTCGCCGTCGGCGGCGCGACCTGGGCGATCTGCAGCTTGCCCATCAGCCAGGTGAACCCGAGCCCGCTGGCGGTCGCGAGCGCGGCGAGGTGGGCGGCGATCGTGATCCGCAGGCGGCGCTTGCGGTCGGGCTCGTGCTGCTTCAGGTAATGCTCGAACATGATCTCAGCGTGGCCGAACCGGCCGGGCGGCGCACCCGACGCCGTTCGGACGTCCGACGCAGCGCCGGGTCGCACCTGGCCCCGAGGACACGTGACCGCGCGCCGACGGACCGCGGATGTGGCATCGTATCCCACGGGCCATGAAGCTCGAGTCGTTCCTCCGCGGGCTCCACCGCTTCGTCGTCGGCTTCACGCTGCTGCAGGTCGCGGTCATCGGCGTGTTCGTGACCGTCGGCCCGTGGTGGGCGCTGCGCGGCGGCCTGCCGGGGGCGATGATCCTGATCGCGGCGATCGGCCTGCTGTTCGACTGGCGCGCGCTCGACGTGCTGCTCGGATGGTTGCCCGGGCGGGCCCAGCGGGCGCTGATCCGGGCCTCGACGGCGGCCCACCTGACCGCGCTCGGGATCGGCGGCTGGCTCCTCGCGCAGCCCGTCGACCCGGCGTGGACGCTGCTCTCGGGCTCCGAGCCGGCGTCCGAGCCGCGCCTGGTCTTCGGGGCAGACGGCGCGATGGTCATGCACACCGGCGCCGGCCAGGTGCTGCGGCGGCGCGAGACCGACTGGTGGGACCTGCTGGGGCCGCGCGAGTTCTCCTGGGAGTTCCACGTCGGCCCCGACGGCGCGCTGTGGACCGCGCCGCGCGGGGTCGTGCGGATCGACCGCTACGACCCGCAGACCGACTCGTGGCGGGCGATGGGCCGGCCGGCCGGCGAGCTCGACGCCCTGGCCGTCGGGACAGGTGAGCTGCTGGCCGCGATCGGCGGAAGGCTGCACCGCGCGGACCTGGCCCTCGGGACATGGTCCGAAGTCTCCGAGGTCGGCCCGTTCGTCCGCACCGTCGCGCGCGCGCCGGAGCCGGACCGCGACCTCGCGCTCGCGTGCGGGCGGCGCTGGTGGGCGCGCGAGCGCGGGGCGTGGGTCGACGTCACGCCCGACGCGCCGGACCTCGGCAGCCCGGACGCGTTCGTCGGCGGCGGCGGCTGGCGCTACGTGCTGCTCGGCGGCGTGTGGAGCGGCGAGTTGTGGGCCGCGGCGCCGGGCGAGGGCTTCCGTCGGGTGACTGCGCCGGTGTCGGACACGCGGGTACTCGTGCCCCACCCCGTCGACGGGCGGCGCGTGCTGGCGGGGTCCTGGGGCCAGGGCGTCTGGAGCAGCGAAGACGGCGGCCAAACGTGGTCCTCGCTCGGTCTGGAGCGGATCCAGGTCCGCAGCCTCGCCGCCGAGTGGACCCGCGGAGAGGTGTGCGCCGGCTCGTCGAACCTCGCCTTCTCGCACGGCGTGTTCTGTCGGTCGTTGTCTGTCGGACAGTCGTCCGTCGCGCCGTGAACACGCGCGAACCGGAGGCGTGCAGAAAGATCGTGATATTTGCGATCTGGACTACAAAGATTTCCGCCAAGCGAGCTGTGCGGAGGATGGATCGCCGCTGGCGGACTCTGATAGCGTCATGTCTGCTGGACCCTTGGGCCCTGGAGCACGTGTCGTGATCACTAGCCAACCACGCCCGTACACACAACTGGTGAACCTCATCGCCGAACGCAGCAGCGAGCTGCTCGGAGGCACCGCGCTGGGCCCCGACTACCTGAGCTGGGTGCGTTCGCTCGAGCAGGCGCACGGCGTCAGCATCGAGGTGCAGACCGTGCTCGGACCCGAGGGACGTCCCGCGGCGATCGGCGGCACGATCTGCGGCGTCGATCGTCCCGACTGTCGCCTCGTGTTCACGGTCGACGGCGACGAGACCCGCTGCGCGCTCCGCTACACCTAGCGGTCGATCCGCACGACCTGTCGCTTGGGTCAGGTCGCGGACAACTGTCCCTTCGTCCCGCGGCGCTCGCATGGCCGCGCGGACGCCGAAACCATGCCCTCTCGGGCGCTCCGGCGCGGATCTGCGCGAGCGCGCGGGAGAGCGCCTCAGGCGGTTGAAGGCCCCAGGGACTTGATCTACGCTCGTACTGCTCCAGGACGGCCGCAGACCGCGCGTGGACAGGCACGGGCGATCCGGACGCCGTCCGCCTGAACCAAACGCCGAGTCATGGCACGGAAGTCGCCCACGCCGCTCGCTCTGTCGGAGGTCGTCCGGATCGTCGGGGCCGACGCGGCGTACCTGTACCTGTGCGCAGAGGGCAGCGAGCGGCTGTTCCTCAAGCGGGCGGAGAGCGCCGAGGGGCGCGAGGCGGACCCGGCGGCCGCGAGCGCGGCCGTGGTCGATCGCGTGCGGCTGAGCCGCGAGGCGCTCGCGACCTCGGGCGACGCCGAAGGCACGGCGCAGATCGACGGGGCGACGCTGCCGGCGCGCCACATCCTCGCGGCGCCGCTGATGCTCGGCCACCGCTTCTTCGGCGTCATCTACCTCGATCGCGGGCTCGCGCGCCCGGCGTTCACGCAGGACGACATCGACATCCTCTCGGCGATCGCCGACCACCTGGCGATCGCGATCGAGGCGGCCCACACCGAACGGCTCGAGCAGGAGCGGCGGTCGCTCGAGCAGCGCGCGCAGCGGCTCGCGCGCTCGAAGGAGGAGGCGCTCGACGCCTCGCGGGCGAAGAGCGCGTTCATCGCCCACATGAGCCACGAGCTGCGCACCCCGCTGACGGCGATCATCGGCTACAGCGAGCTGCTCGAGGACGAGTTCCAGGATCTTGCCGCGGCGGGCGGGTTCATCCCCGACATGCAGAAGATCCAGACCGCGGCGCAGCACCTGCTGGCGCTGATCAACAACATGCTCGACCTCTCGAAGATCGAGGCCGGCAAGATGGAGCTCTTCCTCGAGGAGTTCCAGCTGTCCGAGCTGATCGACGAGGTCGTGTCGACGGCGCAGCCGCTGATCGAGAAGAACCGCAACACCTTCATCCTGCGCTGCGAGGAGGCCGCCGGCCCGGTCCGCCTCGACCGCGTGAAGGTGCGCCAGGTGGTGCTGAACCTGCTCAGCAACGCCGCCAAGTTCACCAGCGGCGGCGAGGTCGTGCTCGCGGGCAAGCGCGAGGTCGGCGAGCGCGGCGAGGAGCTGGTCCTGCAGGTGATCGACTCCGGCATCGGGATGTCGCCCAGCCAGGTGAAGCGGATCTTCCAGGAGTTCGCGCAGGGGAGCGCGGCCACCACCCGGCGCTACGGCGGGACCGGGCTCGGCCTGGCGATCAGCCGCAGCTTCTGCCACCTGATGCGCGGCGAGATCGAGGTCGAGAGCGCGCTCGGTCGCGGCTCGACCTTCACCGTCCGCCTCCCCGCGCACCTCGAGGACACCGAGGCCGAGGCCAGCGAGGTCGACGTGGAGCCCGGCGTCGACGGCGAGGACGAGGCCCTGGACGACGCGCTCGCGCAGTCCGGCGTGTATCCCTGGACCGTCTGACGGCGACGCGCGCGACGACGCGGCTCGTCGTCCACGCGGGGCGTACTCGCTCGCGCGCAGCGACGAGTCTCGCGTCGCAACCGCGACCACGATCGCTGCGCGCTCATCCGCGCGTGTCGTTCGCGACGCGTGTCCTCTTCTGGATCGACATGCAGCCCGCGCTCCGTGGCAAACTGCTGAAGTCACACGAAGGCCTCCACGTGAACGGAGCGCCTGGCAAGGAGACAGATGGCGACGGCAACGAAGACAAAGAAGGTTGGGAAGGCGAGCGCGAAGAAGAAGACCGCGAAGAAGAAGACCGCCAAGAAGGCCGCGGGCAAGAAGACCGCGAAGAAGGCCGCGGCGAAGAAGGCCGCCAAGAAGCCGGCCGCGAAGAAGACCGCCAAGAAGGCCGCGGCGAAGAAGACCACCGCGAAGAAGGCCGCGGGCAAGAAGGCCGCGGGCAAGAAGACCGCGGGCAAGAAGGCCGCCGCCAAGAAGGCCGCGAAGGCGCCGAGCCGCAAGAAGCGCGACGAGGTCGCCGCGGCCCCGCCGGCCGCCGCACCGCCGGCCGCCGCACCGCCCGAAGGCGCCGCCCAGCCGGCCGCCGAGGTCGCCGCCGGCAGCGGCGACGCGGAGGGCGAATCATCCGGCGACTCGGAGGGTGAAATAGGGGACAGGTCCGAAGAGACAGGCCCCTCGGAGCTCGAGCTCAGCCGCCGCCTCAGCGCCGAGCTCGACGCTCTCGGCGACGACGACGAGGACGCTCCGGACGACGACACGGACGCCGCGGGCGAGGATGACCCCGACGGCGAGCCCTCCGAGCTCGAGCTCAGCCGACGGCTCAGCGCCGAGCTCGACGCCCTCGACGACGACGCGACGTAGGCGCCGCGCCGCGGGTGCTCCCCGCCGCGCCGCCCGCGTCGCTCGCCGTCCCTCCATGCCCGGACCGGGGCGAACCTGCGCAGACCCTCCCGTTGCGACAACTCTTGTGTCGCCCGGCGCTTGTGTTACAACAAGTTGTCATGGATGTTACACGAGACCGTGATTATCCCATGCTCTTTGAGGAGATCTTGCCGCGAGGCCCGGTGACCCTGAACCGTCTCCGGAGGCTGCGTAGCGACCTCTGTACGCTCTTTATCGTGGGCGGCGTCATCAGCGCGGCGATCCGCCTGGCGCTGATGGGCTGAGCCTCGTAACGTTCTCGTGACGCACAGGTGACAGCCGCGCGCGCGGATTCGCGCGGCGGACGATGGGCCGGTGGACGGTGATCCGATCGCCCAGGGGCCGACGCTCATGGTTCGGTCCTCAGCCGGTATCCACAGCCGGTCGTTGCGGGTCCGGGCCTTCGTCCAGGGTTTTGGTCCGGCCCGCAACGACCGGCTGTCCTTTTCTTGGCCGTCACGGCGCCGGTGGGCGCGAGCTGACCGAGCCTGGCGGGATCGTCATCGTCGTCGCCTCCGGCTGCCGGAGGGCGTCGAACAGGGCGAGGGCGATCGCCAGCACGACCGGGCCGAGGAACAGGCCGACGATCCCGAACACCTGCAGGCCGCCGAGCACGGCGAAGAAGATGAAGAGTTCGTGCAGCTTGGCGCGCTCGCCGACCAGCTTCGGGCGCAGGACGTTGTCGATCAGGCCGATCACCACCGAGCCCCAGATCGTGAGGCCGAGCGCGGCGCCCCACGAGCCGATCGCGGCGAGGTAGATGGCGGCGGGGATCCAGACGAGGAACGCGCCGGCCATCGGGATCAGCGAGAAGAAGGTCATCACGACGCCCCAGACGACCGCCGAGGGCAAGCCGAGGACCCAGAACGCGAGGCCGCCGAGCGTGCCCTGGATCAGGGCGATGGTGAAGACGCCGTAGACGCTCGCGCCGATGACCTCGCGGATCCGCTGGAAGATCGAGTTGGTGGTCCGTCCGCGCAGCGGCAGCGCCGAGATCAGCGCCACCCGGAAGCGGTCGCCGTCGCGGAACAGGTAGTACATCGTGAAGAAGATGAAGAAGGTCTGGAGGACGATCCCGAAGATCCCGCTGACGATCCCGCGGACGTAGCCGATCGAGTTGGTGGTCAGGTCGCGCAGCCCGGCTTGCGCCTGCTCGACGGCCTGCTGCTTGACGGTCTCGATGTCGACGCCGCGCTCGGCGAGCCAGCTGAGGACCGAGCCCGTGACCGGCGACTTGGGGTCGAGCAGGCCGAGCAGGATGCTCTGCACGGTCTCGACCGCCGGCGTCAGCTCGCGGATCACGGCGAAGCCGACCAGCACCGTCGGGAGGCCGATCACCAGCAGCACGATGAAGCACGAGACCAGCGCGCTCAGGTCCCGGTTCTTCACCCGCGCGTGCACCCGCGCGTGCAGCGGGCGGAAGCTCGTCGTCAGCACCAGCGCCCACAGCAGGACCTGGACGAACGGCTGGAGCATCAGCCAGCAGAGATAGAAAGCGAGCGACACGCCGGCCAGGAGCACCGCCCAGCGGACCTTCTCGCGCCGGTCTTCGGCTCGATCGTCGAGGATTGGTCTCTGCATATGAAGAAGCGTACGGCCGGAGAATTTTTTTGCCGGAGCCTCATCCAAGTCGGCCCGGGCCGGACTTCAGAGACAGGTCGGTCCCGCAGCCGACCTTAACCTCCTCGGCTATCAGTGGCCCCCACCCCCCGTATCGCTATCGGGGGTGGGGTTTGCCGTATCTGCCGCCTCGAGCTCGAGGAGCGGGTCACCGGCGGCCACGTCGGACTCGTCGGCGAGGAGGATCGCGCGCACGCGGGCCCGGGCCGGCAGGCCGTCGCCGCCGTAGAGGAGCCGGCTGAACGTCTTCATGACCTCGATGAGACCGACGGTCTGGCCCTGCTCGACGACCGCGCCGACGCTGACGAACGCGGGTTTGCCGGGGCCGGATCGGACGTAGAAGCGGCCGCTGGTCGGGGCGCGGAGGATCGCGGCGCCCGCCTGCGCGGCCGCGCCGGCCCCACCCGCGGCGTGCGCGGAGCCCGCGGCGCCGGCGTGGACGGCCTCGGGGTCGAGGGTGAGGAGCGGCTCGTCGAAGTCGACGGGTCGCCGAGCAGCAGGTCCGGGCGGCGAGACGACCAGCCCGGAGGCCCCGGCGGGGGCGAGGACGTGGTGGACGACGCCGAGGATCTCGATGGCGCCGATCGGTCGGTCGGGCGCGACGAGGTCGCCGGCCGCGGGGGCGCCGCGGTAGACGCCGACCGCCGGCGAGAGCAGGCGGAGCGCGCCGTCGTCGCCGCGGGCGAGGCGAGCGCGGAGGACCGGGGGGTGGACGCGGCTGTCCTGAAGGACACTCTTGAGCGACATGATCAGCGGATCCCTCCGGTGAGCACGCTGAGGTCGTGCATGGTCCAGATCCGCGGGTTCTTGACCCGACGGTATCCCGAGTACTGGTAGCTCATCTCGACGAGCGCGCAAAGGTAGGTCCGCAGCTCGTTCACCGCGACGATCTCGTCGGTGTCCATCTGGCGGGCCGCGACGAACGGGTCCATGTCGGCCTCGATGCGCTGCTCGACCGCCCGCATGCCGGCCTCGATCGCGCGGCGCTCGTCGGGGTCCTTGCTGAGGATCTCGAAGTTGTCGTCGAGCTTGGTGTTGTAGGTGGCGATCGAGAGCGTGCGGCCCTCCATCACCGAGAGGCGCGTGAGGCAGGTCGAGAGCTGGACGACCGGGTCGTAGGGCAGGCCGGCCATCGCGTAGTAGCCGGCGCCGGAGGCCTTGCGCAGCAGCACGGTGAACATCGGCGTGGTGTTCGTGCTGTTGGTGTAGATGAGGTTGGAGCCGTAGGACAGGAGGCCCTGGCGCTCGGCCTCGACGCCGATGTCGAAGCCGGAGATGTCCTGCAGCCAGATGATCGGCAGGCCGTCGGAGTCGCAGGCGCGCGAGAAGGCGGAGATCTTGGCGATGCCGGCGCGGTAGAGGGTGCCGCCGGGGCGGCGCGCGTCGGGGCGCTCGGGGTCGCCGACGAGGCCCTGGCGGTTGATGATGAGGCCGGCGTAGAGGCCGCCGAGGCGCGCGACGCCGCAGATCATCTCCTCGCCGGCGTCGGGCATGAGCTCCCAGAAGAGGCTCTGGTCGACGAGGCGCGCGAGCACTTGGTAGGCGTCGTAGCCCTCGCGGTGGTCGACCGGCATGAGCCCGCGCAGCTCGTGCGCCGGGAAGGCCGGCTCGATCGCGCCGGCGTCGCCGCGGTAGAAGTCGGCGCCCGAGCTCGGCAGCTTCGCTACCTCGCGGCGCAGGCACTGGAGGAGCACCTCGTCGTTCGGCACGCGGCGGTCGGCGCAGCCGCTCAGGTGGACGTGGACCTCGGGGCCGCCGATGTCGAGGCTCGTCAGCTTCTGGCTCTTGGCGCCCTTGATGAGCGCGGCGCCGGCGATGACCATGTACGCCTGCTCGGTCATGTAGACGCGGTCGCTGATGATCGGCATGTAGCCGCCGCCCGCGATGCAGTCGCCGAACACGCCCGCGAGCTGCGGCACGCCGCTGGCCGACAGCAGGCTGTTCATCTTGAAGATGTGGCCGGCCCCGGTCCCGCCCGGGAAGCTCTTCGACTGCTCCGGCAGGAACAGGCCCGAGCAGTCGACGAGGTAGATCGTCGGCAGGCGCAGCCGTAGCGCCATCATCTGCGCGCGCTCGATCTTCTCCGGCGTGCGCGGCCACCACGAGCCCGAGGCGACGGTGTTGTCGTTGGCGATCACCATCACCCAGCGGCCCTCGACCCGGCAGAACGCCGTGACCACGCCGGCCGCTGGCGAGCGCAGGTTGTCGCCGAACACCAGGCCGTCGTTGACGAAGGTACCGACCTCGAGCGGCGTGGTGCCGGGGTCGATGAGCTGGGCGACGCGCTCGCGCGCGGTCAGCTTGCCCTTGGCGTGGACGCGCTCGGCGTACTTGTCGCCCCAGCCGGCGTGGACGCCGGCGCGGCGCTCGAGCAGGGCCGCCTCGAGCTTGCCGAGGGCCTCGCGGTGCTCGCCGAAGGTGCGGGAGTCGACGGCCTGCTCGCGCGCGGCGCCGATCGGGACGAGAGGGACATGTGCCATCGGTCAGGTTCCTTCAGGCAGGCGGCCACCCGGGGATCGCGCGGGTGTCGTAGCGGTTCTCGCGGAAGGCGGAGGACTGGAGGATCGCCAGGTGCATCGGGACGGTCGTCGGGACGCCCTCGCACACGAGCCCGCGCAGCGCGACGATCATCCGCTCGATCGCCTCGCCGCGGCTCGCGCCGTGGCTGATCACCTTGCAGAGCAGGCTGTCGTAGTGCGGCGGGACCTCGTAGCCGCTCTCGACGTGGGTGTCGACGCGCAGGCCCGGGCCGGTCGGCGAGCGCCAGGTGGAGATCGTGCCGGGCGCAGGCTTGAAGCCGCGCGACGGATCCTCCGCGTTGATCCGGCACTCGATCGCGTGGCCCGCGAGCTCGACCTCGTCCTGGCGGAACGACAGCGGGTGGCCGGCCGCGACGCGGATCTGCTCGATCACGAGGTCGCGCCCGCTCCGCACCTCGCTCACGCAGTGCTCGACCTGGAGGCGCGTGTTCATCTCCATGAACCGGAGCACGCCGCCGGCGTCGAGCAGGAACTCCATGGTCCCGGCCCCGAGGTAGCCGATGCTCGCGGCGGCCCGCACCGCGGCCGCGAGGGTCCGCGCGCGCTCGTCCGGGGACAGCACCGGCGACGGCGACTCCTCGATCAACTTCTGGTGGTTGCGCTGCACGGTGCAGTCGCGTTCACCGATGTGAACGACGTTTCCATAGCGATCCGCCATAACCTGGATCTCGACGTGGCGGCCGCCTTCGACCAGGCGCTCGAGATAGAGACGGCCGTCGCCGAACGCGGCCACCGCCTCGGCCTGCGCGTCTGCATAGGCGCCGGCGACCTCGTCGGGGCCGCGGGCGATCCGCATGCCGCGCCCGCCGCCGCCGCTCTCGGCCTTGAGCAAGACCGGGTAGCCGGTCCGGTCGGCGACCGCGCGCGCCTCGTCGACGTCGGCGAGGATGCCGTCGCTGCCGGGGATCAACTGGAGCCCGGCCGCTCGCATCGCCTGCTTGGCGGGGGTCTTCTTCCCCATGAGGTGCATCGCCCGCGGGCTGGGACCTATGAACGTGACGCCGTGGGCCTCGCACAGCGCGGCGAACACAGGGTTCTCCGAGAGGAAGCCCCATCCCGGGTGCAAAGCGGTGCACTCGCGCTGCCGCGCGGCCTGCACGATCGCCTGCATATTCAAGTAACTCTGGGGCGAACGCGCCGCGCCGATGCACACGCTTTCGCGCCCGCGCGTGTACGGGGCGCCCCGGTCGGCCGCGGACACGGCGAATACCGGCGTGATGCCGAGGATGTCGCAAGCCCTGGCGATCCGGACGGCGACCTCGCCCCGGTTGGCGACCATCAGCCGGCGGAACATCGGTACAGCGGGAGCGCTGCGCGTCTTGCTGGTCATGGAGGCGGCGAGGCTACCACGTTTGCGCGGTTGTGCCCGGGTCTCGTGATCGCGCCGGCCGTCCTTGACGCCGTCCGCGACGCGCTGCGCGCGGTTTTCCATTTATACTCGCACGAGAGGTTGCTTATGGCGGAAGAGGGCCAGGACAAACTCCGCGGGAACGACGACGACGCCAAGGGCCGGACCATGTTCGGGATCGGCTTGCCCGCGGGCGTGCAGGCGGCGAGCCGCGGGGCCCCACCCGCGAAGGCGCCGCCGATGGTGGCTCCGCCCGTCGCCAAACCTCCGGTCCGCGCGCCCGAGCCGGCGCCCGAACCGGCGCCCGAGCTGGCGCGCCAGAAGTTCGACGAGGAAGGGGCGACGATGCAGGACATCCGCCCGCTCACCCGCCCCGAAGACGCGAAGCGGATGGAGGACAAGCGGACGATCGTCGGCATCCCCGGCAAGTTCGGGGCCTCGGTCAGCGCCTCGGGGCCGGTGGTCCGCGCGGAGCCCAGCGGGGCGCACCGCGGCGCCCAGCGCGACACCGGCGAGTTCGAGGCCGCCGGCTCCGGTGCGCACGCGTCTTCGCGGGCGACCCGCGTCGCCGACAGCGGGGCCCACAGCGCCCCGCGGGAGATGCGTCCGGCGATCAAGCTCGTCGGCGGCAAGGCGATCCCGGGCACCCGCTACAAGCTGCTGCGCTGGCTCGGCGAGGGCGGCATGGGCGTCGTCTACGAGGCCGAGCACATCGACATCGAGCGGCGCGTCGCGCTGAAGATCCTGCGCGCCGAGCTGAGCGAGCGCAACGACACGGCGCAGGTGTTCCGCGACGAGGCGCGCGCGGCGACCCGCGCCGGCTCGAAGAACATCGTCGAGATCTTCGACTTCGGCGAGCTGCCCGACGGGCGCCTGTTCTTCTGCATGGAGCTGCTGAGCGGGGCGGACCTCGCCAGCCAGCTCGAGGAGCTCGAGCCGGCGCGCATGGTGGCGATCCTGCGCCAGGTGTGCAAGGGCCTCGGCGCCGCGCACAAGGCGGGGATCGTCCACCGCGACATCAAGCCGGAGAACATCATCCTCGTGCAGCACGAGGGCCGACGCGACATGGTGAAGATCGTCGACTTCGGCGTCGCGGCGATGATGAAGGACCGCGGCCAGGGCGGGCCGATCGCCGGCACCCCGCAGTACATGGCGCCCGAGCAGATCAACGGCGCCGAGTTCGACGGCCGCCTCGACATCTACGCGCTCGGCTGCGTCATGTACGAGATGCTGGCCGGCCACCCGCCGTTCACCGACGAGAACCTGGCCGACGTCCTGCTCGCGCACATCAACCGCCCGCCGCAGCGCCCGAGCCAGGTCAAGCCCGACCGCACGATCCCGAAGCCGCTCGAGGACGTCGTGATGCGCTGCATCGAGAAGGACGTCGCGGCCCGCTACCGCGACATGGCCGACCTCGAGGCCGCGCTGTGCGAGGCCCAGATCGCGGCCGGCATCGTCACCGAGTGGGACGACCTGCCGCTCCCGGACGTCGACCCCGAGCGGCGCGCCAACCTCGTGGCGAAGATGCCGAGCACGCACGGCGAGCTGGCGCCGCGCCGGCGCTGGCTGTGGCCGACGATCGCGGCGGTCGCGGCCGCGGCGGTGACGGGGATCGTGCTCGTCGTGACCGGCCAGCCGGAGATCACGCCCGAGGTGCAGGCGAAGATCGACGAGCTCAGCAAGGAGGCGCGCGACGCGGCGAGCGTCTTCAACTACGTCAACCCGCCCGAGGACGGCAGCCCGACGGCGCTGCTCAAGGTCGAGGAGCTCGAGCACCTCGACGGCGCCGGCGAGCTGCTCGCCGACGCCCGCGGGCTCGAGCTGCGGCAGGAGTTCAGCAACCAGCTGGTCACGATCGGCGACAAGTTCTGGGACACCGAGCCGACCCGCCCGCTGTCGCGCGAGTACTACACGTGGGCGGTGATCTTCGACGCCAACAACGAGCGCGCGCTGACCCGCTCCGCCCGCTCGCAGGCCGAGATCGAGGACTACGCCAAGCGCGCGCAGACCGGCAAGCTCAGCGCCAGCGAGCAGGCCAGCGGCGAGCTGCTCGTCGCGATGATCCAGCCCGACGAGGTCGTGCGCGAGCAGAAGGTCCGCAAGGCGGTCGCGCGCGCCAAGGCCGAGACGCCGCTCGCCGCCCAGGCGACGATGATCGAGGTCGCCCGCGGCGCCGGCGTCGCGGTGACGCCGGAGGACATCGCCGCCGATTCCGACGGCGGCGAGCCCGGCAAGGCCGGCGGCGGCTCCGGCGGCGGCCGCAACACCGGCGGCTCCGGCGGCGCGACCGCCGGCAGCGGCGAGACCGGCGAGCCGCCGCCCGAACCGCCCGAGCCGACGCCGACCGACCCGGAGCCGGTCAAGGGGACGAAGACCGTCAAGGGCCCCGGCAAGAAGAAGACCGAAGAGGACCCCGAGGAGCCGATCGGCGAGATCAAGCGCGACCCGGCCAAGGCGTCGGAGCTCGCCAGCGAGGGCAAGGCGGCGCTCGCCGCCGGCCGGCGCGACGAGGCCGAGGGGCTGTTCAACCAGGCGATCAGCTACGACCGCAAGAACCCCGAGGCGCTGATCGGCCTGTCCGACATCTTCTTCGACCGCGGCTCGTCGGAGAAGGCGCAGCGCTTCGCCGAGAAGGCCGTCGCCGTCGCGCCCAACAACGGCTCGTACCGCATCAAGCTCGGCGACGCCTACTACAACGCGCTGCGCTACCGCGACGCGCTCACGCAGTACGAGAAGGCCAAGGAGCTCGGCGACGCCAAGGCCGCGCCGCGCATCGCCAAGGTCAAGGCCAAGCTCGGCGAGTGACCCTTCGGACCTGCCCCGACGGGCAGGTCCCATCAGGCAGGTCCCAAAGGTCAGCTCAACCGCGGCGCTTCGGGATCGGGATCGTCTCGCTGTCGCGGGCGGCCACGGTCTCGGGGTGGATCGCCCGCGCCTCGGCGACGAACGGCTCGATGTCGGTGTAGCGCTGCGAGAAGTGGGTGAGCACGAGCAGGCGCGCGCCGGCGCGGTGGGCGATCGTCGCGGCCTCGGCGGCGGTCATGTGGCCGTTCTCGCGCGCCTTGTCGGCGTCGCACGAGAGGTAGGTCGACTCGCAGACGAGCATGTCGACGCCGCGCGCCAGCTCGACCGCGTTCTCGCACATGCGCGTGTCCATGACGAAGGCGAACGACTGGCCGGGCTTGGGGTCGCTGACCTCGTCGAGGAGGACGGTGCGGCCGTCGACCTCGACGCTGCCCTGGGCGAGCAGCTTGCCGACCATCGGGCCGCGGACGCCGGCGGCCGCGAGCTTGTCGGGCAGCATCGCCCGCCGGGCTCGCTCCTCGAGGCGGTAGCCCCACGCCTCGACGCCGTGGTCGAGGGGCAAGGTCGAGAGGACCAGCTCCTTGGTCTCGAGGATCGGCCCGGACGCGCGGATCGGCCGCGGCTCGATGCGCGCGACGTCGTGGAAGATCGACGCGTGGCGCAGCCGGTCGAAGAACACCTGCCCCGAGGCCGGGTAGTGCGCGGTGATGGTGTGCGGCACGCGATCGAGCGAGATCCGCTGCGAGATCCCCGCGAGGCCGAGGCAGTGATCGCCGTGGAAGTGCGTGACGCAGATCCGCGTGATCGCGGCCGTCGTCACGTTGGCGTAGATCATCTGTCGCTGCGTGCCCTCGCCCGGATCGAAGAGGAACCCCTCGTCGTCCCACCGCAGCAGATAGCCGTTGTGGTTGCGGTAACGGGTCGGCACCTGGCTCGAGGTGCCGAGGACGATCAGCTCGCGTGCGGACATCCGGCGCGAGAGCATAGACCAATCGCCGCGGCGGCGCCGACGGTGTATCGTTCGCCGTGGTGATGGTCGTCGAGGAGGGAGAGGAGGGTCTCGCGCCGGAGGAGCTCCGCGCGCTCGTCGACGCGGCGCCGGCGGCCCTGCTCGCCGTCGACGCGCACGGGGTCGTGCGGCTGATCAACCGCGCCGCGGCGACCCTGTGCGGGGTGGACCGCTCGGCGCTCGGGCGGCCGCTCGTCGAGGTCGCGCCGGCGCTCACGGGGATGAAACCCGGCGCGGTCACGCTCGGTGGGCACGTGGTCGCGTGCGAGGAGTCGACGGTCCGCGGGCTCCGCGTGCTCGCGCTGCGCGCCATCGGCGAGGCGCCGCTGGAGCTGCGACCCGGGCGCGTGCTGGTCGCCGAGGACAACCTCGTCAGCCAACGCGTCGCCGCGGCGCTGCTCGGCAAGCTCGGGCTGTCCTGCGAGGTCGTCGGTGACGGTCGCGCGGTGCTCGAGCGGATCGAGCGAGGGCCGTGGGACGTCGTGCTGATGGACTGCCGCATGCCCGGCCTCGACGGGCTCGCGGCGACCCGCGCGATCCGGGCGATGCCCGAGCCGCGGCGCTCGCTCGCGATCGTAGCGACGACCAGCGGCTCGGCGCCGGACGACCGCGAACGCTGCCTCGAGGCCGGCATGGACGAGGTCGTAACGAAGCCGTTCGGGCCACAGACGATCGCGCATGTGCTCGCCCGCTGGCTCGCGGCGGCGCCGGACGTCGACGAGGCGGCGCTCGCCGAGCTGACCGCCGAGCTCGGGTGCGCCGAGGTCACGACCTTGATCGACAGGTTGATCGGGCAGGTCCTCGAGACCCTGTCCCGCCTGCGCGCCGCGGAGGCGGCCGGCGACCTCGAGCGCGCCGAGGCGGCGGCTCACGGGCTCCGCGGCGCCGCGGGGACGCTCGGCGCGTGCCGACTGGCGGCGGCGCTGCAGGAGCTGGAGCGAGTGTGCCGCTGGCCGGCCCCCACCCGCCTCTCGGCGGCCATCGACGCGGTCTCGGCGACCGCCGTGGCGGCCGTGGACGCGCTGCGGGCGTGGACCCGGCGCGCGCCGCGGGCTGGCTGAATGTTCAGTCGTTCGCGCAACATCGAGCCGGGCGACCTCGCGTTTCTGTTACCATCCGCGCCGTGAAGGCTCGGGCCGTGCTCCTCGCGCTGCTCGCCGCTGCGGCCTGCGGCGGCGGGTCGAACGCGGTCGAGCTCCGCCTCTACCCGTGCGCGCCTCCGGGCGGCGCGGCGACGAGCGTCGCGCTGGAGATCCAGAGCCGCGACCAGGACGGCGCCGCGATCGGCGCGCCGCTCACCAAGTCCTTCGAGATCGCCGACCCCGCGGTGCTGAGCGACGGCTACGCGACCGTGGGCTTCCAGCCGCCGGCCGGAACCGCGACCGCCGACTTCACGGTGACGTGGACGGGCGGCGCGGACGAGGTCGCCGCGCACTACATGAACGTCGCCGTGCCCGCGCTCGGCGAGGCGATCGTGCTGGCGATGGACGCGTGCGACGACGGCGGCACGTCGACCGGAGAGCCGACCACCGGCACCTCCGGCACGACGTCGGACGCGACCACCGGCACCGCCGGCACCACCACCAGCGACACCACCAGCACCTCGACCGGCGAGGGCACGAGCACGAGCACGAGCACGAGCACGAGCACGAGCACGAGCGGCACCACCGACGCGAGCACCGGCACCACCGGCGGCGATCCGCAGGAGGGTGGGCCGTGCATGCAGGGCGAGCCCGGCGTGTGCGACGGCGGCCCGGGGAAGCTCGGCACGTTCCTCCAGTGCGTCGACAGCGTGTGGACCAAGGCCACCCCGCCGTGCGACGTCAACACGGTCTGCCCGCCCGAGCTGGGGATCGGCATGCGCGAGCTGGTCGGCTGCATCGGCGACGGCGACAACTGGACGTGCGGCTGCCGCGACCCGTCGATGCTCGACTGCCCCATGGGCGAGACCAGCAAGTGCTCGCCGATCCAGGACGGCTTCAAGATCGACCTGTGCGTGCTCGAGGGCGGTAAGCTCCGCCACTACGCCGGCCGCTGCAACGACTGCGTCGACGTGCAAGGCGAGCCGCTGTGCGTGCAGTGACCCGATGACCGCGCCCGTCGACATCGCCCACCACGTGCGCGAGGCGGCGCTCGAGATCGCCTGGGACGACGGTCGCACGACCCGGCTGACGGCCGCCGCGCTGCGCGGCTGGTGCCCATGCGCGACCTGCCAGGGCCACCAGCCGGGGCTGCGGTTCATCGAGCCGCCCGTCGGGGTGACGATCGCGGAGCTGCACGAGATCGGCGCCTACGCGCTCGGGATCCGCTTCTCCGA
>WBZU01001003.1_pt1 | contig 22412 bp, 17 predicted proteins | sample 5204311 | NCBI WGS metagenome assembly WBZU01 (sample SAMN12344359, study PRJNA552823) | activated sludge metagenome | biome: Activated sludge suspended growth; feature: Nitrification reactor; material: Wastewater; isolation source: activated sludge from nitrification reactor of wastewater... | reverse complement strand
GAGGGGAGGTTCGTGAGTCGCATACGCGACTTGCACATTAACCCATCATGATTGACGATTCACTCGCTCCGGACGATGAAGGCGAAGTCAGGACGTGAAAACAGCGATCAGAATCATTTTTCCGTGACCTGAAGAATTTCGAACCATCATGGTGGCACAAGATTTGCTTTAGTCAAGCACTTACTTTGAGAGGCACACGATGGAAATTTCTTCTTCGGCAGCCGCGACAAGATCGGCATCGACGGCCGCCGCGACACCCAACAAACCACGCAATGCGGCAAATTTTGCCGATTCTCTCGCTGACGCGGTCAAATTGACCGGCAATCTGGCCGCCGCCTTCGTTTCCGGACGTCTTGGGGTCGACCTGAATTCCGACGGTATCCCGTTGCGAATGGTGTACCTCGATCAGGAAGGGAGCCGATTGACGACCTCGGCCTTCTGCGCAGAAAGTATCCTGCGCAACACGCAGCAGCTTGGAATCAGCCTGAACGATCTCAAGGGGCTGGGTACGCAACTCGATGCCGCTGGCGTCGGCTACAAGCCCTATGAGCTTTACAGAGGAACCGGTTCAGACCATGGGATCGATTTCGATGACCTGATTGCCGGTGGATTGGGAACCGCCTACGACTGGACCCAGGACGCCAACGTGGCGGCCAAAGGTCCTGGCGCCATCAGGAGACTCGAAGAGGCGGCTGCCCTGGCGCAGTCCCTTCAGCTCGTGGCACACGCCGAAGTGACACAAAACAAGGGAATCGACCCGACCCGCTTCGCAACACAAGCGGCCACAGGAGAATCGCCTCGCCACTACGTGATGTTCAATGGCAGTGTCGCCGCCTGGTATGGCAGCAGTGAACAGGCTGAACAGGCCCGTCATCTCTATGGCGGTGGCGTTACCGACCTCGCTCTCCGGGCCAGCTCGACTGCCGTTGGTATGGATGCCCACAACCCCGGTTCCGGCACCAGTCCTGTCAACAGCAACGGGGTCACGCAAGCGACGACATCATCAAGCGCAGTATCCTGGAATGACCAGCTGCAAGCCTTGATCGATGCCATCCATGAGAGATTGCACCCACCAACGCCAATCCGCTAGGACAAGTGCTTGATTGCTGGCCAGTGGATGGGTCCACCGGAGCCCGCCAGACCCATACCTCACGCCGGCCTGGATCGAACGGAGGTCGAGTCCGACGTTCCAGCGCGGGCGGTACAGTTCGAACCGTTCGAACCAAAGCCCCGATCCCCGCCTGCCTGCTCGGTTCGACCCGTCGCACGTATATAATGCGCAGTCCATCCATCAAGCAAGCAGGGTCCATCATGGAAGCCGAACAACTCAATCTCCTCGAAAACCGGCTCGCCGACCTCGGTCAGCGGGCCACCGAACTGCGGAGGTATCTTTGACTACGATCAGAAAGCCGATCAGTTAAAGGCCGTTGCGCGCGAATTCGAAGATCCGAAGGTCTGGGACAACGCCGAGCGCGCGCAGGAACTCGGGCGCGAGAAACGCTTGCTGGAAAACGTCGTGCTGACACTGAACCGCGTCGGCGATGGCCTGCGCGACGCCAGTGACCTCTTCGAGATGGCGCGCGAGGAGAATGACGACGACACGCTGAACGCGGTCATCGCCGATGTCGACGCCATCGAGAAGGAGGTTTCCGGCCTCGAATTCCGGCGCATGTTCAACAATCCGGCTGACCCGCTCAACTGCTTCGTCGACATCCAGGCCGGCGCCGGCGGTACCGAAGCGCAGGACTGGGCGGCGATGCTGCTGCGCATGTACATCCGCTACGGCGAACGCAAGGGCTACGCGGTCGAAGTGCTCGAGGAATCGGAAGGCGAAGTCGCCGGCATCAAGACGGCCAGCATCAAACTCTCCGGCGACTATGCTTACGGCATGCTGCGTTCGGAAACCGGCATCCATCGACTGGTCCGCAAGTCGCCCTTCGACTCGAATGCACGCCGCCACACCAGTTTCTGTTCGGTGACCGCCTACCCCGAAATCGATGAATCCTTCGAAGTCGACATCAACCCGACCGAGCTGCGCATCGATACTTACCGCGCTTCCGGCGCCGGTGGTCAGCACATCAACAAGACCGACTCGGCGGTGCGCATCACGCATCTGCCGACCAACATCGTCGTGCAGTGCCAGAATGACCGCTCGCAGCACCGCAACCGTGCCGAGGCCATGGCGATGTTGAAGTCGCGCATCTACGAAGCCGAGATGCGCAAGCGCCAGGCCGAGCAGCAAAAGCTCGAAGACGCCAAATCCGACATCGGCTGGGGTCACCAGATCCGTTCCTACGTGCTCGACCAGTCACGAATCAAGGACTTGCGGACCAACGTCGAAGTCGGCAATACCCAGGGCGTGCTCGATGGCGACCTCGACCAGTTCATCGAAGCCAGCCTGAAACAGGGCGTCTGAGCCGGCATGCCCAACCTGCTCAAGGAATCATTGAGACCCCATCATGTCACCGACCGAAACCCCCACCGACCCTTCACCGCAGCCGGACGAAAACCACCTCATCGCCGATCGTCGTGCCAAGCTCGACGAGTGGCGGCAGAGCGGCCGAGCCTTCCCGAACGACTTTGCGCGTGAAAATACCGCCGGCAAGATCAACGATCTCTACGACAGCAAGACGCTCGAAGAACTTGCGGCCGTGCCGGTCGCCGTTCGGATCGCCGGGCGCATCATGCTCAAACGGGTGATGGGCAAGGCCTCGTTCATCACCATTCAGGACCTCTCCGGCCGCATCCAGGCTTATGTCAGCCGTGACCAGGTTGGCGATGAAATCTATGCGGCGTTCAAGCGCTGGGACATGGGGGACATCGTTGGTGCCGTCGGCACGCTATTTCGCACCCGCACGGGTGAGCTGACCGTGCAGTGCACGGAGATCCGACTGCTCTCGAAATCGCTGCGACCGCTGCCGGAAAAGTTCCACGGCCTGACCGACCAGGAACAGAAGTACCGTATGCGCTACGTCGACCTGATCACCAACGAGCCATCCCGCTTCACCTTCGTGGTCCGCAGCCGCATCCTGCAGTCGATCCGCAACTTCATGATCGATCACGGTTTTCTCGAAGTCGAAACGCCGATGATGCACCCCATCCCCGGTGGTGCAACGGCGCGCCCCTTCGCGACATACCATAACGCACTCGACATGCCGCTGTTCCTGCGCATCGCACCGGAGTTGTACCTCAAGCGCCTCGTTGTCGGCGGCTTCGAAAAGGTCTTCGAAGTCAACCGCAATTTCCGCAACGAGGGACTCAGCCCTCGCCACAACCCCGAATTCACGATGATGGAATTCTACGAGGCGTATTCCGAGTACCGCCAGTTGATGGACTTCACCGAAGGATTGCTGCGCCACAGCGCGCGCACGGTGCTGGCCAGTGAAGTGTTCGAATATCAGGGCCGCAGCATCGACTTCGCCAAGCCCTTTGCCCGTCTGACGATCATCGAAGCAATCCGCCAGTTCCATCCCGGCTACAGTATTGCACAACTTGGTGACGCCGCCTGGTTGCGTGCCAAACTGACGGCGATGCAGGTCGATGTCGGGGCAGCATCCGGGCTGGGCGCGCTGCAACTCAAGCTCTTCGAGGAGACAACCGAAGCCGATCTCTGGGATCCGACCTTCATCATCGATTACCCGGCCGAGGTCAGCCCACTGGCGCGCCGTAGCGATAGCAACCCCGAGCTCGCTGAGCGTTTCGAGTTATTCATCGCCGGCCGCGAGATCGCCAATGGTTTTTCCGAATTGAACGACCCCGAAGACCAGGCGGCACGCTTTCTCGAACAGGCGCAAGCCAAGGAGGCTGGCGACGAGGAGGCGATGTACTACGACGCCGACTATATCCGCGCTCTCGAATACGGCCTGCCGCCGACCGCTGGCTGCGGCGTTGGCATCGACCGGCTAGTGATGCTGCTGACCAACTCGGCAAACATCCGGGACGTGATCCTCTTTCCGCAGATGCGGCCAGAGTAGGCTACTGCAGCAAGTCAGCGCGCACATCGACCAGCACTCCCGGCGCATGCCACAGCACGCGATCGTCATCGGTGCCGGTCTGGCCGGCAGCAGCGCCGCCGAACGCCTGGCGGCACGCGGCTGGACGATCGATTTGATCGAGCGCGCTGCTGCACCGGGCGAGGGCGCCTCGGGTAATCTTGCCGGCGTTCTGCGCCCGCTGCCCTCGCTCGACGACAACCGCCTGGCACGACTGACGCTTGCCGGTTTCGTCCACGCCCGTGCGCATTTCCAGGCGCTAACCACCGCCGGCCTGCCGCTGCGCTGGGGTCGCACCGGCGTGCTGCATCTGGCGCGCGACGACAAACACGCCGCAACGCAGCAGCGGGTGGTCGAAATCCAGCAGCCGGCAGCCGATGAGTTGCGCTTCGTGGACCGTGACGAAGCCAGCTGGCTGGCGGGCTGGCCGGTTGCCCAGGGCGGCTGGTGGTTCCCCGGCGGTGGCTGGGTCGACCCTGCTTCGCTTTGCCGGGCCAACCTGGCTCACCACGCGACGGCGATCCGGCCGCACTATCGATGCCGGGTTGCAGAAATCAGGCAGCAGGCGGATCTCTGGCAGGCTTGCGACGCCGCTGGCCAGCTCATTGCCGCAGCACCGGTACTGATTCTGGCCAACGCAGCGGCTGCCCGATGCTTTGCCCCCGCCGCGCATCTGCCACTACGCGCTGCACGTGGGCAGGTTTCGCATCTGCCAGCCGCGACGGCGGCGCCGCCGGCCATCGTCGTCTGCCGCCTCGGCTACGTGATGCCGGCCATCGACGGCCTGCGCTGCGCCGGTGCGACCTTCTGCGTCGACGACCAGGAAAGCGCGCTGCGCCAGGCCGACCATGCCGAAAACCTGGCCAAACTCGATTTCATCCTGCCAGGCTACAGCCAGGGCATCGACCCGGAGCAACTCGGCGGTCGTGTCGGTTTCCGCCCGCTGTCGCCGGATCGTCTGCCGATGATCGGCGCGCTTGCCGACGCCACCGCGATCGACCCGGCGCGTCCGTCGCTGTCGCTCGCCGCCATGCCGCGTCTGCCAGGACTCTACCTGATCAACGGTTTTGGCGCCCGCGGCATCGTCTGGTCGGCGCTCGCTGGCGAATTGCTGGCCTGCCTGATCACTGGAGCGCCGCTGCCGCTCGCCGACGACCTGGTCAGCGCCGTCGATCCTGGCCGCTTCCTGTTGCGCGGCCGCAGCAAGCGCTGGCACAGCGACGCCGCACCGCGTATCGACGGGTGAATTTTTTATCCAGCCCGGACTGTGCAGTCGCGCAGTAGTCGTCCTCCAAGACTGCCCGCAAAGCGTTACACTGAGATTTTTATTTCCAGGAAATCGAAGGTATGGAAAACCAGTCCACGAGCACTCACCCGATGATTCTCGTTGCCGCAGCCTCGGTCACCCTGCTCAGTCTCACCGGCGTCGCGGTGCTGCTGGGCTGGCTGCCGAGCCCCATGGCACCGCAAGCCGCAAGCGCGCCCATGCCGGCTGTCATCGCCATGCCGGCGGAAAAGTCCGCAACGCTGAACATCCCTGCCGGTTCGAGAGTCACGGTGTCTACCGTCAGCGAAGCTCCTGCAAGCCAGGCAAGCAAGCGTGTCACCACTCGACCGACCCCGGCAGCTGCCGACAAGGGGCAGCAATCCACTGCGCGATCCACTGCGTCTTCCCGTTCCTACCACGCCAGTCGTGACACCAGGCCAGTAGCGAACGACCTGCATCCGGAGAATACGCTTTACGTCAACCACAGCCGACCTGCTGTTGGCGCTTGCCGGGACTGCGGTACCGTCGTCGACGTGCGCGAGATGACGAGAAGGGGGCGCGTCAGTCCGCAGTACCAGGTCACCGTTCGCCTCAACGATGGCAGCATGCGTACCGTCAACGAATCACAAGTGCCGCTGTGGCGCAGCGGCGACCGTGTGCGCATCGGCAATGGACAGTTCTCCGGCATCTAGTGGTTCGTTCCATTCTACCCACCCTACCATAGCCAATACCATCCGATCGAACGATGCAGCAGGTAGAGTCGAGATGTGGCGCGGTGGTCGTAGGCGAGGGCGCGCGGAAAGGAGCGCGCTGGACTGGCCCGGCGGCGGAACTCGAGAGCAGCGACCGGCCGGCGCGGCACCCGGCAATTCCATTACACTGCGCATTCCGTCGGCGTCGCTGACGAATCTCTACAGGAGAAGCACGTGCGTATCGCCATTCCCCCTTTGACGACGATTGCCATCGAGTTCGCGGACGGGATCGCCGAGATCCGGCTGAATCGTCCCGAACGTTCGAACGCGATGAACGAGGCGATGTGGCAGGAACTGCGCACGGCCTTCAACTGGGCGGACGCGACAGCCGAGGTGCGCGTCGCGATCCTGAGCGGCGCCGGGCGCAATTTCTGTGCCGGGATCGATCTGGCGATGCTGGCGGGGGTTGGCCAGGCGGTCGCGCATCGCGACCCGGCGCGCAGCCGCGAGGCGCTGCGCCGGCTGATCCTCGATCTCCAGGATTGTCTGTCGACCGTCGAGCGTTGCCGCAAGCCGGTCCTGGCGGCGATTCAGGGCGCCTGCATCGGGGGCGCGATCGATCTGGTGACCTGCTGCGACATGCGTTACGCGGCGGCCGAGGTGCAGTTTTCGGTGCGCGAGATCGATGTCGGGATGACCGCCGATGTCGGTACCCTGCAGCGTCTGCCGCGGCTCATCCCGGATGGCGTCGCGCGCGAGCTGGCCTACACCGGTCGCAGCGTCGATGGCGCCGAGGCGAAGGCGATCGGGCTCGTCAATCAGGTCTACGCGACCTCCGAAGCGCTGCTCGAAGGGGTGCGCACGATCGCGCGCCGCATCGCCGCGAAATCGCCGCTGGCCATCCGCGGCACCAAGGAGATGCTCAACTACGGCCGTGACCATGCGGTGGCCGATGGGCTGAACTACATCGCCACCTGGAACGCGGCGATGCTGATGTCCGCCGACCTCGACGAAACGCTGGCCGCAATGCGCGAGCAGCGTCCGCCACGCTTCCTCGACTGACCGGCGCTGCGGGCGGTGGCATGCAGACGTTTGTCCATCACCTTGAACTGGCTGCACCGCTCTTCGTCCTGGTGCTCGTCGGCTATGTGCTGATGCGCGGTTTTGCCTGGCCGCAGGCGATGTCCGACCACCTGTCGCGCTTCGTTTTTTCGGTCGCCCTGCCGGCGATGCTGTTTCACCTGATGAGCGACCTTTCGCAGTTGCCGCCGGTCGATGCGCGGCTGCTGATCGCCTTCTTCGGCGGCTGCCTGATCGTCTTCGTGCTTGGCCGTCTGCTCGCCTGGAAGCTCTTTGCGCTGGATGGCGTCGGGCAATCGGTCTTTGCCCTGGGCGGGGTGTTTTCGAACAACGTGCTGCTCGGCCTGCCGCTGGCGAAGATTGCCCTCGGCGATGCGGCGGTTCCGTCGGTGGCGCTGGTCCTGGTCTTCAACGCGCTGATCCTGTGGACGCTGCTGACGGTGTCGATCGAGTGGGCGCAGCATGGCAGCTTCTCGCTGCAGGGTTTCGCCCAGACGGCCCGCGGCGTGCTGACCAATCCGATCGTTGCCGCGATTCTCGCGGGCACGCTCTTCGGAGTGAGCGGCGTGCCGCTACCCGCTCTCGTCGCCCAGCCGCTGGCGATGATCGGCCATGCGGCGGCGCCGATGGCGCTGGTCGCCCTCGGCATGGGACTTGCCGAATACGGGGTGCGTGACGGTTGGCGGATCAGCGTCGCCATGACGCTGATGAAGCTGATCGTTCAGCCGCTGGTCGTCTGGCTGCTGGCGCGCCTGATCGGCCTGCCGCCGATGGAAACGCGGGTCGTCGTACTGTTGGCGTCGCTGGCGGTCGGTGTCAACGTCTATCTGATGTCGCGCCAGTTCAACACCCTGGAAGCGCCGGTGGCGAGCAGCCTGGTGCTGTCCACCGCGCTGGCGGCACTGACGACGCCGTTGGTGTTGGCGTTGACCGGTGCTTGAGTGGCCGGGGGGGCGGGCCGGCGGAACGCCCCGGCAGGGCTTCCGCCCTACGCTCGCTGCGCGCCCCGCGACACCGCTACGCGGCGTCAGAGGAACAGCGAATCAGGTGCAACAGAGATCAGTGTTGCGGTGACCAGCGCTGCAAAAGTTGGGCCGCTACATCCACTAAAATCGCACCTTGGCATTGATTGCCTTGCCAGATGCTTGGAACTGTTGCTGATGCTTGTTTTTGGCCGCGTTGAACAGCTTGCCCAGGATGCGGTCGTGCAGGTCGATGATTTCGTCGGTGACGGTGGCCATACCCTCGATGGCGAGCGCTACCAGGGTGGCGTAGCGCCGCTGCGGCTCGAACTTGGCTAGGTCGGTGGGCGTCATCTGGCCGCCCTCTCTGGCAATCCTCAGCAGGCAGTTCTGGTGAACGAGGCACCCGATGCCGGAAAGCAGGTCGAGCGATTGTCACGCCTTGAGGCGTTCGATGTGTTCGAGCATGTGCCGCGAGTTCGGCTTGGCGGGCGACTGGCGTAGCCAGGTCAGTTAGGTCGTCTTGCCGTTGTCGCGGCGCTTGAGTAGATCATCGAGGCGACGGCGTTGCACGTCCGACAGCGGTTCGGCCAGGGTGTCGTAGATGCGCCGGTTGGCTCGGGTGATCGCCTCGGCGCTCGCTCGCTCGACGGCATTGATGGCAGGCAGAATGACCGACTGCCGCCGCAGTTGCTCGATCAAGGCACCGGCCAGCACGATGCCCTTGTCGGTCTGCATGACCAGCTCGGTCAGCAACTGGACGGCCTGCCGGTAGTGGCTCATCGTGAACGGCTGGAAGCCGAACACCGTTTGCAGCTCGACCAGGTGCGCGCGCCGGGTCTGTTCCCGCTTCCCGTACTCGTCCCAGCTTTCGACACCGACCTTGAGTTGGTCGGCGACCAGTTTCCGCAAAGGCGGGAGCGGCGGCTCATCTACGCCAAGGATGACGCCGGGAAAGCGCAGGTAGCAAAGCTGCACGGCGAAGCCCAGGCGGTTGGCCGGTCCGAGCCGCTGCCGGATCAGGGCAATCGCTTACGCAGACTTCATAAAATGGGTGTGCGTCTGGTCGGAGAAAGCCAGGCTGATGAGGGACTCGCGATAGTTCTCGTTTCGGTCGGCATGAAGGCGACGGCGGTTCAAGCCCATCTTGCAACCCTCTTCCTGGCGCAAGGTGGTCAGGACCAACTTGCGCAGAACGGAGAGGTTCCGCGCGGAGTGCCCTAGACGGGCACGACACTGATCTTCGCGAAAGACCACATCAAGCGTCCAGTGCAAGCCATTCTCGATGCCCCAGTGGCGACGGGAGGCCTTGGCAAACATGTCGACCGTTTGCACACCGCAGGAACCGATCGCGTAACGCTGGTCGACACTGACCTTGTCGCCGATCTGCCGTATCGACTCGATCATGCCGACACCGCCGAGTTTCTTCCACGCCGCACGCATGGACTGGTCCATCCAGGTGACGTCATTGATCCAGGTGTAGCGGCGGGTCTCGATCCGGCCATGATCCTTCTCAGTGTCTTCGCTACGCTCGACCGTGAGCCGACCAAAGCCGGTTCTGGCGCCGGTGTCAAAGAACTCCCGAAGGGCCTCGGCCAGGTTCTTCTGGTTGTCCTTGACCTGCAGCACGTCATCTCCCCCGCGAGCCACGATCTTCTCGGCCAGTTCGGTCTGGCAACCCAGCGCATCCATGGTGACGATGCATCCCTTCAAGATCAAGACATCAAGTCGCGTCTTCATCCCCGCCAGTTCGTGTCCCTTGCCGCAGGTGCCTTCCTGCGCCAGGCACAGGCCGCTTTGCACCGCATAGGCCGTGACCATATGCAGCCACTCGTTACTTCCTTTCTTGCCGGAACCCCGCAGGGTCTTCCCGTCCATGGCCACCACCCCTTCGATCAGACCGGCCAGCCCACTGATCCAGTCCCGAAAACGCGCCTCAAAGACCTTCGCGTCCAGCATCCGAAAGAGGTCGCCAAACGTGTCGTGTGATGGCGTGCCTCCTTCCAGGGGCCAACCGAATCGCTCACTTAACCACTCCTTGCGATCCCGGCACCAGTCGGCCACCTCAACCCAATTGTCCGCTCCGCACAGGATGGCGCACACTGCCATGATCAGAATCTGCGCCAACGAGTAGCGCCGTGCCGGACCTTTCCGTCCGTCTGGTAGCCCGGAAAAGGTTTCCATCAGCGTCATCCCGCCGTCTCCCCAAAAGGGGAGAGTAGACGAGATTCTTACGGAAAATACAATAACATGTCATAAGTAACTGATCGTAAAACGAATATTCTCAAGAGATTACGACATTTGCGTAAGCGATTGCCCTGAACACCGGCGCGAGTCTTGCGGCGCGACCCGGAGGACAGCGCGGGATGCCATTGACGCTCGATCCTGGTCTCTCGCAGTAACCGGCCGATCGGCGCATGCACTTGCTGATCAGAAACTGATCCGTGGCCCTGGCCAATTTTCTTGCAATGGCTCTGCACGGGCGATTGCCAGCGTCGCTGCGCACCAGCCCTCGCAAGCATTACGACCCGGGCGACGGCGCCAGATGTTCAGGAACGCCTTGCAACGTGCGTAGAAGTGGAAGAAACACAGCACTCTCCGGCGCTCGGCCAAAGTCAGCGAGTGGGTGCTGCAGATGAGCTTGTCGTCGCTCATGCCACGGTCGGTGAGGGTTACGGCTCCCCATGCGCGAACCCGGAGGCGTGTGCCGAAAGGCAGGCGTGGCCCGAGTACCAGCGCGTCGAGCAAGTCTCCCTCGAGGCCCAGGTAATTCGGCACCGACCCGTAGTTATACGGGCAGGGCAGCGGCGAGACGAAATCGACGCACCCGCTCGATCCGCGCTTGAGGAAACTGCCACGCGGAACCTCGATTACCACCTCGACTTCCGGCACTTCATCTTCGCTGCCGGGTAGTTGGAGGTACTTCACATTCATTGGGCAGTTCCCTTGGCGAATCCAGGTTCGGCGGGTTGCGGCGGCGACTTCCGGAACGCGCACCGGCCTTGTCTACGGGAAAACGGATCACTCCGTAGATACGGTTGCCGAGGCCAGCAAGTTGCGACGCCCCGGAATCGTCAGGTAGATTCGTTTAGCGTTGTACCCGGAACCGGCCAATACGGTCGCTTCGACCTTTCTGGTTGCGGGTCTGTCCTGATACAGTTGATAAATCTGGGTAACCAGCTGGACGTAGTTGCGTGTTTCCGGGTAAGGCGGAATCTTGTTCCTGTATTGTTGCACGGCGCCTTCGCCGGCATTGTAGGCAGCCAGCACCAATTCCTGCTGATTGGGGAACATGCGCTGAAGGTCTCGCAGATAACGCGCGCCCAAACGAATATTGGTTTCCGGTTCGGCCAATTTCTGCTCGATGGTCTTGTTCTTGTCGCCTTGCAAGCCATAGCGCTCGGCTGTTGCCGGCATGACCTGCATCAGGCCAACGGCCCCTCTGGGGGAAATCGCGCCGGGATTGAAACCCGATTCGGCCGCCATGATGGCCTTGAGCAGGGCGGGCTCGATCGAAAATTCATTGCTGGTCACTTTCAGCAATGGCTCGAATTTCTTCAGGTTGGGATGTTTCGACAGATAGCGCAACAGCTCGGGCTTTGCCGGACCAGTCGCCGGAGAGTCAACCGCATCGAACTGTTGGCCGCGCATGAACAACTGATAACGCGCATCAATCTTTTCGGCGGCAAAATGCGCCGCCCCCTGCTCGTCAATATAGCCATAAATATTGGCGTGAGCCCCCACCGAAGCGAGGCCCAGGCCAAGCGTGAGGAGGAAACCGGAAATTTGCATCAGTTGTTGCATCAGATCCGTACCCATCGGGCGATTTCGGCATGCCAGCCGGAATACACCATTCCGGCGATCATTCCGACGTGCAAGGGAGAAAAACGGTCATCACTTTTCATGGTCGGGGAGTACCTGGAAAAAAGCGCTGCGTCATGACCGTCAAGCCCTTTCCCGGACGTTCCGCTCCGTGCAGCGCGAGGAAAGAAGACAGCATTGCTTCCAACAGGGAAAGGATATCTCCAGAAATATCCAGGCGAGCAGGCGAGTATGCCCAGTCCGGGCGGTCGCTGTCAATCGCGATTTCGCACCTTCACCCCCTGACCCTCTCCTGGCTGCCGGAACAGGGAGCTGCAAGTCGCTGACGCAACCTTTCCGATCAGCGCCCAAACTGGTAACTCCAGAGCAGGTCCAGTCCGGTCGCGGAACCGGTATAGCCGGCGAACGAGAGGTTCCGGCTCAGGTTGACAGTCAGTTTGACGATGCTGCCAGCCGTGGTGAGTGACTGCTCGTAGCTGATCAACATGTTCGACGACAGGCGCTTGCCGACGCTGACAATCTGTTCGGTGGTGGTGTCACTGGCGCCAAAGCCGGTCGTGCTGGCAATCCGACTGGTCTGCCGCTGTCCTGATCCGTCGAGCCTGCCTCTGCTGATGCCGAACTCGTCGATTCCCAGACCCCGCTGCACAGCCTTCAGCGGCCCGCCATCCTGGCCACCGAGAAGGGTTTGCGCGGCGGCCAGCAACACCGACGTGTCCTGCCCGTGCTGTTGATCGGGAGCATGCCCCAGGACCAGCCAGGACAGTTTTTCGGCATCCGGCACTTCGGGGTCGGAAACCAGCCGCACGACTGGCCGCCTGGCTGTCCCGGTCACCTCGACGCCGGCCTCGACCGGCAGATTGCTGCGCATGGCGCGGATATTGAGACCGGGGTTGTCGAGCAGGCCCTGGAAGTTGAGAATGCCGCGCTCGATGTCAAGCTTCTGGCCATAGGCATCGAAACGACCCTCCTCGGTACGGATCGAACCGGTCGCGCGCGGCATCCCGCCGCCTTCGGAACGAACCTTCAGGGCGCCCACCAGACGGCTTTCGACGCCGGCGCCGCGGAAGTGAAAGTGACGCCCGAGGTCGGCTTCGAGGTTCAGCGACACCAGCCGCGCCGGCACCGAAGCCTTCGCCTGGCCGGAACCCTGACGCTTGATCAGCACGTCGTCCGACAATTGCGGCGTACCGCTCCTGGCCAGCTCCCAGTAAGCGGCGTCGAGCTGCAAGCGTCCGATGACGTCGAGCACCCGCTCGCCGAGCTTCAGCTCGGCATCTCCGGAGACGACCACCCACTGATCCGGGCGCTGCAGCACGCCCAGACGTTCCGCATGCAGTTGCAGAACCCCCTCCGAATGTCCTGCGCGCAACTCGCCGCTGGCCTCGATGCGACCGGGTCCGGCGCGCAGCTTGCCGGCATCGATCCCGGAATCGAGCAGCAAGGCGCGCGGCAGTGGCTGCAACTCACTCTCGAATGAGAGATCCTTGAGCAGCAGGCGAACATCCGCGGCGGCCTCACTGCGCAACTGCAGCAGCAGCTTGCCGCGCTCAAGGCGCATCCCCTGGTCGAGTGCGCGCACAACCAGCCCATCGCCACGCCATTCGCCGTTGAGGCGCGGCTGCGCCGGGGTCCCGGCGAGCCGCATGCTGCCCGACAGACGACCGCCGAGTTGCCAGCCGTCACCAACCAGCGGGCCGGCCCAGGTTAGATCCGGAGCATTCAGCCGCAGCTCTCCACGCCATGGCGCCTGCCGGTCGAGCCAGGCATCAGGCGAACTGGCGGCGCTGAAATCAACGGCGATTTCGCCGAGCCGCTGGCCGCGCAGCTTGATCTGGCCTTCGTAACGACCGCCACTGGCCAGCAGACTCAAGGTGCCCTCTTCGAGACCCAGCGGCAAGTTGCCAATCGTCAGATCACCGCGATCTCGCCACAACCGGATACGCGTTACCGGCAGGATCGTTCGTGAGGTCGCAGACGAGCTGCCGGCAGCTTCGCCAGCACCGATCTCCCATTCGCCGTTGAGACGCAGCGACTCACCATTGCCCCGTACGACCAGCGCTTCGGACCATTCCGGGAACTCGGCCAGCACCGCACCCACCGGCAAGGCGCGCAAACTGCCGACACTCTGCCAGTGCGACTGCTGGTAATGCAGGCGATCGAGTTGCAAGGACCAGCCGGCGCCGATGAATTCGCCCGGGCCGGCACGAGAGCTGTCGCTGGTCAACTGCAACGGCAGCGCGGCAGCCAGACGGAGGAAGGGAGCATGCTTGTCGACCAGGGAAGAAAGCGTTAACTCGTTCAGCGTACCGGCCCAAGTCATGCCGACAGGCTGCGCTGTAAAACCACCAGCCAGCAACAAGCGCAGTTCGCGTCGATGGCCTTGCACCGGCAGGCTGAGCTGTGCGTGCAGGCGGTGCTGGCTGCGCACGCCTTCAGCGTCGACCATCACGTCGCGCACGACACTTTCTCCGTTCGACAGGTCCAGCCCCACCAGGCGCAGCATGCCAGACAGCTCGCCCTGATGGCCGTTGCCAAGGCGGGCGTTGAGCGTCAGCCCGCGTAGCTGTCCGAAGCCCGGCAGTGCCAGGTGCGCCGATTGCAGATCGGCCGAGACTTCCGGCACCTGCATGCTGCCGCTCAGAACGAAGCGACCGTTGAGCTCGCCGGCGACACCCAACGGGTCGAGCCTGGGGGCGGCGACCAGCACGGTCAGTTGATCGCCGACGGCGCCGAATGTGCCTTTTGCCGACAGTCGGTTGCCGGCTGCAGTCAACTCGACATCCGCCTTGCGCAGGCGTTGCCCGGCGAGATCGATTTCGCCGTGGCCGGCCAACCGTGCTGCCTTTCCCAGGCGACTGTTCTTCAATTGAAAACCGAGTGCCAGCGCGAGCTGTGGGTGGCGGCTGCCCTGCCCGGCAAACTCGGCATTGAGATGCGCTGCTGGTAGCCTGGCGAAACGACTGGGATCGAAATTCTGCAAGCTTCCCTGCACGACAAACCGGCCACTCTCCGACAGCGCGACCTGGCCGCTAGCAAGCAGGCGGGCGTCGCCGGCGAGCAACCGCAGTGTCTCGACGGTGATTGCGTCGGGATGAACCACCAGTTTGCTGTGGATCGAGAAATGCGCATCGTGCAATTCGGTTTCAAGTCGCTGGCTGTGTAAACCCAGCGTGGCGTGCAGCGGGCCGGCGAGCTGCGTACGGCGCAGACTGCTGTACAGCGCACTGGCGTCCAGCGAAGTCACCGACAGACGCAGGGCCAGTTCGTCCGCATGCAGGCGGCCGCTACCCTGCAGACGCCCACCACCGGACACGCGGGCATCGAGATTCGCCAGACGCCACCCGTTTTCCTCGAGAGCGAGGTCGGCCTGCAGCAATGCCACCGGCAGGCGCTGCCGATCTACGGGTCCCGGACGTCGATTGACCACTGTCAGCCGCCCGCCCAGACCCGCCGAGGCATTGCCCTGCGGCTGCAGTTCGGCACGCAGATCGAGCGCAGCCTGCGGAGCACCGTCGATCCAGGCCGCAGGGTCGACGGCCGAAAGCTGGATCACCGCACCCAGAAAAGGCTGTGGCGAAAACGGCGTGATCCGCGCGGCGATTTCGCCAGCGAAGTTTTCACTCGCCTGAGTCACGCCTGCACGCGCACGGCCTTGCAGGACAAAGTCCTCAAGCCGCCCCTCGGCAGTCAAATCGAAAGCGAGCGCTCGCCCGGCGGCATCGCCTTCGATGCCGGCTTTGGCGGTCAGTGCGAAGGGCGGCTTGGCGGTCAGCGATGCTTCGGCAACGACCCTCAGGCCGCCAATACGCGCCTGCAAATGAGGCAGTCGGTGCAGCAGACCATCGCTCGACAGTTGCGCCTCGATCGCTTCGGCAATCGTCACCGCTTTCCCGTCCGGATGGGCGTGCTCGCCGACTTCGATGCGCCCGATACTCCATTGCCCGACTTCGACCGACAGCGGCCATGCCAGGTTGTCGGGCAGCCGCGTGGCTTCGCTGCTGCTGACATGGGCTATCCGCAGGCTCGTGACCCTGAGAAGACCCACCGCCAGGCGGCCGCGCAACAGCTCGGCCGGGTGCCAATCGACCTGCAGGCCCTGCACCTGGATATCCAGCGTCTCATCCCGCCAGCGCAGTGACTGCAGGGAAAGTGGCCCGTGCAGCGTGCCTGCCGGCTCGATCAGCGTGAGCTGGCCAGCGGCCAGCCCTTCGATCATCCGGCAGATGACGCGCATCCCTCCCTCGCTGCCGAGCAGCCAGACGGTACCGGCCAATAGCGCGAGCAAGGCCGACAGCACAGCCCGCCAGCAGTGCCTGGAGCAGCGTGGCGGCGATTCCTGCGGCGCGGCGGGTGGTGTGGCAGTCATTCCTTCGCTCATCTCCCAGGTCATTCAAAAGGGAATCGCCAGCGAGAAATCCAGCCGCAGCTTGCCCTCGCGCTGGCCATAGGCGAGGTCTATGCCGAGCGGTCCGGCTGGACTTCGCCAGCGTGCGCCGACACCATAACCGACCGCGAGATCGATCTCCTGGCGATTGTCGACCGCGTTGCCGGCATCGACAAAAACCGCCGCGCCCCAGGTCGGGTTGATCCAGTGCGTGTATTCGCCGCTGATCGTCGCCAGGTAACGTCCGCCGACGGTCGCGCTGCCCTGTTTGACGCCCAGGCTCTGATAGGCGTAGCCGCGTACCGAGTTGCTGCCACCGGCACGAAAAAGGAAATCCTGCGGGATGCCCTGTACGGATGACGCAAAAGTGACCCCCAGCTCACCGCGAAAGAGCAGCGCGTCGTTGGTGCCGAGCGGAATTCCCTGGCTATAGCGCAGATAGGTCCGGACAAAGTCCTGATCGGAAAGCAGTGACTTGCTCCCGCCACCCAACTGAAACTGCAGGGAGACACCCTCGGCGGGATCGAGCGGATCCCTCGCGTGCCGCCAGGTCCAGCCGAGCTGTGCGGTCAGTGCACGCGCAGTGGTGGACGGCGCACCCTGCGGCGATTGTTGTTCCTCTTGCCAGTTGATTCCCAGACGCTGCTCGACGCTGCCGTACTGTTGCAGTCGCGTAGCCCCGACGGCGAAACGGCGGATGCCCAGGTTCTCGATGTCGGAGTGCTCGACTGCCGTACCGACACCGTCACGGCGCTGCTCTTCATCCGGCGGCAGGAAAACGTCAGTGTAGGCCGTCTGACGCAATTGTTCGATACGGATGCCGGTATGCAACTCCCAGGCGCGGCCGAAAAGATCACTGCTCCGATAAGCGGCTTCGACACGAGCACCGGTGTTGGTGCTGTAACCCGCACCAACACTCAACTGGTAAGGCGCACGCTCGCGCAGGTGCACATGCACCGGCGCGCTGACCCGGTCATCTGCGGACATCGCAGCGGCATTGCCGTCACGTTCGAGGGTGACGCTGACCGACGAGAAGTAGGGTGTACTCTGCAAGGCCGCTTGCAAAGCCAGCAGTTTGTCCTCACGGTAGGGTTCGCCAGGCTTGACGCTGCGATTGAAGCGCCCGACCAACTCCTCCGGGTAGCGCTTGAGACCGCTGATCTGCAGTTCGCCGAAGCGGTAGCGTGGACCACTCGCTGCCACGACCGTCAGTTCGACCCGGCGCGCTTCGGGATCGACCTCGGCACGGCTGTCCTGCAAGCGCGCAGCCGCGTAATCGACCGCCAACAGCTCGGCCAGCAAGGCTTGTTTGGCCTCGTCCCAGTCGGCTTGCCGGAAGGGCTGGCCAGCGGGCAGTTTCCAGGTTCGCTGCAACGACCTTTGCCTCTCGGGGTCGAGATCGCCGACGATCTCGATGTGTACGCTGCCGATCAGCGAGCGCGGGCCGGGTTCCACCGCCAGCAGTAGCTGGTCGTCGTGCCGGCGCAGCACGACGCGCGGCGAGAAATAGCCTTCGGTCGCCAGCAGCCTGGCGACCTCGCGCTGCATCCGGCGCTCGAACGCCACCTGCGCTGGAACGTCGGCGACATCGCCGATTTCCAGGTAGTTGCGCAACACTTCGCGCACTTCCGCAGGCGCCTGCAATTGCGGCGCCACGGCGGCGGCAGGCGGGGCGAACAGCAGGGCGGCAAGAAAAAGTGGTTTATGCATGGCTTGATCAGATACAGGCTGGCCGCCTCCCGGCCTTTTCATCAGGGTGCCGGAAGGCGGGGACGACGCCGCCCGAGAAGCCGGAAGCTGCAACAGCAAGCGGCATAGGATAAACCCTTATCAACTGTCGCAGGCAGATACCCCCGACAATTCTCGGGGACCCACCGGGATATTGCCGCCAGAGGCACGACCTGATCGATTGATTGGCAACATGACTTATCGCCCTTGCCATAAGATTCGGGCGACGCGATTTGCGCGCTCAGATTGTCTGCTTTCAGGCCAAGTTGACGGTGTCCGGTTTGGGCGCCCCGGACCGGTCAGTCTCATCATCACGATTTCCAGGAAAGGAACGAACATGTGGACCTTCGACTCTTGGCGCGTTTCGGTACGAATTCAGGTGCTGGTTGGGCTGTCCCTGGCTGGCTTGTTGTTGCTCACCATCGCCGCGTCGCTTCAACTTCGCGCCAGCATGCTCGAGGACCGCAAGAGCAAGGTCAGGAACCTGGTTGAATATGCACTGACACAATTCGCCTTCTACGACAAGGAGACCAGGTCCGGCAGGCTGACGCTGGAACAGGCACAGCAGTCGGCAAAGGAAACGCTGCGGGTCGCCCGCTATGGCAGCAACGACTATTTCTGGATCAACGACATGCATCCGCGCTCGGTGATGCACCCGATCAAACCGGAAATCGAGGGCACCGATGTATCGGGCAGCAAGGATGCCACTGGGGCACCGCTGTACCAGAAGTTCGTGGACACCGTCAAAGCCGGCGGCGCCGGTTTCGTCGAGTACCAATGGGTGCGAACACCGGGCGGTCCCGGCCTGCCGAAGATCTCCTACGTCAAGGGCTTCGAACCCTGGGGCTGGATCGTCGGTACCGGCATCTACATCGACGATATCGATAGCGAGTTCCGGCAGCAACTCCTCAGGCTCGGTGGTATCTCCCTAGCGCTGCTCCTGCTCCTGGGCCTCCTGGGCTGGCGGATCGGCGGCAGCATCCTGCGACAACTCGGCGGCGAGCCCAGCTACGCCGCCGAGGTGACGCGCCGCATCGCTGCCGGCGATCTGACGCAGGAGGGGACCTTGGGGAGCCGTGGGGGGGCCAGTCTGCTGGCCTCGCTGGCCGGGATGCAGGGCCGGCTGGCGCAGGTCTTCGGCCAGATCGACCAGGCCGCGGTGGGTCTGTCGCGCAACGCCACCGACCTGTCCACCGCGGCCGCCGAAATCGGCCGCGCCGCCGAAGCGCAGGCGCAGGCCACTTCGGCGTCGGCAGCAGCGCTGGAAGAAGTCACGGTCAGCATCAACGAAGTGTCGGCCCTGGCCAGTCAGACTGAAACCGGTTCGGAACGTACGGCGACGCTGAGCAGCCAGAGCGTCGCCGCGATCGGCGAGGCGGAAACCGAGATCGACGCCATGTCAGCGGCCGTTGCTTCCTCGTCGCAGCAGGTGGGCGGACTGCTCAAGCGTTCGGAAGAAGTGGGCGGCATCGCCAGCGTGATCCGCGAGATTGCCGACCAGACCAATCTGCTGGCGCTCAACGCAGCCATCGAAGCAGCGCGGGCCGGCGAGCAAGGCCGGGGTTTCGCGGTGGTCGCCGACGAGGTGCGCAAGCTGGCCGAACGTACCGCCAAGGCGACGTATGAAATCGCCCGCGTGATCGAACAGATCCAGGGGGAAACCCGACAGACAGTCGATGGCATGCAGGAAGTGGCGCCGAAAATCGACCGTGCCCTCGCCAAAGTCCATGCGGTCGCCGGCATGCTGCAGTCGATCAGCGGGGAAGCCGCCGAGTCGCGCAGCCGTGCCAGCGAAGTCGCAAACGCGACCCGCGAGCAGGCGATTGCCGCCAACGACATCGCTCGCAACGTCGAGCAGGTATCGCAGATGGCCGGAAAGACGACGGCCACCATGCACGTCAATGCCGACAGCGCCGCCGAACTTGACGCCATGGCCAGCGACTTGCGCGCTCAGATTGCCTATTTCCGGGTCAGGTAGCGACGCCAGGCACGCGTGGAGCAGCGATTGACCGGGCAGGGTGGTGACCATTGCCGGCCCGCCGGTGGGCCAGGGGTCCCATGAATTCGATCCAGGTCTGGACTTTTCTGCGGCAACTCTATCCGGTGGCCGCCTTTCTCGGCGGTTTCGTCTGGGATGCGCTGACCATCGGCCAGCGCATCCGAGTCGTCGATTTCTGGCGCCTGGGGGCCTTCCTGCTCGGCGCCGCGCTGCTGACGCTCTGGCTGGCGCGCCGGGGAGCACGCGGGGTCGCGGCGCCGATGGCCGATCAGTCGCTGCGCGGCCGCTGCCGCTCGCTCGTCTGGCAGGCGCCCTATCTCCTGCTGCAGTTCTTTTTCGGGGGGATTTTCTCGGCGCTTTTCATTCTCTACTTCAAGAGTTCCGGACACCTCGGCACCTGGCTCACCGCGGCCTTTCTCGGCGCCCTTCTAATCGGCAACGAGTTTGCCGGTGATCACTACGGGCAGCGCTTCACGCTGACTTGGGCCTTGTTTGCGCTGAACGCGATCCTGCTCTTCAATTTCGCACTGCCGCATGCCCTGGGCAGCCTGGACCCCCTCTGGTTCTACGCATCGACTGCCGCCGGCTTGATCCTGACGCTGCTCCTGCGCTGGCTGGCGCCAGGACGACCGGGACGCAGTGGCCCGGCCTGGAGCCTGGCCGTGCTGCTGACGCTGGCCTTCAGCCTCGACATGATCGCGCCGGTGCCGCTGGTCAAACGGCAGATGGCGGTCGGACAGGAGTTCGTGCAGGCAGACGGCCGTTACACGCTGCAAATCGAACGAGCGGCGTGGTGGCAAGGGTGGCGCGATCAGGCGAGCACCGTGCATGTGCCGGAAGGCGGCCGTCTGTACGGCGTATCGGCGGTGTTCGCTCCACTCGGCGTGACGGCGGCCCTCGAACACCGCTGGGAAGTCCATACCGCCACGGGCTGGCGGCTGGTCTACCGCCGGCCTTTCCAGAGCACGGGCGGCCGTGATCGCGGCTTTCGTGGCTACTCATGGGTACTCAACCCTCCGCCCGGCGACTGGCGTTTCATCGTCGCCACCCAGGATGGCCGGACGATCGACATTCTGCGCGTGACGGTCGAGCGCGGTGCGCCGCCTCGCGAAGAAGTACGTATCCGGGATTTCAACTGAATCTGCGCCGACCGGCGGCAGATCAGCCCATACCCTTATACACAAATTACCCTGGAGCCGCCTGACGGATGAACTGGAGACCGACGACGCAGTTCATGACGTGCTGCAACCCGATCCCAGGTCATCAAAAAGCGGCCCTCGGGCCGCTTGGTACGATCAAGGCTGAAAGGAGCCTAGTGGGCCTTGCGTCGGATGACGCCCAGCCCTGCCAGTGTTATTGCGACCAGTGCCAGTGACGCCGGTTCAGGAACTTGAGCGTTTGACCAGTGGGCGACGTACGGCACGGTTGTCGGGGTCGGGCTGCCTAGAGCGGGATCAGCAAAGTTGTAGGCCTGCATGATGGTGGCCGAAAAGTGATCGGCGCCGATGGTGGTGTCTTCGTAGACCTGGGCGCCGTTCACGCGGTAGAGGAGTGATGTGGCGGTCAACTCGATGTCGAAGGAGGTCCAGGCGTCGGGGGCGATCGTGTTGACGAGGTCGACCCATCCACCAACATCAGCGTCCCAAACGCGCAGGCGTGCGCTGTTTCCATAATTGGTGAATCCAATGATGCCGTAGTCCGTCACACCTACACCGTCAGAACCGACAGCCCACATGTCTGTACGCACGTAGCCATTGAGGCTGTTGAGCCAACTGGCGTTGATGAATAGGTCAGCGCTCAGGACCGATCCCGCGCCACCGGCAATTGCAGTCTGTTTGCCTTGCGTGTTGTAGAAACTGCTGTTCTGCCCCGTACCGGCACGGTTGTTCAGATCACCGCTGCTGTCAATACCGATGCCGAGCACATTGCTGCGGCCCTGATAGGTGCCGACATTGCCAAAGCTTGCCGGTGCGTATCGGTCTGTCACCCAACCAGTGGGTGCCGTGGCGAAGTCAGGCATTACAGGGGCTGCGAACACAGCTTGTCCCAATGTGCCTGCAGTCAGAGCGACTGCGGTCAAGCGCATCAGGTTCGCGACATTGAATGTCATGGAATATCTCCGTCGGTATTGGTTTGAGATGCTGCCGCGCTTGGCGACGATTGGCAAGAGAAGCACCTGCTCCCCCGTCCTATCAACCGTCAAGCACGAACTGTGCCATTTTCACAAAATTATTCTGCGTGTTCTTTTAATGCAGGTACTTATGGTCTGCCTGCCATAAAGAATCACGGTCATGTGCAACGCAGCATCGGGTGATCTGTAAAAAATCCCGACACCCGGCTGGCATCAGGCCATCATGAGTCAATCGGAGGAATCGCGTTCTCGACCGGGTTGTTGTCGATCGGATAAAAGCCGTTCATGGCGTAACGGGCCAGAGCCGGGCAGCTCTGCAGACTGTACGTTGGCCAGCGATCCGGTTCAATAC
>WBZU01001001.1_pt1 | contig 22436 bp, 18 predicted proteins | sample 5204311 | NCBI WGS metagenome assembly WBZU01 (sample SAMN12344359, study PRJNA552823) | activated sludge metagenome | biome: Activated sludge suspended growth; feature: Nitrification reactor; material: Wastewater; isolation source: activated sludge from nitrification reactor of wastewater... | reverse complement strand
AGCGACGCCGCCAAGAAGCTGGCCGGCGACCAGCAGTCGGTCGTCTACTACCTGTTCCCGCCGGGGCTCCGATGGCTGATGTACGCGTCGGGGCTCGGGGTGGTGGTGTCGGTGATCCGGCGATACGCCGCGGGCATCGTGCTCGGGCTGGCGTGGTTGGCGGCGATGCTCGCCTTCTGGCTGATCCCCCAGTACCGGCTCTGGAACGCCCGCCTGCTGCCGTTCCTGTACCTGTCGGTGTCGCTCCTGGCCGCCATCGCCCTGGGCGAGCTGATCCGGTTGGCGGGGGCGGCGGCCAGCGGCCGGGCCGATCGGCCGCTGCGGGCCATCGTGCTGCCGGCCACCGTGTTGAGCCTGCTCGGCGGCTTCCTGTACGTGGCGCTGCCGCTCACGGTGGTCAACGGCGTGACGATCGGCCCGATCGCCCTCGACCGCTTCGTCTACCTGCTCGTCGCCCTCGGGGTGGGCCTCGGCCTGTACCTGTGGCTCGGGGCGAGGGCGGACCGAGCGCCGTCGGGCGGGGGTTCCGACGGCCTGCCCGGTGCCGTCGGCGCGGGTGCCTTCGTGGTCCTGCTCGCCCTCGGCACGCTGACCGCCCCGCTGTCCGGTGCCCTGGGGTCCCGCCAGGTCGGGCCGTACTCCCCGATCAAGATCCACCGCAGCGCCACCGAGGTGATCCGCGACGACGGCAGCAAGGAGACCGCCACCCGGTCCTCGCTGTGGAAGTTCAGCACCAACGCCAACAACCCCGTCGCCGGCTGGGCCGACTGGAACTACAAGGGCCTCGAGCTGAAGACGGCCAGTCCCGCGGGCTGCGACGCCCCCGGCAGCACCACCGCGTGCACCACCGGCGGCTGGAAGGAGTACCGCGCCCTGGTCGACACGATGGCCAAGCTCGGCAAGGACCCCGACCACGGCTGCGGCCGGTCGCTGTGGGAGTACTCGAAGGACCGGCTCGACGGCTACGGCACGCCGATGGCGCTGATGCTGCTGCCGTACTGGACCGACGGCTGCATCGGCTCCCAGGAGGGCCTCTACTTCGAGTCGTCCACCACCGTGCCGTACCACTTCCTCATGCAGGTCGAGCTGTCCGAGCACGGCTCGGGGGCCCAGCGGGCGCTCGACTACCCGAGCTTCGACGTGGCCGCCGGCGTGCGCCACCTCCAGCTCCTCGGCGTGAAGTACTACCTCGCCACCACCACCGCCGCGGTGGCCCAGGCCGACACCAACCCGGACCTGACCGCCGTCGCCACCAGCGGGCCCTGGCACATCTACGAGGTGGCCGACGCCCCGGTGGTCCAGGCGCTCGAGTACCAGCCGGTGGTGGCCACCGGGATCGACGAGAGCCAGGCCGGCTGGCTGCCCAACGCCGCCGCCTGGTTCCTGAAGGGCGACCTCGAGGTGCCGATGGCGATCGACGGCCCCTCCGAGTGGAAGCGCGTCGCGGTCGACCCGGTGCCGGAGGACGACCGGCTCATCGTGCGGTGGGTGCGGGGCCAGCTCGGCCTCGGCGGCACGATCGACCAGACGCCGAAGCTGCCCGAGCAGGCGCTGCCGTCGGTGAAGGTGACCAACACCGAGATGGGGCGGGACACGATCTCCTTCGACGTGTCCCGCACCGGCGTGCCCGTCTTGGTCAAGGCGTCGTACTTCCCCAACTGGGAGGTAGACGGCGCCAAGGGCCCGTACCGGGTCACGCCCAACCTGATGGTCGTCATCCCCACCTCCGACCACGTCACCCTCCACTACGCCCGCACCCCGATCGACCTGCTGGCCATCCTCCTCACGATCCTCGGCCTGGCCGGCCTGGTGTGGCTGGTCCGCGAGAACCCGATCGAGGTGGCCCCGATCGGGCCGGGCCGAGTGGCCCGCTGGCTGGACGAGCTGGTGACGATCGCCCCGCGGCCCACGGCGCCGCCGATGGGCGAGGGCGGCGCCACCGTCGACTACGACCCCGACGACGGGACGTGGCGACAGCGCGTCTTCGACCCCGCGGACGGCTCGTGGAAGCAGGCGGTCTACGACCCCGCCGACGGGTCGTGGCGCCCGCAGGCCGGGCCGACGGCGGAGGCGCCGATCGCCGAGGTGGCGACGCCGCCGGCCGGCGCCGGGCTCGACGCCCCGGGGACGGACGCGCCGTTCGACTGGACCGTGGAACCGCCGGGCGACGATCCGGAGCCGACCTAGGTGGCAGGGCGGGGCGATGCGGTTCGAGCGGCGCTCGGTCGGCGACGGCCGCGCCCGGAGGCGCCGGGTGACCGGCGCCTGAGCCTGGTGATCCCGGCCTTCCGCGAGGAGGCCCGCATCGCCGGCACCGTCGAGCGCGTCCGGGCCGAGCTCGGTCCCGCGGTGGGCGACGGGCAGCTCGAGATCGTGGTGGTCGACGACGGGTCGGGCGACGCCACCGCCGAGCGGGCCCGCGCCGCGGGCGCGGACGTGGTGGTCGTCCAGCCCGAGAACCGGGGCAAGGGCGCCGCGGTGCGGGCCGGGATGCTGGCCGCCTCGGGGCGCACCCGCGCCTTCACCGACGCCGACCTCGCCTACGCCCCCGCGCAGGTCGTCCGCCTGCTGGACGCGGTGGAGGACGGATGGGACGTCGTCGTCGGCAACCGCCACCACGCCGACACCACCACGGTGGTGGCGCCCACGCCGCTGCGCGCCGCCGGCCACCGGGTGATCAACGCCGCCACCCGCGCCGTGCTGGCCGGCGGGTACGGCGACACCCAGTGCGGGCTCAAGGCGTTCCGCTCCGACGTGGCCGGGGTGCTGTTCGGCCACGCCAGCGTCGACGGCTTCGCCTTCGACATCGAGCTGCTCGTCATGGTCGAGCGGTACGGCTTCTCGCTCACCGAGGTGCCGGTCGAGGTGGAGAACTCCGAGTTGTCCACGGTCAAGGTGGCCCGCGACTCGGCTCGGCTGCTCGTCGACCTGGCCCGGCTCCGCCTCCGGGTCCGTCGGGGCGCCTACGACCTCGCCCCCGGCGAGCTCGACGCCCTGGCCCCGCCCGCGCGCTGATCCGGCTCCCCGGTCGCCGGGGGTCCACCCGGTAAGGTCCACCGAGCCATGGCAGACCTCGACGCCATCTTCAAGGCCTACGACGTCCGGGGCACCTACCCCGACCAGATCGACGCCGCCGGGTGCCACGCCATCGGTGCGGCCTTCGCCCGGTTCGCGCTCGAAGACGGCGGGCCGGTCCCCGAGATCCTCGTCGCCCGCGACATGCGACCCTCCGGTGAGGAGCTGGCTGCCGCCTTCCTCGACGGGGCGCGGTCCCAGGGCGTGGACGTGGTCGACCTCGGCCTCGCCTCCACCGACCTCGTGTACTACGCCTCGGGGGCCCGCAACGCCCCCGGCGCGATGTTCACCGCCTCCCACAACCCGGCCCAGTACAACGGGATCAAGTTCTGCCTGGCCGGCGCCCGGCCGGTCGGCGCCGACACCGGCCTCGAACGGGTCAAGGAGCTGGCCGCCAAGGGCCTGGACGCGGTGGCGTCGCCCGGCCGGGCCTCCTCCGCCGACCTGCTCGGCGCCTTCGCCGACCACGTCCGATCGTTCGTCGACGTGTCGGCCTTCCGCCCGCTCAAGGTGGTGGCGGACACCGCCAACGGCATGGGCGGCCTCGTCGTGCCGGCGGTGTTCGACGCCCTGCCGTTCGACCTCGAGATCCTCTACCCCGAGCTGGACGGCACCTTCCCGAACCACCCGGCCGATCCGATCCAACCCGAGAACCAGCGCGACCTGTGCGCGCGGGTGCGCGAGGTCGGCGCCGATGTGGGGTTCGCCTTCGACGGCGACGCCGACCGGGTCTTCGTGGTCGACGAGCGGGGCAACGGCTTGTCCGGGTCGGCCACCACCGCGCTCGTGGCCGCCGGGGTGCTCGAGAAGGAGCCCGGGGCCACGATCCTCTACAACCTGATCTGTTCCAAGGTCGTGCCCGAGGTCGTGCGCGAGCGCGGCGGCACCCCGATCCGCACCAAGGTCGGGCACTCGTTCATCAAGGCCGAGATGGCCCGCACCGGCGCCGCGTTCGGCGGCGAGCACTCGGCCCACTACTACTTCCGCGACAACTACCGGGCCGACTCCGGGCTGATCGCGGCGATGCACGTGCTCCAGCGGCTCTGCGCCGGGACCGAGCCGATGTCGGACGTGCGCCGCCCGTTCGACCGCTACGCGGACTCGGGCGAGATCAACACCCAGGTGGCCGACCCCCACGAGGTGATCGACCGGGTGGCCGCGGCGTACGCCGCCGCCCACCCCGAGGCCGCCCAGGACCGCCTCGACGGACTGACCGTCGACCTCGGCGACTGGTGGTTCAACCTCCGTCCGTCCAACACCGAGCCGCTGCTGCGCCTCAACCTCGAGGCCCGCACCCGCGACGAGTGCGACGTGCACACCTCCGAGCTGCTCGACCACATCACCAAGGAGTGATCGCCGCCATGGCCCTCGACCCCAAGCTCCTCGAGATCCTCGCCTGCCCCGAGGACAAGGGTTCGCTGCTGTACTTCGAGTCCGAGGACGCGCTGTACAACCCGCGGCTGAAGCGGCGCTACGACATCAAGGATGACATCCCGGTGATGCTGGTCGACGAGGCCACCACCGTGGACGACGCCGAGCACGACCGGCTCCTCGCCAAGGCGGAGGCCGAGGGCGTGCCCAGCACCCTCGCCTGATCCGGTGCCCGACTCCCTCGGCTTCCGGCAGGCCGTCCTCGGCCTGCCCGAACAGCTCGAAGCCGCCTCCCGCGGCCTGAGCGTCACCGGCTCGCTGCCGGTCCACGACGACATCGCCAACGTGCTGCTGCTCGGCACCGGCGCCGCCGGCTGGGTGTGCGACCTGCTCGCCGCCGTCGCCGGACCGTTCATGCCGGTGCCGCTGGTGGTGCACAAGGGCTTCGAGCCCCCGTCCTTCGTCGACGGGTCCACCCTCGTGGTGGCCATCTCGGCCTCGGGGGACTCGCCGGAGGCGGTGGCGTCGGCCACCACCTGCGTGGACGCCGGGGCCCGGCTCTTCGCGGTCACCAGCGGTGGTCGCCTGGGCGCGCTGGCCGATCGGGTGGAGGCGCCCACGGTGTTCCTGCCGGTGTCGCCGTCGCCGATGCCCACCCGGGCCCGGATCGGCGCCCTCGCCGTCCCGACCCTGCGGGCCCTCGAGTCGATGGACCTGTTCCCCGGGGCGCGCGACTGGATCGCCGCCGCCGTCGCCCAGCTGCGGGTCCGCCGGGACGAGCTGGCGGCGCCGGACTCGCTCGCCATCGGGCTGGCCCGAGACCTCGCCGGCACGTTGCCGTTGGTCTACGGCGGCGGCGCCGTGGGCGGGGTGGCCGCCGGGCGGTGGAAGGCCCAGCTCAACCAGAGCGCCAAGGTCCCGTGCTTCACCGCCGAGCTGCCCGACGTGATCCACGGCGAGATCGCCGGGTGGGGCCAGCACGGCGACATCACCCGCCAGGTCCTGTCGCTGGTGCTGCTCCGCCACGACGACGAGCCGCCCGAGCTCGACGACCAGTTCGCGCTGGTCGATCGCTGGACCGACGAGGTGGTCACCGGCATCCACACGGTGCGGGCGGCGGGGGAGGGCGCGCTGGCCCAGATCCTCGACCTCGGGTTCATCGCCGACGTCGTCGCCCTCGAGCTGGCCGACCGGGCCGGCATCGACCCGGGGCCGACGCCGACGATCCCGATGTCGCCGGCCGCAGCGGTCGAGCCGGCCGCACCGGCGGAGGGCTGAGGTGCCGCCGCTGCCGGCCGAGCTGCGCGAGCTGGCCGCCCGGGTCTCCAACCGGGGCCGGTGGGGGACGGAGGACCGTCGGGGCACCCTCAACCTGATCGATCCCGCGGCGGTCCTGCGGGGGGTGGCCTCGGTGCAGACCGGCGAGGTGTTCTCGCTCGCCATCCCGTTCGACGCCGACGGCCCCCAGACCGGCGGCATCCCCGGGCGCACGAACCCGGAGCTCGAGATGATCGCGGTCAACGTCGCCTTCACCGGCGACACCGACGGGTTCTGCGTCAGCGACGACCGCATGTCGATGGGCGTCCAGGCCGCCACCCACTGGGACGCCCTGGCCCACGTGTCCTACGGCGGCGAGCTCTACAACGGCGTGCCGGCCGGCGTGGTCACCGACGCCGGTGCCGCCGAGCTGGGCATCGACGCCTTCGGCCCGGTCGCCTCCCGGGGCGTGCTGCTCGACGTGGCCCGCCTCCACGGCGTCGACCACTTCGACGACAACCACCCGATCACCGGCGACGAGCTCGATCGGTGCGCGGCGGCGGCCGGCGTGACCATCGAGCCGGGCGATCTCGTCGCGATCCGGACGGGCCACATGCACTTCCTGCGGATCGGCGAGAAGGACCGCTACCGCGTGACCTGTCCCGGCCTGTCGACCCGGTCGATCGAGTGGCTGCACGACCACGACGTGGCCGGCGTGGCCACCGACACCCTCGTGCTCGAGTGCTTCCCCGGCGAGGACCCCGCCGCCCTGCTCCCGGTCCACATGATCCACCTCCGCGACATGGGCCTGGCCCAGGGCCAGATCTGGCACCTCGACGACCTCGCCGAGGCCTGCGCCGCCGACGGCCGCTGGACCTTCCTCTGCACCGCCACCCCGATCCCCCTGACCGGCGCCTGCGGCGGCATGGTCGCCCCCACCGCCATCCGCTGAACCGGCGGGCGATCAGCCGACGCTGGCCTGGCTGGTCGTGGTGGGGGCGGTCTCGCGGGCGACGGCGCGGAGGCGGCGGTGGGCGGCGTCGGCCGCGGCCTCGTCGGGTTGGGGGAGGCGGAAGCTGGTGTAGATCACCCGTCGCTCGTGGGTGGTCGGGGGCTCGGCCATGTGGAGCGTGCAGCTGAGGTGGACGATGACGTCGCCGACGCCGGTGGCCAGCGGGTGGTCGGGCAGGCCGACGGCGGCCGGCTCGAGCAGTGACGGCCAGATCCGGCGGCGGTGGGAGCCGGGGCTGACCCGCAGCTGGCCCGACCCCGGCCCGGCACCGTCGACGGAGATGCCGGCGGTGAGCGAGCAGCACTCGTAGCTGTGGCGCCCGAGCGAGCAGTCCTTGTGCCACGGCACGTCGGAGATCCCGCGGGTCACGCCGATCGGCTTGACCAGCGCCTCGCAGCGGCGGCCCTCGAGGGCCTGGAGCCGATGGCCGCAGCCGGCGATCGCCGCGATCCGGGCCATCCGCTCGTCGTCGAGGAGGACGGCGGTGACGGGGGAGCGGTGCTCGAATCCCTGCATGCGGACGAGGCGCGGCCCGGCGGTGGTCTCGGCCCACCAGGACCACCCGTCGTCGGGGGCGTAGGTGGGGGCGGCGGCGTCCACCTCGGCCCGCACGGCGGCCATCTCGCCGGCGTCGAACACGCCGCGCAGGTGGACGAAGCCGTGGCGTTCGAGGAAGGCCCGCTGCTCGGCGGGGTCGTCGTCGAGGGCGAAGGAACGGGTGAGGGGGCCGGGATCGTGGGTGGTGGTGGCCTCGTCGAGGGGGTCGGGCTGAGGGCCGTCGAGCGCCTCCCGCAGCACGAGCCACCAGTCGAGCAGGTGGCCGATCTGGCCGGCCGGCTGGTCGAGGGCGCCGGCGGTCATCAGGCCGATCGGGGTGAGGTGGTCGAGGGCGAGGTCGCGGAGCTGGTCGGCCGTCAGGTGCACGTGGGCGGGCCGACGGCCGTCGGGCCCGGGCGCCGCCGGGCCGCGGACGACGGTGGCCCGCGCTGGATCGACGGCCTGGAACGCCCACGGTTCGCCGTCGACCTCCAAGGTGAGCGGCCGGAGGGCGACCCCGGGGCGGCCGGGCAGCGGGTGGCCGGTGGCGGCCAGCGCGGCGAAGGCGGCGGGGAGGTCGTGACCGAGCAGCCGACGGACATCCAGCTCGGGGGTGGCCTCGGGAGGATCGACCCGGGTTCGCAGATCGACGCTCACACCACCCTCCGACCCTCGGCCCATCCGACCAGCGCCCGCCCGGCCCCGCACCGTACCTCCCATCCCCAGCGCCCTGGCGGCGAATCGACGTCGATTCGGCGCGACGACGCGAGCCCCGGCCCCGCTGACCAGGGGATCGTCCGATCTGTCTATCCGGTGCGGGATATCCCGTCCGGAGTATTCGGGCTGGAATGTTCCGGGCGGAGCGGTTCCACCGAATCGACGTCGAATCGGCGCGACGGCGCGAGGCCGGTGGGCGGCGCCCCGGGGATCGCCGGTGGCGGGGCCGGATCGGCTGGAATGCGGTGGTGCTGCGTCTCCCGGTCTCGACCCGTCGGCTGCTCCTCTTGGTCGGCTCGGCCGTCGCGCTGGTGACCGCCGCCGGCGCGACGCCGCTGGGGGCGCGCCCGGCGGCGCCGACCCAGGACGTCCCGGTCATCGCCCCGGCGCCGACGCCGCCCACGACCGACGGCACGGGGACCGGGTCGGTCGCCGACCTCGTCGAGCTCCTCCCGCTCCAGACCTCCGCCGACCGACGCATCGTGGACGCCGCCGGGCGGGACGTGCTCCTCCGGGGCGCCAACGTCAACTCGCTCGGCGAGTACTGGCAGGGCGTGCCGGACCTCGAGCCGACCATCGCCGTCACCGATGCCGACTGGGCCTCGATGGCCGCCCACGGCTTCTCGGTGGTCCGCCTCCTCGTCACCTGGTCTCGGGTCGAGCCCGAGCGGGGCCGCATCGACGACGCCTACCTCGACCAGGTCGACGCCGCCGTCCGGGCCGCCGCCGCCCACGGCCTCTACACGGTGATCGACATGCACCAGGACGCCTACACGGCGACCATCGCCACCGCCGATCCCGCCGACTGCCCGTCCGGCACCACCCCGGCAAAGGGGTGGGACGGCGCCCCCGCGTGGGCCACGATCACCGACGGCCTCTCCACCTGCCTCACCAACGGCGAGCGCAACAGCTCGCCGGCGGTCAACCGGGCGTGGAACAACTTCTACGACGACGTCGACGGGATCCGCACCGAGTTCGCCGCCATGTGGGGCGCGGTCGCCACCCGCTTCGCCGGGCGCCCGGAGGTGGCGGGGTTCGACCTGCTCAACGAGCCCGAGAACCCCCGGCCGGCGGCGGAGATGACGCCCGTGTACACCGACTTCCTCGCCCAGGTGATCCGCGCGATCCGCGCCGCCGAGTCCGCCGCCGGCGCCCCGTTCGACCACATCGTGTTCGTCGAGCCCGCGCTCCCGGCCGGCGACCAGTCCAGCGGCCTGGTGATCCCCGATCCGGCGGCGGCCGGCGTCAGCATCCGCAACGTCGCCGGGTCGGTCCACAACTACGCCGAGTCGATCACCACCGAGGCCCTCGGCAACCTGACGATCGAGGGGACCAACGACCTGATCGACTCGGTGACCGCCGGCCTCGGGGTGGCCAACTGGGGCGGCGAGTACGGGTTCTGGGACACCGAGCCGGCCACCCTGGCCAAGGCCCGCCGCTACGCCGCCGACGAGGACCGCATGCGCTGGGGCGGGGCGTGGTGGCAGTGGCGCCAGTCCTGCGGCGACCCCCACGCGGTGCAGTGGGTCGACGGAACGCTGGAGGTCCCCGCCCACCGCTCGACCCACCTCAACGTCCTCGACTGCCCGGCCAACACCGACCTCGGGCCCAACGACGCCTTCCTCGACATCGTCGGCCGGGGCTACCCCCGGGCCACCCCCGGCCGCCTCACCCGCCTGCGCAGCGAGGTCGACACCGGCGACCTGCTGATCCAGGGCGAGGCGACCGAGGCCGACGGCACGCTCGTCGTCTGGACCCCGACCGCCGGCGGCGGCGACCACGACCCGGTCACCAGCGGCCTGATCGGCGTCGAGTCCCACGACGTGGCCGGCGGGCGCATCATCACCGCCCGCGTGATCCGGACCGGCCCCTACTCGTTGCGCCTCGGGCCCGAGCACCCCGGCGACGACGCCGACCCGTCGACCCCCACCGCCCCCGCCGAACCGGGCGGCGCCACCCCCGGGACCGCCAGCCCGGCCGACGCCGTGACCGGCCGGCCGGACTACACCGGCTGACCGGTCGGCAGCAGCTCCCGGGCGGTCAGCCGCCGACGAGGTCGGCCAGCTTCGCGTCGACGGCGGCGCCGGCGGTCGAGAGGATCGCGGGGTCGAAGGGCACGGCCTCGAAGGTGCTCTGGTCGAGCCCGGGCACGCCGGAGAGGTACACCCCGACCGGGCCGTGGTGGAACATCACCCCGTAGAAGCTGAGGGCGAGCGGCGCCGGCATGGCCTCGGAGGTCACCTGCATGTCGAAGCGCACCTGGAGGCCCTGCTCGCCCTGGTCGGTGTAGCGGGCGGCGGTGGTCGTGAAGTGGATCACCGTGCCGTCGTCCTCGGTGAACTCCTTGTCGGTGCAGGCGTTGAGGCCGTCGATCAGCGTGTCCAGCTCGTCGTCGGAGGTGGTCGGCGCCTCCGCCTCGAGCCGCACCTCCAAGCTGCTGTCGTCGGTGCGGTCGAAGTTGCGGGTGACCGAGTCGTCGGCCGAGCGGTCGCCGAGGTCGAACCCCTTCAGCTCGGGGCACTGGTCGGTCAGCTCGTGGGTGGTGCTCTCCTCGGAGTTGTCGTCGCGACCGAAGGCGGTCGAGGTCTCGCTCCACCCGTCGCCGAGGACCGAGGCCGCCGGCAGGGCGTCGACGAGCTGGTCGACGGTGGGCACGCCGTCGGTCGATCCGCCGCCGTCCGGCGCCGCCGTGGTCGACGCGCCGCCCGCGGCGGTGGTCGACGAGGACGAGCCCCCGTCGGAGCCGCTGCACGAGGTGAGCAGGGCGACGAGGACGGCGAGGACGGCGGTGAGGATCGAGCGGCGCACCCCGCCAGTCTCGCGGCTGGCCCCGCCGAGGTCCGGCCGATCGGCGGCTCGGCCCCTCGTCGTTGCGGCGATCAGCGGTTCAGCGGTTCGACCACGTCGTCGACGAACCGCCGCATGCCGTCGAGCTTGGCCGCCAGCGGGAGGTCGAACCCGCCGTAGAACGCCCACGGCATCGTGAGGTTGTCGGTGACGCCGGCGTCCTCGGCCCGACGGAAGTCGTCGACGGCGATGGCGTCGTTGAGCGACACGATCATCGAGAACGGACGGTCGGACCGGCCGAGGCGCTCTCGCTCCTCGTCGATCCGGGTGCGGAACTCGAGGGCCTGGGGCGTGCTGATCAGGTCGGAGATCCAGCCGTCGTGGCGGGCGGCCCGCCGCAGCGCGGCGTCGGACATGCCGCCCACGTACACGGGCACGGGCTCGGCCGGCGCCGGCGTCATCTCCAGGCGGGGCACGTCGTAGAACTCGCCGTGGTGCTCGGTCCACTGTCCAGACCAGAGGGCGGCCAGCAGGTCGAGCATCTCGTCGGCCCGGGCGCCGCGGCGGCGGAACCGTTCGCCGAGCAGGTCGAACTCCTCCTCGCACCAGCCCATGCCCACGCCCATGGCCACCCGGCCGCCGCTGAGCACCGACGCGGTGGCCACGGTCTTGGCCACGGTGAACGGGTCGCGCATCGGCAGCACGTAGATGTTGGTGAAGAAGTGCAGCCGCTCGGTGACCGCGGCCAGGGCACCGATCGACACCCACGGGTCGACCCACGGCGTGAACGGCGCCCACCGCCGGGCGCCGTCGGCGGTGTAGGGGTACTTGGTGTCGAGGGTCTCGAGGTTGACCACGTGGTCGGCCAGGGCCATCGCGTGGTAGCCGAGCTCGTCGGCCAGCCGGGCGATCGGGGCCAGCTCCGACGGGTCGAGGTAGGCGGTGGCGATCGAGAACCTCAACGCCGGACCTGTCGTGAGGCGTGGCGCAGCACCGGCGGTGCCCCGAGCCCGAGCGGCTCGGCGGCGAAGCCGCCAAGAGCGGGGGACACGGCATGGGTAAACCGAGGCGCCAGCCAAGGTCCAACCCAACGTGCAGCGGTGACGGCCGAGGTCGCGTCCACGTTCCTATGCATGGGTGCCGCCGTCGATGCGGATGACCTCGCCGGTGATGTGGCGCCCGTCGTCGGACAGGAGCATCGCCACCACCGAGGCGACGTCGGCCGGGTCGCCGAACCCAGTGGGCGACATGATCCGGCGGACGAGCTTGCCCTCCTCCTTGGTCAGGTCGGTCGGGAACTCGACGTTGCCGGTGATGCCGCTGTGGACGCTGCCGGGGGCGACGGCGTTCACCCGCACGCCCTCCTTGCAGTACTCGACGGCCAGGGTCTGGGTGAGCGCGGCGATCGCGCCCTTCGACGAGGCGTAGGCGGCCATCCAGGGGTGCCCGTAGAAGCTCGACGTGGAGGCGGCGTTGACGATGGCGCCCTTCGACGACATGAGGTGGGGGAGGGCGGCCCGGGTCATCAGGAACGTGCCGGTCAGGTTGACGTCGAGGATGCGCTGCCAGGTGGCGAGGTCGCACTCGTGGGTGCGGACCGTGCGGAGGATGCCGGCGATGTTGGCCAGCCCGTCGATGCGGCCCCAGCGCCCGACGGCGGCCTCGATCGCCGCCGCCACCGACGCCTCGTCCGCGATGTCGACCACCTGGGCGACCGCCTCGCCGCCCGCCGCCGCGCCGGCGTTGGCCTCCGCCACCGACTCGTCGAGCGCCTCGGCGGTCACGTCGGCGGCGAGGACCTTCGCGCCCTCGGCGACCAGCCGGGCGGCGGTGGCCCGCCCGATCCCGGAGGCGGCCCCGGTGACGATGACGACGCGGTCGGAGAGGCGTTCGAGCGGCATCCGGCCACACTAGAACACGTTCCAGTTTTGCCCGGCGGCCGACGGGAACCTGCACGAGGAGGGCGTCGATCCGCAGCCGAGCCCGTGCAGGTTCGAGCCCGACGTGGACCTGCACGGGTCGGGCGTCGTTTCGCAGCCGTGCCCGTGCAGGTTCGAGTCCGGCGTGGACCTGCACGGGTCGGGCGTCGTTCCGCCGCCGTGCTCGTGCAGGTTCGAGTCGGCGGGCCGGCGGACTAGCGTGATCTGACGGCCTTCGGGCCGAGTGGGCTGTCTTGGGTGAGCCAGCGGGCTCCAGTCCCACACCGAGCACCTGCGCCGCGCGCCCAGACGCCCATCCGGACCGTCGGCGAGCGCGGCCTCGACCCCTCCGTGGAAGGACCCACCATGCCCACCCTGAACCCCGACGACTACAAGGTCGCCGACCTCTCCCTCGCCGGCTTCGGCCGCAAGGAGATCCAGCTCGCCGAGCACGAGATGCCCGGCCTGATGGCCACCCGCGCCGAGTTCGCCGACGCCCAGCCCCTCGCCGGCGCCCGCATCATGGGCTCGCTGCACATGACGATCCAGACCGCCGTGCTGATCGAGACCCTCGTGGCCCTCGGCGCCGACGTGCGCTGGGTGTCCTGCAACATCTTCTCGACCCAGGACCACGCCGCGGCGGCCACCGTCGTCGGCCCCAACGGCACCACCGACGCCCCCCAGGGCGTGCCGGTCTACGCCTGGAAGGGCGAGACCCTCGAGGAGTACTGGTGGTGCACCGAGCAGGCCCTGCGCTGGCCCGACGGCGCCGGCCCCAACATGATCCTCGACGACGGCGGCGACGCCACCCTCCTGATCCACAAGGGCAAGGAGTACGAGGCGGCCGGCGCGGTGCCCGAGCCCACCGAGGCCGACTCCGAGGAGTGGACCGTCGTCCTCAACCTCCTCAAGGAGAGCCTGGCCAAGGAGCCCACCCGCTGGACCGACGTGGCCGCCGCCATCAAGGGCGTCACCGAGGAGACCACCACCGGCGTCCACCGGCTCTACCAGATGTTCGAGGCCGGCCAGCTGCTGTTCCCGGCGATCAACGTCAACGACTCGGTCACCAAGTCGAAGTTCGACAACCTCTACGGCTGCCGCCACAGCCTGATCGACGGCCTCAACCGGGCCACCGACGTGATGATCGGCGGCAAGGTGGCCTTCGTGGCCGGCTACGGCGACGTGGGCAAGGGCTGCGCCGAGAGCCTCCGCGGCCAGGGCGCCCGGGTGATCGTGGCCGAGGTCGACCCGATCTGCGCGCTCCAGGCGGCGATGGAGGGCTTCCAGGTCGCCCGCCTCGAGGACGTGATCGACACCGCCGACATCTTCATCACCACCACCGGCAACAAGGGGATCATCTCCGCCGAGCACATGGGGCGGATGAAGCACCAGGCGATCGTGGCCAACATCGGCCACTTCGACAACGAGATCGACATGGCCGGCCTGGCCCGCATGAGCGACGTGCGCAACGTGCAGATCAAGCCGCAGGTGAACGAGTTCCAGTTCCCCGACGGCCACTCGGTGATCGTCCTCGCCGAGGGCCGGCTGATGAACCTCGGCTGCGCCACCGGCCACCCGAGTTTCGTGATGAGCAACTCGTTCACCAACCAGGCCATCGCCCAGATCGAGCTGTTCACCAAGACCGACGAGTACCCGATCGGCGTCTACACGCTCCCCAAGGTGCTCGACGAGAAGGTGGCCCGCCTCCACCTCGACGCCCTCGGCGTTCGCCTCACCGAGCTCACCCAGGACCAGGCCGACTACATCGGCGTCCCGGTCGAGGGCCCCTACAAGCCCGAGCACTACCGGTACTGAGCGAGGGGGGTTGCTCACCTATCGGGTGAGCCCGGACCTCGCTCGTGCCCTCGCGGGCGCGAGGGAGCTCGCGCTCGCCGAGGGCTCGTCGAAGGTCACGACCCGCCACCTCCTCCATGCGTCGCTGCACGACCCCGACGGCGCCGCGAGCCGGGTGGTGCGTCGCGCCGGGGCGACGCCGGCCGCGGCCCTGGCCGCCTTGGCGCCGATCACCTCCTCCGATCGCCGGCCGGGTCGACGGCCGCCGTCGGAGGATGGTGTCGCCAAGGCGGCCCATCGGCGGGCGATCACGTTCGCCGAGCAGCTCGGGCATCGCGCGGTCGACACCGGCCACCTCGTCTACGGCTTGGCCGGCGGCACCGACGATGCGGCGGCCGCCCTGGGCTCCGTCGGGTTGACCGTCGAGGGGCTTCGGTCCGCCGTGGTCGCCGTGGCGGACGGGTCCGCCGCCCCACCGGTCGCGACCGCGGGGTCCGCGGGCGCCACCGTGCACGGCCTGCCCCCGGCGGTGCCCACCCGCCCGACGCGGTTCGACCGGTTCGACCTGCCGGCCCGCGGCGCCGTGGTCGCATCCCAGCAGCTCGCCCGGGCGCACGGACGCGCCTTGATCGAGCCGGCCCATCTGGCCATGGGGGCCCTCCAGGACCGGGAGGCGGCCGCGGCGATCGCGGTGGCAGCGGCGGGCGCGTCGGTGGACGCGCTGGTGGCGCTGCTCGACGCCGGGTGCACGAAGGGCGGCCCGCCGACCGAGGGCCACCTCCAGTTCGCGCCGGCCACCAAGGACGCGATCACGCGGGCGATGGCCCGGGCCGAGGTCGACGGAGGTCCGGTCGACACCGCACACCTCCTGGCCGGCGTGTTGGGCGACCCGACGCGGGCGAGCGCGGTGGCCTCGCTCGGCGTCGATGTGGGCGCCCTGACCCGAGCCGTCACCCAGGACGCAGCACCGCCCGAGGGCGGGCACGACACCTTCTGGCCGCCGTGGTCAGCCGACCGCTGAACCTCGCCGGGTGCGGCCACCTTCGACGGGCGGCCCGGAGCCTGATATCGGTGGAACGGTTCAGTCGGGGACCCGCCGAACCGATGGAGAGGACCGGCTCCCCGCACGCGCCCCAGGAGGATCGACGTCGATGGCGGACATCTACGGCTCGGTGACCGACCCGTCCACCGTCGCCCCGGCCGCCGGCGCGACCGAGCCGACGGCGGCATCGCGTCGATTCGACGTCGACTCGGTGGGAGGCGCCGGGTCCGCGCTGCTCGATCAGGTGGCCGAGGTGCTGCTCGGCGACCCGCGGGCGATCGCGCTGGCGGTCGATGCGTTCTTCGCTCGTGGGCACGTGCTGCTCGAAGACGTGCCCGGCGTGGGCAAGACCGTGCTGGCCAAGGCGCTGGCCCGGTCGATCGGGGGGTCCTTCGGGCGGGTGCAGGGCACGCCGGACCTCATGCCGTCGGACCTGACCGGCGTGACCTACTTCCAGGAGGACGAGCGGCGCTGGGTGTTCCGGCCGGGGCCGCTGTTCCACCACGTCGTGCTGGTCGACGAGATCAACCGGGCCACGCCCCGCACCCAGTCGGCGCTGCTCGAGGCGATGGCCGAGGGCCAGGTGACCGTGGACGGCACCACCTACCCGCTGCCCGACCCGTTCCTGGTGATCGCCACCCAGAACCCCCACGGCGACGACCCCGGGACCTTCCCGCTCGTCGCCGGCCAGCGCGACCGGTTCGCGGTGTCGATCTCCCTGGGCCTGCCGGGGCGGGCCGCCGAGCTCGAGCTGCTCGCCGGTCGGGGCGGCGCCCCCAAGCTCGACGGCCTGGAGCCGGTCGCCCCGATCGAGGCGTGGCAGGGCGCACGCCGCGCCGTCGACGACATCCACGTGCACCCGGCGGTGGCCGCCTACGTGCTCGACCTGGTCGACGCCGTCCGGGCCGCCGATCCTCGCCGGTCGATCTCGCCGCGCGCCTCGATCGAACTGGCCCGCCTCGCCCGCGCCCGAGCCCTGAGCTCCGGCCGCGGCCACACCCGGCCCGACGACGTGCAGTCGGTGGTGGTGGCCGCCCTGGCCCACCGGATCGTGGACGACGCGCACGTCGACCTGGTCGCCGCCCGCGGCTGGCTCACCGAGGTGTGTCGCTCCGTGCCGGTGCCGCCGCCGGGCCCGGTCTCGGGCTGAGGCCGATGACGGCCACGCTCGCCGGCCCGGCGGCGGAGCCCGGCGAGGTCCGGCCGCGCTGGGGCGTGAGGCTGGCCCGGCCGGCGTTCGGCGTCGTGGTGCTGGCGGTGGTGGCCGGGGTGCTCTGGCTCACCCGGGGGATCGGCGTCCTGGCCGGGATCGCGCTGGCGTTGGCGCTGGCGACGGTGGTCGACGGCCTGATCGCCCGGTGGTCGATCGCCACCGTCGACGTGCGGGTGGACCGGCCCGACGAGCTGAGCGCCGGCGTCGCCTCCCGCTGGCCGGTGACCCTGGCCGGCTGGCGACGGCCGGTGCAGGTGCAGGTGGGCCCGCGGTTCGTCCTCGGCGGCGAGCTGGCGGTCGACGCCGAGCCGGGCGACCTCGCCTGGGCGCCGCAACCCCGAGGCCTGGTCCACCACGCGGAGGTCGAGCTGGTCGCCGGCGGGCCACTCGGGTTGGTCGAGGTGGGGCGGCGCTCGGTGCAGGCCTTCGCCGAGCCCGTGCCGGTGGCGCCGGCGCCGGTGGCGGTGATCGCCGACCCGGCGACCCCGCCGGCGTCGAGCTTCGGCTGGAACGACGGCGCCCCGGTGGGCGAGGACCTCGACCGCACGATCCGTCCCTACCGCCGCGGCGACGACCGTCGCCGGGTGCACTGGAAGGCCAGCGCCCACCACCGGGAGCTGATGGTGCGCGAGTCCGAGGGCACCGGGATCGTGACCGTGCAGGTGGTGGTCGACCTCGGCCCGGGCGGTCCGGCGGCCGAGGCGGTGGCGTCGGCCGCGGCCACGGTCTCGCTCGACGCCCTGCGCCGGGGGTGGCGGGTCGATCTCGTGACCGTCGCCGCCGCAGACCGGCCGGCGCCGCCGGTCGCCGGTCGCCCGTTCCGCCCCTCGTTCTGGGTCGTCCCCCACGCCGCCGGCCCCGCGGTCACCGTGGCCGCGCCGGTCCGGTCGGCCACCGATGTCCGTCGTCGCCTGGCCGCGGCGGTGCCCGGTCGGCCCGTGGTGGCGGCGGGGACCGACGGGCGCGGTCGGACCTGCGAGATCTCGCCCGAGGGCATCCGGTGGCGATGACCCCGAGCCAGGGCCCGCCGTCGACGGGGGCGGCCCCGCTGCTGCCCGGTGCCCCGGCGGGGTGGGCACCGGGCCCGGGCTCGATGGCCGGCGGTGGCTCGACCGGGTGGCCGCCCGGCGGGGCCGTCTACCCACCGGCGCGCCCGAGCGCGGGCCCACCGGGGGTCGACCGCCACGGTCCCGGCGGCCCACCGGCCGGCCCGGTCGCGCAGGTGGCCGTGGCGGCGGTGGCGTGCGGGTCGATGCTCGCGGCCGGGGCGGCCACCGGCTTCCCCGCCGTCGGGGTGATCGGCGTGGTCGCGCTGCTCGGCGGGATCGCCCTCGGCCGGCTGACCGGCCTCGACCGCGGCTTCGGGCCGCGCTCCGGGTCGTTCCTGGCCGTGCTCGCCCTGGCGATGGGCACGATCCTCGTGATCGTCCTCGCCGTGTCCCTGCACGTCGTCCTCCCGCCGACCGCGCTCCTGGTCGTCTACCTCGTGGTCCTCGGGTGCGACTGGCGCCGCGCCGACGGGCTGCGCACGGTGCTGATGACCTCCGGCGTCGTGATGGTGTGCTCGTTGGCTCGCGGCGCGGGCTGGGCCACGCCGGTGGGCGCCGCCTGGCTCGGCGGCGTCCTGGTGGCGCTGGCCGCGCTGGCCGCCGACCGGCGGGCGGCGCTGCCCCGCATCCGCCGGGGCCTCGCCCCCGAGCCCCCGGTCCCGGCGGCCGACGTCGCCTCGATCACCGTGCTCGCCCTGCTGGTCGCCCTCGTGCTCGCCGCCCTCGTCACCGCGCCGCCGTTGCGCTCCCTGATCGACCGGCCGGAGCGCCGGGGCGCCGGCCAGGAACTCGACCGGTCGCCCGGCGGCGGCACGGGGAGCCCGGGCGGCGGGACCGGGGGGACCGGGACCGGTGGGTCGACCGGGACCGGTGGGTCGACCGGGACCGGTGGGTCGACCGGGACCGGGGGGAGCGCCACCCCGGGCGGGTCCGGCGGGGGCGGCTCGTCGACGGGCTCGGGGACCGCCGGCTCCCACCCGATCGATCACCGCTACGTGCTCGACCCCGACGGGAAGTTCCTGGTGCCGAGCGGCTCCGGGGGCTCGGGCGGCGGCGGGTCCGGCGAGGGCGGCGGGTCCGGGTCGGGCCTGGCCATCCCCCGACCCGAGACGCTGCCGGACCTCGACGTGGGAAGCGGGCTCGAACGGGTTCGGAGCGATCGCCGCGTCGAGCGCCACATCCGCACCGGCGACCGCTCGTGGACCGTCGTGATCTCCCGCCACGGGGCGTTCGTCGACGAGTACCACTATTTCCTCCGCACCGACGGCCTCTGGCAGATCGACCGCCACGACGCCTCCGGCCGGCGCATCGACACCCTCTTCTACGACCCCCGCGGCCAGGTGGTGACCGGCGTCGGCGATCCGGATGCCGTCCCCGAGGGGGAAGAGCCCCCGAAGCCCCACCGGCCGTGGTGGCCGTGGGCCCTCGGCGCCGCCGTCCTGCTCGCCGCCGGGCTCGGGGGCTGGTGGTGGTGGCGTTGGCGTCGGGCCGCCGTCGCCGCCGGGCCGCCGACGTGGGTCGACGAGGTCCGCGAGGCGCTGGAGCGAGCCGGCGCCCGGCGCGGCCGCCGGCGCCGACGGGACGAGTCGATCGTGGCCTACGGCCGGGCGCTCGACGCCGAGACCGGCCCGCTCGCCGAGGCCGCCGCCCTCGGCACGCTGCTGTCCGACGCCATGTTCGCCGGGGGACCGCCCCCCGCCGCCGTCGAAGCGCAGGCGAGGGCGTTGCTGGCCGAGGTCATCGCCGCCCCACCGCCCCCCGACCCGGCAGGAGCCTCCACCGGCCGCCGCTTCCGCCGCCGCCGACCCAGTCGCTGACCCCGCCACCGACGTGGAGGCCCGTGCCACCGCGGGGTGACGCCAGCCGCCGAGGTTCCGTGCGGCCCGGCCGGACTCAGCGGGTCGGGAGGTCGACGACGGTGCCGGTGGCGGCGTCTTCGATGCGGGTGGTGCCGGGCGGGAGGTCGACGACGACCGTCGGTCGACAGCGGCCCACGAACCGACCGGTCGCCGACCAGTCCGGGTCGGTGATCGCCAGCGCGGTCCCCGCCTCGTCGGGACGCCCGCACCCCCCGAGGACCCCGGCGGCGACGACGGCCAAGACCACGACCGCGCGCGCCCGGCCACCACGGGACCCGGGCCGAGCGATCACCGCGGCAAGCTACGCCACCATCGCCACCACACCGATCGGTCCGCCCCGACGTGTCCCCGACCGGCGGGGCAGGGGCCCGTCGGTAGGGTGGCCGCCTCGGGGGCCGACGTCGGGGGGACGCGTTGCTGAACCGGATCAGCCCGGCGTGGTTCGGGGCGACGGCCGGGGCGGTCGAGCGGGCCAAGGCCGAGGGGTCGCGGAAGGTCACCACCCGCCACCAGCTCCAGGCTGCGCTCCACGATCCCATCGGGTCGGCCACGCGGGTCCTCGAGCAGGCCGGCGGTGGCCGGGACGCAGCGCTGGCCGCCCTCGGCGCCCCGCCGCCTCCTGGCCGACCGAGTCGTCGGTCGCCGTCGACCGACCGAGATGCCAAGGCGGCCCACCGGCGAGCCATCAAGCTGGCCGGGGATCTGCGCCACCCGCAGGTCGACGTCGCCCACCTGCTCTACGGCCTCGCCGCCGGGACCGAGGACCCCGCGGCGCTGGCCCTGCGGTCGATCGGGATCACCCCCGAGGGGGTGCGAGCGGCGGTGGCGGCCGTCGTCCCGTCGCTCGGTGCAGCCGGCGTCACCCGCACACCGCCAACCGCCGCACCCCCGACTCCGGGTTCGTCGGCGCCGCCGGCGGTGGGCGGGCCGGCCGGTGGGCCGGCGCCGCCGGTGGTGGACCGGGCCGCCTTCGGCCGGTTCGACCCCGGTGCGCAGCGCGCCGTGGTCGTCGCCCGGGACCTCGCCCGCGCCCACGGTCGGGCGGTGATCCTCCCGGCGCATCTGGCCCTCGGCGCCCTCGAGGACCCCGACGGTCCCGCGGCCCGGGCGGTGGCCGGGATCGGCGGCTCCACGGACGCGCTGGTGGTGGCGATCGACGCCACCTGTGCGAAGGGCGGCCCGCCGCCGGTGGGGCACCTCCCGTTCGAGGTCGCCACCCACGCGGCGCTGCTCCGGGCGGTGGCCGCCTCCGACGCCGGGGGCGGGGGCGACATCGACTCGGTGCACCTGCTGGCCGGCGTCCTGGGCGACCCGGCGGTCGCGGCCACGGTCTCGGCGGCCGGCGTCGACGTCGCCGCCCTGATCGCGTCGATGGCTCCGGCGGCGGGGACCGGGCCCGACGACGGCCGGACCGCGTTCTGGCCGCCCTGGTCCTCGGCCTGACCGCTCGCCGGCACGGGACCGGTCGGCGTCGATACCGTGCGGGGGCCGGGCGCCGCCCGTGACGACGACCACGAGCGCAGGGGAGCCACGTGGACCAGCAGGGGACCTGGGTGTTGGGCGGGTACCGCACCGACTTCGCCCGCAACCTCGCCCGCGAGGGCGTCGGGTTCGACGGGCTGGTGGCCGAGGTGGTGGCCGGGACGCTGGAGGACGCCCGCGTCGGGCCCGACGAGGTCGAGGTGGTCCACGTCGCCAACGCCTTCGGCCAGCTCTTCACCGGCCAGGGCCACCTGGGAGCGATGCCGGCCACGGTCGAACCGGCGCTGTGGGGCGTGCCGGCCAGCCGCCACGAGGCGGCCTGCGCCTCGGGCAGCGTGGCCGTCCTCGCCGCCACCGCGGAACTGGCCGCCGGCCGCTACGACCTGGCCCTGGTGGTGGGCGCCGAGCTGGAGCGCACCGTGCCGGGGGACCAGGCCGCCGCCCACCTCGGTGCCGCCTCCTGGGTGGGCCACGAGGGCTCGCCGCGGTTCGTGTGGCCCGCCGCCTTCTCCGACCTGGCCGACGAGTACGACCGCCGCTACGGCCTCGACGACACCCACCTCCACGCCTTCGCCGAGCTGATGTTCCGCAACGCCCGCGACCACGACGACGCCCAGACCCGGGCCTGGCGGTTCGGCCCGGCCAGCTTCACGAACGACGACGACGCCAACCCGGTGGTGGAGGGTCGCACCCGGCGCAACGACTGCTCGCAGGTGACCGACGGCGGCGCCGGCGTGGTGCTGGCCTCGGACCGCTGGGTGCGGGACCACCCCGAGGTGCTGGCCGGCGGACAGGCCGCCAGGATCACCGGCTGGGGGCACCGCACCGTCGGCCTGCCCCTCGCCCCGAAGCTGGCCGGCGGCGACGGCGACCCCCACGTGCTGCCCCACGTCCGCGACACCTTCGCCGACGCCCTCGGGCGGGCCGGCCTGGGCTCGGTCGACGACCTCGACGGCGTGGAGGTGCACGACTGCTTCGCCGCGTCGGGCTATGCGGCGATCGACCACCTCGGGATCACCGCGCCCGGCGACTCGTGGAAGGCGATCGAGGCCGGCGAGCTCGAGCGCGACGGCCGGCTGCCGGTCAACCCCGGCGGGGGCCTGATCGGCGGCGGCCATCCCGTGGGCGCCTCGGGGGTGCGGATGGTGCTCGACGGTGCCCGCCAGGTGACCGGCCGGGCCGGGCCCACCCAGGTGGCGGGCGCCCGGCGCTTCGGCACGCTCAACATCGGCGGCAGCACCGCCACCACCTGTTCGTTCGTGGTCGAGGCGGTGGCGTCGTGACCGACGTGCGCCCGGTCGACGAGGTCCGGCGCACGCTGC